>Ga0335071_10008484_pt1 | contig 10539 bp, 10 predicted proteins | sample Lox_Sample_15_FD_206724 | JGI IMG/M metagenome (GOLD analysis project Ga0335071, IMG submission 206724) | Soil microbial communities from Loxahatchee National Wildlife Refuge, Florida, United States - Lox_Sample_1.5 | ecosystem: Environmental > Terrestrial > Soil > Wetlands | place: USA...
TCCGAATTGCAGCGCGTCAAGGCGCCGGCGGATTTCGAGGCATCAGTCCTGAGAGAGATCGGGGCGCGCAAGGCAAACAGCCGGTTCTCAGGCTTCCGCAGCGTTTGGATGTATGGTTTCGAGTGGCCCTCGCTCCGAAAACTTGCGCTCGCTTCCTCCTGCCTGGCGGTTCTGTTTTTGGGCATATTTTATGCCTCTCATCGGACCAGCTTTAATCGCGCAACCGCTCCTCCGCAGGTTGCCAGCGAACGATCCGTTGCCCCTGCGGAGAAGAAGGAAATCCGGAATCTTCCAGCTGCGAAGGTCGCGTTGCCGTTGCCCAAGAAGCAGGCGGCGGAAACGCCCAAATTCGCAAAGAAAGTTCTGCCTCCTGCCATTCTAAAGAGGGAGCCGCCCCTGGATCAGGATTTGCAGGATATGCGGGATCTGCAGGATTTGCAGAATGTGAATTATGTCGAATACGAAATGCCGGGGATGGATAATCGCCCCGTGCCAGTACGTCTGCCTCTGCCCAAGGTGATTCACAGGCAGTACAACCAGATGTCTGAAGAATATTTTATCCAGAATGTGAGCCATTGATTTCCTATGGGCCGCTCGCAGCGCATTGCTTTACTGCCTCTGATCTGCGTTCTTTCATGCTGCTCCATGCTTGCTGGCGTGGCGTTCGCGGCAGCGTCCCATTTTCAGGAAGGCGCAAACGACGAAGCCGAGCCGATTCTCGTCAGAGTCAACCTCATCATTGAGACGCGTGGCGCAAAAGACACGGTTCAAATAAACGGCAAGCTGATTTCCAACTACAGCCCGATCATCATTCAGGATTTCCCGTCTACTGGAATTGTCCTCGATCACCAGAACCATATCATGACGTTTCTAGGATACCGGTGGGTCGATATTCAGGACAGCAATGCACGCGTCGTGATCACTGCTTCCAAGGGCCGGAAATGGAGCGGCAAGCTGATTGGGATCGATCAAAGCAATGGGGTTGCGGTCCTGCAGCTTTTGGACGGCAAGCTTCAAAAGACACCCGTTTGCATCCAATGCGATCTGAAAGACGGCGTGATGGTGATGGCGCCGATCCTGGAAAATTCGGATGGCTCGGAACTCCGGGAAGCGCAGGTCCTTTCGGTAGGAACGGGTCCCGGATCGTTGGATCCAGGGGCGCTGGTGATGAAAACGAGCAGGCCCATCCCCGGGATCGGCCTGCCGGTTCTCACAAAAGACCGACGCGTGATCGGCTTTGTTGCGGGCCTCGACCCGGTGGATATGCAGACCGTCGTGTATCCCATTTCACAGCTGATTGCCTCTGCGGAGAAAATCCTCAAAGCCGGCGGCGATATCCGCACCGGATGGCTCGGCGTTTTTCTGAATGCTCCTCGTCTCTCGAAGGGGCCCGGAGTCAAAATCCAGCGTGTTGTGGAGAACAGTCCCGCACAAAGAGCGGGGCTTCTTCCCGGAGATGAATTGCTGAAGATCGATGGCAGGGAGATCACGGACGCGCTGCAGTTTATTCAGTTTATTCAAAATACTCCGATCGGTTCCAGTGTGAAGCTGGATGTCGTCAGGCAGGGAGAATCTCCGGTGAGCAGAACCGCTTTGATTGAAGCGCGAAAACCCCACCTGAACGGCGGCAGGCTGTCTTTCAATCTAACCGGATCCCTGGATCCGACCGCCAATGGGATTGTCCCGGAGCTCACGCCTCCCGGCCCGCGGCTGCTGATGGGCCTCAGTACCGAAATGTTGAATCCGGCTCTGGCGGATGCCCTGCGATTGCCGGGGCAGACCGGCCTCCTTGTCCTGGAAGTTGCCCACGCAATGCCGGCGGAGCAGGCCGGCATCCTGGCTGGAGACATCATCCTCTCCATCGACGGCCAACCCATCATGGATGCCCCGAGCTTCGCTTCCTTTCTTATGACACACGCCTGGAATTCGCAATCGATTTTGAGAGTCCTCCGCAAGGGAGTCGAACTAACGATTGCGGTGCAGCTCCCGGATGAGGCAAAGTAAGCAGGCCCTCTTCACACAATTTCCGAGACCGCTGTTCTATTTTCGAAATCCCCTGAAAATAACCAGCAACCCGAGTGCAATCAGAACGGCCGGCCAGAAGAAATCCCAGCTCAGGTTCCAAAACCGCCAGTAAAACTGCTGAAAGAAGGGGATATTGCGCAGTAGAAAGTAGATGCCGAACAGGATCAAGAGGACGCCGGCAATTAGGGAGCCGTTGCGTGTATGGTCTTCTGTTGGACCATGGGGCGCCGTCGCCGTTCCCTGGGCCGAGGCGGCATCCCCCGCTTGAGTCTCTTCCGGCGGCGGCTGGGGAATGATGATCATTCCAATGATGTAAGCGATCAGAGCCGCGCCGCCAGTGAAAAAGAATAAAACGGCGAAGACGCGGATCAGCACCGGATCCAGGTCCAGATATTCGGCAATGCCGCCGCACACGCCATCGATTACCTTGTGTTTTCGACTCTTATAAAGCCTCCTCATTCGGTTTCCCCCGTTGGCTCGTTGATTAGGCTATATCCATAACAAAGGGACTAAACCGGCGATGGCGAGGGCGGTCAGCAAAACAAGGCTCTGCACTCCGGTGCGGCGGCTGCCGAAACTGAAGGCGTAAATTCCTTTTGCGATGTTATTGCTTGAGACCGCCACGAGAATGGCTCCGGCGCTCACGGCCAATTGGGCTGTTGCGCCTCCCGACTGCGCCATGCTTAAAATGAACGGATCGACATCTGCAAATCCGATGATTGCCCCGAGAATATAGGCTCCTCTATTTCCCATATAGGAGAAAGCCAGCCGCGTAAGGATTAGGATTCCGAGAAACAAAGCTGCGAAGAAAAACGCGGAGCGGAGTTCCAGCGGATTTTCGTGCTTAAACTGACGCTGGAGTTTTTCGCGTGGCCCATCCTGGCGCCGCGACCAGAGAAAGCCCGTCACGGCCGCCGCGACGGCCAGGGCCAGAAAAGGCCCGCCGATCAGATGCAAAAGCTGCCAGTTGAATATGCCCACCAGGATCGTGATCCGCAAATACATGAAGGCCGAGGCAAGGAGAATCGCTCCGGCGAACAGGTGCGGCTGGGTGCCTTCTCTTGAAGATCGCTTCGACAGTGCCACCGTGGTCGCGGTAGAGGAATAAATTCCCCCCAGAATCGCCGACAGGAGGATGCCGCTTTCCTTCGTCACCTGAAGGAGCAGGTAGCTGCCGTAAGAAACCGTGCAAACGGCTACGACGACGAGCCATGTTTTGAAGGGATTAATCAAAAAAGGGCCGAAATCCTTATTCGGAAACACCGGCAATATCACGACGGTTAAGAGCAGGAACTTGGTGAAGGTCAGAATCTCATGCGCATCAATCCGGCGTGTCAAACCCTCCAGGACCTCCTTCAGTTCCAGGAGAAGCAGGCTGGCTACCGTGAGGGTCGTAGCTACCCAAAAATAACTGTGAAAGACCAGCGACCCGACCAGGTATGTGATCAACCCTGAAAGCTCGGATGTGACGCCTGGTTTTTCATCAGATTTCTGTGTGTTTACTTTGTGCCAGTAAGAAACCACCAGGAAGCCGCCGACCACGAGAAATCCCAGGATCTCGGGAAGGAGCTGCTGGCCGGACAGGAGCGCGATCGCATAGCCGATCAACGCAATCAGCGGAAAGGTCCGCACGCCTCCGAATGCATAATGCGTGTCGTTGGCTTTGCGCTCTTCCCGTTCCAACCCGATGAGAAAGCCCAGGAAAAGAGCCAGAACGATTTTGATCCCGTCGGCGGGTAAAAACTGGGTGAATTGTTCGAATGGCATAATATGGATTCCAGATTCCAGATTTCAGATTCGAGATCGAAATCTCAAATTCGCAGGAGAAACCTCCCGCCTGATTATCGAGTACTGCTCGCATTAGGGACGGAATTTTCCGTCGGTGATCCACAGATAGATGGTTCGGTTGAATCCGCTTTCATCGGGGATCACTTCGGTCTCTTGCGGCTGCCAGTTTCCCATTCCGAAAGCATGCGACACGATGCGCGCGCCCCGCTTTAATTGTTTCGTGAGGATCGGGCGCAGTACCTCGTTCGAAGAAGTAAGAAGATACAGCGTCACCACGGTGGCGGAAGAGACATCCACCTTCGTGGCATCCTCGAGCTTGAAGATCACAAGGCTCTCTACTCCGGCTGCTTTGGCGTTGGCTTCCGATTCCCGGATGCGCTCCGGATCGATATCGACGCCCACGGCGTGCGCCCCATATTTCCTGGCCGCAGTGATGACGATACGCCCGTCGCCGCAACCCAGGTCGAAGACTACGTCATTCGAGTTTACCTGCGCCAATTCCAGCATTTTATCGACGACGTACTGCGGCGTGGGCACAAACGGAGCGAGGTTTTTCTGCGCCCCCGGTATGAATACAGCCAATGTGAGCGAAACGAAAACCAAACTCAAGCCTGTGAATAAAGGGGATCTTTGCGTCAATGCATCCCTCCATTCAAGTCTGTTCCCTAAATACCTTGCCGAGTCCTATAAAACCATTGTAGCCTCATCTACCTCATCGAGACGACATTTTTATTTGTTCTGCCCGCGGGGCTCGGCGGCGGTCCGGCACATTGGGAATCCATGACCGGATCCGGTGCTTTTGCTTAAATATGGATTTTGGGCGTTTCGCTCTTTAAGTACAATGAGATGGTCCGTTCTTGGGAAAATCTGAATGCGGTGAATCCATGGCTGCAAAAATGAAACTGCCCGAAGCCCGATCCGGAATTGACCATCGCGACCATGGAGGAATCTTCAAATGACGAATGCTGCGCTATTCAATTCGTCAATCGCAAATCGTCAATCGTCAATTCTTGCTACCGCCTTCCATGCCTTCGATAACCAGCACCTCACTACTCTTGGATTGATTCTTATCTCGTGCGTTCTCCTTTTCTATGTGGCAGCATCGTGCACTTCTGCGGCGCGCAAGTGGCTTGGCGGCATATTGGGCGCCATCCTGCTAAGTTACGCAGCCTGCCTGTATGTGCAAAAAGGACTGACGCATGCACTCAGCCTGGAATATTCGCTTCCTCTGGATCTGTGCGACCTTGTTTTGATTGCGTGTGTCGTCTCTCTTTTCCGGCCGAACCGGTTTACCACGGAAATCGCTTATTTCTGGGGATTGGGCGGAGTGGTGCAGGCGACCGTTACACCGGATCTTGCCACGGCATTTCCGTCGTGGGGGTTCGTGCAGTTTTTCTGGGGGCACGGAGCAACCTTGCTGGCAATCGTGTTCCTGGCTTCCGATCTCGACTTCAAACCGCGCAAAAACAGTATCCTGCGCATGATGGTCGCTTTGAATATCTATGCCCTGGCAGTGGGAGGGATCAACGCGGTTGCGGGATGGAATTATGGATATCTCTGCCGAAAGCCCTCGATGCCTTCGTTGCTCGACTGGCTGGGCCCGTGGCCCTGGTATCTGCTTTCGCTCGAGCTGATTGCATTCCTGACATTTCTGATCCTCGACCTGTTCCGGCGTCTGTTAGTATGGTTGCGGGGTGCCATAAGGCCCGGACCCAAACCCTGAGGAATTGACGGAGAAAGCATGAATAACGATCGCGAGTTCACTTGGCGTGCCGTGGTGATCGGAGTGATCTTGAGCCTGGCCATGGCGGCCGCCAATATGTATCTGGGCCTCAAGGTCGGAATCACCATCAGCGCAAATATCCCATGCAGCGTCATCGCGCTGATTCTTTTCCACGCTCTCATGCGCACGCGGTCCATCGCCGAGGTCAATCTCGCCCAGGCGACCGGCTCTGTGGGCGAAGGGATGGCAGCCGGCGTGGTTTTTGTCTTCCCGGCTCTCGTGCTTTCGGGCGCAGTCAAACCTTTTGCCAGCTGGGGTATTTCGGAATATGTGTCCGTTACTCTGGCAGTGCTGGCCGGAAGCATTCTCGGGATCGTTCTAACGGGGTTTCTCCGGCGCCCGATGGTTGTGGAATCCAAGGAACTGAAATACCCGGAAGGCGTCGCCACCGCGGAAATATTGAAGACGGGGATGGCTGCGTTCGGCGAAGGCCGTCGCGAGGGAATCCGGAGTGTGATTGCGGCTTTCTGTGGAGGCTTCGCCGTCAAAGTATTCTCGTCGGGAGTTGCGGTGTTGCAGGAAACCGTCTCGGGTGCGTTTCGCTGGGGCAATGCGGCTTTCAGACTCGGGTCCGATGTTTCTGCCGCCCTGGTGGGCGTCGGATTCATCATTGAGTTCAACGGCGCCGTTCTGGTAGCCCTGGGCGGGGCATTGGCGTGGGTCTTGCTGATACCGCTGTTCACCGCACTGCATCCGGCCGCCGGAGCACCTGACGCCGTGGCATCCGCGGTGTGGGCGAACCAGGTCCGCTACATCGGCGTGGGAGGCATGGCTGTCGGGGGATTGTGGTCCATTATCCAGATCAGGCGACAGCTTGCAGCCGGGATTCATTCGGCACTCGCCGGATTTAAGGGAGCCGATCACTCTGCGCAATCGTCCCGGGAACCGCAGAACTTCGATTTGCGGCAGGGCACGATATGGATTTTCATAGCCGTTGGCATCCTGATCTCGGCCGCAGTGTATTTCTTCAACGTAGGGCCTCTCGGCGCGAGCATCGCTACCTTGTATACAATTCTGGCTGTCTTCTTTTTTGTGGCAATTTCGGTTTATATCGTGGGATTGATCGGAAGCACGAATCAGCCTGTTTCCGGGATTACCATCTGCACTTTTCTGCTTGCCGCCTTGTTCCTTTTTGTCGGCCGTGTCGGCGGTGCCGAAGCCGTCCGGACAATCCTGTTTATCTCCGGCGTTGTTTGCCTGGCGGCCTGCTTATCGGGCACCGCGTCGCAAAATTTCAAAACCGGCTTGATCGTTGGGAGCACGCCCCGCGCGCTTCAGAGCGGGCTCATCATCGCCGTCGTCGTTACATCGCTGCTTGCGGCTCCGCTGATGGCATTTCTCGACAAGGCATTCGGAATCGGGACCGGCAAACTTCTCGCGCCGCAGGCCAGCATGTTCTCCGCCATGGCAAACGGGCTATTCATGGAAGGATCTAGCCTGCCTTGGAACATGATCGGCATCGGAGCGGCGCTTTCGATCGTCCTGATACTGCTCGGCGCATATTTGAAGAAACGCGGATCGGAATTCGGCATCAGCCCGATGGCGGTCGCTGTGGGGATTTATCTTCCGTTCACGACCACGCTGCCTATTTTGCTTGGCGGGATCGTCCATCTGCTCATTACCAAGAAATATCAGTCGCGGCAAAAACTTGAAATGGCTATCCAGGCGGGAACGGTGTTCTGCGCAGGCCTGGTTGCTGGAGAAGCCTTGACGGGCATCTTCCTCGCAATCCCGATCGGGATGGACGTCCGCCTGCCCTGGACACTCATCCAGTCGGAACCCATTCGCGACTTTCTTTCCATCCTGGTATTGATCGGCCTGCCCTGGGCCATCTACCGCTCCATTGTCAAACAAACGGCGGAGGGGAGTCGGTAGTTAATAAGTATCCTCCCGCAGAACCGGAGGCTTTAGATCGTGAGCCGCTCTGAGCGGCTGGAAAAGCATTGTCGGAATCGGGATCGGGGTCGCAATCGGATTCGGTATCGCTAACGGTTCTCGCATCCCGATTTCGAACGCGGCCGCGATACCGACCCCCGATCCCGATCGACGTGACCGTTGGCCGTGCTAAAAAGGAAAGGGGACGTCCCACTCGTCCACCTTTGTTTTTTTATTCACAGAGAGCCGGCAATGCCATGATGGCGTCGAGACGTGATTCCGTGTTTGCCGACCGCACTACACAGAGAGGAATCCGAAGCATCCGAATCTTAGAATACACTGAGAATCATTTGCTGCCATTTGTCTGTGAAAAGGAGCAAATCGCCACCGTTGAAGCACGCGCAAAAGCAGGTGGACGAGTGGGACGTCCCCCTTTCCACTCTGTTCTCAGAGGCGCCAGAAGGAGCGCGTCTTTCCCAGTTCGGCGACGGCTGCAAAGAACTCTTCCGCATACTGCCCGACACGGGCGATGTAATCCGGCTCCAGCCGCTTTTTAAACATATCCATGGAGAACAACTTGACCACGTTCGCGAGCGGGACGATGCCCTGTTCCGCATTGGGATCGAACGAGGACCAGTTTCGGATGTGCTCTTCCGACCGGAAGAGGTTCATGGTGCTTCAAGCATAGGGAAACCGCTGAAACCACGTTGAGAATGGAAGAGCAACATATCCCATAATCCCTTTCGGCTCCTCCTTCAATACGACACCGTCCTTCATCTCTACGCGAAGCGGTGCACCGCAGTCGAGGCATGGTGCGTCGATCCGTACCACTTTCCCCGGATAAAGCCAGCTAACTGCCAGCGATTCGAACCCTCACTGACCAAACCACTTCTGCACACCGTCGACGCTGATCCGGTATTGCGTAGGGAGATTATTGAACGGTGCGAAACTACAGATATAGTCCGTCTCGGGATATAGCCACATCGCTGGAATTTTGGCATCGATCAGGTCATGGAGGGCCTTCCGCCCCTCCTCCACCGGCACGCCTGCCTCCGCGGCAATATCCGTATAGTGCGGCGCCTGTCCCGTCTCAACCATCCGCTTCAGGATGATTCCATACACCTTGCCGATCATATCTGGCCAACTCATGATGAGATCCCTCCTTTTAGGCTATTCTTGTCCTATGATACGCTTCTCCCCGATGCTGTAATCTGAAGGGTTTTGACTGATTTCAGGCATGCACCCCTCCGAAAGAAGGCCCACATGCTGCTTTGATGTGTCTACTGATTCCTATGGCTGATTATATGCGGGTCATGCTGGGGGCGGAAGGGAAATTCAAAGAAGAACGGTTTGCGGGTCCGAGGCCGTGCCGATGCAGTGGAATATGGCTTCAGGCACACCTCTCTTCAGCTTTAGTCGATGAATTCAAAATACTGCAATAGCAAACGGGAAGTCGGCTTTCCCGCTATTAGCTGGGATTGTTGCCCAGCTGCAGCCTTCTCGGAAGCCTCAAAATCAGCGGCGAAAACCGGCATTGGAACCGGCAATTACCATTTTGGCGCAATTTCCTACATCCCGACTTGGACAACGGTGTCAGTTGAGCACGATTCCAAAGTGATGAAGAGTGCCGTCTATTCTAGCTACAAAGCGGATTTGGGCTTGATGCACGGTGTTGTTTGTGCCGTAATGGAAGGATATAAACTGTAGATAATGAAAATGTTCCGCGATGTAAAGCATCATGTGCCGATTTGTGAACATGGAGTGAACCAATGAAAAATGTGGCGAGAACGAAAGCAAGACTGAAGAAACCACCCCTACTCACGGCTAAAACACAAATGATTTTGACATCCTTGCAGGCGCATTTAAAGATGCCGGTGTTGGTCTATTGGACATCCTCTGGCGGCTCCATTTGTCAGAACGATGTCATCGCCATGTCCAAACTGATTGGCTCCGTGAAACATGCGCACAAGGTCGCACTCTTTTTGAAATCTGACGGCGGAAACCCGGAAGCTGCTTTGCGACTTGTGCATTTAATGAGGCAACGATTCGATAAGATTGCACTCTTAGCGCCCTTTGAATGTGCTTCAGCGGCGACCATGGTGGCGCTCGGAGCCAACGAAATCTATATGGGACCAACATCCTATCTGACGGCGGTGGACTCTTCACTCAAACATGATCTTTCCCCAGTGGATCACAACAACTATCTCGTTGCTGTCAGCCAGGACGAGGTCATGCGCATATTGCGATTGTGGAGAGAACAAAAAAGCGGAGGCAATCCCTATCCAGAAGTGTACAAATATCTTCATCCCTTGGTAATAGGCGCCCTCGATCGTTCCAGTTCACTCTCAATACGGATTTGCCAGGAACTGCTAAGCTACCATGTCCGGAGCAAGGCGAAAATCGTTAGAATCAGCGAGGCGCTGAACTATAATTATCCGTCGCATTCATACCCTATCACTGCTCGCGAAGCTCAGAGGCTCGGATTAAACATCAAAATTATTGACTCCGCAGTTGATGAATTGCTGGGTGAAATAAATCATCTATATTCTGAAATGGCGCACGCAATCATCACCGATTACGATACGCTGAATTATCATAACGATGAAATCTGCAACATACTGGAAATGGTCGGTCGGCAAGTGTTCTATCAAGTGGACAAAGATTGGCACTATCGCAAAGAAGAACGTCGCTGGGTGCCCATGCATGATCAATCCGATTGGTATTTGTCCACTGAACTTAATGGGCGTTGGGTCCCAGAGAAGTTCTTTATTCGCTGATAACAAAGATTATTTGCGGATCGACATGAATAGAAAATTGTTTTTCCCGAGTCTTTTTGCACTGTCGCTGAGCGGCGCGGCGCCCGCTCAGGACAGCGCTGCGTCCAAGGGCCTCGCGCTCACGCCCCCCATGGGATGGAACACCTGGAACAAATTCGGCTGCAACGTCAGCGACGAACTGGTGCGCGGAGTGGCCGACGCCATGGTGAAGTCGGGGATGAAAAACTCCGAAAAAATCTGAATTGTCTCGGCCTGCCCTCGCGCCCGCCGCCTATTTTCCCGGCAAGGCTC
>Ga0335071_10008485_pt1 | contig 10539 bp, 7 predicted proteins | sample Lox_Sample_15_FD_206724 | JGI IMG/M metagenome (GOLD analysis project Ga0335071, IMG submission 206724) | Soil microbial communities from Loxahatchee National Wildlife Refuge, Florida, United States - Lox_Sample_1.5 | ecosystem: Environmental > Terrestrial > Soil > Wetlands | place: USA: Florida...
AACTACCATGGCAGACGACTTCAGATTGCGACGTCGATATGTCTCTTTCCAGACCAAGCTGTTTTCTGACTCCGCTCCTTTGCGTTTCGATGACTGCGCCGGTCATCGTCGCTGCACAGGACCTAAACGCAAGGCTCCATCGACTGAAGATGGCGGATTACACGATCCAGCTTTCAGATGGCGATCCGCCCCGGATGCAGATTGAGCGTGCCGGCGAACCTGTCTTCGTCGTTCCACTGGTCGCGGAGCTCGACTCTGATAAGCAGCAGGAGCGTCTCTCGCACATCGAGATGCAACTCCACCAAAGCCAAGAGGGCAGCGCGGAAATTCTGGTTACAGCCACAAGCAACCTGTGGAACAATCGCCGTTTTGCATGGAAGCTGCTGCCAGATCACATCGAGTTCCAGCAATTCGCCAGCGGCGACGGCAAGCTGGGGCGCTGTTATTTTCTTTCGAGCGGCGTATCCGATCGTTGGGACAAAGGCTCGACCCCCGGCTATCTTTGGGCAACGACCGTCTATGCCGATCGGTACTTCTCGCCCAGCCCCAACCATGCCAATCAATTCGAATTCAACATTGCTATGCCGCAGACCCTTGGGTTCAGCATAGGGCGCTATCCCGATTCAGAAGCAGACTTCAGACCGGAGCGGATGACGGGGATCTTTGGGCCGCCGCCTTTGTTTCTGGCATTCCACATGGGGCAATCGTGGACGGGACTAGGGCTTGGCGCGGAGCCCGGCCGCTATCAATTCCCTGCCTTTGAATACACCGGCTCACGCTATGCCGGGGCGTCGTTCTACGTTGACTACATGGGCTACGTGGGCGTGGAGGGCGAGTTCGCCTCACCGGTGCTGGCCGTGAACTTCGGCACAGATCCAATGAATGCCCTGGACGGTTATACGCACTGGCTCGACCAAAGCGGATTCTCAACGCAATCGAAGAGCCGCGACGCCCTGTGGCATCATCTGCCCATCTTTTGCGGCTGGGCCGAGCAGACCGTGGAGTCGATCCCGTTTGGCGAAGCGCCGAACACGATGGCGACCCAGGCAAACTACGAGAAGTGGCTGACCACGCTGGAGCAGCGCGGATTGCCGATCGGCACAGTGGTCATCGACGACAAATGGCAGAGCCACTATGGAACCTTTGAAGTTGACGAGAAGAAGTGGCCGGACCTGAAAGGTTTTGTGGCAGCGCAGCACGCCAAGGGGCGTCATGTACTGCTCTGGGTTCCCGTGGCCGAGACCGACGGGTTGCCGACCGACTTGTGCGTGATGGCGCAAGGCAAGTGCGTGATTGCCAACGTGGGTGCGCCGGAGTACGAGGCCTACATGCGCCCGCGTATCAGGCATCTGGTCGACGAAATCGGTGTTGACGGCTTCAAGGAAGACTGGGTCGCAGACCCCGCGGCGCCGGGTCTTCCCCTTACGGGTGCGGCCGTCGGTATCGAGTTCGTGCGTCGCTTTCAATGGATCCTGTGGAGCGAAGCGCACAAATGGAAGCCGGATGCGATGGTCGAGACGCAGACGCCGAACGCTCTCTTTCGAGAATCTTCCGACCTCATCCGCCTGAACGACATCTGGTACGCTACGCGCAATGTCGCCGATGTTCTGCGCGTGCGCGCGGCAATTGCTCATGCCTCGGGATGGTCACTGGTCGACACCGACAACGCATCGTCGACCACGCTGAGGGATTGGTGGAACTATATGCTGGCACAACCCACGATCGGCGTTCCTGCGCTCTACTTTGTGAGCAAGACCGAATCGACTCGGGAGAGCCCGAGCGATGCACAATGGGCGCAGCTTGCCCGCCTATGGAGAGCCTATATGCAATCGGCGCAACGCGACTTCAAGTCCCGCCCGGTCGGCGCTGTCCACTGAACACTGCGCTGAGCCGACCGCAAGGGCGTGTTGACTCGCAGCCTGGTTCGCCCGCTCCCTCGCTCCCTGCTTCTAAAATCATCCCAGTGACCGCCGGATCGAGCTCAGGATTCACTTTTCGCCAGCGTCTGGTTCTCGCCATCGTTCCGCGGGCGGTCTGGGCGCTGCTGTCGCTGGTCGGCCGCAGCTGGCGCTTTGAAGCGATAGCGGAAGAGGGCGCGACGCCGTTGCCCTACGGTGAAGGAGCCGGCGCGGAGATTTTCTGTTTCTGGCACCAGTGCGTATTGCCCTGCACGTTTTATTACCGCCGCACCGGGGCCACCATCATCGTGAGCCAGAGCTTCGACGGCGAGCTGATCGCCCGGACCCTCGAACTCTTCGGGTTCAAGACCACGCGTGGTTCCAGCTCGCGCGGAGCGCGCGAGGGCCTGCTGGGTCTTCAGGTGGTTATCGAAAAGGGCGAACCCGCCTGCTTTACCGCCGACGGCCCGCGCGGCCCCATCTACCAGACCAAGATGGGCCCGATCAAGCTCGCCCAGATGACCGGGGCACGCATCGGCGCGTTTCACCTGCAGCCGGAGCGCGCATGGACGATGAACTCCTGGGATCGTTTCCTGATTCCCAAGCCGTTCACGCGCATCGTGGTCGCGTGGTCGCGCTGGATCAGCGTTCCTGCCGACACTCCTGACTCCGCTCTCGAGCCAAAGCGCGAAGAGCTTAATGCAGCCATCGAGCGTGCGCGCCGTCTTGCTCTCAGGCAGTTTGAGAAGGTCGAATGAGCGAGCGGGCCGATCTGCGGGTTCAGGACTTCGATTACGATCTGCCACCGGAACTGATCGCGCAGGAGCCTCCGGCCGAGCGCGGGGCAAGCCGCCTGCTTCTTCTTGACCGCCGGACCGGGGCGTTCCGCGATTCGTTTTTCTCTGAGTTTGCGCAGCATTTACGGCTGGGCGATCTGCTCGTTCTCAACGACAGCCGGGTGATTCCGGCACGGCTGTTCGCGCGCCGCACCCTGGTGCGAGAGCGCGAGAAACCGTCAGGGCGGATCGAGGTGATGCTCACCGAACCGGTTCCCGGCGACGCCGGCGAAAATCAATGGCGCGCGCTGGTACGGCCAAGCCGCAAAGTCGCCATCGGTGAGCGGCTGGTGTTTCCCGCCCGCGACGGGCGCATTGCCCTCGAGGCCGAAGTGATCGAGCGCGGCAGGTTCGGCGAACGCCTGCTCGAGTTCGCGCCACTCGAAAACCAGAGCGAGAACAACTTTTTTGCGGAACTCGATCGCATCGGTCACGTTCCGCTGCCGCCGTATATTCGCCGCGCCGACGCCGGCGCCGACCGCGACCGCTATCAAACGGTTTTCGCACGCGAGCCGGGTTCTGTAGCTGCGCCCACCGCGGGTCTTCATTTCACTCCGGCTCTGCTTGCCGATCTTGCCGGACGCGGCATTGAGATTGCCCATGTCACGCTGCACGTTGGCCTCGGCACCTTCGCACCGCTCCGCGTCGACCGGGTCGACGAGGTCCGGCTGCATCGTGAACGTTACACGATCAGCCGGGAAACGGCGTCCGCGGTCAATCGCGCCGTTGCTGAGCGACGGCGTATCGTGGCCGTCGGAACCACCGTGGTGCGCACGCTCGAAGCCGCCGCGCTGGAAATCGGAGCGGCGACCAGAGATATACGAATCAAACCCCACTCCGGCTCGACCGATATCTTCATCTCGCCCGGATTCGAGTTTCGGCTCATCGACGCGCTGCTCACCAACTTCCACCTGCCGCAGTCGAGCCTGCTGATGCTGGTGAGCGCGTTCGCCGGACGCGAGAGGGCACTTGCCGCGTATCGCCATGCGATCGAGCAGAAATACCGGTTCTTCAGCTACGGCGATTGCATGTTCGTGGCGTGACAGCGATCGGTGCTCCGTTGTCAGTGATCAGCTCACGGTCCCGATTCATAGAAAGCAATCGCAGCCCCGCACTGCTATGCTCACAAGCGTGACTGACCCTGCCAAGCCGCCCGTCTTTCTGCTCGACGCGATGTCGTTCATCTTCCGCGCCTATCACGCCATGCAGCGAAGCAGACCAATGTCTACGCGAGCGGGGCTTCCTACCGCGGCGACCTACGTTTTTGTCAACATGATCAGAAAGCTGCGCGAAGACTTCGTACCCAAGTACTTTGCTGCTGTCTTCGACCCCTCGGGCGAGGTCTTTCGCGATGAGCGGGCGCGATCCGTCGCCACGCTGCGCCGCTGGAACAGCAAGGTCCAGGCCTTTGAGGATGTGAACTATGACGGCTACAAAGCCAAGCGCGAATCGATGCCCGACGATCTCCGCCGCCAGATTCCCTACATCCGTCGCGCGCTCGAAGCGTTGCGCATTCCCATCCTGATGGCGGAGGGATTTGAGGCCGATGACGTGATCGGCACACTGGCCCGCGAGGCAGCCGAGCAGCACCACGAGGTCTTCATCGTCACCGGCGACAAAGACATGATGCAGCTGGTGACCGACCGCGTGAAGGTCCTGAACCCGCAAAAAGACAACCTGATTCTCGATCCAGCCAAGGTCACTGAGACTCTGGGGGTGCCACCCGATAAGGTGATCGACGTGATGGCGCTGCGCGGCGATTCGGTCGACAACATTCCGGGCGCGCCGGGCATCGGCGATAAAGGCAGCGTCGAACTGATCAAGGAGTTCGGGAGCGTGGAAGCGGTTCTGGATCGTGCAGCGGAGGTCAAGCGCAAGACGTATCGCGAATCGCTCGAACAGAATCGAGAGATGGTCCTGCTTTCAAAGGAACTGGTCACGATCGACTGCCGTGTGCCTCTGCCGCTCGACTTGAAAGCCATGGAGACGCAATCCCCCGACATCGAAGCGTGCCGCACGCTGTTTACGGAGTTGGAGTTCACATCGATGCTGCGCGAACTGACGCCTGCTGCCCCGGCTGTCGCCGTCGAGTTGCTCGACGAACCAACGGAGGAACAGGTGTCCGGCTTTTATGCCGCAGCGCGCAAGAACGGTTTCGCTCTCGCGCTTCCGGCTTCTGAGCCGCTCGCCGAGGAGTCCGACGACGAGGCATTGCCTGCGCCGTCGCTTCTTGACGCCATCGAAACTGCGGAAAGCAAGACCCAATCGAGCATCGGGGTGGCTGCCGAGCCGACGCTTGCGCTTCAGCTCGCACTCACGCCGGAGATTCGCGCCCTGCTTGAAGATGCCTCCGTGCCCAAGCGCATCCATGACTGGAAGCTCGCTCTGCATGTTCTCTCCGGTCTCGGCGTCACACTTCGCGGCGCGGTGGACGACACCATGCTGCTGAGCTACGCGTTGAACCCAACGCATGCCACGCAGACCCTGGCCGATGTGGCGGCGCGCAACAGCGAGAACCCGCCCGACACGCTGCCGGCAGCAGCCGCGGCGATCGAAGGGCTCACTCCCCTGCTGCATGACGAAGTGGAGAAGAGCGGGCTGGCGCGCGTCTACTCGGAGATCGACCTGCCGCTTGCGCCGGTCCTTTTCCGCATGGAGAAGGCCGGCGTGCGCATCGACCCAATTGCATTGAGCAGCCTTTCGGAGAAGATTGGCGGCGAAGCGACGCGCGTCGGCGAGCGCATCTTCGAGCTGGCAGGCCAGAGGTTCAACATCAACTCGCCCAAGCAGCTCGGCGTTGTGCTCTTCACGAATCTAGGGCTGCCTGCGCCGGTAGTGCGTGGAAAAGGGAAAGCCATCTCTACCGCGGTGGATGTGCTGGAGGCCCTGGCCGAGCAACACGAGGTCCCGCGCCTGGTTCTCGAATACCGGCATCTGACGAAGCTCAAGTCCAACTACGTGGATGCGCTGCCCCTGCTGGCCGACGCGGACTCGCGCGTGCATACCACGTTTCAGGCGGCAGCGACAGCCACCGGCCGACTCTCCTCGGTCAATCCCAATCTCCAGAACATCCCCATCCGGACCGAGCTGGGCCGCGAGATTCGCGCCGCTTTCGTAGCCGCGCCGAGTACGCGGCTTCTCTCCGCCGACTACTCGCAGATAGAGCTCCGCCTGCTGGCGCACTTCAGCGAAGATCCGCTCCTGATGCGCGCTTATGCCGAAGATATCGACATCCACACGCTCACGGCGAGCGAGGTTTTTGGCGTTCCCATCGAGCGAATGGACAAGGAGACGCGGAATCGGGCGAAAGCCGTGAATTTCGGAATCGTGTACGGCATCTCCGCTTTTGGGCTTGCCAACCAGCTCGGCATTCCCCAGGCAGAGGCAAGGGCATACATCGATCGCTATTTCGCGCGCTACGTGGGTGTGAAGGCGTTCATCGAAAAGACGCTGGCCAAGACGCGCGCCGAAGGCAGGGTGCGCACCATGTTCGGCCGCATGCGCCCCATTCCCGACATTGAAAGCCGCAATCCTAACCTGCGCGGATTTGCCGAGCGCACGGCGGTCAACACGCCGCTGCAGGGCACGGGCGCGGACCTGATCAAGCTGGCAATGATCGCCATCGATCGCAAGCTCACCGAACGTGAACTCAAGACGCGCATGGTGCTGCAGGTTCACGACGAGCTGCTGTTCGAGGTCCCGCTTGGCGAGAGCGAAGAGGTGGAAAAGCTGGTTCGTGCCGAGATGGAGGGCGTGGTCCAGCTGAAGATCCCGCTGGTTGCCGATGTCGCCTTCGGCCCGAACTGGCGCGATCTGAAGTAAAGCAGATCGGGGGTCAGGAGAGCGCGACTATGCTCGATCTCGGCAAAGCGGTGGCTCTCATCCTCAGCATCCTATCGCTCTATCCGGTGATGCTGAGCGCCTTTTTTGTGCCTGGCGCACGCTGGGAAGATCGCCTGGCCATGTCCCTGCTGCGCATTCTGCTCGCTGCCTGCGTTTGTTTCGCCAGCGGACTTCTCTTCGCATTACATCCACGCCCCAGCCTGCGCAACCTGGGCACCCTGATGAGCACGTTGCCGGTACGGCTGTTTCTGTGGGCGATGCTGGCGATGGCGGCGCTCTTTATCGTCTCCTGGTACCTGGAGGAGTACTACCTGCCGATGATGGGGTGAAAATTACACGTAACGGTGGAACCAGACTCGTCACTCTTGTTCCCAATCTCCGGCCCAATGGGTTCTTAGATTTTGGCGGGCCACGGCTTGCATACTTATTCAGCTCTGTTGTATATTTATTCAAGCGCGGCTTCCGCTCGAGGGGCCGCGCCTTTGCTTTGCCCGAAGGGCGCAGGAATCGACAGATGAAAGTGGAACGCCTCAACGTGATCCGCCAGGTGCTGGCGGGCTCGGCCGTGACCAGCCAGGATGAGCTGCGCCGCAAGCTGCGCCGGCGCGGGATTCGCGTGACGCAGGCGACGCTTTCGCGGGATATTCATGAGCTGCAGCTCTCCAAGGGGCCGAGCGGTTACGCGCTACCCAACGGCAATGGAAGCAACGGCGGCGCACACGCAATCGAAGACGATGAGTCGCCCGCTTTCACCGAGATGGTGGAGAGTTTCGTCCTTCGCGTCCGGCAGGCCATGAACCAGGTTGTGCTGGGAACCGTGATGGGGGGCGCGCAGCCGGTGGCCGCGGCCCTAGACCACGAAGGATGGGGCGAGGTCGTCGGCACCATCGCCGGCGACGACACGGTCCTGGTGATCTGCGCCGATCAGCGCCGGGCGGGTGAAGTGGCGGCACGCATAAGGACGATGCTCGAATCGTGACCCAGAAAATACAAACCGCGCTGGTGGGAGTGACCGGCTACGCCGGAGCGGAACTGGCTCAGCTGCTGCTGCGGCATCCGCGGCTTCACGGCACGCCGCCGGTGTTCGCCGGCCGCATGGACGCGAAGGACGAGGCACGGGGTGGTGTTCCGCTCACCGAGATCAACCCGTCGTTCGCGGGTCACAACGGCAACCGCCACCTGAAGCAGGAGCCCTTCTCGTGGGAGCTGCTCGACAAGCGCGACGTCGACGTTCTGTTTCTGGCCACGCCGCACGAGCTTTCGCGGGAGTGGGTTCCTGAGGCGCTGAGCCGCGGTCTGCGCGTGATCGATCTCAGCGGCGCCTGGCGGCTGACGGAGACGGCGAATCGCGCCGTCTATGGCTTCGAAGACAAGGACCTGGGGCTCGCGCACGCCACCCAGGAAAAAGCCGTCTATGGCATGCCTGAGCTTAATCGCGACAAGATTCTCGATGCTCATCTCGTCGCCAATCCAGGCTGTTACGCAACATCGGTGATCCTGGCGCTGAGGCCGCTGGTGGCGGCGGGGATCGTAGATCTGGAGCACGGCATCGTCGCCGATGCCAAGAGCGGCGTAAGCGGCGCAGGCAAGGCGCCGACGGCGAAGACTCATTTCATGTCTGCTGCCGACAATCTCTCCGCGTATGGCGTCTTCACACATCGTCATAACGGAGAGTTGCTGGAACAGATTCCTATCCGCGCCAGCGATATCGTGTTCACGCCCCATCTGCTGCCGATTCCGCGCGGAATTCTTGCGACCATCTACGTGCGCTTCAAGGAACGGCAGACGCACGCGAGCGTGCTGGAAATCTATCGCAGATTCTTCATGGGCAGCCCGCTGGTGCGCATCTTTGAGAAGTCGCTGCCGCAGATTCAGTATTCGGTGCGCACCAACTATGCCGATATCGGCTTTCAACTCGATGCGAGCGGACGCCGCGCAGTTGTGGTCAGTTGCCTGGACAACCTGCTGAAAGGCGCGGCCGGCCAGGCGGTGCAGAACATGAACGTGATGCTCGGCTGGCCTGAAGAGGAAGGGCTGTTATGAGGTTCGCCGCGGAGGAACAGGAATGAAGTACGTGGTCAAACTCGGCGGCGCTGGCCTGGAAACGCCGGCCCTGCTTCAGGGCGCGATGCGCGCCATCGCCGACCTGGTGCGCGACGGGAATCAGGTTGCGGTGGTGCACGGCGGCGGCGTGCAACTCACGCGCACGCTGGCTGCGCTGGGCAAGCAGAGCGAATTCATCGACGGCCTGCGCGTCACCGATGCGGAGACGCGCGACGCTGCGCTCATGGTCTTCGCGGGCCGCGTGAACAAGGGACTGGTGGCTGCCCTGGGCGCGATTGGCCAGCCTGCCATGGGCCTCTCCGGCGGCGACGGCCTGGTGTTTCGCGCGCGCAAGAAGCGCACTGCGCCCGATCTCGGCTTTGTGGGCGAAATTGCGGCGAGCGATCCGCGCTGGATTGAGGCCATCTGGCAACTGGGCGGCGTGCCGGTGATCTGTTCCATGGCGCTGGGTTTCGACGGCGAGTATTACAACATCAACGCCGATGAGATGGCCGCGGCCTGCGCCATCGCCTGCCACGCAGACGCGCTGGTCTTTCTCACCGACGTCCCCGGCGTGCGCGGAGCTGATGGCGAGGTTCTGCGCTGGCTCTCGATCGATCAGATTGCCGAGATGGCGAAGAGGGCGATCATCTCCGGCGGCATGTTGCCCAAGCTGGGAGCCTGCCGCGAAGCGTTGTTGAACGGCGTGAAGCGCGTGCGCATCCTGCCCGCCGAAGCGGCAGCTTCCCTGCCCGACTTGTGCAGTTCGCGGGTGGCGCATGGAACCGAAGTAATGGTGGCCTAGGAGGTCAAAAAGGAATGTCGAAACTGGAAGAAATTCGCGCCGCTGAAGCCAGGCTGCTGCTTTCCACGTACGATCGCAGCCCGATCCTCTTCACCGGCGGCGAAGGCGTTTACATCACAGCCGAGAACGGAACGAGGTATCTCGATCTGCTGAGCGGTATCGGCGTCAACGCGCTGGGGTACAACCATCCGGCGATCATGGAGACCATTGTGCGGCAGAGCCGCGAGCTCATCCACATTTCGAACCTCTTCTATCACGAGGGCCAGGCGGAGCTGGCGATGAGGCTGACTGAGCGCTCGGGGCTCGATCGCGCCTTCTTTGCCAATACAGGGACCGAGGCCTGGGAGGGCGCGCTCAAGCTCGCCCGCGCGTACGCCGGGCTGAGGCGCAACGAAGGCGCGAGAATCGGCACAAAGTTTCTCGCTCTCGAGCAGAGCTTTCACGGGCGTACCTTCGGGTCCGTGTCGACCACGCATAAAGAGAAGTACCGCGAGCCCTTCGCGCCCGTGGTTCCCGGCGTGGAATTTGTGCGCTTCAACGATGTGGCCGATCTACGGGCCAAGTTTTCGAGCGAGGTCTGCGCCATTCTGGTCGAGGCGATTCAGGGTGAGGGCGGCATTCGTCCGCTCACGCAGGAGTTTTTCGCCGAAGCACGCTCTCTCGCCAGTTCGACTAGCGCGTTGCTGATTGTGGACGAAATTCAGGCCGGGATGGGCCGCACGGGCAAGTGGTTTGCCTATCAGCATTACGGCATTCGGCCCGATGTGACGACGCTGGCCAAGCCGCTGGCCGGCGGCCTGCCGCTTGGGGCGGTTCTCTGCACGGAAGAAGTGGCGAGGGCGATGCATGCAGGAATGCACGGCACCACCTTTGGGGGCGGGCCACTGGCCTGCGCCGTCGGCATCGCGGTCGTCGACACCATCGAGAAGCAGAACCTGCTGGCGCGCGCAAGCGAGGTCGGCAACTACTTTCAGGAACGGCTGCGCTGGCTTGCCACAAGGCACGAAGCCATTGTGAACGTGCGCGGCAAAGGCCTGATGCTCGCGGCCGAACTCGATTCGGCCGAACTCGGCAAGCTGACCGTCACTGAGATGCTGAAACGGCAGATCGTGAT
>Ga0335071_10008488_pt1 | contig 10537 bp, 9 predicted proteins | sample Lox_Sample_15_FD_206724 | JGI IMG/M metagenome (GOLD analysis project Ga0335071, IMG submission 206724) | Soil microbial communities from Loxahatchee National Wildlife Refuge, Florida, United States - Lox_Sample_1.5 | ecosystem: Environmental > Terrestrial > Soil > Wetlands | place: USA: Florida...
CCGCTAACGTTACAAAATATGCATTCCCAAGGCACCAACTGGTTATTAGCAATTTGGCACCCTTAACAGAATAACTTCTCTCTTGAGAAGATACATAATCTTAAAAACATTTTATACGCTTAGATAAAACACATTAACAATGCTCTAAAAACAACCATATTTTTCCCCCTGTTACCAGTCTAAATTTTTTGACGCCGCATCACGGTTACCGCGGACACGAACTACGACACAAGTGGTTTCGTAAGCAGCATGAGAGGTCGTGGGTTTTCTCCAACAGTTCGACGATGTTTACCGAGAGAAAAGGCGGCTCAACCTTCGAGGTCACACTACAAGGCACAGCAGTCGCACCATAAGCTAGAAGTTTCGAAAAAAAATAAAAGAGGTCTTTGGATGGCTCTGTTAGGCGGACAAGAATAATGAAATATTCGTTTTTATGCGTCGCACTTTATGCCCAAAAATTTCACTTTATGCCTTGACGGACAATATTCGGAATACCCCTCTTCAGTGTCGACATCTGACCGAAGAAATTAAAGACGGCTGTCAGTAGTCGATCCCCGGCTGGGGCTCGATGCCCTGCCGGTAGGCGTGCTTGATCTCATTTACCTCGCTGACCGTGTCGGCCAGCTCGATCACTTGTGGATGGGCATCGCGTCCCGTGAGGACCAGGTGCATCAGCGGCGGCTTGTCGCGCAGGAAGTCCAGCACCTGCTCCAGGTCCACCAGCCTGAGCTTGAGGGCGTTGTTGATCTCGTCGAGGATCATGATGTCGAACCTGCCGGAGGCCATCTTTTCATGGACCAGGTCAACGGCGTCCTGGGCGTTGGCGCGGTGCTCGGTCCAGGGGTACGGGTTTCCCTGGATTCCGCAGAACCCCTTGCCGGTAGCGTGCAGTTCGATATCGCAGTTCATCCGCCTGATGCCGTCCCACTCCCCGGCATAAAGGTCTCCCTTCATGAACTGGATTATGCACACTTTCATTCCGTGCCCGCAGGCGCGGACCGCCATGCCCAGGGCCGAAGTGGTCTTCCCCTTGCCGTAACCGGTGATGACAACTATCAGCCCCCTGCGCTCCTTCGGCTCGAAACGGTCGATCTTCTCGGGTTGCGTGCCTCGTTTATTCATGCTCATTTTCCTTCAGGCTTCATTTATACCAGCCCCAAGCCCCCAGTCCCTGTCTTTCAAACCATTTTCCTGTACCTTCCTCCAACTTCCGAGAGAGTTCGCGTGATCTGTCCCAGTGTGGCGTGTCGCACGGTTTCCAGCAGTTCTCCGAAAACGTTTCCTCCCTGCAGTGCCACGTCCTTCAGCCTTGCCAGGAATACCGGAGCGTCCTCGCGGTGACGCTCCTTGAAGTCCTGGAGCCGCGAAAGCTGCCGCTCCCAGTCGCCGGAGCCGGGGCGGACCACTTCCGCCGCTGACGGGCGCTTGTCCGGATGATCATCGGGAAGCTCGTAGCAGTTGTAGCCGATGATCCTTCGCAGCGGACGCTTGTCACCCCCCCCGGATGTCCGCCGCCGTTCCCGTTCATACCTGGCGCTGTTCTCGGCGATGCAGCGCCTCTGGTAGCCCATCTCGGTTGCCGGGCCGACCCCGCCGAGCTGGTCGATCCTGTCAAATTCTTCGAGAACTTTTGCCTGCACTTCCTTCATCAGGGCGCGGAATGCATAGGAACCGGACAGCAGGTTCTGAATGATGAATCCTTCCGCCTCCTCGCGCAGGTAGTTGGGAATCATGGTCGCCTGGCGCACCCATTTCTCGCCGGGAGTGGTCATGGGTTCGTCCGCCGAATCCACGTGCAGTGAATTGGCGTTGGCGAGAAGCCCCAGCAGGGCATGGTATGTCAGGCGCACCGGGTTGAGGGTGTCCCATTCCTCCGCCTGCAGGGCGCGGCCGGAAGTCTGGGTATGGAACTTGAGCCTCTGCGAGTGCGCGCCGGCGCGGTACACGTCGCGCATGACGATGGCCCAGATCTTGCGGCACACCGCGCCGTAGGCCAGCCATTCCGCCTCGTGGGAAACCTTGAAAAAGAAGGAAAGGCTGGGGGCAAAATCGTCGATCGCCATTCCCCTGGCGAGGAAATTTTCCACGTAGGTGAAGCCGTTCGACAGGGTGAAGGCCAGCTCGCGGGCGGGGCTGGCGCCGGCTTCTCCGATGTGGTAACCGGATATGCTCATGGAGTAGAACTTTTTCACACCGTTGCCGATGAACCATTCCTGGATGTCGCCGAGCAGCTTGATTGCGAACTCCGGCTGGAAGATGTTTTCATTCTGGGCCTGGATCTCTTTCAGAATGTCGGCCTGGACGGTCCCTCGCAGGGCGCCCAGGGTCCGCCGGTTCACTTCATCCCGTTCACCGCCGGACAGGGGGGTGCCTTTTTCTCGCTCGGCCCGTTCAATCTCCGTCTCCATGGCGGCGACGAAATACATGGCCAGGATTACCGGGGCCGGGCCGTTGATGGTCATGGAGGTGCTGATGTCGGGGATGCTGAAGCCCCTGAGCACCAGCTTCATGTCTTCCCAGGTGTCTATGGACACCCCGCCCTCGCCGATCTTGCCCATGCTTCCGGGGTCCTCGTCGCTGTCGGCCCCGTAAAGGGTGATGCCGTCGAAGGCTATTGAAAGGCGCGGCCTGTCGACCCCATGCGCCAGCAGGTGCAGGCGCCGGTTGGTATCTTCCGGACCGCGCAGACCGGCGAACTGCCGGGTGGTTTCGCCGGCGGAAGCCGGCCGGTACGGATATATGCCGGTGGCGTAGGGAAACATCCCGGGAAGTCCTTCCTCAAGCAGAAAACGCAGCGACTCCGCTCGGTCTTCCGGGTCGGGGAGGGCGACCCGCGGCAGTTTCAGCCCGTTGGGCGTCTCAACATATTGATCCGATCCCGCGCGGCCGCCCCCCTGGAGGGAAAGCTTCCGCCAGTGGTCCGGCCACTGCTCAAGCAGCCAGGCGCAGGTAGGATCAATGCGGGTGAGATCTCCGGGATTTTCCCTGACCTTCCGGATCTGTTCGGTCGTCCAGCGGTCGTAGACCCGAACCATGTCGGCGATCTCGGCCAGATAGGCGCGTCGGCGGTGCGGCACCAGAACGTTCCGCTTGGCGTAGCTGAAGATATCCGCCGCTTCCGGGCACGACGGGACCGGCCATCCCAGCCTCCCGCAGAGGGCCGCAAAAAGGAGGTCGATGCCCGGGTCGCGGGCGGCCTTGGCGGTGGCCGGGTAAAGCGCTTTTCCCTTTCCCAGTTCGGCCAGCATGGCGTGCAATTCCTCGTAGGCCGATTCGGCCCCTTGCAGGTCCGCCTTGTTCAATACCACCATATCAGCTTCGCGCAGCATCTGGTCCTTTCGCAACTGCAGGCCGCCGCCATATTCCCGCGACTTTACGTAGACCGTAAAGTCCGGCCGGAGCGCACCCAGGTCGAGACCTGCCTGGCCCGTTCCGGGCGTTTCGACAAGCGCGAGGTCGAAACCGGACGCGCGGAATATGGCGAGCAACAGCGGCAGCGCCGGGCTGATCGGCGCATAGACGCTGCCCGTTGCAACGCTGCGTAGCCAGACACGTTCATCGTGGATATTGTTCATCCGAACCCGGTCGGCAAGAAAGGCGGTGGCTGTCCGGTCAGCCGCGACCGTCGGGTCGTTGGCGAGAATTGCGATTTTTTTGTCGGGGAAGGCATCCAGGAAGCGTCTGACAAGCTCGTCTATCAGGGTGCTTTTGCCGCTGCCCCCGTCTCCGGTAATGGCAATGACTTTGACCGCCCCTGCCGCTCCCCCTGCAAGCCACTGGTGAAAAGCCCTTTCAAATTCTCCGGAGGCGGATCCGGCCATATTCAACAGCCGGGCCAGCTCGACTGGGGAGGGAGGACCTCCGGTCAGGCCGGACGGGTCGGGAAGCGCCGGCGCTTCCGGCAGGCGGGCGAGGATCCTTTCCGTCATGTCCGCGGCAATGGCGTCCAGCGGCCAGCCAGGTCCATAAATCTTCTCAATGCCGGCGGATTCGAGGGCGGCGGCGTCACGGGGGAGAATGGTGCCGCCCCCGCCGCCGAACACCAGGACCCCTCCCATCCCCTGTTCCGCCAGGCTCGCGACCAGGTGGGGAAAAAACTGGAGGTGACCGCCGTTGTAAGAGCTGACGGCAACCGCGTCGACACCTTCCTGCCGTGCCGCGGAGGCTATCCGGCCGCCGGTCATGTTGTAGCCGAGGTAGATGACCTCCACCGGTCTTTCGCCCGCCAGCAGCGCCCTGTTCAGGGCCAGCACCGAGGCGTCGTGGCCGTCGTAGGCGGCCACCGCGGTAAGAATTCTGATGGGTCTGGTTGACATATCTTACCTTCAGTCGCTTCTTAATTATTTTATCTGACAGGGACATTCAGGATAATCAGGATTAAATATATACTTTAACAATGTCGCCGCATCCGCTTGCCGCCTTAGCTTTGCGGTGGAGAAAAGCGTCTCCGGTTTTTCCGGCCTAACTTGAAATTCCTGGATTCCCGCTTGCGCGGGAATGACCCAGAAAGCATTGTCTGGATCATAAATCCGATTTTTTATCCTGATTATCCCTGTTAATTCAGCAGTCAAGTTTCACCCGATCCGCCTGAACCCCTTCGGATACCGCTCCGCGGCCAGTTCGGCGTATTTGTCCTTGTAGTAGAGCCATTCCCGCTTCTGTTCCTCAGTGACCCGACCGATCACCTTTGCCGGCACCCCCACCGCCACGGCGCCGTCGGGTATTTCGCCCCGCACTACCGCTCCTTCCCCGATTATTGCCCAGTTGCCGACAACGGCGTAATCGGAGATTATCGCCCCCACGCCGATGACCGCGTTGTCCTTTACCGTGCAGTTGTGCAGGATGCAGCCGTGCCCCAGCTGCACGTTGTCGCCCACTACGGTCCGGTCGCCGTCGCGGGCGTGGATGACAACGTTCTCCTGCACTGAAGTGCGGCTGCCGATAACGATGGTTCCGTAATCGCCGCGGATGCGCGCCCCGACGCCGATGAAGCACTTCTCGCCGATGGTGACGTCGCCTATCACATCAGCCGTTTCCGGGACGAACGAGCCTGTCCCGATCGAGGGGCGCTTTCCTTCGAATTCGTACAGGGCCATCTTTTGTCCTCCAGCTCTGGTGGGTTATGTTTTTTTGAAATACATTTTCAAGTACAAGTCTACATCTTACTTGGTAAATTGTCTAATGTGGGGCTGACAGAGAGGAACGGCGGGAGGTGCCGCAAGCCGAAGTATTGAATGCAAATGCTGGACATTACCAGAGATTGAATGGGACCGTTTGCTCATTTTTGCCGGAAGCGCGGTTTTTTACAGCCTTATTTTTCGGTTATCCTGCTCGGGCTGTAGTGCCGCTTGAGCCAGCGGCTCAAACCGTCCAGGCCGGGGAAGAGCACTCTTTCATTCACATTTGCCTGATCGAGCTTGTCGCGTATTTCCCATTTGAGGGACGCGGGGATGATTATTTTACGGGCCAGCGCGGGATGAGATTCCAGCCAGTCGTCCAGTACCAGGGTCGAATCGGACATGACCGAACAAAAGGCGAACTGATTGACGATCCTGTCATCTATGGACGGAGGCTCGAAAAATATAACAACCTTTTCGCCCGACCGGGCATCCAGCGCATCAAGCGCGTTCAGGGAGTTTATCGACTCGTTCATGAGCTGGAGGGTCATCACATTGGCGCCTTCCTCGGCAAGCCTGTCCCTCAGGAACTGGGGCAGCAGTTCATGCGCCTTCACGTAGTTCACCGCCCATATGACGCCGTCAAGATCGAATTTTTCGATGTTTGCCGTCGCGAAATGCATGGCGATAAAAGGTGAATAGGTCCAGTCGAGAATACGTGTGGGCAGGCCGAAGTGCTGGGCAACGGAAAGCCAGTGCCAGAGAGAGTCCCGCTCCACGACGGCGCGGAAGGCGTACTTTCTGAAATTCCGCAGAAGGTGGCGCTCAAGCTTGACGTAATCCCCGCCGAGACGCATCAGGGTCGTTTCGAGCCGGTACGAGGTGTCCGAGAGCCCCCGGAAAGCGAAGCGGGAGCGAAAACGCCCTATTTTCTCGTTCCACGATTCGGCAAAAAGCTCCCGCTGAAGCTCATCCCATGAATTTACCTTGATAATTTCCACGTTATGCGTGCTCCTTTCCTCCCATCCGGAGTTTCTCTTAACTTTAGTCACGGCCCGCTGCTCCAGCCCCGCGAATCGGATTTTTCCTCAATTGCCATGCGGAAAGAAGCAATGAGTGATTTGTTCCGACGAAGTTATCTCCCCTTACCGGCAGCCGGTGCCGGTTGCCGGGTAAAGCGGAACGGGTATGTGGCTGTCTGAATTCCAGAGACATTTTACAAGATTCAGCATCATATTTCAAAATGATATCCTGGGATTGCCGGCTGGGCTTACTCTTGCGTCCTGCAATGCCAACAGCCTCAGACGACGCTCTTCGAATTGAATATATAACGTCCCCTTGGAACCGATTGTTTTATTTGATGTTCCAATCAACAATCTTGACAACGAATCTCAAATTTTTTATTATCTCACAATGATTAAATGAATTTTAATTAATATATTAAAAATTCAATTTGTCCCCTGATCATATATCTATTTACTCGCGTGAACTACATGTCTGTATAACGATGTTTGAGCACAAATATGTAACGGACGGGAGGTTATTTATGCATGCCAACAGAAGATCGCAGCCATTACAAAAAGCAAAAGTTATTGTAGCTGTCTATGATGCGATGGGCGGGCCGGAAAACCCGGAAATGAGAGAAGACAGTTTCATGGCGAGTAAGACAGCGGCGATTTTATTCACACAACACCGGATACTGAAGCACAAACAGCGACAGGAGAAGCAATTGTTCTGGAAGAGTCGCATGGCTGCATACACGTAAAGCCTAATGATATCGATGATATGATACGTAAAGGGTATTTGAAAAAAGGCAACAGTCTGATAGTGCATAAATATTCCGTACGTTCGCCTGTTGAACCTGCGGTCTACGGGATTGCACCTTACGAAGTTCATTTCTATCCCATGTCGAAAAAATTGGTTGTAATGGGTACGAGGTAAGGTTATGAGAGTAATAATTGTTAGAAGCATATTCATTTTTTGTGCGGTTTTTCTTATTAGTTCTGTAAATGCCTTTACTGCTGAGCGGGGCGACGTCAAGCAGAAGAAGCAACTTCTTTCCTTAATAAAACCATTGGCAGAACTGATGACGTCAGAAAAGCCAACACTGAAAAATGCGGCGCGGTTGCTGGGCGGACCTGTTGAGAGGAAAAAAGGGGATGTTTATGCATATATACATGGGTATGGATATTTTTTCAGTGCCCATCTGACAGGTCCTGATGATGATCCATTGATGGATTGGTGTGAGATGTTTTTCGACCAGCGGATTATAGACATAAGGTTCCGGGAGATTGTTGAGATATTTGGCGAATGGAAAAAAGTGCGTATCAGCAAGACATCTTCAGTCAGATTTTCGTATGTTAATCCCCGTACCGGCAAACGTTTTATAGTCTTTGCTCACCTGGATTTTCCACCTAAAGACCCCGGGTCACCGGTAAAAGATATCAAAATAATGCCATCATGGGAGGGAAAATAAAATCAATGCCGGGAACGTTGGTTTGAGGCTGCTGACGTGGGATTGCATAAGGCGGGAAATTAAAGTTTCATCTGATTTGCATTGAAAAATACGTATAAGAGCAGGGTCAGTCTTTCCCACCTTTCCGTGCCCTCCGTGCCGCTTCCGAGAGCCATTGAATGAGAGGCTTCAGATCAGCCGGCATGATATCCTCGCTCACGGTAATCGTGTGCCGGCCCCTCCCGTCCTGCACATTTACCTTGTATTGGAACCGGTCGGGACGGGGTGAAGGAGATACAATTCTTTCGGGCAGATTAAAAAAATCGGCCCGCTCCACACATTGAAGCAGCTCATTGGCCTCATCGGCGGCCAGGTTTTCCGTGTCTAATGTCGCCGAAAGGGTAATCCCTGCAAAACCGCCGGTCCGTTCAAAAGTTATCCGCAAGACTTTCACCTCCGCGGCAGTTGCCTTTATGCGGCCATCGTCGGGAATGTCCAATTATAACATCGAAGAAGCAAGCCGGCAATGCGGATGCGACACCGCGATTGTTGAATTCCGTGGATCGTCGCATCCGCGGCATTTAACCGTGTCAGATGACCCCGACGGTTTTCCATGCGTTTTGTACTGCCTTCATTTCGGCGCTGCCGTCGCCGTAGAGTTCTTTGGCGACGCTTATGGTGGCGTTGGCGGCCACTTTGAAGCTCGCCTTGCTCCGCAGCCGGTCTCTCAATGTGACATACCAGATATTTCCCGCCTTCTCCCAGGCATATCCACCTATTCCCGTCGCGGCAAGGTAGAAAGCGCGGTTTGGAATTCCCGAGTTGATATGGACTCCTCCATTATCCTTGGTTGTTTTGACATAGTGTTTCATGTCGGCCGGCTGCGGGTCCTTGCCGATCAGCGGATCGTCGTATGCGGTGCCGGGCGCTTTCATTGAACGGAGCGCCACACCTTTGACGGAGGGTTTGAAAAGACCAGCGCCGATGAGCCAGTCAGCCTGATCCGCTGTCTGGTTCAGTACCCGCTGCTTCACAAGGCTGCCGAAAACATCGGAGAACGATTCGTTGAGCGCTCCCGGCTGGCCTGAATACGCCAGGTTTGCCTCATACTGCGTTACGCCGTGGGTCAGCTCGTGGCCGATAACGTCGACGCTCTTGGTGAAGCGTTCGAATACATCATTGTCGCCATCGCCATAGTTCATCTCGCTTCCGTCCCAGAAGGCGTTGTCCATATTCTTGTCGTAATGAATATACGACACTATTGTCATGCCCTTGTCATCGATAGAGTTGCGCTTATAGATGTCGAAATACAGGTCATAGGTGGCGCCGGCGCCGTCATACGCCTCGTTCGCCTCCGGGTCTTTCACGGGAGGGTCTCCCTCCTTGCGAACCAGGGTACCTGTGGGCGGTTGGTCTCCTTTATTCTTGTTGTTGTATACCAGACGGTACTTATGCCCAGTGCTTGCGGCCGATGGAAGAATGCCCAGTATGCTGCGCCGCCCGCGCACAAATCCGGAGAACGTCAGGCTGTGGAGCGCGCGATCAACCTGGGCGGGCTTGCCCCGTTTGGCAATTTCCTCCAGGATATGAGGGGGAATGATGGAATACATTTGTACGTTTCTTTGCATAAACAATCTCCTTTAATAATTAGAATTTATCCTGACGCTGCCGGACGACCGCAACTGAATTACCCAGACTCGGCGAGATATTCCGGATGACGGCGCCAGTCATGAGTTGCCGACGGATGTGACAACGAGGGAGTACCTGACAGGCATATTTCATTAATTGGCCGATATGAGCAAAAAATTTATGACATAATCAAGTTTAATTAGCAATAAAAAATTTACCTGTATTGTTCTATGCTTGTGAAATAAAATATGAAAAGACAAGTGGGAATGAATAAGGTGAGAAAACGGAAGTGTAAAAGGAATGTGTGTGCAAGGCCATGTGCCGTCAATTAATTGGAATGGAGATGCCCCCGGTCATTCGGCCTCTTCCCAGTAAACATCGACTTGCGCCTGAATCTCACGCAGTAATTCTTCGTTCCTTTGCGGCTTGAAGAGGTGGGCGAAACGCCCCTGAAACTTCAGGTAATCTTCAGCCGGGGGGCGTTGGCCGGGAATCACGGTGTGGGTAACCTTCCCGTCGATATATTCCTTCAGCGGCCAGATGCCGGTCCTTACCGCCAGCTTGCCGATCTCCACAGATTCCCTCGGATCGTAATCCCAGCCGGTGGGGCAGGGAGCAAGGGCGATGATCAGCTTCGAGCCCCTGAGCTTTCTCGCTTTCTCGACCTTGCGTGCCAGGTCCAGGGGCTCGGCCCCCGCCACCGTGGCCACGTAAGCCGGGCGGTGGGCTGCCCAGATGGCGAAAAGGTCCTTCTTGCGCCCGGGATATCCGTGAGGACCCTTGCTGGTGGCGGTTCTGGCGCCGTATGGAGTGGCGGCGGACGCCTGCTGTCCTGTATTGCCGTATCCTTCGTTGTCATAGCAGAGGTAAATGAAGTCCAGGTTGCGGTCTATGGCGGCGGATGTCGCCGACATACCTATGCCGTAAGCGGCGCCGTCGCCGGTCAGCACCACCGTCTGCAGGTCCTCATCCGGTGGGATTCGCCCCTTGTCGATGAGGATGTCCAGGGCGTCACGGACCCCCTGGGCGCCCGCGGGCGCGGATGCCATGGCCGTATAGAGCCACGAACCCCTGAATGGGGTGAACGGATAGACAGCGAGTAGCGTCATGCAGCCTGCCGCGTTGATGAACACGGTTTTTTCGCCCAGGATGTCGTATATCTCCTTGACCGCTTCCAGTCCGCCGCACCCCGCGCACATGGGTGTGCCGGTTCCAAGGAGATGCCTCGAAGGGAGGTCTTTTATTTTCTTGAAGGTCTTTTCGTTCATGGTTTTCACCTAAAACCGGTTAACAATTCACTGCGTAGACGGAGGCACAGAGTGAAAAGCAAAAGTCA
>Ga0335071_10008489_pt1 | contig 10536 bp, 5 predicted proteins | sample Lox_Sample_15_FD_206724 | JGI IMG/M metagenome (GOLD analysis project Ga0335071, IMG submission 206724) | Soil microbial communities from Loxahatchee National Wildlife Refuge, Florida, United States - Lox_Sample_1.5 | ecosystem: Environmental > Terrestrial > Soil > Wetlands | place: USA: Florida...
CGTCACCGCGGCGGGATCGGGCGTGATGAGGTCCGCCGCCAGCGCGAACACCGGCTCGCCGAAGTGCGCCAGGATGCCCGCGAGCCCGCCCATGGGCGAGCCTGGCACCTCGTCGGGGATGACGACGACGCCTTCCGGCAGATCCCCCGGCGCCTGGTCGGCGCTGCGCACCGACAGGCCGACCATCGGGAACACGGTGCCGAGGAACGCCAGGTTGCGCCGCAGCAGCGTCTCGCCGCCCAGGCGCAGCCCGCGCTTGTCGCGGCCCATGCGCCGCGACTCGCCGCCGGCGAGCAGGACGCCGACGCGCACCGTGTGCGGGGTTGTGCTCCGAGGGTCCATCGCGAAGTTGGAGTCTAGCTCATGCCGCGGCAGGCGACCCGGTGCGAGGCTTGACTTCCCCAGTCGCGTCGGTACGATGCCCATGATGCGGTACAGCTAATCCGCATCGTGGAATAGTAGGCGTTCGGGGGAACGCGGACGGCCTCGGCCGGCCGTCACGGCGCAGCTCAGGAAGCGAGGTCTCCGCATGGCTGAAGTCCAGCGACTCACCAACTGCACCACCGGCGGGCCGGTGTTCGTGGACGTGGAGGACGGCAGGATCGTCCGCATGTACCCGATCGATCTCGCCGACGACGACAAGGGCGACTGGGTGATCGAGGCGCGGGGCAGGAAGTTCAGCCCCCCGCGCCGCACCACGCTCTCGCCGCACGCGCAGGCGCAGCGCTCCATGGTGTACTCGCCGAACCGGATCCTGTACCCCATGAAGCGCGTGGACTGGGACCCGGAGGGCGAGCGCAACATCCAGAACCGGGGCATCAGCGGCTACGAGCGCATCAGCTGGGACGAGGCGCTCGACCTGGTGTGCGCCGAGCTCAAGCGCGAGAAGCGCGAGAACGGCCCCGGCTCGATCCTCACCACCTGCAGCTCGCACCACCTGTGGGGCAACCTGGGCTACCGGCACAGCGCCTACTATCGCTTCCTCAACCTGATGGGCATGGTCCACAGCGCCCACAACCCGGACAGCTGGGAGGGCTGGCACTGGGGCGCCATGCCCATGTGGGGCAACAGCCATCGGCTGGGCATCCCCGAGCAATACGACCTGCTCGAGGACGCGCTGAAGCACACCGAGATGGTCGTCTTCTGGTCGTCCGACCCCGAGTCCACCGGGGGCGGCATCTACTCCGCCTTCGAGAGCACCTCGCGCCGCTACTGGATGAAGGAGCTCGGCATCAAGATGGTGTTCGTCGACCCCTACTACAACCCGACCGCCGAGCTCTACTCCGACAAGTGGTTCGCCCCGCGTCTGGGCACCGATGTGGCCTTCGGCCTCGGCATCGCCCACGTCTGGCTGGCCGAGGGTCTCTACGACAAGGAGTACGTCGCCGGGCGCACCGTCGGCTTCGACGAGTGGCAGGACTACGTGCTCGGCAAGAGCGACGGCGTGCCCAAGACGCCGGAGTGGGCCGAGTCCGAGTGCGGCATCCCTGCGCGTCAGATCCGCGCCCTCGCCCGCGAGTGGGGCAGCAAGAAGACCATGCTCGCCGCCGGAGGTCTCGGCGGCTGGGGCGGCGCCTGCCGCTCCGCCACCGGCAACGAGTGGGCGCGCACCATGGTCGCCCTGTGCGCCATGCAGGGCTACGGCAAGCCGGGCGTCAACATCTGGGGCACCTCGCAGGGCGCGCCGTCCGATTGCTCGTTCGTGTTCCCCGGCTACGCAGAGGGCGGCATGTCCGGCGACCCGGAGAAGTCGGCCGCGGCCTACCGCATGCTCTACCGCATCTTCAATCCCCAGACCGGCCTGCACCCCACGGTGAACGCCCACGACTCCACCGAGGGCATCGCCGTGCCGCGCCTGCGCATCCCCGAGGCGATGATGCACGAGAAGTTCGAGTGGCGCGGCAAGGGCTTCTGCGGCCCGAGTATCCAGAGCCAGATGCAGAAGTACCAGTACCCTGCGCCGGGCTACCCGTTCGTCACCATGTACTGGCGCTACGGCGGCTCGTTCTTCGGCACCATGCAGCAGACCAACCGCTACGTGAAGGCGTACCGCGAGGGCAAGGTCCGCACGGTCGTCAACCAGAGCATCTGGATGGAGGGCGAGGCCAAGTTCGCCGACATCATCCTGCCGGCCTGCACCAACTTCGAGCGCTGGGACATGAGCGAGTTCGGCAACTGCTCCGGCTACATCCCCGACAACCACAACCAGACCAGCCATCGCGTGATCGTCTTCCAGAAGAAGTGCGTCGAGCCGCTCGGCGAGAGCAAGAGCGACTACGACATCTTCGCGGCCGTCGCCGAGCGCATGGGCATGGGCGACGTCTTCACCGAGGGCGGCATGGACGAGTACGACTGGTGCAAGGCCTACTTCCACGCCACAGACCTGCCAACGATCACCACCTGGGACAGGTTCGAGGAGAAGGGCTACGTCGTCGTGCCCATGCCGGACGACTACAAGAGCACGCCGGCCATGCGCTGGTTCGCCGAGGGGCGCAAGCGCGACACCCCGGACTGGGGTCCGCGGCCCGGCGACACCGTCGGCTTCGAGGGTCTGCAGACCCCCTCGGGCAAGATCGAGTTCGTCAGCAAGACCCTGCAACACCTCGAGATGGACGTGGTCGACCCCGAGCGTCCGGCCATGGGCCCGCAGTTCATCCCAAGCTGGGAGGGCCACCACACCACCGAGCTGTACGCGAAGTACCCGTTGCAGATGGTGAGCCCGCACCCGCGCTTCAGCTTCCACACCATGGGCGACTCCAAGGGCACCTGGCTCAACGAAGTGGACGAGCACCGCATCCTGCACGACGACGGGCGCCGCTACTGGATCATGCGGCTGAACTCCAAGGACGCGGAGGCGCGGGGCATCGCCGAAGGCGACCTCATCCGCGCCTTCAACGACCGCGGCTCGGTCATCCTGAGCGCGCAGCTGACCGAGCGCGTGGCCCCCGGCACCGTGCACAGCTACGAGAGCTGCGCCGACTACCTGCCGCAGGGCGAGCCGGGCGAGTCGACAGACGTCGCCGGCTGCGTCAACATCCTCACCAGCAAGCGGTTCATCACGCCCACGTCCATCGCCATGTCCAACAACTCCTGCCTCATCGAAGTCGAGAAGTGGGAGGGGGAGGCTTCATGAAGAGCTGGCACCTGATCATCGACGTCGCCCGCTGCCACGACTGCAACGACTGCTTCCTGGCCGACAAGGACGAATTCGTCGACAACGACTTCCCGCCCTACTCGGCGGCCCAGCCATGGCACGGCCACCGCTGGATGAACATCAAGCGCAAGGAGCGGGGCCAGTTTCCGCTGGTCGAGACCGCGTACCTGCCCACTCCGTGCATGCACTGCGACGCGGCGCCATGCCTCACCGCCGACGGCGCCGTGTACAAGCGCGACGACGGCCTGGTCATCATCGACCCGGTCAAGGCCAGGGGCCGCAAGGAGATCGTGGCGAGCTGCCCGTACTCGGTCATCTTCTGGAACGATGACAAGGAGCTGCCGCAGAAGTGCACCGGGTGCGCCCACCTCCTGGACGAGGGCTGGACCGAGACACGCTGCAGTCAGGTGTGCCCCACCGAAGCCATCAAGCTCGTGATCGCCGAGGAGGACGACTTCGAGCGGCGGGTCGACGACGAGGGTCTCGAGCGCTACCGCGACTCGCTGGGGACCCGGCCGAGGGTCTGGTACAGGAACCTGTACCGCTGGGAGAAGGCGTTCGTCGGCTGCAGCGTGGTGTTCGGCGACACCGACGAGTGCGCCGAGGGCGCCACCGTCTCGGTGTCGCGAGAAGGCGCGGCGACGCGCGAGGGCGTGGCCGACATCTTCGGCGAGGTCAAGGTCGACCACCTCGAGCCCGGCCACGAGTACGTCGTGAGGATCACCGCCGACGGATACCAGCCGGCCGAGCTCACCGTCAAGGTGGATGAGAGCGTCAACGCCGGCACGGTGGTGCTGCAGAAGGGGTGACCGGCGCGGGTCCGGCGCCAGCTCTGCGCACGGCGCCGGCGGCGTTCCGCCCGTCGCGGGTCGCGCTCACGGTCCGCCTCCCTCCTCCGCGTCCGTGCCCGGTGCGCCAGAGGATGGACGGATGTGGTACTAGTGTTAAGGACCGGGCGGCAGCAGACTGTCGCCCCCTCTCATGAGGCAACCGGGCCAGGGACGGGACGAGCACTGTGAGCGATGCGACCACCCAGACGCACGATCGGCGCGACGGCATCCAGGTCGTAGCGCGGGTCGCGGACATCCTGCGGCACCTGTCCATGGTGCCCGACGGCCTGACGCCGCAGGAGCTGGCCGACCGCTCTGGCATACCGCGGCCGACCATCTACCGCATCGCGAAGGCCCTGGCGGCCGAGGACTTCGTGCGTATCATGCCCTCGGGCAGGCTGGCCGTCGGCCCGGGCATCATGGGCGTTGCGATTTCGAGCCGGCGAGACATCCGGCATGAGGTGAGCCCGTTCCTCCAGAAGCTCTCCGAGGACCTGGACGAGACGGCCGACCTGGCCGTCCTGTACGCCGGCGAGGCGCTCTACGTGGACCAGTATGTCTCGCCGCACGTGCTGCGCATCGTCGCCCACATCGGCGGCCGTCTGCCGCTGCACTGCACGGCCAACGGCAAGGCCCTGCTTGCGTCGCTCACGCCGGAACAGGTGGACGCCGTGCTGCCGGAGCCGCTCACGCGCAACACGCCCAACACGATCACCGACAAGCGCCTGCTCGCCGAGGAGATCCAGCACGTCCGCGACACCGGGCTCTCCTTCGACCTCGAGGAGTACGAGGAGGGTGTCGTCGCCGTAGGCGCGTTCGTGCGGGACGTCATGGGCGACGTCGTTTCGCTCGCCGCCGTCGTGCCCATGTTGCGGTACAGACGGGACGAGGCCGCGATCGTCGCCGCCGTGGCCCGCACGCGAGACGAGGCTCAGGCGGCGCTCGTCAAGCCCGCGCAGCCCCGCTGACGCGAGTCGCGCTCCGGCGTCCGCCCCGCCTCGTCGCGGGTGCGACGCACGTTCCCATCTCAGCCGCACAGGTATTGACATGGGGTACCATGCCGCCTATAACTGCCCGTATCGTGATAACCTTGTTCGCATCGTGAACACGCGAACAGACGGTCACGAGGGATGAGGGCCCGAGCAACGCGACGTGGTCGCGACTGTCGGGGGACAAGATCTCGAGCCTGCCCGGGAAGCGGACACCGGTCAACCGGTCACCTCCGGACCCATGGGGATGGGAGCGGACGAGGGCCAACGCCAAGGAGGCAGGGATGGGTTCTGAGAGCACCGACCGGAGCGATGGCTCGATCATGAGCAGCCTGGGCGAGAGCCGGGTGTCGCGCCGGGACTTCCTCAAGGTGGGCGCCGCGGCCGGCGCAGCTCTTGGGATGGGCGGCGTGCTCGGCACGGCCCTCACCGCGTGCGGCAGCGGCGGAGACGGGAGCAGTTCGGGCAGCAGCAGCGGCTCGGGCCGCGAGATCAAGATCGGCTTCGTCACTCCGCTCACCGGCGCCCTGGCGTCCTTCGGCATCCCGGACGCCTGGTGCGTCAAGCAGTGGGAGGCGTCGGTCAAGGACGGCCTCAAGTGCGGCGACGGCCAGGTCCACCCCATCAGCATCATCGTCAAGGACTCGCAGTCCGACACCAACCGCGCGGCGCAGGTCACGGGCGACCTCATCACCAACGACGGCGTCGACGTGATCATGGCCGCCTCGACAGCCGACACCGTGCCGCCGGTCTCCGACACAGCCGAGGCCATGCAGACGCCGTGCGTCACCAACGACTGCCCGTGGCAGGCGTACTTCTTCGGCCGCGGCGGCGACCCGAACAAGGGTTTCGAGTGGACCTACCACAGCTGGTGGGGCCTCGAGGGCATCACCGCGACGTTCGTCAGCATGTGGGACACCCTCAAGACCAACAAGAAGGTCGCCGAGATGTGGCCCAACGACGGCGACGGCCTCGCTTGGGCCAACGCCAAGACCGGTCAGCCCCCGGTGCTCACCAAGGCCGGCTACACCATCATCGACGGCGGGCGCTACCAGGATCTCACCGACGACTACTCGGCCCAGATCGGCAAGTTCAAGGCTGCCGAGGCGCAGGTCCTCAGCGGCGTCATGCTGCCGCCCGACTTCACCAACTTCTGGAAGCAGTCGCTGCAGCAGAGCTTCAACCCGATCATCGCCACGGTCGGCAAGGCCCTCCTGTTCCCGCAGTCGCTCGAGGCTCTCGGTGATATCGGGTACAACCTCTCCAGCGAGTGCTGGTGGTCGCCGAACCACCCCTTCAAGTCCTCGCTCACCGGGCAGACCTGCCAGGAGATCGCCGACCAGTACGAGAAGGACACCAACTCGCAGTGGACGCAGCCGATCCTCCATTACGCGATCTTCGAGGTCGTCGCCGACGCGCTCAAGCGCGCGACCAACATCGACGACAAGGCCAGCATCCGCGACGCCGTCAAGGCGACCGACATGCAGACCATCGGCGGCCACATCACGTGGTCGAGCAGCGACAAGAAGCTCAACCCGGTGCCCAACGTGTGCACCACGCCGATCACCGGAGGCCAGTGGGTCAAGGGCACGAAGTACAAGTACGACCTCATCGTGGTGAACAACTCGTACTCCCCCGAGGTCCCGACCCAGGGCAAGCTGCAACCACTGACCTACTGACAGAGACCAGAGGACTCGCGCGAGCGCCGGTCGCCGGCGCCCGCACCGCCCCGGGCCGCGAGCATGCGCCTCGCAAGCGCTTCCCTTGCGAGACGCCGGGGCGGCCGTCCGTCCCCCGAGCGGCCGCTCCGTATCTTCCCCCGCGGACGGCCGCTTCTTCCCTCTCTCAGCAAGTCGCGGGCCCCGGCCGGCGCCCGCGACGTTCGTGCACCCCTTCTCGACCGACGGTCGAGCATGCGTTTGACCGAGAGCGTCGTGAGGCGCTATCGTACCATGAAACGGAATGATAGTTCCGCTTAGTGGAACGATGACCACGCCCCGTGCGTGGAGCGGATGGAGGAAGCGGTGGCCGGTGCGGAGCGGCGGGCGGCGTCTCGCGCGGCGGGAGGCGCGAGGAGCGCAGCCGCCCAGGCGAAGAGGGCTGCGGCGCGGACGAGGAAGGTCGCCGCCGAAGCGCAGTTCACGGCGACCCTGGTCGGGCTGGAGGCTCTGCTGCGCGGCGCGGCGCTCCGGCACTCCCGGTTCGCGGCGCGCCTCAAGGAGCGCGACCTCGTCGCGCAGATCCGCCTCGTCGGTCGTACCAGGGGCCGCTACTACGTCCTCAAAGACGGCAAGGTGCGGTCGCGCGCGGGGCTGCACCCTGCGCCGGATCTCACCATGAGCTTCGACTCGGCCGAGGTCGCGGCGCGCATCATGCGCCCCAACCGCGACTATCTCGCGTTCATCGACGCGCTCAAGAACTTCCAGATGCGCGTCGAGGGCCCGGACGACCTCGCTGTGTGGTTCTCGGAGACGCTGCAGCTGCTCTTCACGGTGGGCCTGCAGGCCGGCGTCGACGTGGGCGCCGGGGTCCGCCGCTTCACGAGCAACACCAACGGCGGGCCGGTCTTCGTCTTCGTGCGCGACGGGCGCATCCTGCGCATCACCCCCATCGAGTTCGACGAGGACGACGCCGAGCCGTGGGTCGTCGAGGCGCGCGGGCGGTCGTTCAGTCCCCCCCGCAAGACCACGGTCAACTCCCACACACTCGCCTGGAAGAGCCTCATCTACTCACCCGACCGGCTGCTCTACCCGATGAAGCGGGTGGACTTCGACCCCGGCGGAGAGCGCAACCCGCAGAACCGCGGCGTCTCCGGCTACGAGCGCATCAGCTGGGACGAGGCGCTCGACATCGTCGTGCGCGAGATCAAGCGCGTCAAAGCCGAGCACGGGCCGGGCGCGATCATGAACGGCAGCGGTTCGCACCACACCTGGGGCGTACTCGGTTACTGGCTGAGCGCCCGCATCCGCTTCATGAACATGATCGGCTGGTCGCCGGTCGTGCACAATCCCGACAGCTGGGAGGGCTGGTACTGGGGCGCCGCGCATCACTGGGGCCAGAGCTCCCGCAACGGCGGCGGCGAGACGTACGGCACGGTCGAAGACCTCCTGCAGCACGCGGAGATGGTCGTGTTCTGGTCCTCGGACCCCGAGGCCACCAGCGGTGTGTACGGCGCGCACGACGGGACGATACGCCGCCAGTGGCTCAAGGACCTGGGCATCCCCTGCGTGCACATCGACCCGTTCCACAACCACACCGCGCAGATGCTGGGCGGCAAGTGGATCGCCCCGCGGCCCGGCACCGACAGCGCACTGGTGCTCGCCATCGCCCACGTGTGGATGACCGAGGGGCTCTACGACGAGGACTACGTGGCCGAGCGCACCGTCGGCTTCGAGAAGTGGCGGGCCTACGTCCTCGGCGAGGAGGACGGGGTGCCGAAGACGCCGGAGTGGCAGAAGACCGAGACCGGCGTGCCCGCGCGCGAGGTGCGGGCTCTCGCGCGCGCGTGGGGCAAGAAGAAGACCTACCTCGCTGCCGGGGGCCTCGTCGGTTTCGGCGGCGCCTGCCGCACCGCGACCGGCACGGACTGGGCGCGCGGCGTGGTGTGCCTCATGGCCATGCAGGGACTCGGCAAGCCCGGCGTCAACATGGGCTGCCTGCAGCAGGGCACGCCGCTCGACACCCATTTCTTCTTCCCCGGCTACGCCGAGGGCGGCTACTCCGGCGACCTCTACGGGACGGCACTCAGCATCAACATGTACCAGCGCATGCCGCAGCTGCCCACCGTGAACACGGTGACCCAGGCGGTGCCCCGCCTCAAGATCCCGGAGGCGGTGCTCGACGGGCACGTGGAGGCCTACCCGACGGACGCCAAGTCCATCGAGGGCCAGTTCCAGCGCTTCGAGTACCCTTCTCCTGGCCACAGCGAGATCAAGATGTACTACAAGTATGGTGGCTCGCACTTCGGCACCATGACCGAGACGGACCGGTTCGCGCGCATGTACCGGTCCGACAAGCTCGAGTTCGTCGTCAATCAGGCGATCTGGATGGAGGGGGAGACCAGGTTCGCCGACGTCATCCTCCCGGCCTGCACCAACTTCGAGCGCTGGGACATCAGCGAGTTCGCCAACTGCGGCGGCTACATCCAGCATGCGTACACGCAGTGCAACCACCGCATCGCGGTGATGCAGCACAAGTGCATCGAGCCGCTGGGCGAGTCCAAGTCGGACCACCAGATCTTCCTCGAGATCGCCACGCGGCTCGGGCTCGGCTCCATGTACTCCGAGGGCGTCACCGAGCTCGACTGGTGCAAGCGGCTCTTCGACGCGACGGACCTGCCGACCAGGGTCTCGTGGAAGGAGTTCCTCCGGAAGGGCTACTACGTGATCCCGCCGGCCCCCGCCGACCGGCGCGACCCGGTGTCGTACCGCTGGTTCGCCGAGGGCCGACCCAAGGACACGCCGGAGCTGACGCCGCTGCCGGCCGACTACACCGGTGAGTTCGGCAGGGGCTTGCAGACGCAGTCGGGCAAGCTGGAGTTCGAGTCGTCGAGCCTCAAGCGCTTCGACCCCGACGACCCGGAGCGCGCGCCGATCATGCGATACGTGCCGGCGTGGGAGGGCCCGCACGCCGAGGAGCTGTACGCGAAGTACCCGCTGCAGCTGATCACGCCGCACCCGCGGCACAGCTTCCACACGCAGAGCGACGGCAAGGACGCGGTGACCAACGACATCCGCGACCACCGCGTCCTCGTCGCCGGCCGCTACTACTGGGTCGTGCGCGTGAACCCCGCAGACGCGGTCGCGAGAGACCTGAGACACCATCAGCTCGTGCGCGTCTTCAACGACCGTGGCGCCGTGATCTGCGCGGTCCAGCTGACGGAACGCGTTCCAGCAGGTACAGTGCACTCCTACGAGTCGTCCGCCCGTTACGAGCCAGTGGGCGAGCCGGGGCACTCCGCCGACAGGGGCGGGTGCATGAACGTGCTCACGCCGAGCCGGATGATGATCCGGAAGGCGCACGCCCTCGCGGCCAACTCGTGCCTCGTCGAGATCGAGGCATGGGAGGAGGACGGCGCCTGACGAGAGGAGCGGCATGCCGAGACGGCGGTCCGACGAAGAGAGTCCGGACGGAGGGATGCAGGTGATCACGCGGGCGGCCGCCATCCTCGGCGCTCTCGCCGAGCCGGACCGCGGCCGGAGCCTCGCGCAGCTCGCCGCCCAGACCGGGCTTCCCAAGACGACCGTGCACCGCATCTGCGCAGCGCTCGAACAGGTCGGCTACGTGCGTACCGACGCCGCGTCCGGCCGTCGGGAGCTGGGCCCCAGCCTGCTGCGGCTGGCGTTCTCCGGCCGGCGAGACCTGGCGGAGGAGCTCCAGCCTACGCTGCAGCGGCTGTCGGCGGAGCTCAACGAGACGGTCGACCTCGCGGTGCTGGACGGCGGCGAGGTCCTGTTCGTGGCGCAGAACCCGGCGCCGGCGCGGGCGCTCATGGCCATCGCCCGCGTGGGCGCGCACTTCCCCGCGTACAGCCTGGCGAGCGGCAAGGTGCTGCTCGCACAGC
>Ga0335071_10008490_pt1 | contig 10536 bp, 8 predicted proteins | sample Lox_Sample_15_FD_206724 | JGI IMG/M metagenome (GOLD analysis project Ga0335071, IMG submission 206724) | Soil microbial communities from Loxahatchee National Wildlife Refuge, Florida, United States - Lox_Sample_1.5 | ecosystem: Environmental > Terrestrial > Soil > Wetlands | place: USA: Florida...
CCGCTCTGGCGTCGATGCAGCCGAAGGTGCGGGCAATCGTCTGTAAATCAGTCAGTTACGGGCGTCGAACCATCCCTCCGCCCCTGGGTAATTGAGCGAAGGAAATGCCAGAATTTGGGTGAACCGGCACAGGGGGAGTGATTCGGTACCCCGGACATTACGGCTTCTTCGCCCCAAACGTGGGCGCCAGTTGCGAACCACGAAAGCGGCCGGCGACTGGAACGCCGGCGACACACCCAGGCACTCGTGAAATGCACACCGACCGTCACTCCAGGGCATCTGTATCAGCATGAAGAAGCGCGTCGACCTTACACATGAGCACGGCATCGCCGTCGTCACCATTGACAGTCCGCCCGCAAACGCGATGAGCAGCGAACTGCGCCGGGACTTCGACGCGGTGCTCGATGTTCTGGAGCGCGGATCGGTCCGGTCCGCCATCATCACGGGCACCGGCCGCTACTTTCAGGCTGGCGGAGACATGGGCCAGTTCCTCGAGATCAATTCACGCGACGAGGCGTTGCGATTCGTGCAGTCCGCTCAGACATTCATGGACCGAATTGCGGCCCTGCCATTCCCGACGATAGCAGCGCTGAACGGTTACGCGCTCGGCGGCGGTCTCGAGATCGCGCTCGCGTGCGACCTGCGCATCGCAGCGCGGACCGCAACGCTCGGCCTGCCTGAGGTCCGGTACGGCCTACTCGCAGGTGCAGGAGGCACGCAGCGCCTCGCCCGGCTCGTGGGGCCAGGGCGAGCCAAGCTCATGATGTACACCGGCCGGCACATCGGCGCCGAGGAGGCACTTGCCATCGGGCTCGTCGAGGCCGTCGTAGACGCAGAGAACCTGCTGGCAGAGTCGCTGCAGCTGGCCGCAGAAATCGCGACGAACAGCCCTGTGGCCGTGCGCGGCGTGAAGCGCTGCGTTGACCAGGGGCTTGAACTGCCGCTGGAGCAGGCACTGTCGCTGGAGCGCAGATGCTGGGCCGAACTCATCCCGTACGGTGACTACCGCGAAGGCGTCCGCGCATGGTTCGAGGAGCGCCAGCCGAGCTATCCTGACGTGCCGGGCGTGGGCGCCGACTAGGAATAGTCCCCGGGGGCGGCAGCCGCAGCAAGACGAGGTATCCGTGTCACCCGCCAGCGATCAGGCGCTCCATTCGGTCTCGTTCGACTACTTCCTGGCGCGCCACCGCGCCGAAAGGGCGCGCGACGTGGCGATAGTCGACGGACTGACGGGCGAGTCGATTACCTACGGCGAACTGGACGAGCGCGTCGCCCGGATTGCCGGCTGGTTGACGCGTCAGGGCATCGGCCACGGTGACCGAATAGCGTGCCTGTCGCCGAACACCAAGAGCTGCATGGAGTTCTTCCTCGCGCTCGCGCGAATCGGGGCTGTGGCCGTCCCGCTCAACCTGCGGCTCAGTCCGCAGGAACTGCAGTTCATCGTGGCGGACTCGGGTGCGAAAGTCTTCTTCGCGGCCTCGCCGCTGCTCGAACTCGCGGAGGCTGCCGTCGCCGGAAGCGCCGCCATCCGCGTCAGGGTGCTTGACGGCGGCTCGCGCGATGGCTGGATTCCCTACGCCGACGTGGCGAGCGATCAGCACCCAATGATCGCACGCGATGCGCGCGTCACCGGGCATACGCTGTTCATGCTTCTCTACACCAGCGGTACGACCGGCCAGCCCAAGGGCTGCATGATTCTGCAGCGATGCTGGGCCGGCTATGCGATGCACATGGCCAGCTGCTTCGGGATGAGGCCCAGCGACGTGTACCTGGCTTTCCTGCCCTTCTTCCATGTCGCGGGCTTCGGGACCGCTTTCTCCCAACTGATCCTTGGCGGCACGGTCATCACCGCCCCCCTGCCGCGCCCCGAGTTCCTGTACAGCCTGATTGCCCGATACCACGTCTCGATCGTCTTCTTCGTGCCGGGCATTTCCGCGGCATTTGTCTTCGATGAGGCACGCAAGCACACCGACACATCGTCGCTGCGCGTCTTCATCAGCGGCGCAGGGGTCGAAAGGCCCGAACTCGCGGAGTTCGTCGAGCGCAATTTCGGCGCAAAGTACTATGGCATCTACGGGCAGACCGAGTCGGGCGGCAAGGTCACCTGGGCGACGACCGAGATGATCCGCGCCGACCCCGCCACCTATGGCCATGTACTGCCATTTTTCGACTACCGGATCGCGGGTGAGGACGGCCGTGAGCTGCCGGTCGGTCAGGTCGGTGAACTCTGCCTGCGCGGCGACACAGTGATGGCCGGCTACTGGAACCGCCCCGAGGACACCGCTGAGACGCTCCGCGGCGGCTGGCACCACACGGGTGATTTATTCGTGCTGACGGAGAGCGGTCAGCTCAGGATGGTCGACCGCAAGAAGTACCTGATCAAGACGGGCGGGGAGAACGTCTACCCGCAGGAGGTCGAACTCGTGTTGCTGCGGCACCCGGCCGTGGCCGATGCCGCCGTAATTGGGATACCGGACACCCACTGGGGAGAGGCGGTCAAGGCGTTCATCGTCCTCAAGGCGGGAGCCAGCCCGTCACGGCGGGAGGTGGCGGACTTCGTTGGCAAGAACATCGCCGCCTACAAGAAGCCCCGCTACATCGCCATCGTCGACGCCATCCCGCGCAACGTGTCCGGGAAGATTCTGAAGAATGAACTCGTCGGAAGGGGCACAACGTCCGAGCAGAAGGTCTGACGGAGGGAACCCCGTCGACCGGTGTCGTTACCGGGGTCCTCTCGTTATCCCTGCAATAACATACGGTAGGGCTTGCCGGTAATCTAAGAGGATCTGTTGCGGCAACGGCGGCGAGTTAGGACGCCCTCCACGCCCGGGAGGCCAGGATGCCGCGCCACAATCGCCGCGATCCCATGTTTCGGTACCGGCGCCATGAGGAGGACGTGATCATCCTGGGCGTGCGCTGGTACATCTCATACCGGTTGAGCCTTCGAGACTTGGTTGAGATGCTCGGCGACCGCGGTCTCGACTTGCAACCCTCCACGATCTGGCGCTGGGTCCAAACGTTCGTGCCGGAATTCGAGAAACGCTGGAGCCGCCTACTCAAGCCCGTCGGCACACCATGGCGCGTCGACGAAACGTACGTGCAGATCCGTGGCCGGTGGTGCTACCTGTATCGAGCCGTTGACCGAAACGGCAATACCGTCGACTTCCTGCTGCGGCGCGACCGCGGCATACCAGCCGCCAAAGCCTTCTTCCGAAAGGCTCTGGCCTCAAGTCTACCCCGTGTGCCCCGGAAGGTGACGATCGATGGACACCGGCCGAGCCGAAGTGCCTTGTGGAGCCTGCGGCGCGAACACCCGTGCTGGCGCAACGTCATGGTGCGAACGAACAGGAACCTGAATAACATCATCGAGCAAGATCACCGGGCGGTTAAGCGACGGTGCGCTGCCATGCATGGGCTGAAGTCGTTCCGCGCGTCGAAGATTACTCTCGCCGGCATCGAACTTGCTCATCGAATTCGAAAGCGACAATTCACGCTCGGCCACGCTAGAGGTCGGAGACGTCACACCATGCAGTCCGCGTGGGATCGGGCCGTGTTCGGGGGCTGACGACGTTGCTCGTGTGTCACAGCATACGCTCGTGTCCCAAATGTCCGTTGCGGCAACAGATCCGCCCGTTTGCTCGATCGGCCGAAGCCGCATGCTGATGTGAAACCAGTCGAGGATGCTGCGCGGCTCCTGAGGCACGGCTGCGTTTACGGCGTTTCTCAGACCGTCGGCGCCGTCCGCCAGGACGGCGACGCGCGAGGTCGGCGTCCAGCCATCCGTATCGAGTGCAGCCTTCATGAACTGCACGGGCCTCGCCGAATGAAGCGCAACGCACGCGAATCTATTGCCCAGCTGCCCTCCCCGATCAACTCGCCCGGCGACGATGCAATGCTGGCGTTCGAATGGACCGGAGTTGGCGCTTACCTAAGTGCCGTCGATCGCGACCGTCAATCGCTGGCTAGCAGGGACTCGCTGGCGTCGAGACTCCGGCCAGTCGTACTCGGATGGCTCGGTCGCCCTCTGGTCAAATCGCTCGCCGACCGCGAGGGTGTGGCGTCGGACCGTCGCTTGAAACAGAACGTCATCGGCCAACGGCAGGAATTCCTTGAACAGCTCGACCACGCGTCGATACGGGACCTTGCTCCCCCACTTGGCAAGGAGGTAGCGCAACTCAGGCGTGCCGCATTTCAGTGCCATCAGCCGCCGTGGCCACATGATTCATGGCTTGCCGCCGCGGCACGTGCAACAAACGTAGCGGCGGCAGAACAGATCCACGGCGCTGCCTTCCCCCGGCAGAGGACCCAGCGTCCGCCGGAAATATGTCAATCCGACGCCGTCACCCCCAATTTCGAACCAGTTCTCGACACGCATCGCGCGGCGGCCTCGGCATCACGTCCTCGCGCCCGCGGACCGCGGCGTGCGATCGCACCGGCGGCGAGGCCCCTTAAGTAATCATGGAGACGGTCGATAACGGACCTGAGGAATGAGTGGTTCCTCGGAGTCGTTAGCTATGCAGTGTCCCCCGCAACGCCGCACCGCCGCGAGGTTCGTCCTCGTCATCGGCTGGCTGCTCAGCGGCGCCTGTCTGCCCGCCACGAACGCCTCGCCGGCGCCCGGGCTGGTGGGCGGAATCCGGCTCGATATGCTGCCGCAGGGCTGGCGCGACGACCGCAACCAGGCTTTCGCATTGAACGATCTCGCCGGGCGCCGCGTGGTGCTGACGATGGCCTACGCGAACTGTCACCGCATCTGCCCGATGACGATCAACGCCCTCAAGGACCTGCAGTCCAGCCTCGACGCGCGCGGCGAGCAGGCCGACTTCGTCATCGTCGGGTACGACCCGGACAACGAGGATGCGGCGACCTGGCACCAGTACCGCCGCAGCCACCACCTGCCGCGCGCCAACTGGCACTTCCTGAGCGGCTCGCACGACGACACCGAGCAACTGGCGCGCCAGCTCGGCTTTTCATTCTGGAAGTACGACGAGCACGTGATGCACGAGTCGCGGGCGGTCGTGTTCGACGCGCGCGGCCTGTTGACCGCGGAGTTCGGCCCCGACACGCGGGGCTGGACGGCTGCGCTATGACACCTGGAGATCCCATGCGAGACACGATGCTGATCCACACTGCGCGTGCCGCCCGCGGCATTGGGCTCGCCATGCTGCTGGTCATCGGAATCCCGTCGCTGGCGCGTGCCGACGACGCCGACAGGATTGCCCAGCTGCAGAAGCAGCTCGATCAGAGCATCAAGATGATCGATCAGCTGGCGGCGCGGGTGCGCGATCTCGAGGCCAAGCAGGCCGGTGCCGCGCCGACGGCCACAGCCGCCGCTGCCGCACCGGCCGCACCGGCTGCCGGCGCGGCCGCGCCGGCCGACGTCGCCCGCATCGATGCCGTCGAGCAGAAGATCGCCCAGATCGAGACGGCCAACGCGACGCGGCGCCCGGACGACACGGGCCTGCCGATGCACGGCTTCGCCGACATCAACTTCGGCAACCACAACCCGTTCTTCCCGGAGGAAAAGGGCTTCGCGCTCAATAACCTCGACTTCTACCTGACGCCGAAGCTCGGCGACAAGCTGCTCGCGCTGTTCGAACTCAACTTCGAAGTGGACGATACAGGCACCGTCGGCGTCGACATCGAGCGTGGCCAGCTGGGCTACCAGTTCAGCGACGAGGCGACCCTGTGGGTCGGGCGTTTCCATACGCCGTACGGGTACGTCAATACGGCACTGCACCACGGCGTGTGGATCAACGACGCGCTGCGCCGGCCGAAGTTCCTGATGTTCGAGGACCAGGGCGGCGTGATGCCGGCCCACACGGTCGGCGCCTGGCTCACCGGCGCGTTGCGCGGGGACGGCGGGAAGGTGCTCTACGACGCGTTCGTCGGCAACGGGCAGCAGATCATTGAGGGGCTGGTCGACATGCGCAGCGGCGGCAATGCCCACGGCAAGCCGATCTACGGCGGCCGGCTTGGCTATCAGTGGACGTCGGGGCAGCTGGAAGGCCTGACCCTCGGCGTCGACGCGTTCGACTCGCGGATCGACGACGACCAGCTGCCGCAGAACCTGACCGAGGTCCGGATGTACGGCGCGTACGCCGTGTACGACACCGACCGCTGGGAGCACACGGCCGAGGTCTACCTCTTCGACAACCTCGGCATCGTCCCGAGCACGGGCAACCATCGCAGCAAGGCCTACTACGCGCAGTTCGGCTACCGCGGAGTGCCGTGGATGATCCCGTACGCGCGCTACGAGCGCGCGCTGCTGGACCAGACCGACGCCTACTTCAGCGGCCAGATTTCCGGCTACTCCTATTACCGCAGCGCCGTTGGCGCGCGGCACGACCTCAACCAGCGGACGGCGCTGAAGTTCGAGCTCGCCAACACGCACTACACCGACCGGGACGTTGGCCAGTTCAACGAGGTCCTCGGTCAGATCGCGATCCGCTTCTAGGCCGGCCATGGAACTCACACCGATGCGCAGCCTAATCCCCGCCTTGTGTCCCGGCCTCGCACTCACGCTCGTCGCGGCGACCGCCAGCGCCGGCGACGTCTACGTCATCTGCAGCCCGGGTGTCTCGCTGCAGGCCACGGAGGTGCGCGAAGTGTTCATCGGCGAGAAGGGCTTTGCCGGGGCCGTCAAGCTCGTGCCCGCCGACAACGGCGCCGCCCAGCCGGCGTTTCTCGAGCGCGTGCTGAAGGTCGACCTCAACAAGTACGCGTCGATCTGGACCAAGAAGTCGTTCCGCGACGGCGCGAGCCCGCCGTCGGTGAAGGCGACCGACGCCGAGGCCGCCGCCTTCGTGAAGTCGACCCCTGGCGCCTGCAGCTATGTCGGCTCGGCGCCGCCGGCCGGCGTCACCGTGGTCGCCAAGTTCTGACGCCGGGACCGCAGCCGGAAGCCGCCACGATGCCCAAACCGAACGCAAACCGCCTGGTGCTCGTGCAATTCATCGCGGTCGCACTGCCGCTCGCGGTCGTGCTGTTCACGCAGATGTTCGCCGACACGCGCCGCGCGGCAGCCATCGAGCACTCCCGCCCGCTGCGCATCCACGCGCAGGAGGCCCGTGCCGGCTACAAGAGCTTTCTCGCCGGCGTCAGCGACGCCGTCGATACCGGTTCGCTGAGCGCCCCGTCGGCGGAAGCGCTGCGCGCGGCCGTGACGCAGATGCAGGCACTCGCCGCCGCGGGCGCGGATCCGGAGGTGCTGCAGGGCGCCGTGCCGGCGCTGCAAGCGCTTTCGGCACAACTCGCCGCCGGCGCCGACCTCGCGGCACTGATGAAGGCACGCGACGCGGTTCGTGCGGCCGACGTGCTGACCAAGGGCATTGCCGACGAATTCGACCGGCGCGACGAGGCCGTGATGCAGGAGGCGAGCCGCTCGGCGCACCGGCAGCAGTACATCGTGCTGGTCGCGGTGCTGCTCAGCAGTGCAATCACCTTCGTCTTCGTGGTCGCCTCGCAGCGCCGGCTGCGGGCGCGCGAGGCGGCCGATCGCCGCCTCCTTGAGGAGAGTCTGCGGCTGCAGGCCGCCATCAACAACGTCTCCGGCAACGTCGTCGTGGTCGACCGCGACCGCAGGATCGTCTACCTCAACCCCGCAGCCATCCACATGTTCACCGCGGCGGCCAGCGACATTCGGAGCGACCTGCCGAATTTCGACCCGGCAACGCTCGTCGGCACCAGCCTCGACGTGTTCCACAAGGATCCGGTCGAGCAGCAGCGCCTGTTCGCGGATCTCAGCAGCACCTTGACCGCCGCGGTGACGGTCGGTGGCCGCACGTTCCGCACCGTCGCCAACCCCGTGGTCGATGCGGCGGGCGCGCGCCTCGGCACGGTGGTCGAGTGGCTCGACCGCACCCAGGAAATCGCCGTCGAGGACGAAGTATCAGCGATCGTCGCTGCGGTCGCGCGCGGCGATCTTTCGAACCGGCTGCACAAGGAAGGCAAGAGCGGGTTCCTCGCGCAGCTCGCGAGCGGACTCGACGGCATCGTCGAAAACATGGCGACGATCGTCCAGGACGTCAACGCCGTGATCGCGGCCGGCAAGGCCGGCGACCTGACGCCGAGGATCACCGTGACTGGCAAGTCCGGAGCGTTCGGCGAGCTGTCGAACGGCGTCAACACGCTGATGGACAACATGATGTCGCTGGTCGACGAAATCAAGGCGGCCGCAGGCGCCGTCCGCGCCGGTGCGGACGAGATCGCGGCGGGCACGTTGAACCTGTCGCAACGGACCGAGGAGCAGGCGTCGAGCCTGGAGGAGACGGCTGCGGCGATGGACCGGATGACCAGCACGGTCAAGCAGTCCGCCGACAACGCCGCGGCGGCCAACACACTGGCGGCGGCGGCGCGCGAGCGGGCGGAGCAGGGCGGCACCGTTGTCAACGCGGCCGTGCAGGCCATGGGGGGGATCAACGCCTCCAGCACGAAGATAGTCGACATCATCGGCGTCATCGACGAGATCGCTTTCCAGACAAACCTGCTCGCGCTGAACGCGGCGGTCGAGGCGGCGCGGGCCGGCGAGCAGGGTCGCGGCTTCGCGGTCGTCGCGAGCGAGGTGCGCACGCTCGCCGTGCGCAGTGCCGCCGCCGCCAAGGAGATCAAGACGCTAATCAAGGACAGCGTCGCGAAGGTCGAGGAGGGTTCGAAGCTCGTCGATCAATCCGGGCGGGCACTCGGCGAGATCGCCACGGCCGTCGCCAAGGTGACCGACGTGATCGGCGCGATGGCCGCCTCCGGTCAGGAGCAGGCGAGCGGCATCGAGCAGGTCAATCGGGCGGTGACGCAGATGGACGGGGCGACGCAGCAGAACGCCGCGCTGGTCGAAGAGGCGGCCGCGGCGAGCCAGACGATCGCCGAGCGCGCCCGGCTGCTGTCGGACCTCGTGGCCCACTACCGCGTCAGTGCCCGGCCAGACGCTGTCAGCGACCTGCCCGCCCGTGCCCCGCACCCGCCGCTGACGGCGGCCGCGGCCGCGCGCGGATCCCGCGTCCGGGCGCCGAGCGCTGCGGCAGCTGGGCGGCGGCGCCTCGCCAATGCCGGCGCGACCGCGGCAGGCGTCCAGCCAAGCGACTGGGACGAGTTCTAAGCCGGCTGGCTTCGGGCCGCTAATCCGTGCCGCGCGCGAGCGCCAGGAAGTACTGTTCGAGCTCGCGTTGCTCATCCGGGGTCGGGTTCATGCCGCGCGGCATGCGCTCGGCGCCCGCTTCGGGCGTCAGGCGGAACAGAATCTCGTCGAGCAAGCGACCGCGCGGGTAGCGCCCGCCGCCGAGTCGCTGCGCGAGCGCCGCCGGGTCGGCAAACGGAACCGCCGGGCCGATGTCGCCGCCGGAGTGGCAGCCGGCGCAGCGCTCGAGGAGCGCTGGCCGTGAGGAACCGGGCGCCGCTGCCGGCGGCCCGCCCCGGGCGGCCCAGGCGGGCGTTGCCGGCGCATGCTCGGCGTACCAGGCAGTGAGCGCGCGACGGCTCCCGCGGCGCAGGAAGTCGCAGTAGGCGTCGTCCGCGCTCAGGGTCCGGTACGCGGCGAGTTCGCGCAGCGCGCCATCGCTGCTCGCGGCCAGCTCGAACAGCCCCTGCGCGAGCGTCGGCACGCCCTCCGGCGCCGAAAGCTCATAGGTGCCCTGCTCGAGCGCGAGCGTCCAGTGCCCGGTCGAGAGCCCGAGGCTGCGCTCGGTGACGAAACGCAGGGCGAGCAGCTCCGTCGTAGCGTCAGCCCCGCGCACGGCCTGAGCGCGGCTGGCGCGTCGGAGGGTCTTGGTGGCGGCCTGACGCTTGTCGGCGATCTGCAGGCGCCGCTCGAAGCCCGCGAAGTCGTCTTCGATTCCCGCCTGCGCCTGTTCCGGGTAGAAGCTGGCCGGCGCGCCGCAGTTCGTGCCGGCCATCGCGAGCAGCACGTAGCGGTGAGCGCCGAAGGCGGGCTGGGCCACGAGTTCGGCGAGTATGGACCGAAGATTCAAGCGCGCGAGCAGACCGGACAGGCGTTCGTTCGGCGACGCGAACGCCGTGCCGTTGTAGACCGCCCGGGCGCCGGGCACGTAGGTCTCGCGGTCGGCGAAACGCGCGGCGCCGATCAGGTGCCGGTAGCGCGGATGCGTCGGCTGGCGCTTGAGGAACGCGTGGATCCCGCTCGCCTCGACCGGCGACAGGCCAGCCCCGTAGCGCTCGCCGTAGATGCCGGGCCAGGCGGGCGGCAGGTCCCAGATCGGCCGTGCCGGCGTGCCATGGCAGGCCACGCAGCGCGCGGGGTTGGGAGCGGAGATCGACCGCGCGGCGGGGTCGCCGTCCGGCGCGAAAACGATCTCGCGAAACACGAAGCTGTTGGCGGATGAGTCGAACTCCATGGTCTCGACCGCGTCGTAGCCGCGCTGCGTGGCCTCGCCGTTAAAGGTAACGATGAAGCTCGCATCGCTGCCATAGAGGATGGCGCGCGGGTTGGCGAAGGACCCGTCCTGCAGGCTGCGGCTCGCGAACGCGAGCGTGTACTCGCGCCGCAGCTCGGCGGGCAGTGCCGCGATTAGGGCCGCGGCCGAG
>Ga0335071_10008491_pt1 | contig 10536 bp, 6 predicted proteins | sample Lox_Sample_15_FD_206724 | JGI IMG/M metagenome (GOLD analysis project Ga0335071, IMG submission 206724) | Soil microbial communities from Loxahatchee National Wildlife Refuge, Florida, United States - Lox_Sample_1.5 | ecosystem: Environmental > Terrestrial > Soil > Wetlands | place: USA: Florida...
CCGCCAACCACCACGATCTCTTTCATGCCCTGGTCAGTCACGACCCATTCAACTGCCACGGCCGCCGTGAGCCCGTTCAACTCCCGCGGCTGATTATCCACGTGGGTCTTCCACAAAAGGGTCATGCTTCCGGCAGTACTCGGATTGATGTCGGTTTCCTGCGGACTCCAACTGGTCCGCTGGGCATCTCGGCCGAAGGAATGCCAGTCAGCCGCATACAGTTGCGGAAGAGAAATCAGGAACAGGTAAAGGAGCACCGTCTTGAGATTCATTTTGGTCTGCCTGAAATTATATTGCAGACCGCAAAAGCACGGGACGCCAAAGTCCCCAAGTACCTGACCATGGTGCCCGGGGCGGGACTTGAACCCGCACTCCCGTTGCCGGAAAAAGGATTTTAAGTCCTTTGCGTCTGCCGATTTCGCCACCCGGGCAGGGCTACCGAACGTCTTGACTCACTATACCATCGGCCGGATTTGACTCAGCGGCCTGAAAAACTGCGGTATACAGCTCCCGCATACTGCGGCTCGGCCCCGAAAACGGCCCGAGACTTCGGCTTCTATGAGAGCCCGTTCGTAGTATGATAATAAAATAAACAGACCTGAAACTACCCATTTAAAGCACGGAATGATGAATCGGCGTCAGCTGTTTCGGCTCGGCTCGACCGCGATTCTCCCCTACCGCTTGTGCGGCGCGATCCCGAACGGGAAGCGACGGCTTCTCTACTTTACGGGCAGTGCTGGTTTTGTGCACTCTGTTGTCAAGCGAGACGGCGGAGCGCTGAGCTGTTCGGAGAACGTCCTCATCGAGATGGGCCATCGTGCCGGCTTCGACGTGGATTGCACAAAAGACGGCGCGGTCTTTGACCGGAGCTTGGACGGCTACGACGCCGTGGCGTTCTTTACCAGCGGTGACCTGACGCAGACGACCGAAGGCAACCCGCACCCGATGTCGCCCACCGGAAAACGGAAACTGCTGGAAGCGATCGCCGAAGGCACCGGGTTTGTGGGTTTTCACTCTGCCACCGACACGTTCCACTCGAAACGCGAAATCGATCCGTATATCGCCATGATCGGGGGCGAATTCCTCACGCACGGCGATCAACAAGAGGCGAGCCTGGCGCTTGCCTCGAAATTTCCCAGCGCGGCCAACCTCGGTCTAGGCGAGAGCCTCTCTTTCTACGACGAATGGTACGCCATGCGGAACTTCGCCGCGGACTTGCACGTGGTCCTGGTGCAAGAGACCCGAATGATGAAAGGCGCCGCGTACCACCGCCCGGACTACCCGGCGACCTGGGCGCGCCGTTACGGCAAGGGTAGAGTTTTCTATACATCGCTCGGTCATCGTGAAGACGTGTGGACCAGCCCATTTTTTCAGGCGATTGCGCTAGGCGGCATCGACTGGGCAACCCACAGAGTGGACTTCGACGTTCGCCCAAATATCGCCGAGGTCACGCCGGCGGCGAACCAGTTGAACACGGAGGCGCAATGACGCGACGCGAGTTCCTTCAAGGAAGTGTTGCCGCCGCAGCGGCCGGCGGTACAGTGGTCGCCGCTCCCGATGCCAGCAAGACCCGGAGCTACAACCCGGACATGGAGTACCGTCCGCTCGGCCGCACCGGCCTTATGATCTCGGCGGTCAGCATGGGCGGTCATTGGAAGCGTCTTCCCTACAAACAGGGGAGTGATGATTTCAAGAAGAATCGCCGCGCGGTAATCAATGCCTGCCTTGAACATGGCATCAACTACATCGATGCCGGTTGGTCGGGCGAGGTCGAGACATACGCCGAGGCCATAAAAGGACGACGCGAAGAAATCTACTTCGGGTTCGATTGGACGGAGGCGCGTGACCCGTCGACTGCCGGTTCCTTGGAAAAATTGAAAGCCGGTTTTGACGAAGGGCTCATCAGGAATCACCTGGATTACGTTGACCTGTGGCGTCTGACCCTGCGCGAACAAACCACGCGCAATACACCGCACGAGATTGAGACCGTGATGGAGGCGCTCGAGTGGGGGAAGAGGACCGGCAGAGCACGGTGCACGGGAATCTCCACGCATCACCGCCCGTGGATCGCCGAGGCCGTTGCCAAGTATCCGCAAATTGAAGTGGTCATCACGCCTTATAGCGCAGGAAGCAAGCAACGGCCAGTGGGCAGCATGTTCGACGCGCTACGTGCGAATAACGTTGGCTTCATCGGTATCAAACCGTTCGCCAGCGGAGCCATCTTTGCCTCGCGCGGAGAGCCAGACTCGCCGACGGGGCGGGAGGATGACGATCGTGCTCGCATGGCGCTTCGCTACATCCTGTGTTGTGAGCAGTTGGACACCGCACTTCCGGGTTTGGTAACGGTGGATCAAGTACACAACGCGGCGCGGGCCGTCAGAGAGCGACGACAATTGGACGTCGCGGAGGCGCAGCGCCACGAGGAACTGGTTCACGCGATGTGGCAAAACCTGCCGGCAAACTATCAATGGCTCCGCGCCTGGGAGTGGGTGTAGGCAAAGGGCATCAACTCCTGGCCAAGCCGCTGCCCGGTTCCGCTTTCGTGGAAAACAGGGAACCGATAACAAAACCCAATGGCGCCAGAAGGAAACTGAGTAAGCCGGCGTTCGTCGGAGGGATCGAAGGCACTGCCAGGCCGACGATCGGAGGCACCGCACTCGCCACGAATGCGCAGTAGGCGCCTCGGGTGTTCCCTCGCGCCCAGTACATTCCGCCAACCAGCACCGTCATGGTCGCCGCGTAGGAGAGCGAGCCGGTCAGGGTGATGTATCGGAATACGGTGTCAGGAAGATGATAGAAGGCGCCCCAGAGGTAAATGAAAACGCCGATGAGCACCACTCCATACCGGACACCGCGAACACGCTGCTCAGCAGTCAAGTCCCGTTTGAACCACGGGCTAATTACATCCTGAAGCAGGATAGAGCTGAATGCGAGCAGATAACTGGAGAAAGTGGACATGGTCGCGGAAACAAAGCCCACGCAGGCCAGCCCAACGATTCCTGCCGGGAGGATTTTCACTAAAGCATGGGCCAGTGACATCGTCGAACTGCTGGTCGTCCCGAGGATGACGAGCGCCCCGATTCCCCACATCATGGGAATCGCACCTCGCAGGAACATAAAGATGGAGCTGATGCGGAACAACTTGAGTGCCGTACGGATATCCTTCATGCTTAGCACGCGGGCAACCACTGGTTGCCAGGTGCTCCAGCCGCTGAGGTAATACAGGGCGGTCCATGTCAGGAACAGGGCGCTGTACCGCGACGATTTCCAAAACTCGAATCCAGCGGCTCCGTAGTGAGAACGCACTACGTGTACCATGCTTCCCCATCCGCCGGCCGCGCGGACAACCATCCACGTGGTGAGGACGGCGCTGAAAACGATCATGACAAACTGGATCACGTCGGTCAGCACCACACAATACATTCCGCCGAGCATGGTGTAGACCACCACCACGATCAGCAAAATCGCCATAAACACCAGGGTCTGTGACTCCGGAATTCCCATCACGATGGCCAGAAAGGTGCTTTCCACCTGAAGGAAAATTCCCATGTTTAGTACGCCGACGATGAAAGTTGCGAGGCCGGCAATGGATCGGACATTCGTACTGAAGTGGGTCTCGAGAAACTCCGGCACGGTTCGTGCTTCCAGCATTCGCAGTTTCTTGACCACGAAGCCCTTCCAACCCACGAACCACATCATGAGGGCGCCGATGAGCGGCAGCATCAGCGCAGAGAAGCCGGACAGATAAGACTCTTCGGCGAAGTAGACGAATGTTACAAGGCCGGTTTCGGCGGCGGCGAGCGTGGCTACACCCCAATAGGGACCGAGCCGGCGGCCCATTACCAGAAACTCGTCGATAGATGCCGAGCGCGCTCGCGCCCGCAGCCCGATCCAGGCATACCCTGCCAGGCAGGCCAGCACCAGCAGCCAGTCGAATGAAGAAAACTGCGGTGTCACCGGACGTCCACGGGATGTCGAGTTGCAGCCGATTCTTCAATCGCCGCCAGCACGCGGGCGACGCTGAGGCCATCTTCACCCGTCACCATCGGCTGTTTGTCATTGACCACGCAGTCGATGAAATGTTCGATGGCGGCGACGGCAAAACCCACCGGTTGGCCGTAGCGATCGGGCGCGCCGGCCACATCCGGCAGTTGCACGCCTCGGTCGGTGTAGATTTCGACCGTCCGGTTGTGGCTCGCGTTTACGTACGCAGTGCCCTTCGCGGCGATGAATTCACTTTGGAAATCAAAGACGCTGGGAGAGCTTTCATTCACGATCCAGCAATTCTCAACCATTGCGGTTGCGCCACTGGAGAGCTCGAGGATGTACTGAAGGAAGTCCGGTGTATCGACACCGGCATCTTTGAGCACCACCGAGCGGCTGACGGCGTAGACGCGGGAGACCTCGGCGCCGGACATCCAGCGAACCAGGTCGATGATATGGCTGCCGAGGAAATGCGCCGGGGAGGAGCGCGCCGCCCAGCTCAGCATGCGTGTTGGCACGAACAATGTGTCGTTGAGACGGATGTTGATCGCCAGCAGCTTACCGAGTTCACCGGCCTCCAACTGACGTCGAATGCTAAGAAACGGCAGATTCCACCGATTGTGAAAATCGACCATCAGTTTAATGCCTTTGCGCTCGCGAGCAGCCAGAATTCTCCGGCAGTCCTCGACTGTTGACGCTAGCGGTTTCTCCGACAAGACGTCCTTTCCGGCTTCGATGGCTGCAATCACGACCTCGGAATGTGCAAAGTCCGGAGTCGCAATAGAGACTGCTTGTATCTCCGGGTTGGCCAGCAACTCGAGCCAGTCCGACGAATGTTTTTGCGCGCCGTATTGTTCGGCGAAGTGCGCCGCTCGGTTCGCGTCCTTATCGCACACCTCGACCAGGCGCGCCCAGGGGGATGCCTGATAGGTGCGCGCATGCACCGCTCCCCAGGTTCCGCATCCTATGAGGCCAAAACCGGTTTGGATCATTGCCCTACCTCCACAACTCACAAATCTTTAAACTATTGATAATAGGCTGGATCGGCTTTATTAGGCCGGTCATTTTTGGAAGGCTACGAATGAGGCCTCCAGCGATTATGTCATATTGTACTATAGATTAAGAAAAACAGAGGCGATGATCTTGATTCATTGAGACCTTATAAGGCGGTCTGGAGCGCCGCGTCCTCTCGATGACATTAAAGTGAGTCTCACAGGCGATGTTCTACTCCCGGCACTTCCTTTTGTGCGTCTTGGCAGCATCCGTCTTGGCCCTCATGGGTGGGGCCGGCGCTCATTTGTTTCCGCAGCAGGATGTGGCAGCCGCCACCGATATTTTTACGGACATCACCGCTCCTTCTGGTATTCAGTGGAAGCACACGACCGGCGAATCGAACGACCGGACGCTTATCGAGCCCATAAGTGGCGGCGCTGCCTTCGTTGACTTCAATAACGATGGGTTGCTGGACATTTTTCTGGCAGCCGGCGGCGAGACACCACACGGCCGAAGCTCGACGCCCCCGCGCAACGCGTTATACAGAAACCTGGGCAACGGCAAATTTGAAGACGTCGCCGCCAAAGCGGGGGTCGATCGCATTCCATTCTACGGAATGGGAGTAGCAGCCGCCGACTACGATAACGATGGGTTTCAGGATCTTTACGTCACGGGATACCCATCGAGCGCCCTGTTCCATAACAACGGCGATGGGACGTTCACCGATGTGACGGAAAGGGCCGGAGTCAGGAATACCGGCAAGCTCGCGGCAAGCGCGGTCTGGTTTGATTACGACCGGGATGGGCGTTTGGATCTTTTCGTTGCGAACTATGCGAAGTTCTCGTTCGACGGGCCACAGCATTGCGAGTTTGAAGGGCAGGCGGTTTATTGCGCGCAGACCGAGTATGAGGGAGATTCCTCCAAGCTCTACCACAACAACGGCGATGGGACATTTACCGACGTCACGGCGCAAGCCGGCCTATCGAAGCTTGTGGGGCGCGCGCTCGGTGTGGTGGCCATCGATGTCGATGGCGACGGGTGGCCTGACCTGTTTGTGGCAAGCGATGCTACTCCCAATCTGCTCCTCATCAATAAGCACAATGGCACGTTCGAGGAAGTCGCGCTCAATGCCGATGTGGCGTTCAACGTGGATGGGGCAGCGCGGGCAGGGATGGGGGTGGATGCATGCGACCTCAGCGGAAACGGCAGGCCCGATATCGTCCATACAGCTTTCAGCGACGAGCAGCACGCTTTTTTTGTGAATCTCGGGCGTCTCTCGTTCGAGGAGCGGACCCTTCAGTCCGGCCTTGCCAGCCTTACCCACCCCTATGTGGGTTGGGGAATTCATTGCATCGACTACGATAACGATGGAAATCTGGACCTGATGATCGTGAACGGCCATATCAACCACATGATTGAAAGGACTCGACACGATCTTTCTTACCGCGAGCCGCCGCTGCTGTTAGGCAATGCGGGAAATGGCACTTTCCAGAACTTGGAAAAGCTGGCAGGGCCTGTCTTCCGGCAGAAATTTCGCGCGCGAGGATTGGCTGTGGGGGATCTGGACAATGATGGCCGTGCGGACGTCGTTTTCACGTGCCTCAACGACTCACCGGTCTTGTTGCGGAATACTTGGGAGCAAACGAACGCATGGGTCGGGCTCCAACTACAGGGGACGCGCAGCAACCGCGATGCGATCGGCGCCAAGGTGATCGTTCCCCTAGCTCAACGCAAGCTCGTGCGATGGGTTACGGGCGGTGGAAGCTACCTCTCCTCCCACGATAAACGGCTGATCTTCGGTTTGGGCCATACAGCCGTGCCAAACGAAGTGGGTGCTGAGATTCACTGGCCCAGCGGACAGGTGCAAACGGTTTCAGGGCTGGCAATCAACCGTTACCACAAGATCGTCGAACCACAGTGAGCAGCCTTCACCGCTCCCAGGCCGCGCCGGTGAGTTCCTTTCGCGCCGCCACATCATCGTCCGGCACAATCACTACTACCCAAGGCGTGTCTGACTCTGTGATCTTCCCACGCCACTCGAGGGTTCCAGAACCATGCGGCGGAAGCGACAATTCCTTCGCGTCGCTGTTCAGACTCAGGTTTTCGGAGCGCGCCAGGAAACGGTGGCTGCCGCTGCCTTGCGCCACCAGCCGGATCACAACGTCGCCTGCACCTGAGGTCTCCCCGGAAATTTGAAAATCGAGCATGCGGCCGCCGCGAAGGTCCAGATTGTACGTGGCGCCTGGCAAGAAGGTTCGTGTTTGCTCTTCGCTCTTACTCTGAACCGTGTATTTGCCTTCCGGCAGCATGACACGGAAGTGTCGAGTGGCCGAATCAGGTTTCACTTCGACGATTTGGCCGGAGGTAGCTTCCTTGAATTCCACGGCGTTGTCTGCCTGGCCTTGCACCAGCGCGGGACCCGCCAGATCCCGCATCAGGTACATCCAACGGGCGACAGGATTCTGCCAGATCTCCTTATAGGTCCAGGTGCTCTGCACTGGCCAGTAAGGCACATCGCTTTCGCCGCGAGTCTGTATGCCCACCGGGAGACCGCCGACGATGTCGCCCGACATTGGAGTGTACAGCGGCGGAAAATCGTAGCCTTCCCCCCACATGGTGCTTTCCGAAAATGGGTTTCGTCCGATCACCCATTCGAGCTGCCGCTGGCAAAGCTGTTCGAGATCCAGATCCCCGCGCAGATGAGCGGCCTTCGCCAGCGCCTGCGTCCGCGAAAGCACAGTGCCATTATTCCCTCGGTAATCCATCCAGACAGGAAACAGCCGCAGGTAATTTCCGGCCCCTAACGGAACACCATTAAGCACTTGCTTGCGAAACGATTCCCGCCTGGTCTCAGGCACTAACGGGTATTCGTCATCGCGATAGACGGACGAGGTCAGCATGCCGTACGGTTCTGTATACTTCGCTGTCGTTTGCGCATACTGGGCGAACAGCGTCACCGCCGAATACCATTTCATCCAGTCGGGATGGCTGGGAAACGCGTCACACAGTTGAGCCAGGGCCAGAACCGGGATCTGCTCGCGGCTATTGTGCACATAGTGCAGCACGTTGTCCTTGGCAGGGCTGGTGTAAAAAAATCCCGTCAGAGGAACCGTCCAATTGGGCCGCTTGCGTTGCTGCGAATCGAGAATGACGCGCGCCAATTCAGCACCCTTCTCCATGTACTTCTGGTCTCCGGTCGAGCGAAACAATTCCACCGAAGCCAGCACGCCTTGTGCGGAGGCTTCATAAGCGACGTTGGCGGAATCGAAACTGACCCGATACCGTTCTTTCGACGCCGGACCACTTCCCGCCGCCAAGCCTTCCACGCCAAACTGCCAGTCCGCCTGCGCCGTCTTCAGCGCATACGCCGCCAAGCGAGGATCGCTCTCCTTGAGTACGCGCGAGGCTAGCGCCTCGGTGGTAGCGCCAAGGAAATTGGACTCCGGCGAGTTATTCGCATTCGTAGTGATATCGTCGAAGTCACCGATAATGCCATTCGTGCGTCGCCCGTTCACAGCGCCGGACGTCCGGTAGCCATCGCCGAAACGGGTCTTTATAACCCAGTCCAGGCCCCAGCGGGCTTCTTCCAGGAGACGCTCATACAACGGATGATCCTCGTCTCGATCGCGTAACCGCTCCGCCAAACTGAACAGCGCATAAGTGATCTCGGCAGTTCCATGCAAGCCCTGGGTAAGGTCGCCGGCGTCATGCCAACCGCCGTTGACCACGATGCGTTGATCGCCATGCACCACGGTCCAGTCGCGGTGGCACACGCCATGCACGCCAGGAATCGCTATCCCGCAGCGCTCCGCGTAGAAGAAGTTCAGCGCTTTCCAAATGGTCTCGCGCCACACGTCGGGATCGATGCGGAATGGCCGTGTCGTAATCCCGCCGGCCTCCAGCGCATAGGAACCAGTCTGCCGGACCTCGGAAAAGTCCATCACCTGAAATGTTCCAATGTGAGTTTTGACTGTCTGAATCGGTTTCGAGAGCACCGTTTCTCCGGTCGCCTGGTCAATCAGGCGGAAGTTCGCCGCATTCAGCCCGCTGGCAATGGCGCTTTTGGCTGCGCCAGTCTGGTAGCCCACGTGGCTGAATGAGATGCGGCCCGGCCACACGCCCCATCCTTCGATGTAATCCGGATCAACCCGTTCGAGTTCCAGACGATTGAAATAGAACGTCGCTGTGTCGGCGGCTTCCGGTTCGTTGCCGTCCATTTCGTAAACGATTTCGAGGCTCGTGACTTTGTCCCGCGCTACGTTGCTCATCTCCCAGACCACGTGGTTCCACTCGTGATTGCGCAGTACGACGGTGTGCTCGCCTTCCTGCCCAAATGGCGCCGGCAGTTTCTCGACGCCGTTATTGCGAATGCGGATGGATTCGAGTGCCGTCACATATGCGCCCTCCCAATCCGGCCGAATCCAGATGGAGACCCGGTTGAAGTTGCGCCAATCCTCGCCGTCAAAGTGCCGTATGACACCCGCTTCACCCCATCCGCGTCCGCTCTTTGGACCGGGAACATTGAACTTGGTTGGCGTGCGCATGCGTAACGACTGGCTCCCGTCGCGCGAGTTCTCGCCGGTTAGTGTGATTTCCGTCGCGGACAAGGTAGCCTTCGGGACTTGATACGGCACGCGCGAATCCACTAGGCCAACCGGCCCGTTCGTAATGGCGGTCCAGTGGTCCAGGCTATGCATGTCGTCGAGTAAACGACTGTCCAGCACCTTCTTGTTCAGCCACCGATAAGCGGCGGAATCCTGGAAGTTCGCCTCCATGGGCACGCGATCCGCTGCGTACAAACATCCGGCGAGTGTTAGCAGAAGTATCGAAACAGCGGTTGCTTTTGGACTATTCACACGCGACACAAAACAAGCCTCCTATATCGAGTAGCCGAGGGCACACTGCATTAGTTTGACGGGCGCTTCCACATGCGTTCCTCAGCCGCTTTCGTTTCCTGATAAACGCGGAGCTCTTCGGCGCCTTCTTCTGCCCGGCCCTGGCGTTTCAAAGCTTTCGACAGCGCAAAATGCGTCTTGCTGCTTGCCGGATTCAATTTGACGGCTGCTTTCAGTTGGCGTAGGGCTAAATCCATGTCCCCGTTTCTGAGGGCGAGATTGCCCAGATAGTAGTGGGGTTCGGGGAGCGACGCATCCAGCGACAGCGCCGTCTCAAGCAGCTTCGCGCCCCGATTGACATCGCCTTCGGTCGACGCGCTATCACCCACCAGTAACGCACCATAGGCCGCGTAACTTTCGGCATCGCGGGGAAAGCGGATCAACAAATCCTGGAAAGTTGCCTGCGCCTCTTTCACCATTCCGGCAAGCCATTGCGCGGTAGCCAACGCCCTCGCCGGCTCCACATCGTTCTTCTTCAGTCTGACAGCAGCCGTATAAGACTTGACAGCATCGGTAAAGTTCTGAAGGCCGATTTCAATAGAGCCCTGAAGCAGCCAAGCCTTATCGGAGGCCGGAAAAATATCCACGGTACGCCGGGTCACGTTCAGAGCTGCTCCCGGATTGGCGTTCGCAAGAAAGATACGGGCGAGGTCCAGATAGTGCA
>Ga0335071_10008492_pt1 | contig 10534 bp, 7 predicted proteins | sample Lox_Sample_15_FD_206724 | JGI IMG/M metagenome (GOLD analysis project Ga0335071, IMG submission 206724) | Soil microbial communities from Loxahatchee National Wildlife Refuge, Florida, United States - Lox_Sample_1.5 | ecosystem: Environmental > Terrestrial > Soil > Wetlands | place: USA: Florida...
ATATATCGGCGTTACCCTCTCCTTAGCGGGAGTGTTCATGAAGAGCCGAATGACCGAAATGGTCACGTTCGGTTCTGTGAGGGGAACCTATAACCCACAGGAGGTAAGAAATGGTTTCTACTCGACGGCTGTGCATTCTGATTTCGGTGGTCTGTGTTCTGACTGCATTTGGAGCAGCAGGCAGTAGACAGCAGGCAGTAGACAGGGCAACCCGGCCTCAGCCCGGATTCGACCCGAACGACGTGGTCCGGCAGGTCGGCGCGCACCGGGGCAGAGACAAGGGGCCGTGGACTAGGTGTCAGGGGCCAGGGACTGGGGGCGAGGGACCAGGTCCCGAGTCTCAATCCCTAGCCCCTAATCCCCAACCCCTGATCCCCAGCTCTGCGTTCCTGCTTGACACTACCAGCACGCTCGTGCCCGCGCCCGGTTCCCACCTGAGCGCAGCCGTCGGCTTTGACGGCACCAACTACCTCGTAGTGTGGGAAAACCAGCTCGGCGGCAGCTACTCCAACATCTGCGGCGCGCGCGTGACGCCGCAAGGCACGGTGCTGGACCCATCGGGCATACTCATCTCGGATGCGGCTTTCGACCGGGGCAGCCCTGCTCTCTGCTATGACGGCGCGAACTTTCTTGTAGTCTGGCAGGACTATCGCAAGGGCTGGGCCTACTACATCTACGGCGCGCGGGTGACGCCCGGCGGCCAGGTGCTTGACCCGATCGGCTTTGCCATCTCCAAGGGTCCGAATGATGCGCGCAATGCTGCGCTCAGCTTTGACGGCACGAACTTCCTCGTGACGTGGGAAGACTACAACAATGACGTGAACAACCCCGACATCTACGGGGCGAGGGTCACACCTGCGGGCACGGTGCTCGACACCGCGAACTTCGCCATCTGTACTGCTGCCCACGGCCAGTACAACCCCGTGGTGAGTTCCGATGGCACGAACCTGCTCGTGGCGTGGGCTGACCGCCGCGACACCACCCACGTGCGCATCTACGGCGCGCGGGTGACGCCGGCCGGCGCGGTTCTCGACGTGAACGGGTTTGCCATCTCGCATGATGGCGGTTCGCAGTCCTGCCCTGACCTTGGTTTTGACGGCGCGAACTACCTTGTGGCATGGCGGTACTACGACGACTCCTTGCATGGCATCCACGGCTCGCGGGTGACGCCCGGCGGGACAGTTCTTGACCCATCACCAATCGTCATCACACAGATGGTCAGCGCGTGGCCTGTGGTTCGCTTCGACGGCGCGAACTCCCTCGTGGCGTGGTACAACATCACCGGTCTGGCTCCACAATGGTTCACCATCTACGGCGCGCGGGTGACGCCGGGCGGTGCGGTGCTCGACACCGGCTCGGCCGTCATCACCATCTCGCGGACCGAGCAGTGGTCGCAGACCCTTCCTGCCGTGGGCTTTGACGGCGCTAACTACCTCGCCGTGTGGCAGGACGAGCGCAACCAGTCGGGAGAGCCCGAGGTCTACGGTGCGCGGGTGACGCCCGGGGGCGGGGTGCTTGATACCAGCGGCTTTCTCATTACGCGATGCGCCCGGGGCCAGTACACTCCTGCCGTTGCCTTTGACGGCACCAACTTCCTCACGGTCTGGGAGGACGACCGCAACGGCTACACCGACATCTATGGCGCGCGGGTGACGCCTGGGGGCGACGTGCTTGACCCTGATGGCATTGCCATCTGTCAGGCGCCAAGCTGGCAGTACAATCCTGTCCTTGCCTTTGACGGCGCTAACTACCTTGTCGTGTGGCAGGACCACCGCAACGGTTTTGACAATCCCGACATCTACGGCGCGCGGGTGACGCCCGGCGGGCAGGTGCTCGACCCTGCCGGCATCGCCATCAGTCAGGCGCCGAGTCGGCAGTTCCATCCCGCGGTTGCCTATGGCGGCGGAAACTACCTCGTGGCATGGCAGGACTACCGCAGCGGCCAGTGGGACATATATGGCACGCGCGTGACTCCCGGGGGCTTTGTCCTCAACACCGATGGCATCGCTATCTCGCAGGCGCCGCACCAACAGACCGCTCCGGCCATGGGCTTCGACGGCGCTAACTTCCTGCTGGTCTGGGCGGACGACCGCGTCATCTCCGGCATGACCGACATCTACGGTGCGCGGGTGACGCCCGCGGGCATAGTGCTCGACGCCAGCGGCTTCGCCGTCTCGCACGTGCAAGGCGAGGAAGAAGCTCCGGCCCTTGCCTATGGCGGCTCGACCTACTTCGTCGCCTGGGAAGACTACCGCCGCAGCGTCTACTCGGACATCTTCGGGGCGCGCGTGACCACGCAAGGCGCGGTGCTTGATTCTACGGGCATTGCCCTGTCGACCGCGGAATACGACCAGCTCGGTCCCGCCGTTGCCTTCGACGACACCAACTTCGTCGCGCTCTGGGAAGACTGCTGCACCAGCGGCAACCCGGATATCTACGGGACGAAGGTGTCGCCGGCCGGAGCCGTGTTCGGCTACGGGCGGGTTGTCCGGCAGGACGGAGTCCAGTCATGCCTGGCGCTGGGGCACATCCCCGGCAGCCACCTGTTCCTTGCCTACCAGAGCTGGACCGGAACCACTGGGAACAGAATCTACAACACCGACCGCATCTGGGGCGAGATGGACCCGACGCTGGGACAAGGCATCGAGGAAACGCCGAACGCCAAAGTGCGAATGACGAATGGCGGAGCGACCATCGTTCGCGGCGTGCTGTTCCTGCCGAAAATGGGGACTGTACCTTCAGGGACTGTCCCCACTTTCGGCCCCTCGCTGCTGGACATAAGCGGCCGCAAAGTCCTCGACCTGAAGCCCGGCGCGAATGACGTGCGGGCACTGGCTCCCGGTGTCTACTTCGTATGGGAAGAGTCACACGCCGCAAGCTCCGAGCCGCAAGCTGTTCTCAAGGTCGTGGTGACGCGTTAGCGGGTGCGGATGAGGGCTGTGCTGGCGGCGAGGTAGAGGAAGTAGAGGCCGGCGAGGACGGCGGCGACGCGGCCGGCGAAGCGGACTGAGGAGAACCGGCTTACAAGTCCGGCGAAGAAGAGCGGTAGCAGATAGACGCTCGTCGCGAGGAAGAAGACCAGGAAGAACAAGGCTCCACGCAGCGCACCGCCGATGTCAATGACCGTGGTTACCGCCAGCAGAAACGGCGGGCAGAGGTTGATGCCGGCGAGGAAGCCGACGAGCACGATGTACCAGCCAGACCGTACCGGCTGACCAAGCGTCCGGCAGAATCCGATGTGTGGGAATGACTGAACCACGGCATAGACAACCATCATCACTCCGAGAATCGCGTAGAGCAGTGGCAGCAGGATGTACTTGAGGCTCCACACGTTGGTGAGGACGCTGCCAAGTGCGCCGAACACAAGCCCGAAGAGCAGGTAGGCGACGAGGCGGCCGGCGAGGAAGAGCAGGACGCGGTCAGCCGAGCGCCTGACCCCACGGGTTTCGTCCGCGATCAACAACGGCCCAACCAGAGGCACGCAGAAGCCGACACAGAACAGACCGGTCGTGAACCCAAGCAGCAGCGCTTTACCGACGAGTGCCGGGATCATGCGAAAGCAACCACAGACTCGCCTGGCGCGGCCTTGGAGGCAGCAACCAAACCCGAAGTAATCGCAGATGCCGCAGATGGCTCGGAAAGGACATCCAAAGATCTCGCAGATTCAGCAGATTGCTCAGGTGAATCCCCAGTCGAAGACTGCCCGTCATCCGGAAGAAGCGAATCCGAGTCTTGCGTCGCCGGTGGTGGCATTCGTGGGCGGTCGCCAGGAACTTGGCGGCCTCTGGACAGAAGCGGCAGAAAGCAAGAACGTCGCGAAGACGACGATGCACGCTTGTAGTGCAGATGAGCGTAGCGTGGCGAAGCCACAACACGGAATCTGTGTGTAATGGTGTTCATCCGTGGTTTCACGGTCTTCCGAACCGCTTGCGATATAGCTCTCTGGCCTTGGGACTCAGGCGGCCTGGGTCCCACGGAAGCTTCGGGTCCAGTCGAACATTGACCCGGCGAACGCCGTGCACCGCGATGACTGCCTCTGATGTCAGGATGCCGAGCTGGTTCACAGCTGGGCATTCGGCCACTGTGAGAGCGACATCGACGTTGACGTCGCCGGTGGGGCTGATGCTCACGGCATGTACGAGCCCAAGGTCAACGATGCTGATGCCTATCTCCGGGTCGATGACGTTTCCCAGCGCGGTCATCACCGCCGCGGAGTCAGGCGGAGGAGAGCCGGCCGGCACGGCGGCGGAATCGGTGAAGGTGAACGAGGAGGGCAGGCCCAGGGTCCGAAGCTGCTGCCGACGAACCAGGGCGGGGAGAAGAATGATGAGGAGGCCAATGGCGACGAGGACGATTGTCGCGAGCAGTCGCAGCGAGAGCCGGCGGATGTTGGGCACAGAGCGATTGTAGCGGGCGGATTGCGGGGAGTCCAGAGCACGTGGATGCAAGATGTAAGAAGCGAGATGTGAGATGTCAGAGGATGACCGAAGGCATGAGGGCAGAGGGGAGAGGCGAATGGCGAAACGCATCCGAGGTTGTTTGTGCCCGGGCTTGAACCTGTGCTGTCCCGGCTATGCCGGGACCTGGTACACCGAGTCGATGACCGTGCCGTCGATCCATTTGACGACGGCAACGACCTTGCGGCCTGGGACACGATCCGAATCGTCGGACGATTCGGTCATGTCCCGCGCACGAGACGGCTTGCCGCAGGTGCGTTCGACCTCGGCTTTGATGTCCTGGATTGGTCGGACCGGTAGGCCTTTGCCTTTGACCGCGTCGAGCAGGTCCTGACGGAGCGGGTTGATGGCGATGCCGAGTTCGGTGACGACTACGTCAACGAGTTCGCCCGGCGCGCAGAGAGTCGTCACCTCGTCAACTATGACCGGCATCCGGTCGCGCATAGCGGGCACCGCGAGCATGGTGCAGCGGGCCTGCATGCAGTTCTGCCAGCCACCGATGCCATGGCGCAGCCGCCCGTCCGAATGCGTGACCACGTTGGCGTTGAAGTTCGGGTCCACTTCGGTCGCACCGAGCACTGCCACGTCGAGCAGGTTCATGTAGTTGCCTTTGGCGTGGTAGTTGTAGCTCACCAGCGGGCTGGTGTCGACGTGGCCGCGGTTGACGCCGATTGAGCGGACGGCATCGAGGTCAAAGGCCTGGCCGTCGATGAGCGCCGGCGCGAGTCCGTCTTCGAGCATCTTCACGAGATAGCGGGTCGAGCCGCCATGGAGCCAGCTCGCCTTGACCCCGGCCTGTTTCATCATGTCGGCGAGGTATGTGGCAAAGGCGAGCGATACACCGCCGGCCCCGGCCTGGAAGCTGAACCCGTCGCGCATGATGCCGGAGTCGCGGATGAATCTGGCAGTCAGTTCCGCAATGCAGAGCCGATCCGGGCTGCGGGTTATCTGGGTTGTGCCCGAGACAATTTTCTTCGGGTCGCCGATGTTGTCCTGCCGTACTACCATGTCTACGTGGGTGCCGGAGAGCTGGATCGGGACTGCCGGGAACGGCACAATGTCGTCGGTTACAACGATGGTGCGGTCGGCGTAGTCGAGGTCGGCGTCAGCGTAGCCGAGAACGCCGCAGGCCGAGTTGCCGTGGACCGCATTGGCATTGCCGAACTGGTCGGCAGCAGGCGCGGCCACGACTGCGATGTCGATATGGACTTCGCCGTCCTGGATTGCCTGGGCCCTCCCGCCGTGCGACCGGAGCACTCCGAGCCCGCGCATCCTGCCTTGCGTGCAGTAATCACCGAGCGGGCCGTTCAGGCTGCCCTCGATATGGTGGATGACCCCGGAGTCAAGGTGCTTCGTGATTGGGGCGTGGCAGGGGAATGCGGCAGACGGATACCAGATGAGGTCTTTGAGACCCATCTCGGCGCAGAGGTCGAACAGCCGGAGTGAGAGCGTGTCTCCATCGCGGAAGTGGTGGTGCGTCGAGAGCGTCATGCCGTCACGGATGCCGGCCTTTTCCAGAGCAGTCTTGAGGTCCGGCACAACTTTGTTGCCGTCCTCAGGGTAGTCCAGGCAAGTCGGGATGGGCGGGCAGGCCTTGCGGCCGGCAGGCCGGTGCTTGCCGACGCCCGGGAACGGGATTGCCGGCTTACCGTTCACTTCCGTTGGGACTAGCCGGCCGAGGGCATTTCTGACAAGCTCCATGCGCACTTCTAGGTACGTCGCGTGGCCAGTGGCGACCCCGCCTTTGTGTTCCTAAGTACTAACTGGTAAGGACAAAGGACTAAGCAAGTCGTAAGGACGGAAAGGCCGAAGTCCGACCCTCTTGCTTCCTTCTTCGCCATTGCTTTGTCCTTAGGACTTCGTCCTTTGTACTTTGTCAGCGAGTGCGATCGTGCGCAGGGCGCGTTCCACTACCGGTGGGTCGATCATCTTGGAACCGACATTGACGACGTTCCGACCTTGAGCCTGCGCCTCCCTGAATGCAAGCACAATCTGTTTCGCCTTCTCTATGTCGGCCTCTGCCGGCGTGAACTCGTCGTTCACTACCTCAATCTGACGCGGGTGGATGCAGCCTTTGCCTTCGAACCCGAGCTCCCTGGCAGCCCGGCAGCTTGCCCGCAGCGCAGCCATGTCTTCGACATCCGCGAACACTGTGTCTATTGCCTGCACGCCGGCGGCCTTGGCTGCGTTCACCACCTGGGAACGGGCCCAGAGGCTTTCCAGCCCGGCCGGCGTCTTCACGCCACCGAGGTCGAGGATGTAGTCCTCGAGCCCGTAGGTCAGAGCTACGACTCGCGGCGAAGCGCCGGCAATCTCACGGGCTCTGAACATGCCTTCGCAGGTCTCAATTATCGGCATCAGCCAGACAGCAGGGGCTAGGGGCGAGGGGCTAGGGGCTAGGGAGGAGGTGATGCGGGAGTCGACTTCCTTGACCTGTTCAGCACTCTCGCACTTGGGGATGAGCATGAGATTGACGCCGGCTTGAACCAGCGGCTCGACTTCTTCCAGCCCGCGCGGCAATTGATTAATGCGTACCATCCGCTCGCAGTCGCCGAAGTCGAGGGCGTAGAGCGCATTCCGTACCACCAGGAGCGCCGCGTCCTTGTCTGCGGGCGGAACCGAGTCCTCAAGGTCGAGGATGGCCGCGTCCGGCTTGTGGATCCTCGCGTTGAGCATGAACTTCGGTTCGTTGCCGGGCAGGTAGAGGCGAGACCTGCGCCAGCGGTCGCGGGCCGTTGGACGGGCAAAGCTGGGGCCGGGTTCGGGAATGCAACTCGGCACCGGGACACGATCCGAAACGCCAAGAGCGTTTCGGTCATGTCCCTCGACGCGGCGGACAGCCGCTTCCAGACGGGCCATGATGACGAAGGGAAGTGCCCCGGTGTCCTCAATAGTGACGTGGGCGTGCTCGACACCGAGCGCCTTGAGCGTGTCGAGCACCAACCTGCGGTTGGCCTCCCCGTACATGAAGTCGACCTTGCTCTTCATGTTCAGCTCGATGCCTCCGGACGTGCGCAGTTCGAGCTCGACCCAGAGGTCCGAACGGACCTCCGTGCCGCGGCGTCCCGCGGTGACGATGCTAGACATTGGGCTTTGGACTCTGGACTCGAGACCTGAGCTTGGCGCGAGTGTATTCGAGCAGGCCGCCGGCATTGCGTATCGCCAGTATCTCGGGAGGAAGTGTCGGGAACTTGAATGTCTGCGTGTCGACCGTTAGGGAGCTTTCGTTCAGGTTCAGCTTGACGCTTGGGACACGGTCCGGAACCTCAGCGGTTCCAGCCATGGCCCGCGCGTATGCCTCCACAGCTTCAGGGCACTCAATCAGCAGCAGTCCCTGGTTGATGGCTGCCCGGTAGAATATGCGAGCATAGCTCTTGGCTACGATTGCCTCGATGCCGACCGCCTTCAGACCGAGCACCGGCTGTTCTCGTGAGGAGCCGCAGCCGAAGTTCTTGCCGGCGAAGATGATGTCGCCCGGTTGCACCGTCCTGGCGAAATCGGGGTCGAGGTCCTCGAGCAGGTGCGGCTTTATCTCGTCCGGTTTGGCGCAGGTGTATGTGTACTTGCCCGGGAACAGCATGTCGGTGTTGATGTCGTCTCCGTAAAGCCAGACTCTCATGCGCGTCTCCTCAGACGAAATCAGAAGTCAGAAACCAGATACCAGAATTCAGAGAGTTCCGGGAATCTGCATTCTGACTTCTGACTTGGGTCGGTTCTCAACATACCTCCCGCGGGTCGGTTATCTTTCCCGTCAGCGCGGTGGCGGCAACGGTTGCCGGGGAGGCGAGGTAGATTTCGGCGTCCTTGCAGCCCATCCGTCCCTTGAAGTTGCGGTTCGACGTGGAGAGACATCTCTCTCCGGGCGCGAGGCAGCCCTGGTGTGCACCAAGGCACGGGCCGCAGCCCGGGGGCAGGAGCACCGCACCGGCTGACACGAGAGTCTCAATGTCGCCGGAGTCGAGTGCCTTTTCGAGTTCGGCCCGGGACGCGGGCAGGATGAGCAGCCGCGTGTTCGCAGATACCTTCTTTCCGCAGAGCATCCTGGCGGCGACCGCGAGGTCGCTTGCCCGGCCGTTGGTGCACGTGCCGATGAGGCACTGCTGTATTTCCATCCCGACCAGCTCGGTGACCGGCTTGTACTTGTCTACTTTGTGAGGCACGGCGATCGCCGGCACGATTTCAGCCAGGTTCCAGGCAAACTCCTGCCGGTACTTCGCTCCATCATCAGCCCACTCGGGGTTCCAGCTTGTTCGCATGACGCCGATCTGCTGCAGATAGCCCTTCGTAACTTCGTCTGCCGGGAAGACCGCGTTCTTCGCGCCCATCTCCACGCCCATGTTGGCGATGGCAAACCGGTCGTCGATACTCAGGCAGGCGATGTCACCCCAGAACTCGACCGAGCAGTAGTCGGCGCCGTCAGCGCCGACCTTACCGATAATGGTCAAAATGAGGTCCTTGGCCGAAACCATCTCGGGCAGGCGGCCTTTGAGCGTCATACGTATTGTCTCCGGTACCTTGAACCAGGTTTCTCCGGTCAGGAGCAGTGCGGCAGCTTCGGTACGGTCGATGCCGGTCGCAAACGCGTTCACCGCGCCATACGAGCAGGTGTGCGAGTCGGATCCGACCGCCAGCATGCCGGGGAGGATCAACCCCTTTTCGACCATGACCTGATGGCAGACGCCGGTGCCGATGTCGAAGAAGTGCCTGATGTCGTACTTCTTCACGAACTCGCGTATCTTCTTGTGGCTGGTCGCGGTCTTCTCGTCCGAAGCCGGAATAACGTGGTCGAGGACAATGACCGGCTGTTCCGGGTCGGCGATACCGTACTCGGCCGCATCCTTGGCTATCTTGTCGGTTATGGCGGCGGCGTTGTCGTGCATCAGCAGCCGGTCAGGCTTGCAGGTGACGAGGTCGCCGGCGAGGGCAGACGCCTTACCCGCCTTCCGGCTCAGAATCTTCTCGGCAAACGTCATTGGAGCAGTCATTGGTTGTTAACCCAGCAGCCCGCCCTTTCTGTAGATTTCGATCTGGACCGGTGGGAACGGACGGCCCTGGACCTTCACGCCCGTTGCCAGCAGTTCGATCTCGCCGGTTGTCAGGTTGACACGGATTCTGTCACCATCCTTTATGCCGGAGTCCAGCAGGTCCGCGACCATGACCGGGAATCCGACGTTGACCGCGTTGCGGAAGTAGATGGCTCCGAATGAACGCGCGATGACGAGGCCGATCTTCAGGCTTTTGAAGCAGTCAACCGCCTGTTGGCGCGAAGAACCGGCCCCGAAGTTCTTGCCGGTAATCACGATGTCGCCGGGCTGGACGTTCTTGCTGAAGTGCTCCCAGCCGGCAAGGTTGCCGAACGCGTACTGCCCCATCTCGCGTATGTCAGTGACAGTGAGGTGGCGGTTGTGGAATATCATGTCGGTGTCGATGTTGTCTTTCGGGATGACCCAGACCCGTCCCTCGACCACAAACGATACTGACTGGGGAGCGCGGTGATCGTGGGAGGCCTTGGCCATCGGCTTCGGCTTGAAGAGCGCGGGGCGGACGGGGATGGCGCCCGGATTGACTATAGCTCCGGCAATGGCCGACGCGGCCGTGGTCTCGGGCGAAGCGATATATACGTCGCCCTTGCCTTGCTTGCCTGCGAAATTCCGGTTACCGGTCGATACCGTCACCTCGCCCGGGCCGTTCTGTCCGATCTGTCCGGCAGCGCAGCCGGCGCAGCCCGCGTTTCCCACCAAGGCCCCCGCCTGTTTGAGGGTTTCGATGATACCGGTGCGCAGGGCTTCACGCCAGATCTCATCAGTCGTGGGCACGACCTTCAGCACGACTCCGGGAGCAACCTTGCGGCCCTTGAGTATCTCGGCCGCGGCTTTCAAGTCACTCATGCGTCCGTTGGTGCAGGAACCGATGAAGGCCGAGTCAATCTTGCGGCCTGCCACCGAGGCAACAGCGACTACGTCTTCCGGGTGGCCGGGTTTCGCTATCAGCGGTTCAAGGTCGGTTATGTCGATTCGCTCGCTGCGTTCGTAGACGGCGTCCGTGTCAGCCTGGTAGATGGGGGGCGGGGATTGGGG
>Ga0335071_10008493_pt1 | contig 10534 bp, 7 predicted proteins | sample Lox_Sample_15_FD_206724 | JGI IMG/M metagenome (GOLD analysis project Ga0335071, IMG submission 206724) | Soil microbial communities from Loxahatchee National Wildlife Refuge, Florida, United States - Lox_Sample_1.5 | ecosystem: Environmental > Terrestrial > Soil > Wetlands | place: USA: Florida...
CGCGCCGAGCACGACGAGGGGCCGGAAGACCTGCACGAACTGCGCCCCGTCGCGCCCGCCGAGCGACGGCTCGAACTCGACGTCCTGCGAGGCCTCGCGCTTCTCGGGGTGCTCGTCGTCAACGTGACCTTCTTCAGCGGGTCGGACCTCGCCCGGGAACAGAACGTATCCATCCCCTGGGGCTGGGGCGGCCCGTGGCCGAGTACGCTGCGAACCGCTCTCATCGAGAGCAAGGCCGCCGCGCTCCTCGCGATGCTGTTCGGGGCCGGGCTCGTGATCCAGTGCGAGCGCGTCGCGCGCCAGGGCCGCTCGTACGCGGCCTTCGCGTTCCGCCGCTCGGGCGCGCTCGCGCTGATCGGGCTCGCGCACACGCTGCTGCTCTGGAACGGCGACATCCTGCTCGATTACGCCGTGCTCAGCCTGATGATGGTTCCCTTCGTCCGCGTTCGCGCCTCGCGGATCCTGTGGGCGATCCCGGCGCTGGTGATCACCAGCCTCGCGCTCGCCGCGCCGCTCCTACGGGTGGGCGAGCCCGAGCTCTCCTTCGCACGGGAGTTGCGGCACTACGGCGCCGGTTCCTGGATGGACGCCCTGCGCTACCGGACGTGGGAGTTCGTCCACGCGATGGGGCCGATGCGGGCGGCGAACCGGCTCCCGATCCTCTCGCCGTTCTTCGTCCTCGGCGCGTTCTTCTGGAAGCGGGGCTGGTTCTCCGAGCCCGCGCAGCACCGGGGCGCGCTGCTGCGGATCCTCGCCGCGTGCACGATTCTCGGGCTGTTGGCGAACGCCGTGCCGTGGGAGACGCTCGGGCCGTGGCTCACGGCCCACCTCCCGTTCCGGCCGCTGCGGATCCTGGTCAAGCTCGTGTGCTTCCTCGGCCGCCCGCTCCTCACGCTCGGCTACGCCGCCGGGATCCTGCTCCTGCTCCAGCGGCCCGCGTGGCGCCGAGCGCTTGCGCGCGTGGCGCCGCTCGGGCGCATGACACTGACCCAGTACCTGCTCCAGTCCGTCGTGTGCACGCTGGTCTTCAACGGCTACGGGCTGGGGCTGTTCGGCAAGGTCTCGATCAACGCTTGCCTCTGGGGCTCGCTCGGGTTCTACGTCGTGCAGGTGTGGAGCAGCGCCTGGTGGCTCGCGCGGTTCCGCACGGGCCCGGCGGAGTGGTTGTGGCGGCGTATGCTGTACGGGAGCCCCGGACGCGCGAAGTGACCGCGTGCCGGCGCCCCTCGGGCCCGGTGTGCCGATCCGGACACGGAGAACCCGAAACTCGCGACTAGCTGTGAAGTCCCATACCGGCCGATGTCGGCCGAGCGGCATGCGACCGAGGTCGGTCGTGCGAACGGGGAAACCTTCCCCGTTTCGTGCCCCTTCAAATGCCCAAGGATGCCCGCGGATGCCCGTTTGTTCCCGGGCCAACTTCTTGCCGTTCTGCGCAATCCACTGTGCGACAACCGCTTCGTGCTGGCGGCGGTTAGGGTCTCTTAATCAGTAGGTTCTAGGTTCGATTCCTAGGCGGCGCACCATTCACCGATGATCTCGAGGACCCGGCCCGGCGGCCGGGTCCCTTGCGTTTTGGGGCGGTTGGCGGACGGGGCATCGGCCAGCATCACGGTAGCCGAGCGGGACACCTTCACGTGCTTCCCTTCACCCTGTGCCCGGTCCCGCACACGCCGCAGGGCTTCGCGTTCTGCTCGCGCGATGCATCGCACGCGGTGCTGGTCGCTGCAGACGCGTCCGGCGGGGCACGCCGCACTCCGGCCGCCGGTCCAGGTCGCAGCACCTTGTCAGCCACGCTGCCCGGCGATACCGTCGTGCCGTGGCCGCCTCGCTGAGGGTGCAGCACTTCACCGTCCGCGCCAACTACCCCAATCGCCGGAGCCTGCGGGCCAGCTACCGTGACCGCGAGACGCCGGTGGCCCAGCGATTGCGGAAGATCCCGGGCCACGAGCCCCCGGTGGCCGAGTACGTCCTCGATGGCGACCCGACGCCGCGCGAGACCATCGTCCGCGATGTCGACCTCCCGTTGCTCTGCCAGCCCGGGCGGGAGCATGCGCGGGAGCACCTTGCGCTGATCCTCGAGGCCCGGGCGGCGGTGCCCGGCGCCGCGGAGACGCTCGAGCGCACCTGGAGAGAGACGTCGTGCCGGATCGGGAGCTGCCCGGACGAGCCCATCCTCGAGGATCGGTTCGTGGTTCCGTCCACGAGCAACGAGCCCCACCCGGCCACCGTGATCAGCGACAAGGGCTCGGTGCTCCTGCGGTTGAGCCAGCTCGGCTACCCGGTGCCCGACTTCGTCATCCTGACGAGCGACGCCTATCTCGAGGAAGGGAGACGGCAGGAGCAGAACCTGGGCCGGGCGCTCGACGCGCTCCAGCGGCTCGCCGGCCAGACCCTCGGCTCCCCTACCGATCCGCTCGTCTTCGCCTTCCGGGTGGCGATCCCGTACTACGTCCCGGGCTTCATGCCCACCTACCTCAACGTCGGCGTCACGGAGCCGTGCCTGCCGGGCCTGCGCGAGACCTTCGGTCCCGAGGTCACGAACCGGATCTTCCTCAACACCCTGCGCAACCTGCTGATGCTCGCCGATCCCGAGAGCTACGAGGGGATCCGCGCCAGGCTCAACCCCCGGCTGGGGCCCGCGGACGTCTCGGCGCTCATCGACCGCGTCGCCTCGCTGGTGCGGCGGCGCGAGGCCGCGCTGCTCGACGACCCCTATCGCCAGGCCGCCTTCTTCCTCGACCACGCGCACCGCCATTTCGAGGCCAACAGCGACATCCTCCTCACCCTGGCCCGCGGCGAGCCTCATTACCCGTCGGTGATCCTCCAGAAGATGGTCTGCTCGCTCCGGGACGGCGCCTCCTACGCCGGGGTGCTCTTCAGCCGCCACTCGTGGACCGGCGAGGGCCAGCAGCTCCAGGTCGGCCACAACGTCTTCGGCGAGGAGATCATGACCGGCACGATCGAGCCGGAAGAGACGGCCTTCAAGGACCGGGGCGAGGTCAAGGAGAGGTTCCCGGCCGTCTATCATTTCGTGCCGCACCTCGAGGAGCTCGAGCGCGAGTTCGAGTCGCCGGTGCAGATCGAGTTCGCCACCGAGAACAACCGGGGAGTTCAGCTCTTCGCTGTGCTGCAGCTCAACCGGATGGAGATGAGCGGCCGGGCGGCGTTCATCTCGGTGGTGAGCCTGCACCGGGAGGGCGCGATCTCGCGCCGGCAGGTGACCGAGCTCATCTGTCCGTATCACGTCAAGCAGATCGAGGCCGATGCCATTGACCTGAGCTTCCTCGACGAGCTGGAGCTCGTGAGCCAGGGAGTCCCCATCCTGCCGCGGGGGGAGGTGACCGGCCGCATCTACTTTGGCGCCGAGGCCGCGCTGCGGGCGAAGAAACGTGGCGAGCCCGTGTGCTTCTGCAAGCGGACCTTCGAGCCCGCGGACACGGTGGTGATGCGCGAGATGGACGCGATCGTGAGCCTCACCGCCGCCGCGATCCACGTGGTCTCGATCTGCCAGAGCTTCGGCGTGCCGGCGCTGCTGAGTCTCGAGCGGTTCGGGGTCACCCTGACGTCCGACGACCGGCTCGAGAACGCCGGCGGCATCGCGATCGCCGAGGGGGACTGGGTCACGATCTCGTCGTTCAAGCACGCCTTCTACCGGGGAAAGGCCAGGTTCAGACCGGCGCGCCTCGTGCGGTACATGCGCGGCGAGGCCGTCGATCTCGCGGAGGCGGAGAAGCCGGCGTTCGCGGAGATGGCGTCCGCCTACCGCTACTACCAGCAGCTCATCCGCGGGCTGGAGCTCGATCAGATCTCGGGGCTCAACGAACTCGTCCGCCTCGTCAACCTCGAGTTCCGCGGCGAGGTCGACGAGGCCCGCAGCCTGGTGCGCGGCTGGTTCGACCAGCACGAGCGCGGCTACGTCGAGGAGGTGTTCGCGAGCGACATGGGCGACCACCTCAACCAGCACACCGTCTTCGACATGCTCACCCTCGAGCGCAAGGTGCGCTTCTATCGCGCGGCCCTCGAGAAGTGCCGCCGCGAGCGGCTGCACGGCTACACGGCGGGCGCCTTCATGCTCGGGCGCTTCATCTCGCTCCGGCAGTCCGTCACCTTCTGGCGGTCGTTCGCGCCCTGGGAGATCGCGCTCCTCGTCAACGAGTGGGTCCTCTTCGAGAAGTACATGCGCCTGCTGAACCAGCTGGGCGAGCGGAAGATCGTGCGCGCCAAGACCCGGATCCTCCAGGCGGGCCTCGACGAGATCCCCCTCGAGGTGCACACGGTGAAGCCGCTGATCCCGCTCAAGCTCGCCGGCCTGGCTCTCGACGGGGTCGCTGCGGCGCTCCCCGAGTGGGGCGACCGGCAGACTCCCATGGTCCTCGAGTTGCTGAAGCGGCCGTACGGCGACTTCTACGACTACCAGGCGCCCTGGTCGGTCGGGGAACTGGAGTGCATCTGCAGGGACGAGGAGCTCCCCGTGCCGGAGCGCACCGCCGTGTGACATCCACGGCCGGCGCCGCCCTCGCAGGGGACCGGGAACGGGACCGCGGGCGTACCCCCGCCGCTCCTGCCCCGGGGGACCGCAGGCGTCACGTTCCCGAGCGACGCGGGTTCCCGCTCGCGGTGGCCCCCGCGAGCGGGCCGCAGCGGGCGATCACGAGCCGCGGCGTCGCGAGGCTACCGCCGGTCCCCGCGCCGTTCAGCGGTAGATCTGCTTCACCGTGCCCCAGGTCGTCCGGCGCGAGGGCGTGAGGCCTGCGCACTCCGCGCCGCCGCCCTGCCACGTCAGCGCCGGCTGCTCGGGCATGCCCTCGCTGCTGCCCAGCTTGAAGCACAGGCCCACGTCCGCCCCACCGCAGTGCGTGGCGTCCCCCGCCCCGGTCACGGACGCGGAGTGATCGAAGCTCAGCGTGGCGAGGCCGTAGCGCTTCGCCGGATCGAACGTGAACGGCGGATCGAACAGGACGGTCACCAGGACGAAGAGCGCGGGCGGCCAGCACACGGGCATCTCCGACATGACGCTCACCGTCGCCCCCGGGATCACCTCGGCGCCGGCCACCGTCGGCACGGCGCTCAGCGCCGGATGCCCCTGGCAGTCGGAGAAGGGCGGGAAGAACAGCATCGCCCAGGCGGCGGGGTAGTCCCCCCGCACATCGGCTTGGAGGGTGAGCCCATTGAGAGTGCCCGCGAGGCCCGTCACGCTGATGGTCTGCGTGTAGACGCCGGGGCCCGTGAAGTCCTGGTTGGCGGTGAGCGCCTCGGGCGAGCCCCAGGTCCAGCGCACCGTCCCGGCGCTGGCGGCGGTGCGCATGGCCATGAGGGGACCGCACGCGTCGGCGGTGGCGGCGGAGAGCGAGGCCCCGGCGAGCAGGGCGACGAGGAGCAGCGGCACGGTGCGCATGGCATTGGCTCCAGTGAAGGGACTGCCGGGGTGGCCCGCTTGATGGTACCTCGTCCCGTCGGCGCGGGCACGCGAAATCCGCGGCTGCACCGCGTTGCCAGGGGCCGGAGGCCGGACCCGGCCGGCTCGCTTCGAGCGAGCGCGGTTGCACCAGTGACGGGTAGCGGATCAGCACCCAGGGATCCGCCGCACCACCCCGGGTCCGGTCACGCACGCGACGAACCGCGGCACCGTGGACCGCGACTCGCGCACCCGACCGCCCGGACCCGGGAGTGTCCGGGAGCGGCTACTCCTTGCCGACCTTCCTGAACCTGCCGGGGTCCTTGAACAGATCCGGATCGGCGAGGTTCGCCTGGATGGCCTTGAGCACGCCCGCGCTCGTGGCCAGGCTCCTTGGGACGAGTTCGGTGTTCAGCGTCTTCACTTCCAGGACGCCGCCCGCCAGCGTGTACGCCACGACGTGGAACTTCCGCTCGTCATCATGGACGGGCTGGTCCTTCGCGCCGAGGAGTTGGATCTGCACGCACTGCAGGCCCCCCACCTGGATGGGGTAGCCGCGGAAGAACATGGCGTCCTTCCCCGACGGATAGCGGATCAGGTACTCGGTCTCCGAGTACTTGAGCACGAGCATCGTCTCGTCGGCGTCCGCGGCCTTGCCGGGTTCCGGGACCGCTTCCCACACCCCGAGCACGGCCGGATCGACGGGGATCGTGTGGTTCGTGGTCACGGGCGCCTGGTACTCGCAGCCGCTGAGCAGGGTCAGAACCAGGGCGAGGACAAGGGGCGGGGTGCGCATGGTCGGCCTCCGTGGTCGTGGTGAGCTGCGCCGGGCCTCCGGGGAGATGATCGCGAGGGGCTGCCTCTCCGGCCTGTGCCGCTCGGCCGCGATGCAGAGTACCCTGGTTCGAGCTCGGCTGGCGGGCGCACGGCACGCGTCTCCCATCCGAGCAGGGCCGGGCCGCCGCGTCGAACGGCGTCCGCCCGTCTCCCTCCCGTGATGGACGATCGCACGCCCGCTATCGTCGGGCGCACGCCTCGGCCCGGGCCCCGATGGCCGCGGGATCCGTCCAGTTCGCGACGTATTCGGCCACTCCCTTCTGGAACAGGTCCCCGGGGGAGGCCCCGGGCCCGTCGAGCTTGCCGAAGATCTCCAGGAACGCCGACGGGTCGTTGGGACAGTGGACGTCGAGCCCGGCGCGGCCCAGGACCTTCCGGTTGTAGTAGGCGGCCAGGGACTCGAAGGCCATGTAGCCCACGTTGCCGTAGACATGGGGAGCCGTGAGCCTCGGGATCTCCCGTCGGACCCGGTCGAGCAGCGGCTGCAGCCGGGGCATCATGACGTGGATGCCGACCTCGTGGCTGATCATGTCGAGGAACCACGCCTCGTCCGTCCCGTAGTACGCCGTGTTCTTGTGGAGGCCCGTGTCGTTGAAGCTCGGCCCCTGCCGGCCCGCGTAGTAGAGGGAGACGTGGTAGCCCCCATCGGAGAAGTCGTATCCCGTGACCGTCTCCCAGGCGGGAACGAGCCCGAGGGGCTCGAGCTTCGCATCGAGGCTCCGGGCCCTCTCCTCCAGCACCGGCTCGACAGTGGGCCAGACCTCCCGGGCATAGGTCTCGAAGGACCCGACGAACACCCGCCCGATCCGTGCGAAGACGGGATTGAGGGGAAGGACCTGCTTCCGCCAGGCCTCGTCGGGGAGGTCGAAGAGCTCCCGGAACTTCTCGAGTCCCGGCTCGTGTAGCTCCTCGAGCGGTGCGAAGGACTTGCGTTTCAGGGCCCGGTTCCAGGCCGAGAAGTACCGGGCGAATCGCTCCCGGGACGCGAGATTCATGCCGGCCGGCGCGAAATAGCACGGGCCGGCGAACGGGCCCGAATCCTGGCGGAGGAAGGAGAGCAGGCCGGCGTTCCTGCGGAGGAACTCCAGGTCGGACGCGGGGATCGTGCGACCGAACCGGGCCTCGTAGTCCTCGTCTCGGAAGCCGGCCCGGGCCAGGGTGTAGACGTGGACCACGTAGTTCACGCCCAGCTCGACGTCGACATGGACCGTGTCGTCGGCCCGGATGCCCGGGGCGCAGGCCATGGACCCGCAGGCCACGAGCAGCAATGCCAGACCACTCCTCGTCATCTCAGTCCTCCCCGGCGACCGGCGTCCCACGGGGGGCGGCTCCGGCCGCGCGTGCGGCTCACGCTCCCCGTGTCGCCCTCTGCGCCACGTCGGTGATCGCGTCCAGCCACACGCGGCGGATGATGGCGCTCCCCGGGTAGATGACCCGCCAGTAGCCGGCGAAGAGGCGCCGGCTCGCATCGCCGTTGCAGACGACGCGGGTCTCGCTGGTGAGGCGCGTGCCGCCGCCGGCCGCTTCGCTCACGTGCAGGTTGAACGCCACGCGGATCCCGTCCGGGTCCCGGAAGGCGAGGAACTGCTCGGGCGTGTGGATCGGCGGCTTCGGGGCCGTCGCCAGGCCGACCATCCCGCCGACGAACTCGCGCGGATCGCTCGCGTCCAGCACCAGGAAGCCGGTCTCGGGCCGCGCCATCAGGTCGAGGAGCGACTCCCGCGGGATCTCGCCGGTCTCCCGGTGACCGGCCGCCATGCCCCGCACCCTCATGAGGAAGACCGCCGCCGGCAGGTCCGCGAGGCCCACCCGGTGCATGGCCGCCACGACGGCTTCGGGCGGGGCGCTGACGTGGGTCTCGTGGAACTCGTAGAACGAGTACGAGGGCATGAAGTCGTCGATGCGCTGGTGCGGACGCGAAGAGCGCAGCGTCGGCGCCGGCCAGAGCAGGGCCGCGGCCACGACCAACGCGCCCGCGACCAGCGCCAGCAGGCCGGTCACGCGCCTGCGGATGCCGAGGAAGCGCAGCGGCACGAGAACGCACAGGAGCCCGGACAGCGCGATGCCGAGCCCGGCATAGAGGGCCACGAACTCCGCCTGCAGCGGGGCGTAGCGGTTGAGCACGAGCAGCGCGGCCAGCACCGCGGCCGCGATCAGACTCCACCAGAGGATCGGCTTGTTCATCTGCGACCTGCCTTGGGCGGCCGGGGTCCGGCCGGGGGGATGGACCGATGAGCGCGGAGCGCCGCCGCGACGGCCCGGGCCGAATGGTGCGGGCGGGGTGGCCCCCCTTCTCACTCCCTCTCTACGGAGCAGGGCGGTGAACAGCACGGCCCCGGGGCCCAGCGGGGCCGGGCGTCCCCCGACCGCGGCTCCGGCGGGGACCGGCGCGGCGACGACCACGTCCCTTCATACGGAGAAGGGCGAAAGGTAGCACGGTCGCGGACCCCGACGAGGCCAGGCGAGTCCCCGCTCCCGCGCCCGGCCGGGACGAGCGCGGTGCACCCGTCCACCTGCGTCAGCAGCTCGGCAGGGGTCCTCCGGTCGCAGAAGACGCGCACCCGGGAGACCTGGAACGGGAAACTGCCAGTCCTCTTCGATGCCGATGCATCGAATGCCGTGAGCGCCGCCTGAACGGGCGGGCCGCGAGTCATGACCGGACCGAGGGGGAGCCACGCTGTGTCCAGACTCCGGGTGAACGCCTTTTCGATCTCGATCGATGGTTTCGGCGCCGGTCCTGACCAGGCCCTCGCCGATCCGATGGGCGTCGGAGGGATGGCGCTCCACGAATGGGTCTTCGGCACGAAGACCTTTCAGAGGATGCACGCCGGGTTCGCCGGGCCGCTGATCGGCGACCCGGTCGGCCGGGAGGACGTCGACGACACGTTCGCCGCGCGCGGTTTCGAGAACGTGGGCGCCTGGATCCTGGGTCGGAACATGTTCGGGCCGATGCGGGGCTCCTGGACCGACGACGGCTGGAAGGGATGGTGGGGGGACGACCCGCCCTACCACGTCCCGGTGTTCGTGCTCACGCACCACGCTCGCGCGCCCATCACCATGCAGGGCGGGACGACCTTCCACTTCGTGACCGAGGGCATCCAGGTCGCGCTGCAGCGCGCGAAGGAGTCGGCGCACGGCGGGGACGTACGACTCGGCGGTGGAGTCGCCACCGTCCGCCAGTACCTCGCCGCGGGCCTGATCGACGAGATGCATCTCGTGATGTCCCCGGTGCTGCTCGGCCGCGGCGAACACCTGCTCGCCGGCATCGATACGGTGGGCCTTGGCTACCGGTGCACGGAGCGCGCCGCTTCGGACCACGCCATGCACGTCGTCCTGACCCGGTGACGCATCCGGCAGAAGGAGTCGCCCCCCGATGAAGAAGCGCACGACGACCGGGAGCGACCCGGCGTCCCGGCGGATCGACTCGAGGATCGAGGAACTCGGCGACTGGCGGGGCGAGATGCTCGCGCGTGTCCGCGCGCTCATCCGGCAGGCGGACCCCGGCGTGATCGAGGAGTGGAAGTGGGACGTCCCGGTGTGGTCGCACGATGGCATCCTCTGCACCGGCGAGGCGTACCAGCAGGTCGTGAAGCTCACGTTCGCCCGCGGGGCCAGCGTCACCGACCCGACGCATCTCTTCAACTCCAGCCTGGAGGGCAATACGCGAAGGGCGATCGACGTCCGTCCAGGGGAGACGATCGACGCGCGCGCGTTCAAGGCGCTGGTGAAGGCCGCGGTGGCGGTGAATGCGGCGCGGGAGAAGAAGGGATAGAGGCCGCCCGACCGTCGGAGCTGCGGCCTCCTGGCCGGACCGGTTCGCGGACTCGACGGCGACGCGTTCCCGGACTCATCCAGCCGATGGGCCCACCTGGACCTCGAACACGCAGCGCTTCGCGCCCGCCAGCTTCGACTCCTTGAGCGTCGCCTGCACCGGTCGGTCGAACACCGCCGAGAACATCTCCTTCTGGTAGCCGACCGAGCAGTTGCACCAGAACGCCGGCGTGCGCGTGCCGTCGACCAGCGGGCAGCCGCACGGTCCTTCGGCGACCGCGACCGTGACGATGCCCTTCGCCTTGTCCCACCGGAACTCGGTGCCCCATGCCCTGCGGGCGGCCTCGAAGTACCCCTGCGGGTCGCCCTTGAACCTGGCGCCGAGCCCGCCGAGCTTCGCGCACTCGCGGCCGGTCCGCTCGATGGCGTCGGTGCAGGCGGGCACCGCCGGCCCCGCCGCCAGCAAGCGGACCAGATTGGCGACCTGGTAGCGCGCGAACGCCAGCCGCTGATCCGGGATCTCCGGCGTCT
>Ga0335071_10008494_pt1 | contig 10534 bp, 8 predicted proteins | sample Lox_Sample_15_FD_206724 | JGI IMG/M metagenome (GOLD analysis project Ga0335071, IMG submission 206724) | Soil microbial communities from Loxahatchee National Wildlife Refuge, Florida, United States - Lox_Sample_1.5 | ecosystem: Environmental > Terrestrial > Soil > Wetlands | place: USA: Florida...
TAGGGTCAGTGTTAAACTGGATCAAAGCGGAGTATGAAAAACTACCACATGCTTACCCTCGGTTAAGTCTGCACTGTGTCCGCAACCACGATTGCCTTGGGGCAGTGCGCCTTCCAAAATCTCAACTTCTAACTGGCTGACGTTTCCAATCCGGATTACCTGCAGCGCGTCCCGTTCGCCAGCGCTTATCCCTACTGGCAGGCGTCCGGCCTTTACGACGATCCTCTGTGGGTCCCCCGGGGGCCGGTCACACAGGCCTATTATGACGCGACCGATATGGACCAGATGACCATGGGGATCTATGATGCAGCCGGTCCCGCAACCCACCCTGTATTCGGCGCCTACACCGCGTACGTCGAGACCGACCTCGGCCCGTGTCGGCAGTATGACATCGAACTGAGCCAAATCGGGTTGATTCCAGCGAACGCCAAGTCAGTCCGTTTTGTCTCGACCTCCTACTCGTCCGTGGCAGGGGTGTCGGCACAGTTGTCCTTCAGCGTGAACGGGACGACGATTCCCTACGCGGCGTTGGATGTCCAACCGACCTACACGCAGTGGGTGGCGAACATTTCGCGCTATGCCGGGAGCTCAGCCCAGATTTGTTTCACCATATCGGCGCAGTATCCGTATTCGGACCCGATGATGGGGAATGTGGAGCTCGGCGTGGGGCTGGACGATATCAGCTTCTCTGCCACCACAGTCCCGGAACCGGGCTGTGTTGGGCTGGTCGCAGGCGGGCCTTTACCCCTGGCGGGCGCTTCCCGGCGCCGTAGCCGCGGCGCCCGCTTTTAGCGCCAGCGGCGGGATAACGGCCAGCCCCTCAGAACTTGAGGTTCCACTCATCCAGCGCGTACTTCTCGCCGGCCAGGCGGGTGATGCGGTCGAACGGGATCGGATCGAGCGGCTCGATGGCGCCCCAGGCCTTGGCGAGGGCAGTCTTGAGCGCGCGGTCGGGGACATTGAGGTTGATCAGGAATTCGGAGTGCGAGCGGTTGATGCGATACTCGGGCTGGCGTGAGGGCTGGGGCAGGATCTTTTCAAGCAGCCCGATGTCGAGGTGAAGGAGGAACGAGCCGTGGAAGAGGAGGAATCGGCGCTGCCGGCGTTGGGCATTGCCGGCGAATTTGAGGCCGCCGATGGCGAGGTCAGTCTGCCCCTGCCATTCGACTGGTGCCCGTAGGAGTTTGGCCAGAGCATCGCGATGGCGCTCCAGAATGAACTTGTTAGTGGCGGGAATGCTATGGCACGGGCCGCCGGCGTCGGTGCGCAGAATCAGCGAGTAATTGAGCACGCCCGGCCCCTGGAGGACAGCCCCACCCCCAGTGCAGCGGCGCAGCACCGGGATGGTGAGTTGCCGGCAAAACGCGAGGTTGACTTCGGTCGCCGCCCGGTTGGCGTAGCCCAGGACGACGAAATACTGCGGTAGCGCCCAAAGGCGCAACAGTTCATCGCTCTCGCCGGCTTCGCAGAGGTCGAGCAGCGCCTCGTCGCAGGCGAGATTCGCCTCGGGCGTTCCCAGCGTGAGATCGCAGAGTTTCATGTGCTATAGTATTTCGCTGACAATTGACGGACCGTCCTGTCTAATGCGGCGCGCCGCGAGGCGTTTGACGCAGTGCCAGTGAGAGTTTAAGTAGTAAGCTTCCGAGATACAAAGTGAAAGTGCCAAGAAAAGAACAGAAGTATTCACCGCCCGACCTGCGCGTGCTGCCGGAGCCCGAGCAGACCGAGGAAGAGAAGTGGCTGGAGTCGCTGGAAACAGTGCTCGAGCACGCGCTCAAAGACCAGGGGCCGCAGAAGACGGCCCGTTTCCTGGATGGCCTGACCGAGCGGCTGCGCGCGCGCGGCGTGGAAGTGCCGCGCGTGGTCAGCACGCCCTATATCAACACCATCCCCGCCGATCAGCAGGCTCCCTTTCCCGGGGACTGGGAGATGGAGCGGCGCCTCAAGAGCCTGGTGCGCTGGAATGCAATGGCGATGGTGGTCAACGCCAATCGGGAGCATAGCGGCCTGGGCGGGCACATCTCCACCTACGCCTCGTCGGCCACTTTGTGCGAGGTGGGGTTCAACCATTTCTTCCGCGGGCGGACGGAGGACTTTGTCGGGGACATGGTGTACTTCCAGGGCCATGCGGCGCCCGGCATCTACGCCCGGGCGTTCCTGGAGCGCCGGCTGGACGAGCACCACCTGCAGCACTTCCGCCAGGAGTTGGCGGAGGGCGGCGGGCTCTCCTCTTACCCGCACCCGTACCTGATGCCGGACTTCTGGCAGTTCCCCACGGTGTCCATGGGGCTGGGGCCGCTGCTATCCATCTACCAGGCGCGGTTCAACCGCTATTTGCATGCGCGCGGCTTCATCCACGGTGCGGAACCGAAGGTGTGGGCGTTCATCGGTGACGGCGAATCGGACGAGCCGGAGACGCTCGGATCGCTCACGCTGGCCTCGCGCGAGAACCTGGACAATTTGATCTGGGTGGTGAACTGCAACCTCCAGCGGCTGGACGGCCCGGTCCGCGGCAATGGGAAGATCATCCAGGAGCTGGAAGCGGCCTTCCAGGGGGCAGGCTGGAATGTCATTAAAGTCATTTGGGGCTCCGCGTGGGACCAACTCCTCGCCGCGGATAAGACCGGCCTGCTGCTCAAGCGCATGGAAGAGGCCGTGGACGGCGATTACCAGAAGTATTCCGTCGAACCGGGCAGCTACACGCGGCGGCATTTCTTCGGCAAATACCCCGAGCTGCTCGAGCTCGTAAACCAATTGACCGACGAGCAAATCCACAAGCTGCTGCGCGGCGGCCATGACTCGCGCAAGGTCTATGCCGCCTACAAAGCCGCGATGGAACACCAGGGCCAGCCGACCGTGATTCTGGCCAAGACCATCAAGGGCTACGGGCTGGGCGAAGCGGGCGAAGGCCGCAACATCACGCACCAGCAGAAGAAGCTTAACGAAAAGGAGCTGCGCGAATTCCGAGCGCGCTTCGGCATCCCGGTGGGCGACGAGGAAATCGCCGAAACCCCCTTCTTCCGCCCGGCGCCCGACAGCCGGGAGACACAGTATTTGTTGAGTTCGCGCAAGGAGTTGGGCGGGTATCTGCCCCAGCGCATTGTAAAGGCCGAGCCGCTGGAAGTGCCGAAGCTGGAGGCATTCGGCGATCTCCTGAAAGGGGCGGGGCGCTCGGAGCTCTCCACGACGATGGGCTTCGTACGGCTATTGGGCCTGCTGATCCGGAACAAGGCCATCGGCCGCCAGATCGTGCCGATTATCCCGGACGAGGCGCGCACGTTCGGCCTCGACGCGCTGTTCCGCGAGGTCGGCATCTATTCGTCCAAGGGCCAGCTCTATGAGCCGGTGGATAGCAAATCGCTGCTGTACTACAACGAGACGAAGGACGGGCAGATTCTTGAGGAAGGAATCACGGAGGCCGGTTCGATGGCGTCGTTTGTCGCGGCAGGCACGGCCTACGCCACGCACGGGCGTTACATGGTCCCGTTTTACGTCTATTACTCGATGTTCGGCTTCCAGCGCATCGGGGATCTGATGTGGCTGGCGGGCGACATGCGGGTCAAGGGGTTTCTGCTGGGGGCGACCTCGGGCCGCACCACCCTCAATGGCGAAGGCCTGCAACATCAGGACGGGCACAGCCTGATCCTGTCGAGCACGATCCCGACGCTGGCGACCTATGATCCCGCCTTCACCTACGAGCTCGCGGTCATCGTCGCCGACGGCATGCGCCGCATGTATGTGGACGGTCAAGACCTCTTCTATTACCTCACGCTCTACAACGAGAACTACGAAATGCCTCCGATGCCGGACGGCGTGGGGGAGGGGATTCTCAAAGGGCTCTACAAGTTCAAACCCGGCCCGGAAAAGAAAGCCCACAAGGCGCATCTCTTCGGCAGCGGGCCGATCATCCGCGAGGCGTTGCGCGCGCAGCAGATTCTCGCCGAGCAGTTCGACGTATCGGCCGATGTGTGGAGCGCCACGAGTTACAAGCTCCTGCGCAATGAAGCCCTGCGGGCGAAGCGCTGGAACATGCTGCATCCGCTCGACCCGCCGAAGCAGTCGTACCTCGAGACCGTTCTGGCGGAAGAGCAGGGGGTCTTTGTCGCCGTCTCCGACAACCTCAAGCTGGTGCCCGACCAGATCGCGCCGTGGGTCCCCGGCGGTTTGACGACGCTCGGCACGGACGGGTATGGCCGCAGCGACACGCGCCAGCGCCTGCGCCGCTTCTTTGAAGTGGACGCCGAAACGACGGTGCTGGCCACGCTCAATGCGCTGGCGGAAAAAGGCAAGGTGGAGAAGGGCGCCATCGGCAAGGCGATCAAAGACCTCGGCCTGGACCCGGAGAAGACGCATCCGGAGATTATTTAATGGGTCATGCAAGCAGGGGCGTCATCAATGGGGGGCCGGGGAGTGAGTAAGGCCGGCAGCGGGTTGGCCGGGACGTCGGCGAGCTGCGCGAACGGCGCCAGTCCGTTCCGCTTGGACGGCGAAGTCGCCCTGATCACCGGCGGCGGCACGGGGCTGGGTCTGGCCATCGCGCACTGCATGGCTGCGGCTGGCGCCGCGGTGGTCGTGGCCGGGCGCCGCGCGGCGGTGCTCAAGACAGCCGTTGCTGAAATGGGGCCGCGGGCCGGCTCGGTGGTGTGCGATGTCACCCGGTCCAAGGACGCCGGCCGGGTTGTCGCCCGGGCGGAAGCGTTGTTCGGGCCGATTACGATCCTGGTGAACAACGCCGGCAACCACATGAAGAAGCCGGCCCTGGAGACCAGCGAAGAGGATTTCCTCAGTGTGCTGCGGACCCATGTGCTCGGCTCGCATTCCCTGACGCGCACGGTGCTGCCGGGGATGCTGCGGCGCGGGCACGGCTCGATTATTTTCATAGCTTCCATGGCCTCCCTCTTTGGCATACCGAATGCCTTTGCCTACAGCGCCGCCAAAAGTGCCTATCTCGGCATGGTGCGCGCGCTGGCCACGGAGCTGTCCAGTTCGGGCGTGCGCGTCAACGCCATCGCCCCCGGTTGGATCGAGACCGATATGGTGCGGCGGGCCATGACGGGCGACCCGGCGCGGAAGCGGCGCATCCTGGCGCGCACCCCCCTGGGCCGGTTCGGAGAACCGGAGGACGTCGGCGCCGCTGCGGTCTATCTTGGCTCGCCCGCCGCCAGGTTCGTGACGGGCGCCGTCCTGCCGGTGGACGGGGGTGCGAGTATCGGGTTTTGAGCGGCACAGCAGCTTCGCACTGTCCGCGAGCAATACGGCATCTATGAAGCTTGGGTTGGGACTCTACCGTCACCAATTGAACGAGGAGCACTACCGCTTCGCCAGGCAGTGCGGCTGCACCCATATCGTGGCGCACCTGGTGGATTACTTCCGGTCCTCCCGCAGCAATCAGCCGGGCGACCAACCGGTGGGCGATGATACGGGCTGGGGGCTGGCCGGTGACCCGGACCAATTATGGACCTATGAGGAACTGGCGGCTCTGAAGCGCCAGATCAATGCCGCCGGGTTGGCCCTCGAAGCCATCGAGAACTTCGACCCCGCGCACTGGCATGACGTGTTGCTGGATGGCCCGAAGAAGCGGCTCCATCTGGAAAACGTCAAAGCCATCATCCGCAACGTTGGCCGGGCCGGCATTCCGATCTTCGGCTACAATTTCTCGATTGCCGGCGTGGCGGGCCGGATCAAGGGACCCTTCGCTCGGGGCGGCGCGGAAGCGGTCGGCATGGACGGCCCCTGCGACAAACCGATGCCAAACGGCATGGTCTGGAACATGGTGTATGACCACGGTGCGCGCCCCGGGGTTGTCCCGTCGGCCACCGCGGATGAGCTGTGGGACCGGCTGGAGGTGTTTCTGAGCGAGATTATCCCGGTAGCCGAGGAAGCGGGCGTCACCCTGGCGGCGCATCCGGATGACCCGCCGCTGCCTGCCATTCGCGGGCAGCCTCGCCTGGTCTATCAGCCGCGCCTCTACCAGCGGCTGCTCGACCTCAAGCCCAGCCCGCGCAATGCGCTGGAGTTCTGCGTCGGCACACTGGCCGAGATGACCGAAGGCAATATCTATGAAGCGGTGGACACCTACAGCCGCCAGGGGAAGCTGGCCTACGTCCACCTGCGCAACGTCCGCGGCAAAGTGCCAACCTACAAAGAGACGTTCATTGATGACGGGGATGTGGACGTGCTTCGCGTCTTGCGCATCCTGAAGGAGAACGGGTTTGCCGGAGTGATCATTCCAGACCACGCGCCGCAAATGGCTGGTGCCGCTCCGTGGCAGGCCGGCATGGCCTACGCCCTCGGCTATCTGCGGGCGGGGATGCAAGCCTGCGGCGCCTGATTTTGCTGATCTCGGCGAGCTCACGTTCTTCATGCCGTCCTGTTTTGATGCTTGCAATGACGCTGGAATAGTAGCAGTCTCAAACAATGGTGGCGGTCGAGCTATGTGTTGGCCGGAAGAATGTCGGGCAAGGTCCATTGTTCACATCGCGTGGGAGTGCAGGGCGAAGGCACGCTGCGTGGAGGAATGAAAGCCGCTGTGAGTTGGGCAGAGGAAGGAACCCAAGTGCATGAGCGTAAGTTATCGTCAGGAAGTGACACCGAATAGCAAGTCCCGCCCTGGCTTCACGTTGATTGAGTTGCTCGTGGTGATAGCGGTGATCGCGATCCTGGCGGCTTTGCTACTGCCAGCCTTGAGCAAGGCCAAGGAGCAGGCGGACCGCACGCTATGCCGGAGTAATCTCCGGCAGTGGGGGGTAGCACTTCAGAGTTACGCCGGCGACAATCAGGAGCGGTTTCCCGACAACTCGGACGGCGCGCACGTGAGTTGGTGCGGGACGAACGTGCAGAGCTTTTGGGCCGCGTACATGCCGCCTGTGATCCCAATGGGGCTGGACAAGTCGAGAACATATGTGCTTTTTTGCCCAACGCAGGCTTTTCATCGCATCGCCGACAAGGCGCCGCCGCCGGACTTTGAGCCGCAAATGATCGTAGGTTACTTTTATCTGCCGAGCCGCGATCCGAGCATGTCCAAGAATTCGCCCTCGGGTTACGATTACAATGTGAGCGGCATCGAGGACTGGGTTGTGAAGAAGAAGATGGGGGGAGCGTTTGTGAAGGCGCCGATAGCTATGGATATGAAGCAGGCCAACGGGTCGGGCTGGCTTTCGGGTGAGGGGCCCCCGTTCTCCAGCCATACGTCAAGGAGCGGCGAACCATACGGGGGGAACTACCTTTTCGAAGATGGCCGTGTGAACTGGTACAAGACGCAATCAATTGGCTTGGGTCTCACGGGCCAGGGGACGTTGTTCTACTACAACATTCCTCTATTGTGAGTAGCCCCACGGACGCGTTCCAGATCTGCCGGGCCACCCGTCAGACTTGAAGAAAGGCTGGCCGAGCGGGTTGAACCTCGGCTGACGGCAGTAAAATGTCTGGAAGTCGCGCAGTTTTGAGGCACATTGGTTCGCGTTTTGAACTATGGACTTAAAGCTTCCTCATCTAGGTGAAGGCGCGGATTCGGGCACCGTGGTTAACCTCTTTGTTAAAGAGGGTGATACGGTCACCAAGGACCAGCCTATCCTTGAGCTGGAGAACGAGAAGGCGGTGGCCGCCATTCCGGCCACCGCGGGCGGCACGGTCACGCAAATCTTCGTCAAGGCCGGCGACAAGCTCAGGGTCGGTCAGCGGATTCTTTCGCTCGGCGAGAGCGGGACCGCCCCCGCCGCGCCGGCGGCCAAGCCGGAGCCAGCCCCCGAGCGACGTCGCGAGCGCCATATCCAGACGCCCTCACCGGAGCAGGCGCCCGCCGGTCCGGAGGACGATCTCCCAGAACCGGGCGCCGAAGCCAAGCCGGTCGCCGCGGTCGCCACCGCGCCCTCCATTCGCAAGGTGGCGCATGAGTTAGGCATTGATCTCACCCGGGTGCGCGGCAGCGCCCGCGGTGGCCGGATCGTGCTCGAGGATGTGCGCGCCTACATCCAAAAGCTGCAACGGCTCGCCGCCACTCCCCGAGCCGCCACCGCCGCCGGGGCTTCGGCCCCGAAGCCCGCCCCCGAACCCATTGATTTCTCGCAATGGGGGCCAATCTCCAGGAAGCCGCTCACACCACTGCGCGAGGTCATCGCGCGGCGGATGGCGGAAAGCTGGAGCGCGACTCCCCGCGTAACGCAGTTCGACGAGGCCGACATTACGGCCCTGATGGCGCTGCGCAAGAAATATGCCGCCGCCTACGAGCAGAAAGGCGCGCGGCTCACCCTGACCTCGTTCGCCCTGAGAGTCGTTGTCAATGCGCTCAAGGAGCATCCCATCTTCAATGCCAGCCTCGACGAGGCGGCACACGAGATTGTCTTCAAGCAGTACTACCACATCGGCATGGCGGTTGATACGGACGCGGGGCTGATCGTGCCGGTCATTCGCGACGCGGACAAAAAGAATCTCCTGGAGCTCTCCCGGGAGCTGGAGGCATTGGCCGGCAAGGCGCGTGAACGCAAGATGTCCGCCGAAGAACTGAAGGGCGGGACCTTCACCATCTCGAACCAGGGCGGCATCGGCGGCGGGCCGTTTACCCCCATCGTAAACAAGCCGCAGGTGGCCATCCTGGGCCTGGGCCGCGGCGCGATGAAAGCCGCCGTCCGCGACAACAAGATCGAACCCCGGTTGCTGTTGCCTATGGGCCTGGCGTACGATCATCGGGTGATTGACGGCGCTGCCGCGGCGCGCTTCACCGTGGCGCTGGTGCAGGGTTTCGAGCAATTCCGGGAAGAGGATGTGAAGCTATGACGGCGCGGGTTGTTCGCGTCGGGATATGGGGCGATGATGGGGCGGGAGGCTGCTGCGGCCGCCACGGCCTTGAATCGCTCCATCCGTCCGGCACTCCTTGACTCCCATTTTTATCATGGACCCAATCAAAACTGAAATCGTAGTCGTCGGCGCCGGGCCGGGCGGGTATGCCGCCGCTTTTTACGCGGCGGACCTCGGCAAGAAGGTCATCCTGGTCGAGCGCGAGAAGCGCCTGGGCGGCGTCTGTCTCAACCAGGGCTGCATTCCGTCCAAGGCCCTCCTGCACGCGGCGCACACGATCACCTCCGCCCGCGAGTCCGAGCACCGGGGCATCCTCTTTGCCACGCCCACCGTTGACGTCACGAAACTGCGGACGTGGAAGGAATCCATCCTGACCCGGCTTGCCGGCGGGATTGCCCAACTGGCCAAGATGCGCGGCGTCCAGGTTATGCACGGACGCGGCTATTTCGAGGACTCGCGCACGCTGCGCGTCGAGACCGAGCAGGGCCAGCAATTCGTCCAGTACGAGCACGCCATCATCGCCATCGGGTCCAAGGCGGCCATGCCCCGGGATTTCGACCTGGGCAACCCGCGTGTGATGACTTCGACGGAGGCCCTCGAAGTGGAGGATATCCCGGAGAACCTGCTGGTCATCGGCGGCGGTTACATCGGCATGGAGTTGGGAACAGTTTACGCCACGCTCGGCAGCAAGGTAGTCCTGATCGAGGCGCTGGATAGCATTCTCGCGGGCGCCGACCCCGATCTTGCCCGGCCGGTCGTGGCCTACGCCAAGAAGGCCTTTAAGGAAGTGCGGCTCAGCACCCGGGTCAGTAAGATGGCCACCAGCGGCAAGCAGATCAAAGTCGCCTCCGAGACCAACGGGGAGAAGCGGGAGGAGCTGTATGATCGCGTCCTCGTGTCCGTTGGCCGCGCCCCCAACGCCGACGACCTCGGCCTGGAGAACACCAAGGTCTCTTTCGACGAAAAGGGCTTCATCCATGTCAACGAGAAGCAGCAAACGACCGACCCGGCGATTTACGCGATCGGCGACATTGCCGGGGGCGTTTTGCTCGCCCACAAAGCAACCAAAGAGGGCCGGATTGCCGTCGAGGTGATCGCCGGTGAGTCGAGTGCGTTCGTGGACGTCATAATCCCGGCCGTGGTGTTCACCGACCCGGAAATCGCGTGGTGCGGTTTGACGGAAGCCGAGGCCAAGGCCAAGGGCATTGCCGTGCAAGTGAGCAAGTTCCCTTGGGCGGCGTCTGGCCGCGCGCTGACCTTCGACCGGCCCGAGGGCATGACCAAGCTGGTCATCGAGCCGGATACCGAGCGTATTCTCGGGGTGGGCATCGTCGGGCAGGGCGCTGGCGAACTGATCGCCGAAGGCGTCTTCGCTGTCGAAATGGGCGCAACCGCCAGGGATTTGGCACTGGTCGTCCACCCTCACCCTACTTTGTCGGAAACCCTCATGGAGGCCGCCGAAGCCTTCTACGGCCACGCCACCCATACGATGGCGCGCAAGCGGGTGGAGGCAGTGGCAAAGAGCGGTTAGACGCCGTAGGAGCTTTCGAGGGTTCCGCGCGAGAACCAGGCAGGTTGGGTGCCAGGACTGTCGCCCATCTGCCGCATTTGCTTGAATCTTCCAGATACGGCCTGGCTCCCAAAAATCCGGGCCTCTGGCCCCCTTTTCCTTCTGCCCTGCACCGGACCCTCCCGGGAGCCTCGCCGGAGCCACGCCGGGGCCACCCCAAACCCCCGGGGG
>Ga0335071_10008495_pt1 | contig 10533 bp, 10 predicted proteins | sample Lox_Sample_15_FD_206724 | JGI IMG/M metagenome (GOLD analysis project Ga0335071, IMG submission 206724) | Soil microbial communities from Loxahatchee National Wildlife Refuge, Florida, United States - Lox_Sample_1.5 | ecosystem: Environmental > Terrestrial > Soil > Wetlands | place: USA...
ATCTTGGAGGTGATCAGCAGTACGCCGCCGATGGAGTTGCCGGGATAGGCGGCGGCGAACGGACCGTCGAGGAAATCGATCCGCTTGATTGCTTCCGGCGAGACCAGGTTCCAGTGCGGTGACGCCCCGGAGTTGTTGTTGCCGATCAGCGCCGAGATCAGGAGATCATCGTAGTAGATGAGCGTGCGCGCGCTGGAATTGAGGCCCCAATTCCGCGTCGCCAGCACCGCCTGGTTGTCACCGTCGTTGCGCTTTCGCACAAACAGGCTCGGCATATATTTTACGGCGTCTTCCGGATCTTTGAGGTTGATGGTCTCGTCAATCTGCTTGGCCGTGATGCTGTAGGACTCCTGCGGCAACTGGTAACGCGCCACGACAGGTGGCGTGCCGTAGGACGCATTCACGCCGCCGCCATCGATACTGGCGGAAGCGGCCGGAGCAGGCTGCTCTGCTGGTGGCACGGTGCCGCGGTTTGGCGCCACTCTCTTCATCGCGGCATTACGCTGGCGCTGCCTTTTCGCGGCGCGATTGGCCGTCTGTTTGGGAGCTTCGATGACGACTGAGGGCAGCGTCTGCGTAGCGGTCTGGGCGAGAACAACATCGGGCGAGGCAAACGATGCGATTCCGATTGCGATCGAGCTTGCACCCCAAAAGATAGACTTGCGATACATTCCAAATTCCTGACGCCCGCGCGAATGCGCGGCAAAGATCAACACAACGGCGCAGACCAGCCACACCGGCTTCAGTTCTGTTCGGTCAGGAAATCGACGGTGGCGCGCGCGCCCGCGGATTGGAATCGGCGCAAGCCCCCGAAAAGCCCGCTACCTGCTCGAGCCAGACAACGCGCGCGGTTTGCCGATGAAAAACAGCAATCGCTTCGATCTGCGGCGTGTCAATCGCGGCATTCGCGCTGGCAAGGCAGCAGATGATGCAGGCGCTGCCGTACTCGCCATGCCGGCCGGTCTGATCGTCTTGCTGGCCTGCGTCAGAGGCAATGCGAGGAGCCTCGTGACAGATTTCAACCGTGCGGAACGGATCGGAAGCCGCAATGGCGGCCGACATGCATGCGCCGATCGGGGCAAAAAGCTGCACCATCAACGCAATCGAGAAGATCGGCAGAAAAATCCGCAGCAGCCGCCGCATTTAGAATCGCCCCCAAAGCGAACCGAACTAATCACGGCATGAGTCGCAAGTCGAGATCAGCACTCATCGCGATGCGAGTTTTCCTATCCCTCCGCTCGCAACCATCGATAACGGTCTCGCAAAATTTCTCGGTGAGAGGGTTTCCGCATCACGGGCTGACGAGCACTTGCAACTTGAGCGTGCGAGGAGCCACTGCAGATCTACGATCACGGAGACAATTCATGATTGGGCCAGCGCGAGATGACAACGCAGCGCTTCGGCGTTTCGCCCGGGGAGGCGGCGTTGGCGCCGCGTGAACTCGAATCGATCGACGTAAGCATTACCTACGTGGGGCGGGTCGAGAGGGCTTTCGCGACCGCTTGCACAGCAGCAGGCCATGCATTCGTCTGCCGATCGATTCGCGAGATTACCCAGATATTTTTCTGGCGCCAGGAACCAGGGCTTCTTGGCTGATCTCGAACGGACCAGCGTCGAGGATCGCGGCCTGCTCTCGCCTTGCGAGCTGGTACGCCGTCATCATCAGATTCCGAGCTTGGCTCCGGCGGCCCGCGAGACGATTTCAGCCTCGCGAATCAGCGCACCCCGACGACGCAACACGTCCTCGGTGAGGCCAGAGCCCGCTTGCCCCGGCGTGCCCGCGGCAAAGGGCGGCCTTGGGTCATATTCGATCAGCAGTTCGATGCGCTTGGCGACGTCCTCCCCCTTGAGCCTCGCCGCAAGGGTCAGGCCGAAATCGATCCCGGCGGTGACGCCGCCAGCCGTGATCCGATTGCGATCCTCGACGACGCGGTCTTCCTTCGTCGTTGCACCCATCAGCGGTAACAGATCGCGCACGTACCAGTGCGACGTGGCCCGGTAACCCTTCAAGAGGCCGGCAGCGCCGAGCAGCAACGAACCCGTGCAGACGCTTGTGACGAAGTGGGCCGATTCCCCCGCCGACTTCACGAACTCGACCGTTGCCGGATCTTTCATCGCGTCGATCGTTCCTTTGAGGCCACCCGGCACAAACAAGACGTCGAACTTCGGCGACGTCACCTCGAGGAGGTGCGTCGGCGCGATTGAAATCCCGACATCGGTCGATATCGGCTCCTGCCTCCTTGCAAGCAAGCGGACGTCAGCCTGCATGATGTTGAAGACCGTCAGCGGACCAGCCAGATCGAGCAGAATCATGCCGGGATAGATCAGCATGCCGATCACTGGCCCGTCGGGCCCGGCCCCCGTCTGCTGGGCGTTCGCTGACGAAGCAAACATGCCGGCCAGCGAACCTGCAAGCAGCGTCGTGTTGAATTGCCGTCGATCCATGTTGCACTCCTCACATCAGCGCGCGAAATTGCCGGCGAGACCAGGTCGGCGGCCCAGAGCGGCCCTGCCCTTTGACATCGCAGCCGTAGATTGTCGAGATCGGCCGAGCGACTGATCCGCGTGCCGCGTGAGCGCGCAAGGCCACGATGATGCTGTTGCGCATGCGTTCCAGCCCAAGTCCACAGGCACCCCGGACAAGGGGTCGACGAGAGTGGTCATGCGGAAAGACCCGCCGACCGGGTGACGACACACCCTCATCGCGCAGGTTTCAGGCTTGGCAACCTCTGCAGGCCTGCGGAGGCCCAGATTCGTTGTTTGGAGGGACTACAACATGTGGAGCGCGGGCTGGCGCCGGTCAGCGACAGCGTGCTATGGGGGCGGCGGAGGAGATATCGGTGCTCGGCATCGGCGCGAAATCGCGGCTGAAGAAAGCGGTCTGTATTGCGACCGCGTATCTGCTCGCGGTCCAGCTTGTTCTGGCCGGCGCGCTCGCAGCGCAGATGGCGTTCACGCCGGGCGAGGCTCAGGCCAACTGCCATTCCATCGCCGCAGATGACGGGACGGACGGGCAAACGGGCCCCATCCACTCGGACGATGACCACGCCGTCTGCACCATTTGCGCCTTTATGTCCTGCGTTCCGACGCTCTCAGGCGCGCCCTCCACCGCCTTCACATGGCAACCGCAAACGACCGTCCAGTTTACCGCAACCTGGGCAGCCCCATCGGCGGTCGACCGGCACGAACCGCGCTCATCGCAGGGACCTCCGCTTCGCGCTTGACCGATTTTCCACCGGTTCAAGCCTTTTCGGAGTCAATCCATGTCCCGCTTCATGCCCGCGCTCTGCGCGGCTGCCGCCATGACGGCCACGCCTGACATCACCCTTGCTCAAGCTCCTGCCAACGCCGACCAGCCGAACCTCCCGCCCGTAGTCGTGAGCCCGCCGGCCGCCAAGAAGCCCAAGGTGGTCCGCTCGAATGAGCGCCCGCGCCGGGCGCCGGTACGTGCGGCTGCCACACCTGCCCCCGAAGCGGCCAAGCCGCCAACAGAAGTCGGCAGCAGCCAGTCGGGCGCTGGGCTGGGAGGCCGGTTGACCGGCTACACGGTCGACTTCGGCGCGCCGGCAACCGCGGGCAAAGACAACACGCCGATCCTCCAAACGCCTGCCAATGTCCAGGTGGTGCCGCGCCAGGTGATGGACGATCACCAGGATATTTCCGTGAGGGACGCCGTCGTCGGCTATGTCAGCAGCGTGCAGCCGCCCAGCGTGACGGCCGACAGCAGCAATTTCTATGACGGCTTCAACATCAGGGGCTTCGACAACCCGAACATCTACCGAAACGACCTGCGTGTCTTCGAGATCACCGGGATCGAGACGGCCAATCTGCAGTCAATCGAGATTCTGAAAGGTCCTGCGGCGATGCTGTTCGGCCGGCTGGAGCCCGGCGGCATCATCAATCTCGTTCCCAAGCGTCCGCTCGACGTGCCCTATGCCTCGATCCAGGAACAGTTCGGCTCATGGGGCTTGTCGCGCACAACGATCGATTCGACGGGGCCGCTGACCCAGGACAGGAGCTGGCTCTACCGGGTCAACCTCGACTACACCCGTGCCGACTCCTTCACCGACTTCGTCAATAGCAAAAACTTCTTCGTTGCACCGACGATCACCTGGCAGCCGACCAACCAATTCCGGTTCAACGTCGACGTCGAGTACCAGAAGTCGAGCTTTGTCGACAATTCGATGGGCATCCCGGCGGTCGGCACGCGGCCGGCCGACGTCCCGGTCAGCCGCTATTTGCAGGCGCCTGCCCTCACGGTGGCAAATCCGAACCAGCAGGAACGCGAGCTGATCGGCTACGACTGGACCTATGACTTCAACAAGGACTGGAGCCTCACAAACCGGTTCGCGGTCAACAATCAGGAATACCGTCAATTCCTCAACACGGCCTTTTCATTCGACGAAGCAACCGGCGACCTGGCACGGCAAGTCTGGGATGCTCACGTCCACACCCAGACGGTCGCAACCAACCTTGATCTCAAGGGCAAGTTCGATCTTGGTCCGTTCGATCACGCGATTCTCGTGGGGACCGATTACTGGTATCTCAACAAGAATATCGAGGCATTTTCCGGCACAAATCCGAGCATCGGACCGATCAACATCTACACGCCGGATTACACTGGCGCCTATACGCCACTGCCGAACAACAGCTTCTTTCCGCTGCGCGAGCAGTGGACCGGGGTGTACGGCCAGGATGTGATTTCGTTCGCACAGGACCGGGTCCACCTGCTGCTCGGTGGACGATATGATTGGGCGACGTACGGGACTGGCTACAGCCCGAATTCTGACGCAGAAGCCGAAGGACCATATGACCCTCTGACCGGAATCGGCTTTTTGCAGGCCAGGGATCAGGCGTTCAGCCCTCGCCTGGGCGCGTCGATCCAGCCACTGCCCTGGCTCTCGTTCTACGCCAATTATACCAAGTCGTTCGGAGTGACCAACGCGCTGCCGGTGCCGGGCCAGCCCCTGTTTCCCCCGGAAGAGGCGACGCAGAAGGAAGTTGGCGTCAAGGCGGAGCTGCTCGACAAGAGGCTCACGGCGACACTTGCGGTCTACGACATCGTCAAGAACAACGTGGTCTCGGCGCTAGGCGGCACGCCCTTCTCCACCCCGGTGGGCCAGGTTGAAAGCAAGGGCGTGGAGCTCGACGTCACGGGGCGCGTCAACGAGAACTGGAGCATCATCGCAAGCTACGCCTATGACGACGCCCGCATCGTCAAGGGCCAGGGGCCGAGTGCCCAGGACGTCGTCAACGGGACCCTGTTTCCGCCGACAAATGTGATCGACGAAAGCGGCAATCGGCTCCAGGACGTGCCCTATAATGCCGGAAGCATCTGGGCGAAATACGATGCCGACGGCCGCTGGCGCGGCTTGAGCCTTGGCGCAGGTGTGGTCGCCGTCGGCGACCGCGAGGGCGACAACCAGAACAGTTTCACCCTGCCTGCCTATGCCAGGGTCGACGCGATGATCCAGTACCAGTTCAAGCCGCCGCCGGAGACGATGTTCAAGCGGATGACGTTGCAGCTCAACGTCAAGAACGTGTTCGATACGGTCTACTATCAAAACTCCTCGTCGCGGCTGAACATCTTCCCCGGCGCGCCCCGCACCTTCCTGGCCTCGATCCGAGCCGAGCTGTGAGATGACGGCCGCCGCATTCGAATCCGGACAAGTGATGACGGCGCCAGCCGGCGCCGGTCGTCTCTATGCCCTGTTTTGGCGATGGCACTTCCTCGCCGCGCTGATCGTGATCCCGTTCGTTCTGTGGCAGAGCACAACGGGTACGCTGTACTTGTGGTCGGAGTGGTGGATGGACGCCCACCATCCCGAGCTGCGCTTCGTTACTGCTTCCGAAACCGAGGTCCCGCCGAGCCGGCAGATCGTCGCGGCCTTCGCAACGCTGGACCGCGGCATAGGTCCGCAGGGTGCGATCGAACATCGCCACGGCGGCCACGCGGGATCCGCGGGCGGCTCACCAGCGCTGCCGGTGCTGCAGATCCTGCTGTCGGACGATCCGCACCGCAGCACCGTCGTGCTCATGCAGGGCCCGGATGAGCTGCCATATCCGATCTTCGTCGATCCGCATACGGGTGCTGTCCTGGGATCTCTCGGCAGCGGCGAATGGCTGCCGGGCATCAGCCGTGCTCTGCATGCGGGCTGGCCTGCGGGCAAACCAGGCAACTGGCTGCTCGAGCTCGGCGACTGTTGGGCGATCGTGATGCTGGTCAGCGGCCTCTATCTGTGGTGGCCGCGTGGGCGAAGCATCTGGATGGCGTTGCGGCCGCGCCTTCATGCCGGGCCGCGCATGCTCGTGCGCGATCTGCACGCGACCGTGGCCGTCATCTTTGCCGCCGTGCTGCTGTTCTTCGTCGTCAGCGCGCTGCCGTGGACCGCGTTCTGGGGTGGCGAGGTGCTGTCGCGATTCCAGGCGGCGACGGGTCAGGAGAGTCCGGCCGGCTTTTCGACGGGCGGCGCCGGCGCGGCGCAAATTTCCACCGCCGCGGCCTCGATCGACGCGGTGGTGGCCGACGCCGGGAAGCGGGGCGTGAAAGGTACGATGGCAATCCAGTTGTCGCCCTGGCCTGATGCGCCGCTGTTCCTGACCAACCGAACGCCGTTCTTGCGCGATGACCGCATCGTCACCGCCGATGCCTCGAGCGGAAAGATAACCGGCGACTTCCGCAACGAAGACCTGCCGATCATTCCAAGACTAGTCGCGATCGGGATCCATGTTCATCAGGGCGATTTCGGCCCCGTCAATCTATGGCTGAATACGCTGTTCGCCATTTCGCTGATATGGCTGAGTGCGACCGGCATCGTGTCGTGGTGGATCCGGCGTCCCAAGGGCCGGATCGGTGTGCCGTCCGCGCGGCGCGCGCCGTGGTCGGTCGGCATGATCACCGCGGTCGTTGCGACGGCCGTGCTGCTGCCGATCTTCGGATTGTCGATTGTTGTCATTGCCACGGCGCGTAGACTCGCGAGGGCGCGTACGTAACTACAGTCTGATACAGACCGAAAGGCGAGCGAGGATGTTCAGGACGGCTCTCATGACTGTGGCGGCAGCGGCGATCCTGTCGATGCCGTCGGCCGCATCGGCGCAGCAAGGCTCCGCCGCAGCTGACTCGAATCCGGCTGTAAGCCAGCCGGCGGACCAAGTTTCGCCTGTCGCCGCTCCAATCCCGGTGCCTGCGCCAACGCTAGATGCACCTCAGCAATCACGTGACCCCGGATTGACGGCTGCCGAGACTGCACCCAGGGCCTTGAACGCGATGACGCCGGGCCTGCGCGAACTGTCGCCGTGGTCGATGTTCCTGTCCGCCGATATCGTCGTCAAGGCGGTCATGATCGGCCTTGCCTTCGCCTCGCTCGTGACCTGGACCGTTTTCATCGCCAAGACGATCGAGCTCGCCTTGGCAAAGCGCAAGCTGCGCGCCGCACTGAACGCGACGACCGAGGCAGGGTCGCTTGCCGAGGCACAGCTCGCACTCGGTCCGAGACGCAGCATATTGTCTTCGTTTCTCTCGGCGGCGATGCGGGAAACGCGGCTGTCGGTGGGGATTTCCACGGATAGGGGCATCAAGGAACGCGCCGCGTCGAGTTTCGCCGAGATCGTGCGTGCCGAGTCTCGCCGCATCCGGCTCGGGATGGGCGTGCTGGCGACGATTGGCGCGACTGCGCCCTTTGTCGGGCTGTTCGGCACCGTCTGGGGTATCATGAACAGCTTCATTGGGATCTCGAAATCGCAGACCACCAATCTCGCCGTCGTCGCACCCGGAATTGCCGAAGCGTTGCTTGCAACCGCGATTGGCCTCGTCGCCGCGATCCCTGCCGTCATCATCTACAACCATTTCTCGCGCGTGACGAAGGGCTATCTCGAGCTCGTCGGCCGTGCCTCAGGGACCGCAGCGCGGCTCTTGTCCCGCGATCTCGACCGCGACACCAACGTGTCCCTGGCGCGCGCAGCGGAGTAGATCATGGGCGCTTCGATTGCCGACAACGAACTCGATGACGATGCCGATTTCGCGGAGAGCCACGAGATCAACGTCACCCCGTTCATCGATGTCATCCTTGTCCTCCTGATCATCTTCATGGTGGCGGCGCCGCTGTCCACGGTTGATCTGCCTGTCGATCTGCCGACCTCCAGCGCGGCGCCACAGAAGAAGCCGGACAAGCCGACCTATGTCACGATCAAGCCCGACCTCGCGGTCGCAATCGGCGAAACCCAGGTCAAGCGGATCGATCTGGTCCGCTCGCTCAACGCCATGCCGGATGCGAGCAAGGACCGGTTCATTTTTCTGCGCGCCGACCGCGCCGTGCCCTATGGCGAACTGATGGATGTTCTGGAGATCCTGCGCGCGGGCGGCTACGCGAAGATCAAGCTGGTGGCGCTCGAAGGCGTGCCTGATGCGCAGGCCGCACCGGCGCAGGGCTCCACCCCTTGAGCGGCGAGGTGCAGATCTCCGACCTACAGGTCGAGGAAAGGCCTTCCCGACTCCTGTGGTTCCTCGCCGCGGCTGCTGCGCTTGCGCTCCACCTCGGCGGCGCCGCGCTCGCGCTGACGCATCTGCAGAGCGACGAGGTGGCCGATGAGTTGGGCGCACCGGCAATCGAGGTCGGACTCGAGATGATGGCGCCGAAAGTGGAGGCGACCGACCTGCCGCCCGGTCCCGACTCTGACGCCTCCGTCGCTTCCCCCGCGCTCGCCGAACAGAAGGCGGAGCTCAAGGAAACCGATCTGCCGAAGGACATTCCGACGGAAGCCGATGACCCGGACAGGGTGGTGACGCCGAATGAAACCAATAAACCGATTGAAGACGAAAAAAAGATAGAAGCCGTGCAGACTTCCGCCTCACAGGAGTCGGTTGCGGCCGAGGCGACTGCGACGCCGAGCGCCGACGCGATCCAGCAAGGACCGCGCTCTGTTGCGCCCGCGCAAGGCACGGGCGATGAGGCGCGGCGCGTCCGCGCAACCTGGCAGAAGGAACTGATCGCGCATTTCAACAAGCACAAGCGCTACCCGGTTCAGCACGCGGTCAAGACCATAGAGATCCTGGTCAGTTTCGCGCTCGACCGCATGGGCCACGTGCTGTCGGCCAGTGTCGTCAAGGGATCGGGCGACCCGGCCTTTGATGATGCAGCGCTCGCCATGCTGCGGCGTTCCGACCCGGTGCCACAGCCTCCTCCGCTCGTTGCCGACGAGGGATTGAATTTCACCCTTCCGGTGATCTTTCGGGCGAAGGGAAAGGGCTAGAGCTAGGACGCGTCGTCGGGTCAAGCCGTTCAGATCAATCCGAATGATCGTTGCCGCCATTCTCTCGCAACAGTTTGAGTCCCCGCTCAACCCCAGAAGCCAACGACATCTCGTTCGCCGCTCAATGGGAAGCTCATCGATTCAGAAAACTGCAAAACGCGCTGGTCCGCCCCCAATTCGGCCACAGCTCGGCTGGACGGTTGGATGCCGCAGATCGCCAGTCGGAGAGCCAGGGGGGACTTGCCGCGGAGAAGAAGGCGGACAGGCTCCGGCCGTTCGGGCCTTTGCGCGTCTCATGGTGCTGGACCACATGGAGTTGGAGAGTCAGCTCACCGGGCTGGCCGCGGAAAACGGAACCCGGGGGCTCGAGACAATTGCGAAACCGATTCAGACTCTTGAGTGATGCGTGAAGGGGTCAACCTTGGACGCCGATTGGCGGTCAAATTACGCGCCTGTTCCCAGTTATCGTTTGGGTGCAGACGAATTTGGCGCTTCGCGAATTCGGCCGCCACCGCTTCCAGTGCCATCGCATTATCGAGCGTCGCTCCGGGCACGCAGTCGTTCGGCTGACACGCGATTGTGGTGGATCAACGACGAACTGCTGAACACTTCGATCTGGTCCCCTTGTGTGTCGCCGGGGTCCGGCTCGAACGCTTGCTTTCCCTTTGCGATCCATAGCTCGCGAGCATGTTCGCCCTGTTCGCCTTGGAGCTTGTCAGCCATCCAGAGCAGCGCGCCGTAGATAGTGGCGCGATCATCGCCGGTCAGCTCCACAATACGGGCTTTGACGATGAGGCCACCCAGTTCGATAAGATGACGCGTGCGCTTGCGGCGCTCGACCTGCCATGTGCGCATGTCATGCCGCGCCCTTGCGGCTTGGTGCCGGTTGCGAGCCGCTCGGTTGCGCAGAAGCGCCGTCCGTGTTGCGGTCAATTGTTGGTGCATTTCGCCGCGCCCGGCGTTGAAAAAACGTGGCCCCGCGCCTGGCCCATGCCTCCCTCTTTCCGGCCTCTTTTGTCTCGGCCAACACGATCAGCGCGCCGGCCAGTTCATTGGCGTTAAGCGCGTCGGCCCCGGTGGCGATGACGAGTTCGCCGAGCTGTTGTATCTTGCGGCTCTTGAGATCACGCGCTTTGTCCCCAAGTGCCTTCAGTTCGGCATCAAAGTCTCGTGGCTTGCGCATCGTCGCCTCCATCGGTGTTGATGGAGAAATGATAGTCGCGCATCCGGCACAATGCTGTAAGGCCGTCAGGACGCGCTGGGATGGGGTAGTCCCTCCCGAGA
>Ga0335071_10008497_pt1 | contig 10531 bp, 10 predicted proteins | sample Lox_Sample_15_FD_206724 | JGI IMG/M metagenome (GOLD analysis project Ga0335071, IMG submission 206724) | Soil microbial communities from Loxahatchee National Wildlife Refuge, Florida, United States - Lox_Sample_1.5 | ecosystem: Environmental > Terrestrial > Soil > Wetlands | place: USA...
ACCTCACGCCCGGCTACCCCACCGATCATCCACTTGTGCCGCACGGCTTTTCGGTGATTCTGAACGCGCCCTCGGTGTTCCGCTACACCGCGCAGGCATCGCCGGATCGCCACCTGGAGGCTGCCGAAGCTCTCGGCGCCGATATCTCGCGTCGGCGGCGCGAAGACGCCGGAGACATCCTCGCGGACCGCATTGTCTGGTTCATGCAGCGTCTGAAGGTTCCGGGCGGGCTTCGCGAGATTGGCTACACTTCGCAGGATATACCGGCGCTGGTCGAAGGGACGCTCCCGCAGCACCGGGTGACCAAGCTCTCGCCCCGGCCCGCCGGCCCCGAGGAATTGGCGAGGCTCTTCGAAAATGCCATGAACGCCGGATAGAGTAGTTGTCGGGTGCTTCTCAACGCCGAAAGGAGGCTGCCATGATGCAGCGGCGAAGTTTTCTGAAGTCGGTCCTGCCGGTGAGTCTCGTGCCGCAGTTGCGCTCCGCGCCTCGCGTCAAAATCACCGACATGCGGATCGTGAATCTGAAGAGCGTCCGCGAGACCGGGAAGATGGAAGCGGCATGGAATCCGGGAACCGTGACCACGCACCGGATTGGCGGGGGCTCGATCATCGAGATCCACACCGATCAGGGACTCTCGGGTATCGGCCCGGCGATCGACAGCGGCGCGCTGGAGACGGCCAAAGCACAGCTCGTGGGCAAGGACCCGTTCGCCATCGAGCAACTTGCCGGTCCGCTGCGTTACTACGTCGGCCAGAGCTCGCGCAACGTTGCGAGCCTGGAAATCGCGCTCTGGGACCTCATCGGCAAAGCTGCCGGCCAGCCGCTCTACAAACTCTGGGGCGCGGCCAAGGACCGCGTGCCGGCCTATGCCAGCATGATCCAGCTTTCCACTCCGGACGAACGGGTCCGGATGGCAGGGCAGCTCAAGGCGCAGGGCTGGAAGGCGATCAAGCTCCGCGCGCATTACCAGACGTTGAAGGAAGACGTCCGCCTGGTGGAAGCGGTGCGCAAAGCCGTGGGCGACGACATGGAGATCATGGTGGACGCCAACCAGGCGCAGTCGTTCGGAACCTGGCAGCCGGGCGTAATGTGGGATTTTCGCCGCGCGCTGGAGACCGCTCGAGAACTGGAACGGCTGAATTGCATGTGGCTGGAAGAGCCGCGGCTGCGCTATGCCTTCGACGAGCTGGCGGAGTTGAACCGCCTGGTGGCCATTCCCATCGCGGGCGGCGAGAACAATCGCGGCGTGCACGAATACCGCTGGATGCTCGAACAGAATGTCTTTGACATCCTACAGCCAGATGTCATGGTGGCCGACGGCGTCACGGGCTTCCGGGAGATCGCGGCCCTGGCCCAGGCGCACAACAAGCGGCTGATTCCGCATCACGGCGGAGGCAATCTCGGCACCATCGCCCAGTTGCACGCCATCGCCTCCTGGCCGCACGCGCCCTGGATCGAGCTCCTGCACGATCCGCCCATCGCCGCCTACACCAACGGGTTCATGATCATGGAGAACCCGCCGCTAGTGGATCGGGAAGGCTATTTGAACCTGCCGCAGGGCCCGGGCCTGGGCGTGGCGATCAACAAAGACCTGATCGCTGCGTAGGACGGCCGCGCTCAGTAGCCCTTCTCTTTATCCACCACGTTCAATAGCGGCTCGCCCGCGGCGAATCGCTTGAGGTTCTCGATGTACAAGGCCTCGTAGCGCGCATTCTCGCCATCCGAACGCCCGGCGATGTGCGGCGTGATCAGGACGTTGGGGAATTTCCAGAGCGGATGGCCCTTGGGCAGCGGCTCGGGGTCAGTGACATCCAGGCCCGCGCCCGCCAGCCGCTTGCTGTCGAGCGCTTTCACCAGGGCGTCGGTATCGTAGATGCCGCCGCGCGATACCGCGATGAAATACGAATTCGGCTTCATCAGCTCGAATTCGCGCGGTCCCATCATCTTGCGGCTCCGCGGGGTGAGCGGAGCCGAAATGAAGACCACGTCGGCCTCGGGCAGCACGGAATCCAGGCGGTCGGGAGCCACGGTGCGCGCGAGATAGGTGTTGTACGGGAAGTCCTTGGGGTCGACGCCGATGACCGTCATGCCGGAGGCGTGCAGGCGCAGCGCGATCTGCGTGCCGATGCCGCCCACGCCCACGATCACCGCGGTCTTGCCGCGCAGCTCGATAGGGTGATAGTTCCTCTGGTTCCATTCCTCGCTGCCGCCGCGGGCCGCGATCGCGATGCCTCTGGTGAGCGCCAGCAGCAGGCCGAGCGCGTGATCGGCAATCTCGGGACCTTGCAGGATCTTGTTGTTCGTCAGCACGATCTTGCTCTGCGCGAATCCCGGCAGGAACGTGAAGTTCTCCACGCCCGCGCTCTCCGACTGGATCCACTTCAGCTTGGGAGCGCCGCTGAGCAGCTTGAGATCGAACGGGCCGATCACGCCGTCGGCATCCGCCAGTTGGGCCGCCACCTTCGAGCGGTCTCCTTCGATCAGAGTGACATTGGGAACGGCGGCCTGCATGCGCAGGTAGCACTCGTGCCCGAGACGCGAGAGATACACGACTTTCAGATTTTGTGCGGTCAGTCCAGAGACGAGGAACAGGCCGCCGAACGCCAGCGAGAGAAGCTTGCGGTTCATCGTTCTTTCCGGCTCAGAGTATAGCAGGCTGTTCTCAGGAGCTGAAGCGCACACGAACCGCGTTTTTTCAGGCCCTCACGCAATCCGGCGCCGCTTTTTTCAGGCAATGAATGAGCAGGACCAGCGCGCGGTCGCGAACGTTGGCGCACGGCGCATCGCAGGCCTCCAGGTCTTGCAGGGAGCGGCAGTGTCCCCGGCATTCGGCAGTGCCGAACAGCACCGGCAGCGGAGCACCCGAATCAGGTTCGGGCAGGAGATGGCGCAGGCGCCGCGCCAGGACCGAGATCGAACTGCCGCAACTGTGCTCGAAGACGATCAGGTTCGAGCCGGGATGAGTGGCCAGGGATTGCAGGCCCAGCAGGCGCACGTCGGGATCCTGGACAAATCCATCCCAAGTCGGCCAGGCGCGTCTGCACGATCCGCAGACCTTGAAGGGGCCGGATGCGGAGTCCATGGTCTGATTATAGAAATTCTGCAAGCCGCCGGGCGCCGGAAGTTACAATTCTTAGCGTGAATGACGCGGAGTCGCGAGTGGGCGCCGGCGCGCCGGAGCTACGGATCTCCCCGGCGGCGGAGACTGACCTTCCGTGGTGCGCTCGCGTCATGGCCTCCACCGACCCGTGGATCACGCTGGGCCGTGAATACGACGCCTGCCTGGCCCGCGTCCGGTGCAGCGAGCTCGAGGTGTTTGTCGCGCGTAGAGATGCGACGCTGTTGGGTTTTGTGCTTCTCCACCCGACCGGTGTGGCTGGGTCGCCCTACATCGCTTCGATTGCTGTGGCCGCCGAAGCGCGCGGCGGAGGTGTCGGCACGGCGCTGGTGAAATTCGCCGAGGCGCACTACCCGGGCGCGCGCCACATGTTCCTGTGCGTCTCGTCGTTCAACCAGCGCGCACGCCTGCTCTACGAGCGACTGGGATACCGGGCTGTCGGAGAACTGCCCGATTACGTGATCGAGGGCGCGAGCGAAGTCCTCATGCACAAACGGCTGGTGCGCGGGTGAGCCGCGGCTGGCGGCTCGTGGCCCTGCTGTCGTTGACGGCCACCGCGAGCTACCTGTGCCGGGTCAATGTCTCCGTGGCCGGCGTGCAGATGATGAAGGAATTCGGCCTCTCGCAAGAGGTCATGGGACGCATCTTCAGCGCGTTCCTGCTCGGCTACGCGTTCTGCCAGATCCCCGGAGGCATGCTCGCCGACCGGTTCGGCGCGGCGCGCGTGCTGACGTGGTCCGCGCTGGCGTGGGTGGTCTCGATCGCCTGGATGTCCGCGCCGGGCATGGGTGTGGTGTCGCTGCTCGCGGCGCGTCTCTTTCTCGGTGTCGCCGAGGCGCCCACCTTCCCGGCTTCGGCGCAGGCCATCTCGCGCTGGATGCCGGAGGGCGCCCGCGGCCTGGCCAACGGCGCCGTGGTCGCGGCCATCGGGCTGGGTTCGGCGATCGCGCCTCCGCTGGTCACCTACGTCATGACCCGCTCCGGATGGCGTGCCGCGCTGCTGGTCTCAGCCGTGCCCGCGCTTGCCGCCGGCCTCACCTGGCTGGCCGTGCCAACTCCCGCGCACCGGCCGGTCCAAGCCAAAGCGCGCGCTCCGATGCCGCGTTCTCGCGCTTTCTTCCTGCTCACGCTCAGCTACACGCTGCAGGGCTATGTCGGCTACATCTTCGTTTTCTGGTTCTACCTGTACCTGGTGGATGTCCGCCACTTCGATCTGCTCCGTGGCGCGCTCTTCGGATCCCTTCCCTGGCTGCTCTCGATCGTTTCGATCCCGCTCGGCGGCGCGCTCTACGACCGCCTGGGCGCGCGGCGAAACCTGGTGCCCATCGCCGGCCTCGGAGGCTCCGGGCTGCTGATCGCCGCCGGCGCGAACACCGGCAGCGCGTGGGTGGCGGCGGTCTGCCTGGCGCTGGCCACGGCGCTGGTGCTCAGCGTCGAGGGGCCGTTCTGGGCCACCATGACCCGGATCGCCGGCGAGCGCGCCGGAAGCGCCGGCGGCGTCATGAATATGGGTAGCAACCTCGGCGGGTTCATATCCCCCGCGCTCACTCCGATCCTCGCCAGATGGATGGGATGGGACGCCGCCCTGATGGTGTCCGCGGCCGCGGCTGTCGTAGCTGCCCTGTTGTGGCTCGGGATTGACGAAGCCAGGGTTTAATGGAGCACGAGTTTCTGCACACGCAGATTGGCAAGCTCACCGACAAAGAGAGTGCTTTCGCTACGGCAATCGATGGAGTTGACCGCCCCGAATTCCTTGAGCAGCCTTCCGGCACGGCCAAATTTGCCGAGGACCGTTCCGTCCAGGCGCATCTTGAATATCTCACCGGCGACATCGATATCGTTCCACGGATTGGAATTGGAAACGTAGAGGACGGGATTCGCTCCCTTGCTGATACACATCGCCTGCGGGTTGCCGAAGTCTGAAAACGCGGTCTTGAAGACGCCGCTGTTGTCAAACACCTGGATGCGTCGGTTGCCGCCATCGCCGGCGTAGACGTTACCCTGAGCGTCCACCGCAATACTCAGAACGTTGGCAAACTCGCCGGGTCCTGTACCCCTTTTGCCCCAGGACTTCACGAACTTCCCATCTTTATCAAACTTTGCGATGCGCGCGTTGCCGGCGCCATCGGCGACGAATATATTGCCTGCGGCGTCCCACGCCACGTCGGTGGGCCGGTTGAAAAGATCGGTGGGCTGTCCCGCGCCGTCTCCGGCTGGAGCGCGCGGCGGAATGAACTCCGATTCCGCCTTGCGTCCGAGAAGCATGGCGACGCGTCCCTCCGGATCGAACTTCATGACCATGTTGCTCATCTCGTCGACCGCCCAGACATTGTCGGCAGGGTCGACGCGCACCTGGGCGGCAGCCATGAATCCGTAGGTATCTTTGCCGATCTCGCGCACGTACTTACCCGCGCGGTCGAACTGGAACATCCGCGAGCCGCCGTGCGCGAAAGGCCGCATAGTCCCGATGGTGACGGTGGGATGCCCCGTGCGCGTATAGACGAAGATGTCACCCTTGGAATTGGTGGCGACCCCCGCGACTTCACCGAGATACAGGCTGGCGGGCAACTGAATCGCGTTTGGGACGGAATCGAATTTGATCTCCGGCGCCGGGTTCTGGGCGAGCGTGGGGGCGAGCAATCCGCCAGCGAGTGTGGCCGTCAGGATCTTCAAGGTGATGTTCATGGGGTTCTCCTGGTTACTGCGCTCCACCGTTGCCCGCGGGTGGTTTGAGAATCAGCTTCTGCACGCGCCACGATTCGATCTCGCCAACGATGATCTCATTCGGGTTGCGGCAATCGATCATGTGGACCACCTGGAAGCCCGGCGCGGCCTTGCCGGGGCGTCCGAACCTGCCGAGCACTTTGCCGTCGAGCTCGGCCTTGTAGATCTCGCCGGTGATGTCCCACGTTCCGGGCATGTTGCCGTTCGGATTCGAATTTGAGAAGAAGACGTACTGGTGCGGGCCGCCGGAAACACAGACTGTCCAGCCGACGCCGACGTCGGTGATCTCCCGTATGGGCTTCAGGTTGTTGTCGAGCACCTGATAGCGGTTGTTGGTGCGGTCGGCCACCCAGACGTTGCCTTGGAGGTCCACCTGCAATCCGTGGGGCAAGTTGAATTCTCCCAGAGCGTTGCCGGCCTTTTCACTGCCTGCCTGCGCAAGGAAGCGGCCATCCTTGTCATACTTCACGACGCGGTTATTGCAGTAGCCATCGGAGATAAAGATGTTGCCCTGCGGGTCCCAGCCGATGTCGGTCGGCCGGCAGAATTCGTATTTTTGCGCGGTACGATTCGGCGGCTGCGGAGCGGCAGGCAACACGCCCAGGACGGCGAGAGGTCTTCTGCCTAGCACCATCAGCACTTTGCCTTCGGGACTGAACTTGGTGACCATGTTCGAGCCTTCGTCGACGGTCCAGATATTGTCGTCCTTATCGACGCGCACCGAATGGGCGAATTCAAAGCCGAGAAATCCGCCGCCGATTTCCTTGACGAACTTGCCGTTCTGGTCGAATTCAAAGAGCCGGTTGTTGTTGCTCCGGTGGAAGACGAAGATGTGGCCCTTGGAATTGGTGGCCACCGCTACGGCCTCACCCAGGTACTCGCCCGGAGGGAGTTTCAGGAAGTTTGGCACGCTGGTAAACGGAATTTCCGGGACATTTTGGATGGTCGCCTTGCGTTGCGCAAACGCCGGGGCGAGCGCCAATGCGAAGAGAGCGACCGGCGGGACAATAACTCGTTTCATGGAATCTCCTGTATGGATGGCCGAACTTCAGGATGACATTGTATGCGAAGGGCTCGCCGAGTTGAAGGCGTGTCCGGCGGGTCGGCCAAGGTTAACCGGAACCCCAACATTCCGGCAACGGGACTCTCCGTTCCGAATCGTTCCGGGGACAGTCCGTGATCCTGATGTTGCAAAGATTGCGCGCTTCTACCACCGATACAAGTTTTGAGACCGTCTGCTTCATTGCCGCTGCGATGCCCGCCCTCGGTGCGGTAGATCAACTGATTTCCTTCGTCGTTGACGCCGCATATCTACGAAGCGTCCTTCGCGATGCAGCAAAGCGTGGCAACACCCGACAGGTTAGAGGCGGCGCGGCCGGACCAAGTCATCCACCCTCCTCAGTTTCATCCACCGCCTCCACGATTCGATCGTCCCAGGTCGGCGCAATGCGGTGGCCCGGCGGGACCACCAGGAATTCCGCCGGGATCCAGTCACCATCCACCAGGCGGCGCAGCCACGCCAGGTCGCCCGCGATCTTCTCGACCTCCCAGCCGCGTTCGGCGGCCTCCGCGCGGGTGCTTTTCTCGAATCGGTCGTCCGGCTCGATGCCCATCTCGATATACGTGAATTTGTGATACGTCTGCCGGTAGCGGTTCAGTTCCTCGTACAGGTATCGCGCATTCTCTTCCCCGTACTTCGCGATGAGCTCCGCCATGTCCATCCCGTAACCGGTGAGTTGGCTGGCGGTGACGCCGCGCTCGACCCAGCCGCTGCTCTTGAAGTACACGCCGCGGTTGCTTTCGAAGTACCGCCGGTAGCGATCCTGCCCGCCCATCAGCAACGCGATGCAATCGTGCGCCCGCGGCACCACCAGCGGGATGGACCGCGCGCGAAGCCCCGCGAGGCCGTTGCCGCACAGAGCGTACGCCATCGCGATCGCCTCATAGTTCGCCGCCGAAGCGCGGTCCACCTGCTGCTGCAGGCGCTCGGACATGTCCGCGCTCTTCAAGTCATGAAGGCCCTTGGGAAGAAACTCGAGATCCACCTGGTTGCGGGACCGCGCCGCGAGATGGCAGATCTCGCGGAACATCACCTCGCAACTGATCACCTGGATCCGCACGGCGCCGCCCCTCCGCGCATCAGGCCGGCTGCAGAACCCGGCGCGCCAGCGCCACCGCCACGGCGGCGTTCTCGCCGCTGCCGTCCGCCCCGATCTTCCGCGCGAACTCGGCGCTTACCGGTGCGCCGCCCACCAGCACCTTGACCGACTGCCGCACACCCGCGCGATCGAGCGCTTCGATGGTCTCCTTCATCGCCGGCATGGTCACCGTAAGCAGCGCCGACAGGCACACGAGCTGCGGACGATGCTGCCTGACCGCGTCGACGAACGCCTCCGGCGGGACGTCCGCTCCCAGGTCGATCACCTCGAACCCGCCGCCTTCGAGCATCGCGCCCACGATGTTCTTTCCGATATCGTGAAGATCGCCCTTTACCGTGCCGATCACCACCCGGCCGGCGGAAGCGGCTCCTGCCGCTGCCAGCAGCGGGCGCAGCAGCTCAAGCGCGCCCTTCATGGCGCGCGCGGAAAGCAGCAGTTCGGGCACGAAGAATTCCTCGCACTCGAAGCGCCGCCCTACTTCGTCCATCGCCGGCACCATGTATCGGCTCACCAGCTCCATCGCGTCGATTTGGGCCGCGATGGCTTCCTTCGTCACCGCGATGGCCGTCTTGTGGTCGCCGCTGAGAATGGCGTCGTGAAGCCGGGTTGGATCACACATGCGCTGTCACTCCATTGAACTCCCACACCGCCTCGATCATAGCGACGATGTTTTCCGTCGGCGTCTCGGCCTGCACGTTGTGAATGGTGTTGAACACGTACCCTCCGCCTCGAGAAAATGTGCGGCAGCGGTCGATCACCTGCTTGCGCACCTCGGCGGGCGTGCCGAACGGAAGCACTTTCTGGGTATCCACGCCGCCGCCCCAGAACGTAATCTGTTCCCCGTAGGCGGCCTTCAGGCGTTCGGCATCCATATTGGCCGCGGAACACTGCACCGGATTGAGAATGTCGAACCCCGCTTCGATGAAACTCGGGACGAACCGGTCCACCGAGCCGCACGAGTGCTTGAACGTCTTCCAGGAGGTGTGCGCGTGAATCCAGTCGTTGACCCGCCGATAGTACGGGAACCAGAGATCGCGGAACGTCGCGACGGAACAAAAGGTGCCGGTCTGGGTGCCGAAGTCCGTGCCGCAAATGTATACGATGTCCACCAGGTGTCCCATGGCATCGTGGATGCGGGCGAGGTTCGCCAGCGCGACCTCGCACTGGCGCGAGAAGACGGTGTGGATATACTCGCGGCGGCTGCTGGTAGACATGTACCACTCGGTGATGTCGCGGATGCCCTTGGGATGCTTCAGGAACGTCGCGGGCACGAGCGCGATGTCTCCGAAAGAAGTTCCCCCGAAAGATGCGGTCACCGCGCGTCCGCTGGAGGCAGCCTGCTCAGCGGCGGTCTTCAACCAGGCGATCTCGTCTTCGGAAATCGGCTGGAACTCTTCCACGTTGTCCTCCGGATTCAGCTTCTCTTCGTCGATCGGCCCCTGCCGGATGATGGCGTCGAAGAAGTAGCCGCTGGCCGGCATGCGCCCGCTGGCCGGCGCCGACAGATCGCCTTCTGGATAGATCAGCGTGTCGCCGTTGGGTTCGGTGGTGGTATTGAACCCTCCCGGCACCAGGACCTCAAGACCCTGGTGGGTACGCCACGGTTTCCAGCCGCCCACCGGAAACCCAAACTTGGTGTTGCGGCGGAACACGCCAGTCACGTCGAGCCCCATCGCCTGCTTGAGGTCTTCCTCGATCAGGCCGAGCATCTGGCCCGGCTCGTGCACCTTGACGGGCCGGCGCTCCAGGCCGAACCGGTCGCGCAGCGCGGCAACGCAACTGGCGTGGATGCCGGTGACCGAGGTGCTTCCGAAATCGATCGGCACACGGTCCGGCTCGCGGCGGTTGACGGCCGCCATGACGCGCTGCTTGCTGGTCACGGCCCTACCGACCAGCAGTGTAACAGATGGCTACAGAAACAAAACCTGGGCCGGTGTGCCCACCGCCGTGTATTCGCCCGTGAACGTCAGCGCGCCGGTCTGCCGGTTCACCCGGAAACACACGACGGCGTCGCCCCGCTGGTTGCAGGAATACAAGTAGCGGCCGCTGGGGTCGATCGTAAAGCTGCGCGGGTAGTCCCCGCGCGTCCACTCCTCGCCGGCCAGCGTCAAGGTCCCAGCCGGCGCCACGGAGAACCACGCGATGCTGTCGTGCAGGCGATTCGCGGCGTACACAAAGCGGGCGTCCGGCGAGATGGCGATCTCGGAGGTGAAGTTGGTTCCGGCAAACTGCTTGGGCAGTGTCGAGAGCGTCTGTTTCGCCGTCAGCGTGCCGGTCCGGCCGTCGTAATCGAAGACCCCGATCGTCGAGGCCTCTTCCTGCAGGCAGTAGAGCCATCGGCCGTTCGGGTGGAACGTGAAATGGCGCGGTCCGTCGCCCGAAGGCAGCTTCACCGCTGGGGTCTGGTTCGGCCGCAGCACGCCGTGCTCGCTGTCGAATTCCCAGATCAGGATCTGGTCGAGCCCCAGGTCCGTCGACAGCACGAAGCGCCCGGACGGGTCGGCCTGGATCATGTGGGCGTGCGGCC
>Ga0335071_10008499_pt1 | contig 10529 bp, 7 predicted proteins | sample Lox_Sample_15_FD_206724 | JGI IMG/M metagenome (GOLD analysis project Ga0335071, IMG submission 206724) | Soil microbial communities from Loxahatchee National Wildlife Refuge, Florida, United States - Lox_Sample_1.5 | ecosystem: Environmental > Terrestrial > Soil > Wetlands | place: USA: Florida...
TCAACGCCGAGGACGCGTCGAAGAACTTCGCCCCCGCCCCGGGCGCCATCGGCCGCTACCGGGAGCCGTCCGGGCCCGGCGTGAGGGTCGACTCCGGGGTCGGTGAAAACGGAGAGGTCTCGCCGATGTACGACCCGATGGTGGCCAAGCTGATCGTCTGGGACGCCGACCGCGAGCAGGCCACCAAACGCATGCTGAGGGCCCTCGGCGAATACGAGATCGAGAAGCTCAAGACGCTGATCCCGTTCCACAAAGCACTGCTGTCGACCCAGCAATGGGCCCGGGGAGAGACCTGCAGGGACCTGCTGGAGGACAAGAAGTGGCTGAAGCTGCTCGCCTTCCCCGCGCCCGAGGCACCGGCGCCGGAGGAGGAGGGGGGCGGCGAGCGGGTCGAGCAGAAGTACGACGTCGAGGTGTCAGGCCGGCGCTTTCACGTGCGGGTCGTGGGCCCTCCCGGGGTCGCGGGCGCCCTCGACGGCCGCGCGGCGAGCTCCAACGGCCCCGTGGCCGGCGCCCGGCCGGCTCCAAAACGGGGGGCACGGGCCTCCTCCTCCTCGGGCGGGGGCCCCGACACGCTCCCCTCCCCCCTGCAGGGGAACGTGTGGAAGGTGCTCGTCAAGCAGGGGGACACCGTCGAGGAGGGCCAGCTGCTGGCGATCATCGAGGCGATGAAGATGGAGAACGAGATCACCGCCCACAAGAGCGGCAAGGTCGTTGAGCTGCCCATCGCCGAGGGCCAGCCGATCCAGGCCGGCGCCCCGATCGCCACGATCCAGAGCGACGCGGGCTGACCCGGGGCGCTACCGAAGCGCGGCCACGTTCTGGGCGTGGAGGGTGCGCTGCACCTTTCCCCGCCGGCCCTCGGGGAGATCGGCCTGGAGCCCCTGCTCGCGGAGCCGGCGCAGATAGGCGAGATCCTCCTCCAGCACCGACCGTGCACGGTCCCGGTCCATCGCCGGGCCGTGCCCGGTGACCACGTGCTCGGAGCGCTCGACCAGGGGCCGTAGGCGCTCGAGCGTGGCCGCGTACGGGTCGATCCCGCCGTCCTCGTGGAGGATCGGGATCTCCAGCGCAGACAGGTAGTCGCCCACCACCAGCACCCCGGCCCACCCGATCACCAGGGCCATGCCGTCCTCGGTGTGACCGCCGGTGGGGTGCAGCTCGAGCTCCCGGTCGGCGATGTCCAGCCGGCCCGGCACCGGCAACGCCTGCAGCGACCCGAGTGCGAGCGGCGCGGGTCGGTCGATCATCAGTTCCTCGTCGAACTGGCGCAGCCCACGCTGGGACTCCCCCGGCTTCGCTTCCAGCCGGGAGACGGTGCTCTGCGCGCACCCGAGGGCCAGGCCCGGGTAGGCCAGACGTCCGAGCAGGTGGTCCCAGTCGCCGTGGGTGGCGAGCAGCCCGTTGGGGGGCGGGTAGCCGGCCTGCCCGAGCAGTTGGGGCAGCGATTCGAGCTCTTCCGGGAGCACCGGGGAGTCGATCACGAACACCTCCCCCTCCCCGGCCGGCTCCTCCAGCACGGCCCGCACCACCACGCAGTTGAGCGCCAGCACGGCACTGGTCACGACCAGCACGTCGGGGTGGAGGGCTTGCGCCCGCACCCGCCGCTCAGGTCGCGCCGAGCAGCTTGGCCGCCTCTTTGAGGTTCGGCACCTCGGCGGTCGGCTTCTTCTGTGAGGAGTCGAGCTTCTCTTTGTGGCGGTTGACCCAGATCACCGGCACCCGCGCTTTGATGCACGGCACCACGTCGTGGTAGTGACTGGCGGCCACGTGGACCCACCCCCGCTTGCCGCCGATCCGCCTGGCGCACTCGGTGAAGTGGGCCGGCTCGGGCTTGTAGGAGCGGACCTGCTGGGCGGTCACGACCAGGTCGAAGTCGGTGGGGATGTGACGGCGGGTCTGCCCGAGGAGCTTGTCGTCGATGTTCGACAGCAGCCCGAGCTTGTACTTCTTGGCGAGCTTCACGAGCTGGGGGTTGGTCTCGCGGAACGGGAGCCACCGCTGCACCGATTCCGGCAGGAAGCCCGACCGTGAGGGCTCGAGGTTCCAGTCCAGCCGTTTGGCGATCTCGAGGGCCGTCCGGCGCAGGACCTCGGCGTACAGCTCGTAGGATCCCGCCTCGATCTCCCGCTCGATCTCATGGAACATCGGGATCAGGACGTTGCGGTCGAGCTCGATCTCGTCCCGGGCGGCCTCCTTCGCGAAGGCCTCATACACGCCCGTCTCCCAGTCGATCAGGGTGCCGTACACATCGAACGTGACGAATGTGACGTTCTTGGGGATGGGCGGCATAGGCGGGGGGCATTATGCCGCGCCGGCGCGGAAATCCCCCCTCCCGCAGGAAATTCCCCCTTCCGACGGGAAATTCGGCGGGTTCGGCGCCCGCACACGGCTTTGCGTTAGAGTCCCGCGCCGCAAATGGACCTGCTTGAGTACCAAGGCAAGCAGCTGTTCGCCCGCCACGGCCTGAAGGTCTCCTCCGGCAGAGCTGTAGAGAACGTCGAGGATGCGGTGGCCGCGGCAGCGGAGATCGGCTACCCCGTCGTCGTCAAGGCGCAGGTCCTGATCGGCGGCCGGGGCAAGGCTGGGGGCGTCAAGCTCGCAGGCGACGAGGCCGAGCTGCGCGAGCACGCCGGGAACATCCTCGGGATGGACATCCGCGGCCACACCGTCCACACGCTGTGGATCGAGCACGCCTCGGACATCGCCTCCGAGTACTACGCCGCCGTGCTGCTCGACCGCTCGGCAAAGAAGCCGCTGGTGATGTTCAGCACCGAAGGGGGGGTGGACATCGAAGAGGTCGCCGAGCGCAATCCCGAGCGCCTGATCCGCCACCACGTGGACCCGCTCTCCGGGCTGTCCCGCGACGAGGCCGTCTCGATCGCCACCGAAGGGGGCGCCGACGAGGACATCGCCGGCCAGGTCGCCGACGCGCTGGTGGCGCTGTATGAGGTGTGGAGCCTCGAGGACGCCACCCTGACGGAGATCAACCCCCTGATCGTGACCCCCGAGCGGGAGGTGAGGGCCCTCGACGCGAAGGTCTCCCTCGACGGCAACGCCCTCTTCCGCCACCCCGAGAACCAGTCCCTCTCCGACACCCAGAACGAGGACCCGATCGAGCGCCTGGCCCGTGAACAGGGGGTCCAGTACGTCAAGCTCGACGGCGACATAGGCATCCTCGGCAACGGCGCCGGCCTGGTGATGTCCACCCTCGACGTGGTCGCCCACGCGGGCGGCTCCCCGGCCAACTTCCTGGATGCCGGCGGCGGCTCGAACGCCGAGAAGATCCGCCAGGCGGTCGAGCTGCTGCTCGCCAACGAAGCCGTCAAGGCGGTGCTGTTCAACATCTTCGGCGGCATCACCCGCGGCGACGAGGTGGCCCGCGGCCTGATCGAGGCCTTCGAAGCGATCAAACCCGAGGTGCCGTTCGTGGTGCGCCTGGACGGGACCAACGACGTCGAGGGCCGCCGGCTGCTGCAGGAGGCCGCGCTTCCCAACGTCCACCCCGCCAAGACGATGAACGAAGCCGCCGAGATGGTGGTGGCGCTGGCCGCCGGCCGCCCGGTGGGGGCGAGCGCCTGATGTCGGTCCTGGTCGACGAGGGCACCCGCCTGGCGGTGGCCGGCATCACCGGCCGCGAGGGAAGCTTCCACACGCTCAACAACCGCTCCTACGGGACCAACGTCGTCGGCGGGGTGACCCCGGGCAAGGGCGGCCAGGACGTCGAGGGAATCCCAGTCTTCGACAGCTGGGAGCAGGCGGTACAGGAGTCCCAGCCGAACACGGCGATGATCTTCGTGCCACCCCGCTTCGCGGCCGACTCGATCCTCGAGGCCGCCGCCGCCGGCGTGGAGCTGGTGGTGGCGATCACCGAGGGGATCCCCGCCCACGACGAGCTCCGCGTCTACAACACCCTCAAGCGAGACCACCCGGGGACGCGCCTGGTCGGGCCGAACTGTCCCGGCATCCTGTCTCCCGGGAAGGCCAACGTCGGCATCATCCCGGCCTCGTTCTTCAAGCCGGGGAACGTCGGCGTGGTGTCCCGGTCGGGCACCCTCACCTACCAGATCGGCAACGAGATCGCCCAGGCCGGCTTCGGCTGCAGCACGATCGTGGGGATCGGGGGCGACCCCGTCCCCGGGTCCTCGTTCGTGGACATCCTCGAGCTGTTCGAGGCCGACGAGGAGACCGAGCTGGTCGTGCTCTCCGGGGAGATCGGCGGGTCGGCCGAGGAGGAGGCCGCCGAGTACATCCAGGCCCACATGAGCAAGCCCGTGGTGGCCTACATCGCGGGCTTCACCGCCCCTGCGGGCAAGCAGATGGGTCACGCCGGCGCGATCATCTCCGGCAGCTCCGGGACCGCCGCGGCCAAGGCCGAGGCGCTCGAGCAGAGGGGCGTGCGCGTGGGAAGAACCCCCACGGAAGCCGCCACCATCGCCGTGGAGGTGCTGGGCGGCACCCCCGCGGGAGCCGCCTGACCCTCCCCGTCCCCGCGGGCGACCGCGGCTAGGCTGCCTCTGTGGACCAGGGCATCGCCGGCACGCTCGCCGAACTCCAGCTCAAGATCGGGGAGCTCGAGCGCGCCCTGCGCACGATCTCCGAGCCCCCGGCGCCCGCCCCCGTATCCGCGACGGTGCCCACCGGGGACGGGATCGAGCCCCACCGCGGGAGGATCATCGACGAGGCGTTCGAGCAGCGTCCCGCCGGCGCCCCCCCGGACGGCCCACCGGCCGTGGGCCCCACCGTGGGCCCGGCCGTCCAGGCCCACCCGGCGACCGCCCCCGAGGAACTGCTGCGCTTCCGCGCTCGCCTCGAGCGGACCGCCTCGGAGCTCACGCACGAGTACGACGAACTGCTCGGGCGCCTAAGCTACGCCGCTGTGCCGAGTGCCCCCACCTCGACCATCTCCTTTGCCCGCGGCGCCCCGTCGCTCGACATCGTCGACGTGGACGGCCTGCGGGACGCCGCCGTGCGCGCCTTCGAGAGCGACCCGGCCGGGACGACCGCCTACGGCACCTCGATCGGCTACCCCCGGCTGCGCAACTGGATCGCCGAGCACCACGGGGTGGCACCGGAGCGGGTGCTGGTCACGAACGGGTCGATGCAGGCCGACGCCTTCCTGTTCGAGCACCTCGTGCACTCGGGCGACGAGGTGATCGTCGAGCGTCCCACCTACGACCGCACGCTGTTGTCGCTGCGCGAACGGGGAGCCCGGATCCACGCCGTGGAGCTGCAGCCAGACGGCATCGACGTGGAGGCGCTCGAGCGGCTGCTGGGCCCCGCTGCGAACGTGCGCCCGACGCTCGCCCACATCATCCCCAACTTCCAGAACCCCGCCGGCTACACGCTGTCGGTGGAGAAGCGCCGGCGGCTGCTGGAGCTGGCGGGCGACCACGGCTTCCTCGTGTTCGAGGACGACCCCTACGTCGCGTTGCGCTTCGGCGAGGCCTCCCCACCCACGATGCTGTCGCTGAACCCGGAGCACGTCGTGTACGCGTCGTCGTTCTCGAAGACCGTGTGCCCCGGGATCCGGGTCGGCTATCTGGTCGGCCCCGAGGACCTGATCGCCGCGATCGCCAAGCTGGCCACCAACACCTACATCTCGCCGAACATGGTCTCCCAGTCGATCGTGTACGAGTTCTGTGCCTCCGGGGCCATCGAGCGCTCGATCGAAACCGTCCGGGCGGCGCTGGCCGAGCGGGCCGCCACGCTCGCCGGCGCGCTGCGCCGTGAGCTGCCCGAGGCCCGCTTCGTGGAGCCCGACGGGGGCTACTTCATGTGGGTCACCCTCCCCGAGGGGACCGACGTGGCCGCCCTGTTCGACGCCGCCGCCGCACGGGGGGTGGCGTTCGTGAAGGGCACCGACTTCATGCTCGAAGGCGGCGAGAACGCCCTGCGGCTCGCCTACTCCGGGGTCACCCCCGAGCAGATCGAGACCGGGGTCGGCCGCCTCGCCGAGGCCTACCGGTCGCTCTAGCGCATCGGCCGGGCCCCGGTTTCGACGTAACCATCCCGGATTCGGCCGGTGGGCCCGGTTGACAGGCCCCGTCCGGGAGGACTAGTCTTCAGGCTGCGTAAGAACGCATGGCTTTCCGGCAAGGAAGGGGCGCCGGCGGGGGAGCAGCGGATCGATCGCCAGATAAGTCCGTGGTCTAAAGCCAAATTGGGAGGGAAACATGCTTGATCGCAAGCGGGGTCGGCGAGGCCGGCCCAACGGTGCGCGTGCCTCACGCCCGGGAGCCCGGATGCTCTTGGCCGGCGTGGTGGCGGTGCTCGCCGTAGCGATAGGACTGATGGGAGCAATCGGGGCCTTCGCCACCGGGGGGCCGCCCGGTGCCGAAAGCAAGCACTCGGTCGAAATCACGCGCCACGAAGCGGTGCTGGAAGCGAAAGTGTTCCCGCACGGCAGCGAAACCGAATGCGAATTCGAATACGGGACCACCAAAGGCTCCCTCAACCAGACCGCCAAATGCCTGTTCAAACCGGGCAGCCGCAACATCGGGGTCCCCGAGTTCGCCAACCTCTCAGGTCTCGCCGAAAGCACGACCTACTACTGGCGGATCCACGCCAGCAACGAACACGGGATCGCGAACGGCGAAGAAAAGGCGTTCACGACGCTGCCGACCGCGCCGCACGCCAACACGGAACCGGCCGAAGACGTCAAGCGCACGCAGGCGACGCTGACCGGCAAGGTGACGCCGAACGACTCCGAAGTGACGCAGTGCTACTTCGAATGGGGAACCGACAAAGAACACCTCACCGAAGTCACGAACTGCGCCCAGTCGGTGCCGGCCGGTGGCGAACCGTCCGAACCGGTGAACGTGTCGGCGAACATCGGCAGCCTGGCTGAAACGACGACCTACTACTTCCGTCTGGTCGCCAAAAACGCAGACGGTCAGGACGTCGGTGGCAAAGAGAACTTCGAGACGCTTCCGGCGCCGCCCCACGCGAACGTCGAAGGCGCGAAGTTCATCGAACGCACGACCGCCACGCTATGGGGTTACGCGCGTCCGAACGACAGCAAAATCACGTCCTGCGTGTTCGAATACGGGATCGCGCCGAACATCACCAAATCGGTTCCATGTGAAACCTTTGGTGTCCTCAGCGGCGAAACCAGGGAAGAAGTCAGGGCGCCGGTCGAAGGCCTGCAGGAAGGCACCGAATACTCGGTCCGCCTGGTCGTGACGAACTCCGAGGGCACCGACTCGAGCGAAAACGCCAGCTTCGAGACGCTGCCCGCCGGACCGAACGTCGTGATGCACTTCGCCCACAATGTGACCGCGACATCGGCCGAACTGGTCGCGGCGGTCAACCCGAAGGAATCCCCGACGGAATGCTATTTCGAATGGGGTACCACCCAGGCCCTCGGCCACGTCGCGCCGTGCGAAAACTCGCCGGGCGAAGGCGACGAACTGGTGAAGGTGCACGCCAAGATCAGCGGCCTGACGCCCAACACCACCTACCAGGTGCGCGTTGAGGCGTTCAACGAAAAGGGCTCCGACCGCGGCGGGGAAGGTGAACACCACAACTTCACCACCGCAGAAGGGAATAAAGCCCCGATCGTCAACAAGGTCACGCCCAAGAAGGCGAGCGCGGCCGGGGGCAACACGGTCAAGATCAACGGCGAGAACTTCGAAGAAGTCACCGCCGTGGACTTCGGCTTCGCCGAAGGCAACATCGTGAGGGTCGAAAACGGCAACGTGAACAAAGAAGGCGTCATCGAAGTCATCGCGCCCCCGGGCGCTACCGGCACCGTCGACGTCATCGTGTTCACGGCCCACAACGGCAGCAGCGAAATCACCAGCAAGGACCACTACCAGTACGGCAAGTCCTTCATCACCAGCCTCAGCCCGAACGAAGGCCCAGCCGCCGGCGGGACCGAAGTCACCGTCGAAGGTGCCGGGTTCGAACTGGGGCATGGGACCGAATTCGTGTTCGGCAAGGTCGTGGCGACCTCGGTCGAATGCGCCTCGACCACCAGTTGCGTGGTGATAGCCCCGCCCGCGGAGGTCAAGCTGAAGCACAAAGTACCGACACCCAAGACCGGTCCGGTCAGCGTTTACCCGATCGTGAACGGCGTCAAGGGCAAGGGCGTGAAGTTCACGTACAAGTAGGAGCGAGAGCAACTAGATAGCCGTTCGCCGGCCGCCGGGGCACCTTCGCTCCGGCGGCCGGTGGCGTTTAATGGGCGGCGACTGGCATGCGCCGAGGTCGCGATTGGCCGCCCGGCCAAGTTGAAATCGCGGTCCGGGCGGGCTAGGGTTTGGCCCGCGTCAGACGCGGGGCTTTCCGGCGGGAAGGGGCGCCGGCGGGGGAGCAGCGGATTGATCGCCGCATGGGTTCGTCGTTAAAGCCAGGTTGGGAGGGAATGATGCGTGATCGCAAGCGAGGTCGGCGGAGCGGCCCGAACGCGCATGCCGCGCGCCCGGGAGCCCGGATGCTCTTGGTGGGCGTGGTCGGCGTGCTGGCCGCGGCACTGGGACTCCTGGGGGCCATGGGAGCGTTCGCCAGCGGCGGCGCCCCGGGGGCCGTCGGCGAACATAACGTCGAAATCACCAAGCACGAAGCGGTTCTGCAGGCGACGGTGTCCCCGCACGGAGCCGCCACCGAATGCCAGTTCGAATACGGGACGACCGAAGGCGCGCCGGAACACGTGCTCGCCTGCCCGTTCAGCCCCGGAAGCCGCCCGATCGGGGTCCCGGAGGCGGCGCACCTCAAAGGCCTGACCGAAGGCACGACCTACTACTGGCGGATCCACGCGAGCAACGTCAACGGCGAAGCCACCAGCCCGGAAAAGTCCTTCACGACGCTTCCCCACGCGCCGCACTCCAATACCGAAGCGGCGACCGAAGTCAAACGGACTTCCGCGACCCTTACCGGGCTCGCGATGTCGGACGGCTCGGAAATCACGGAATGCTATTTCGCGTGGGGCGAAAAAGAAACTTCGCTGCCCGAACACACCCCGTGCCTGCAGACCGAATTCTTCGGCGGCACCGAACCGTCACCTGAAGTCTTCGTCTCCGCACACATCTCGGGCCTGACGGAAAGCCACTTCTACTACTACCGCCTCGTCACGAAGAACGCCCTCGGCGAAGACCTGGGCGGCAAGGCGCACCTTCAGGCGCTCCCGGCCGCGCCCAAGGCCAACACCGAAAAGGCACGGCTCGTGGAACGCACGACCGCGACGCTGTGGGGCTTCGTGACGCCGAATGACTCGAAAGTCACGAGTTGCTACTTCCTGTACGGCCTCGAAGGCGAAGGCCTCACCAAAACGGCGAACTGCGAATCGTTCGGCGCCGGCAGCGGTGAAACGCCGGAAGAAGTCACGGCCAAACTGACGGGCCTGCAGGAAGGGAGCACCTACAACTACCGCCTGGTGGCGGTCAACGCGGAGGGAACCAACGAAGCCGGCGTCGGCAACCTCGAAACCGAACCGAGCGGGCCGAAGTTGCTCATCCACCACGCCCGCAACGTGGGCGCGACCTCGGCCGAACTTTCGGCCTCGGTGAACCCCCACGGGAGCCAGACGGAATGCTACTTCGAATACGGGACCACGCCGGCCCTCGGCCACGTCGCCCCGTGTGAACACTCCCCCGGCGAAGGCGAAGAATACGTGAGGGTGGGTGCGACGATAACGGGCCTTACTCCCGGTACGACCTACCTCGTGCGTGCCGTCGCGTTCAACGAAAAGGGCTCGGGCCGTGCCGGTGAAGGCGAAAACAAGAACTTCACCACCGGACCCGGCGGTGAACCACCCGTCGTTGAAAAGCTCAAAAAACCGAAAGGCTCCTCGGCCGGCGGCGAAACGGTCAAGATCACAGGCAAGCACTTCGAAGAAGTGTCGGCCGTGTACTTCGGCTTCACCGAAGCGAGCATCAAAACGGTCAAGACGAACGAAATCGAAGTCATCGCCCCGCCCGGCGTCGGAAAAGTCGACGTGACGGTGTGGACCACGAACGGGACCAGCGCTACGGGCCCGAAGGACCTCTACAGCTACGGCAAGCCGATCATCACCAGCATCACGCCCGATGAAGCGCCGGTTGGCGGCGGCACGGAAGTGACCGTGAAAGGCAGCGGCTTCGAAATCGGGCAGCACGGGACCGAATTCAGGTTCGGCAAGGCGGTGGCGACGTCGGTCGAATGCACGACCTCCACCAGCTGCGTGGTGGTCGCCCCCGCGGCCCGGGTCAAAAAGAACCAGCCCGAACTCCACCCCACGGTGGCGGCGTACGTGAACAAAGGCAAAAGCAACAAGGAGCCGTTCACCTACACCGAATAGCGACGGGCCCCAGATAGCCGTACACCGGCCGCCGGCGCGCACCGCTCCGGCGGCCGGTGCATGTAGGGGTCCGAGAGACGGCCGGGGCCGTCGCGGGCCTAGCGCCCGTAACGCTGCCCGAGCACCAGCTGCTCCGGCAGGGCGGTGCGGGGCGGCGGAGAGGGGTCGGCGATCACCGACACCGTCTCGGCGACACTGGGTGTGATCTCGAGCAGATCACCGCCGGAGGCGCGCACCGCCACGCGCGCCG
>Ga0335071_10008500_pt1 | contig 10529 bp, 7 predicted proteins | sample Lox_Sample_15_FD_206724 | JGI IMG/M metagenome (GOLD analysis project Ga0335071, IMG submission 206724) | Soil microbial communities from Loxahatchee National Wildlife Refuge, Florida, United States - Lox_Sample_1.5 | ecosystem: Environmental > Terrestrial > Soil > Wetlands | place: USA: Florida...
AATCCCCGCGGTTGATGAAGAGTCGCGCCATGAAGTCCAGTGCCTGCTGGGATCCGGAGGTGATCAGGATGTTTTCCGGCGTGACCGGCACGCTATAACGGGCGGTGTGCCGTGCGATCATTTCCCGTAATGGATGGTATCCCTCCGTCGTGCTGTATTGCAGGGCCTGTGCGCCGAAATTGTCAACCACATAATTGCAGGCATCTCGAAATTCTTTCAACGGGAAGACCTCCGGCCCGGGCAACCCGCCTGCGAAGGATATGATATCCGGCTGCTCGGTAAACTTGAGTAGTTCGCGGATCACGGAACTGCTCATTTGTCTGGTCCGGTGGGCATAACGATATTCCCAGGGTGTTTGCATTCATGCTCCTTGAGCGATTGTAGGGCCGTGACGGGATGGGTGGCTGCAAATAAAAAAACCTGACAGGTATATGGTTGCACCTGTCAGGCTTTCTGACTTCGCCGCATAAATATGCTTGGAAGACCTATAGCCAGAATTCTCATCATGGCTTATTTATCTTACTCTCTTTCCATTCCCGTTACAAGGTCAAACGACTTGCAGATGGATGACAATTGTCAGTGTATTCAGGTGGTTTCATTAATGAAGGATGAGTTTATCCAACTGGTGGTGGCCGGCATCGCTGATGACTAGATTTCCTTCATCATCGAATGTGATTCCCTGCGGGTCGATCAGACCGCTGATTAAAACCGTATCCTGGTTGGTCACCGCAGAAAGCATGTGGATGGCCCCGTCTCCGAGTGTGTTGACAAAGATGTTGCCTGGACCATCTTCGATGACATCGTCGGGCGTTTCAAGATGAGCCAGTATTTGAAGGGAACCGTCCGCTTGGATCCGGTCCACGGTGTTGCCGTTTTCATCCGCCACCAGGACACTGCCATCTGCTTCGACCCACGCTCCTGTCGGGCGCGCCAGCCCGTGCGCCAGCACGCTGACAATTTTCCCGTCGAGCCCGACGCGCAGGGCTGTTCCATTCGGGCTGTCGGGGACGATGATCGTCTGTGTCTTTGCATCGTATGCAATTCCGTCCACGCCATCTTGATGGGTGGTGTTGCGCAATGCCAGGAATAATGTCAATGCCTTCGTCGCAGGGTTGTAGCGGACCAATCGATTCGTGCCTTGTTCGGCAATGATCAGGGAACCATCGGGCAGCATGACCATGCCCTCCGGTTCGCTCAAACCGGATAATACTATCTTCAGCTTTCCATCCTTGGAGTATTCCTTTACTGTTTGGTCCTGGACATCAGAAATGTAAATGGAACCGTCAGGTGCCAGAAGAAGATCGTCCGGGGATGGAAGGTTTTGCGCCAGGATGACCGGCACGGGTTTCGTTATGAGTGTCGATGTCGGAGTGGGTACGAATGTGGGCGTCGCTGAGGCAAGGACTGTGACAGTGGGGGAAGGCCGGGGGGACGTAGCCTCGATCGTCGGCATCACCGGCTGGGTCGGAGGATTGGAAGTGCAGGAGGCTGCCGTGATTGTCAGGAACACAATCCAGGACAGCCTCCAATGAGTGTGATCAGTAAACATCAATCTGCGAGCGATAGAAAATATTCGTGGAAACGTGTGTCGCCCGTCAGCTCGGGATGAAAGGAGGTGGCCAGCAGGTGTCCCTGTTGGGCGGCCACGATCCGCTTGTCGGGTAGCGCCGAAAGAACTTTTGCATCCTTCTGCACTGACTCAATGATCGGGGCGCGGATAAAGATTGCATGATACGGTTCTTTCGAACCCGTGATCTGTTTCAATTCGGGAATGTCCAGGTCCTCCTCGAACGAGTCCACCTGGCGGCCGAAGGCATTGCGTGCAACTTTGATGTCCATTAGGCCGAGCAGGGGCTGGTCGCGGCTGATATCCTTCGATAAGAAGATGGCGCCTGCACAGGTCCCCCAGATCGCATGCCGCTGTCCAAACTCGCGGAGCGGCTCCATCAAATTAAAGTCAACGACCAGCTTGCCGATGGTGGTTGATTCGCCGCCGGGGATGATCAGCCCGTCGAGACCTTTGAGATGTTCAGGCAAACGGACCTCGGCCGTCTCCACACCGAGCCGTTTGAGCATCACGATGTGCTCAGCAAAGTCGCCTTGAATGGCGAGTACTCCGATTTTCATATTTAGAATTCAGCGCTCAGCTATCAGCTAAACTGAATGCTGATAGCTGAGCGCTGATAGCTTAAAACTACCAGCCTCTTCCCGCAATCTTTTCCGCCTCGGGCATCTGCGAAACATTGCGTCCGACCATCGGCTCACCGAGGTTCTTGCTGACCTCTGCGAGAATAGACGCGTCTTGATAATGTGTCACCGCTTTGACGATGGCAGCCGCGCGTTGGGCAGGATCTCCGCTCTTGAAAATTCCGGAGCCGACGAACACGCCATCCACACCGAGTTGCATCATCAGCGCCGCGTCGGCGGGAGTGGCAACTCCGCCAGCGGCGAAATTGACAACCGGCATTCGTCCGAGTTCCTTGGTCTCCTTGACAAGTTCATACGGCGCGCCAAGCTCTTTGGCAAAAGCCATCAACTCTTCATCGGCCATCGTTTGCAGGCGGCGGATATCGCCCATGACCGTGCGCGCATGGCGGACCGCTTCGACGACATCGCCTGTGCCGGCTTCGCCTTTGGTGCGGATCATGGCCGCCCCTTCGCCGATTCTTCGCAATGCTTCGCCAAGATTTCTGCATCCGCATACGAACGGGACCTTGAAGTTATGCTTGAGAATATGGTTCGATTCATCAGCCGGGGTCAGCACCTCGGACTCGTCAATGTAATCCACACCGATCGCTTCGAGGATTTGCGCTTCCACAAAATGCCCGATGCGGCATTTCGCCATGACCGGGATCGTGACCGAGTCCATGATCTTAATAATTAGACCAGGGTCGGACATGCGCGCCACACCGCCTTGCGCACGGATGTCGGCAGGGACGCGCTCGAGCGCCATCACGGCACAGGCTCCGGCGTCTTCCGCGATCTTGGCATGTTCCGGCGTGACCACATCCATGATGACGCCGCCTTTTAACATTTGGGCTAAACCTTTTTTGACAGCAAATGTACCAGTCTGTTGTTCCATATTATTCTCCTTAAACTACGTCGATTTCGATTTTACCATGCGCAGTTCTCTTCAAACAACCGATGAAATTCTCACATTTAGTTATAAGGTTGCCTCCCCCAGAATGCGGTCCAGGCATCTGATCAAGCACTGGACGTTTTCCCTTTCCATCGTCAACGACGGATCGAACCGCAGGATATTTCCGGCTGGATAATAATAACCGGCTAGCAAACCTCGTTCCAGCAAGGCCCGGTACATGGAAGCTGCTGTGATGCGCTCGTGGGGTTGAAATTCCAATCCGAGTAGCATCCCCCGCCCACGCGCCTCTTTGATCACTGTATGGCTTTGCGCAAGCCGTCTCAGTTCGTTGAGGAAGAAGCCCCCAAGCTCGTTTCCTCTCTCGACCCAATTCCCTTCCTTGAAAATGGCGATGACTTCCTTCGCCACTGCACAACCCAGGGGGTCATTCTGATGCGACTGTGCATAGTGGAATCCGCTGTTTTCCAAAGCCTCGGCCACTTCTGCCCGCATTGCCACTGCACTGACCGGATACCCGTTCCCTAATCCCTTTCCAAGGGACACGATGTCGGGCTGTATGTCATAGTGTTGGAAGCCGAACCATTTGCCGGTGCGTCCCATGCCTGCAGTGATTTCATTGGCCAGGATCAGGCCGCCTGTCTCTCGAATTTTCCTCACGATTGTAGGGATGAGCGCCGTGGGGGGAAAGCGTACATAGCTGATTCCGCTGCCGCCCGGCTCAAAGGCAAAACCGCCGATCTGATCGAAGGGAATTTTCTCGAGATTTTTATCCATGTCCATATCGCTGCAGGCGTTCCAATCAAGCAGGTACCATTCAGACGATTGCTTGCTGCCTGCCGAACCGTATGAGCCCAGAAAGGAATTTTGGAACGTGAGTAAAAGGGGTTTCCCGGTGATCCGCCGGATGGCCTGGACCCCGAACTCCACCGCCTCGCTGCCCGAGCTTAGGAACGTGCATTTTCCATCTTCGATGCCGACGATATCCAACACGGCCTTTGCCGCCTCTTCGGACAGGTCGTTGGGGTAACGCGTGCCCAGATGAATGACTTGCTTCAACCGGGATTCGATCACCTGGCAGACCCTCGGATGATTATGACCCAGCGCGGTGCACCAGATCCCCGATTCAAAGTCGATATATTGTCTGCCTTCTGAGTCGTACAAAAAACAGTTTTCACCGCGCACAAAGTTGGTCTTGACGATTTCGTGGCATTTCAAAATATGTTGCATGGTGTTCCTTCTTGAGCATCCCTTCAAGAATAGGTTATCTATACGCACATCCTAAGTACTTCCTATACACTTCCTTTACACATCCTATACAGCCGCCTGGGGTAGGCTGTATACCGCAGCTCTGAATGACACGGGATCATCGCTTTTTCCCTTATTCCGATTTTAGAACAGGATTGGTATATGTTAAGAGCCAATAACTGCCAATTTGCCATAGACCAATTTTTGTCGTTTGGCGAATTAGCCGGAAATTGTCTCTATCAGTGACACGGTGATAGGTGTATATTAACAGGACCAATCTTGGAAATGGAGCGCAGGATGCGGATTCCTATTGATCGACAAAGCGAGGTCCCCCTCTATCGGCAGATCGGTTCCTATTTACGCGAGGGCATTCTTTCCGGGAATCTGCAAGCGGATACACGCCTGCCGGCCTGTCGTCAACTTGCGCACGATTTGGGGGTCAATCGTATTACCGTGGAAAATGCCTATTCTGAATTGGAAGCCGATGGCTTGGTATCTTCCCGTATGGGCAGCGGCACGTACGTTCTGCCCCAGAATCACTTTACGGCAATTCAAAAAAACGACCCCGAGGCATTGTGGCCCCTGTGGCAGCGAAGTTTGCGGGATGGAGATGCTGAGTCAACGACCGACAGCGCGGAGGAAAAGCTTAGGGCATCCGGGCATCCTCATCCCATCGATTTTTCTTCTGGAAGTAGTGACGCCCGCCAGTTTCCCGCCGATGAATTCCGTAAAGTCCTGCAGGCGGTTATGAGACGGGATGATGCCGCAGCCTTGAAATACGGTGAGGGCAGCGGATATGCCCCCCTTCGGGAGGGGATCGCCCATATTCTTGCCAGTCAGGGGCTGCAAGCCGGCCCTGATAATATCCTGATTACAGCCGGCTCCCAACAAGCCATCTTTCTGGCATCCCAGGTGCTTTTGAAACCCGACGATATTGTTTTGGTTGAGAACCCGACCTATTCCCTTGCCATCGATCTGTTCCGCCGTCTGGGCTTTCAAGTGATGGGGATTCCAATGGATGGACAGGGGATGCAGGTTGAAAAATTGGAAACCCTTCTTCAACAATATCACCCCAAATTGATTTACACGATCCCGAATTTTCACAACCCAACGGGCACCTGTTTGAGCAATCCGCGCCGCCGCCAGTTGATCGTTCTGGCCGATCGCTATAATGTCCCGATCCTGGAGGATGATTTTGTCGGGGATTTGCGATACGAGGGACATGCCCAACCCTCTCTCAAGGCCTTGGATCCGGGCGGTCAGGTGATTTATGTCAGCACGTTTTCCAAGATGTTAATGCCCGGATTGAGGATCGGGTTTATCGTGGCCAACGGACCGGTATACGATAGCCTGCTCAATTTCAAACACCTGAGCGACCTGGCCACTTCCACCCTGATCCAGCGGGCACTCGATTCTTATGTTACGGTGGGTCGTTATCAGGCCTACCTGCGCCGGTCATGCCAGGTCTTCCATAAGCGTCGGGATGCCATGCTGGCGGCGATAGAGCATGATCTGCCTCCCGACGTTTCCGCTGACACGCCCAAGGGGGGATTGTTCATCTGGCTGCGGCTGCCCGATGGCTTGTTTGCTGACGAATTGCTGCCCCTTGCATATGAAGCCGGTGTGGCGTTTGCGCCCGGCAATTGTTTTTTTACGGACGGCACGGGTGGCAGGCAGTGGCTTCGTCTTAATTTTGTATCCCAGCCCGTGGAAGATATTGAAGAGGGAATTAAGAGATTGGGACAGGCCGTCCATCGACTTCAAGAGCAAAAATAAATAAACAGATTATTCCTTATTTTCCAAAACTCATGTCCTTCTGGTAGATTATTAAACCCCCTCTAAAGGCCCTTTTATTTTGAGATGGATTTGACGAAACCGCCCCTTTCGCAACGTCCAAACGATCCATCGCTCGCGTAGCTTGCTCCAATGTGAGAATATGTTGATGGTTGCTAATGCCCTGCCATATCCCAAGCTATGGAAATCTCTCGATCCGATATGGGAGTGTCGGTGATCAGGTCACCAATTGCAGCTTGGTTGTAATCCCCTTTGCATCGAGTTTGTAGTTTTTCCCATACACTTGGACGTTCACCGCTGGGCCGCTAATGACCTGGAACTCAACCCGCTTCCTGTTCACTCGCACTTCAAGGATGGCGCCCAGATAGCAGACGCGGAAGCGATACGACTGCCATTGCGCCGGAAGAGTGGGCTGGAAGCTGAGCACATCGCCGTCACTGCGCATTCCCCCAAAACCAAAGATCATGCTGGCCCATACTCCCGCCGCCGAGGTCACGTGCAGACCTTGCTCGGTATTGCGGTTGTAGTCGTCCAGGTCCATGCGGGCGCCATACGAGAAGAAGGTGTAAGCTTCATCCATTTTGCCCAACTCAGCTGCCAGGATGGCGTGCAAGGAGGGCGAGAGGGATGATTCATGGATCGTACGGGCCTCATAATATTCGTAATTGGCGCGTTTCTCTTCCAGGGAATAATCCTGGCTGAAGAAATACATCAGGTTCAGGACATCCGGCTGTTTGACCATGTTGTGACGGAAAATCTTGATGTATGCCCAGTTCTTATAGACCGGGATTTGATCCGGCGGGAAGTGCTGGAGGTCCACATGCGGCAGGTCAAAATAACCGGCATGCTGTTCATAGACGCCGCTGCGCTCGTCTTTGGGAATCCGCATCTTGGCGGCCATCTCTTTCCACTGCTCAGGTTCGTGTGATTTCAACCCGGCCTTCGCAATCGCCTGCCGATATAGATCGGGCGCTCCCTCCTGCATTTCGGACAACACTTGGAGCGTGAACTCGAAGGTCTTCTTCCCCATCACGTTGGTATAGCAATTGTGATTCACCATCATATGGAACTCATCCGGCCCCATCACACCATAGAAACCGAAATCACCATGGAGCGGGCTCCAGCCGCCGGCGCTGGCTAGGAAACGGCAGATCTGTAACAGCATCTCGATGCCTTCGTGGTACAGGAACTCCTTATCCTGGCAGATCTTGGTGTGGTGCCAGATGGCATAGGCCACAGCCATATCGGCGTGGATTTCCAGGTCGACGTGCTGCCAGGTTCCGCTGTCTTCCGTCCCGGTGATGGTGGCAAACGGAAAGCGCGCCCCTTCGCAATCCAATTGCCTGGCTCGTTCCAGCGCTTGGGGCAGGCGATGATGGCGGTATAGAAGCAGGTTCTTGGCCGCGGGTGGGTTGACGAACATCATCAAACGGTGCGAATAGATTTCGCTGTCCCAAAACACCCAACCGAAATACACTTCACCGGTCAGCCCCTTGCATAGCGCATTGAGGTCGGCGTTTTCGCCGTGATACGATTGATAAGTCTGGAAGCAGGAGAAGCGCAGCCCCTGCAATACTTCCGGATCACCGTCGATCTCGATGTTCATCACATCCCAGACTTTGTTCCAAAATACTGTGTGCTCTGCCAGCGCACTGTCCCATGAAACAGACGCATTTCTCCGGTTCAGTTCCAGACCACGAGTCCACACCCTCTCCACATCTGGGGTCTTCTGCCATTCATTCACCACTACTTTTTCCACGACCGCGACAACGCCTTGTTGCACCTGTAGGGTGAAATCCACGCCGATGAACTTTTCCTCCTGCACGAGAGTATGGTTTAATGCCTGGTCTGATCGCAGACGGAAACTGGAGAACAACTGGTGCCCGCTGCGCACGGTCTGGGCCTGGATGGCCCAGCTGTCCTCAACCGGTCCTTTACGGCAGCATGTCCAGAAGTTGATGATCTCTCCGCCCTGCTGGGCTCCACCTTTTTCGGTCTGGTCCCAGCCCGCACCGATCTCATAATGAGTGTTGAAATCCAGTCCGTTGCGGAATTTCACTTCGCCGGAAAAATTCAACGGTTTCACCGAAATACGCTGACAGCCGAGGCAGGTGGATTGCATGTCTGCGAAGCGCTCGAAGGTCAGTTGAAGCTGCTTGCCGCCTGCCGTTTCCCATATGAATTCGCGGGAGAAGATTCCACGGCGCATATCAAGCCGCCTGGAGAAACCTGAAAATTTTGATCGAGCCAGATCAAGCTGTTCCCCATCCACCCAAAGTCGCGTATAGAGCCAATCCACCGTGTTGATCATTGCCGCGCCTTGTGTGATAAAACCTTTGAACACCTGGTCATGGTGAATATCCATCATCTCGTACAGATGATTGAAATAACTCCCCAGCAGATGATCCCCGCTGTAGCCCTCCTCGAAATATCCGCGTACTCCCATGAACTCGTTGGCCACGGAAAAAACGGATTCGGAAACCCTCTGATAGGCTGGGTCGAAGCCCTCTTCGACTATCGTCCAGGGATCGCCTTTGAAATACTTGATGGGGGACTTGGGTAGATGCATTTGATCAACTCCGGGAATTATTGAGATTATCCTGTTATCAGCTCGATGCCTTCGTTGAAGCCCAGGCTGCGGCTATATTTCTTTTCGCTGATGTTGTTCCAGTGATCGTGCACACCCAGGCTGGGAAACCTGTAATTCGTCTTGGAAGGCGGCTTGTCAGCCAGCGCGGCTTCGTGCAGGTAATTTTGGTATGTGCTGTCTTTGGGCAGGACGTCAGGATGGGTGACCGTAATCGGCTCGTTGATCAGGATATCGGCGCCTACTGAGTCGAGTGCAACCGGGTCTTGTGAGAGTAGCAGGCTCGAGGACCAGTGGTTGTTAAAAGGCGCTGATTGGAAGAGGCTGGTGTTCGATAGCTCGGCGTTTTGGTTTTCCACCCCGTAGAGAGCGTCGATCATGAACAGGAGTGTCTTTCCTCCCAGGTGCGGATGGCCGATCAAGTCCACGAGCGGGCTGTAACTGCACATGGGCGCCTGTGGCCAACTCCAGCCGGTGAGTCCCTGCACATCGTAGGCGGCGACGAAGCCGTGTAGGTTGGCACCTTGCGGCGGGTTCAGTGTGGGCTGCCCATTCAGGTCGGTCATCAGAGTGCCGAAATGGTTTTTGGCTGTCAAGGTCACGCCGGCTAGACTGTGTCCTTTAAATAAGGACACATTGATCAAGTAGTCGGCCTGGGTCACCACGGTGGGGATGTAGGTGGGGTTGCCTTGTGTATCAACCGACCAGTGGATCGGCTGGGTCAGGTCACGCTGGCATGCCTCACGACCATTGCCACCACTGAAGTCGGCGAAATGTACTCCCGATAGTGTCCCGCTCCGGCAGACATCCACAACCGGGTCCGGTATAAATCGGGACGCATCGTAGATTGTCATATTGTCTGGTTGAACTCCTGCCTGGGCAAGCTGATTAAGCAAGGCGAACACCACGGCTGGAGATACGAAGCTGTCGTTCTTGAGGCCGCCGTGGCTTTTGCATCCGTTCATGTTGACCTTGATGGCGATTTTCTCGCCGGGGTGGTAGCCGCCCGTCTGGCCATGCCGAGCCTTGAAATGCGTGAATAGTGCCTCCCAGGCGGCCTTGTCGCTGGACTGGCCGGTCAACTGGCGGAGGGAGAACGAGAACATCTCGTTCACCAGATCCTGGTCTGTGAATTTCCCGGCCCACCAGAAGTCGCTTTGGCCGTCCCACAAAGTGGCCTGCGGGTTATGAGCCCAAACCACCCGACCCGGAAAGAGGCCTCGCCCGGTACCGAGGACACTACCGGATGGATGGACCGTTCTGGTCGGTTCAGCGGTCGGCTTTTGACCGCAAGCGCTGAGCAAGGATTGACTTGCCACCACAGCTGACAGTTTCAGGAAATCTCGGCGGGTAAGTGCAGGCATTATGATTCTATCCTTTCCAAATGATCGACTCATCTGGCGCTCCATCAACCAGGGCGTAAACCTGGGTGGCTCGTCGTAAATCATTGGCTTGCAGGAGTATCCCCTGACTTCCGCTGCCTTCCACTCTCAAAAAAACAGGGACCTCGTTCAACGAACGACAGCCATGCAAGTAGACCTGCCGCGCTTCCCGCAGGCGCAGTAAGGTTTCCGAGCCCTGCCCGGAGGCGCGGAAGTTGGAAAGCTCCAAATCCTCCACATCTTCACCGACCAGCGCCGGGCGTGAGTCGGGAGTAGTGGTGTCGAGTGTGATGTTTTCAAAAGTCAGGCCGCTGACGTGCCGCAGGTAGATGCCATAGGCCGGCAAGGTGCCAAACATGTGATACTCGGGATAGTGGTCACGCAGTTCGGGGACTTCCCGCCCGGCCTCTTCCCGGTTCCC
>Ga0335071_10008503_pt1 | contig 10528 bp, 8 predicted proteins | sample Lox_Sample_15_FD_206724 | JGI IMG/M metagenome (GOLD analysis project Ga0335071, IMG submission 206724) | Soil microbial communities from Loxahatchee National Wildlife Refuge, Florida, United States - Lox_Sample_1.5 | ecosystem: Environmental > Terrestrial > Soil > Wetlands | place: USA: Florida...
TTCCGGTTTCCCGGCGGCCGACGGCGAGATCATGTACGGCGGCATGGGCGCCACGGCCGAGCCCGGCAGCTGGTGGAAGAAGAACAAGTGGACGTTCGACCTGGACTACGGTCAGGCGTTCGGCGAGGACGGCTACCTCGACGTCCACGGCTGGGCGAGCCGCGGCGACCGCGAGGCCTACAACACACGCGCGGCCCTCAACCGCGTCTTCCACAAGATGTTCTACGACGACCGCTCCCAGGGCGTCTCGGCCTCGTACCGCCAGGCCCTCTCCGGCCAGACGCTCTCGTTCGGCCTGGACTACGCCCACCTCGGCGACGACGGCGACGCCAATCTCTCCGACGATTTCCGGGCCCCGTTCCGCAACGGGTCGTATGTCTCGACCAAGAACCTCGAATTCTACGCCATGGACGACTTCCGTCTCCTCGACGGGAAGCTCTCCGTCCTGCCCGGGGCCCGGTTCATCGCCTACGACGGCGAGCCCGGGCCCGCGGGCGTGCTCGAGGGCATCCCGGCCCTCAAGCGCTCCGGCCTGGCGCCCTCGCTCCGGCTGAGCTATTCCTTCGATCCCGAGGACACGGTCTACCTCAGCGCGGCGCGGGCGCTCCGGATGCCGACCGCGCCCGAGCACTTCTGGCATTACGACTACGATTCCGGCGTCGACACCAAGAACCTGCCCTTCCAGGAGGAGGACGGGCTCATGCTCCAGGCCGGCTGGCGGACGCTGCTCCCGAGCGCGACGCAGATCGAGTTCGCCCCCTATGCCTATTACATCCGCAAGTACATCCAGTTCGACCTGATCAACTTCGTGTCCTACAACATCGACAAGGCGACGATCTACGGGGCGGAGTTCGAGCTGTCGCAGGACTTCGGCGGCGGCTGGTCGGCCTTCGTCAACTATTCCTACCAGAAGAGCCGGACGGAGGGCGATCCGTTCGTCAGCCTGTTCGTCGATCCCCAGGACCGCGGCTTCGACGAGATCCCGGGCTTGCCCGAGCACAAGGCCAATTTCGGCGTCCAGTACCGGACGTTCGGCGGCTTCTCGGCCGCCCTCTTCGCCCAGGCGGTCTCGAGCCAGAAGGTGATCTACAACGACAACACCCTCTACAACACGGACCTCCGCGTGCGGACCCAGGACGGCTTCGTCCGCTTCGACTTCGAGGCGCGCGCGCCCGTGACGCCCCTCCTCCAGGTCTCGCTCTTCGTCCGGAACATCTTCGGCGCCGTCTACCAGGAGCGGTTCGGCTTCCCGGCCGCCGGCCGGAATTTCGGCGTCTCGCTCAAGACGAGGTTCTGACCGGCGATGCACATCCCCGACGGCTTCCTCGACGCCAAGACCGTCGCCGCCGCCTCGGTCCTGTCCGCGGCGGCGATCGGCCGGGCGCTTCGCGGGGTCAAGCGGACGCTGACGCCCCGCAAGGTCCCGCTCATGGGCCTGGCCTCGGCCTTCCTCTTCGTCGCCCAGATGATCAACTTCCCGGTGATCGGCGGCACGTCGGGGCACCTCCTCGGCGCGGTGCTCGCGGCCGTCCTCCTCGGCCCCGATGAAGCCGTGCTGGTCATGACCGTGGTCCTGGCCGTCCAGGCGCTCCTCTTCGCCGACGGCGGCGTGCTCGCCCTGGGGGCGAACCTCTTCAACATGGCGGTCGTCGCCCCGCTCGCCGGATACGCGATCTACCGCCTCGCCTCGCGCCTCGCCCGCACCGAGGCCGGGCGGCTCGCGGCCGTGGCCCTCGCGGCCTGGGCCTCGACCGTCCTCGCGGCCGCCGCCTGCGCGGGCGAGCTCGCGGCCGCGGGCGCCGTCGCCTGGCCGCTGGCCTTCCCGGCGATGACCGTCCTCCACATGGCCGTCGGCCTCGGAGAAGCGGTCATCACCGTCCTGGTGCTGGCCGCAGTGGCCAAGGCCCGGCCCGATCTCCTGCCCGGCTTCGCGGCGCGCGGCCGGGAAGAGGGGGCGCGGCCGGTCGCGGACGTGCTGGTTTACGGCGGGCTCGTGACGGCGGGGGCGGCGATCTTCGTCCTCCCGTTCGCCTCGAAGCTCCCGGACGGCCTCGAGGCCGTCGCCGCGCGCTTAGGGTTCGCTTCGCGCGCCGCCGCGCGTCCCGTTCTGCCCGCGCCGCTCGCGGATTACCGCGTCCCCGGCATCGGCTCGCTGCCCTTGGCCGCGGCGCTGGCGGCGCTCGTCGGCGCGGCTCTCGTCTTTGGCCTGGCGTTCCTCGTCGCCCGGCGGCGCTTGGCCCGCGCCCGGAGCGCCGTTCCGGCCGAGCCGCGCGCGGCGGAGCCGCGATGAAGCACGAGCGCGTCGACCGGCTGAGCCGGGGCGAATCGCCGGTCCATCGCCTGTCGCCCGGGCTGAAGACCGCCGCCGCATTCGCCTTCATCCTGGCCGTCACCCTGATCCCGTTCCGCGTCGGCGCGGTTTTCGCCGCGGCCGGGGCGCTTCTCGTCCTCGCGATCGCCGCCGGCCGCGTTCCGGCCGCCTATCTCTTGAAGCGGCTCCTTCTCCTCGAGCCCGTGATCGCGGCCGTGGCCGGCCTGGCCCTGTTCCAGCCCGGCGGCGCGGCGAGGTTCGCGGCGATGGCCGTCAAGAGCACGCTCTGCGTCGGCGCGGTGCTGGCCCTCTCGGCGACGACACCGGCCGCGGGCATCCTGGCCTTCTTCCGGGCGCTCCGCGTGCCCTCGATCCTGACGAGCATGGCTGCCCTGACCGTGCGCTACGTCCACGTCCTGGGCGACGAGCTGCGCCGGATGCGGCGGGCGCGGCGGAGCCGGACCTTCCGCGGGGGCAAGGCCCGCGCCTGGCGGTCGGCGGCCGCGGCGGCGGGGCACCTCTTCGTCCGGTCCACGGAGCGGGCCGAGCGGATCTACCGAGCCATGGCCGCGCGGGGCTGGCGATGAGCGCGCCCGCGGTCGAGATCCGCGACCTGCGCTATCGCTACCCCGACGGCCGCGTCGGGCTCGACGGCGTCTCGCTGACGGTGGAAGAGGGCGAGACGGTGGGCCTAATCGGTCCGAACGGCGCGGGCAAGTCGACGCTTCTCATGCACCTGAACGGCATCCTGCCCGATGCGTACCGCGGCGCGCCGTCGATCTTCATCCACGGCGTGCCGGTCGAAAAGGCGACCCTGCTCCGGATTCGGCGCGAGGTCGGGCTCCTCTTCGAAGACCCCGACGATCAGTTGCTTTCGCCGACCGTCTGGGAGGACATCGCCTTCGGCCCCCGGCAATGGGACTGGCCCGAGGCCGAGGTCGAGGCCGCGGTGGGGAGAGCGCTCGCCGACGTGGGCCTCGAAGGCTTCGGCCGGCTCTCGCCCCACCACCTGAGCAACGGCGAGAAGCAGCGCGTCTGCCTGGCCGGGATCATGGTCAGCCGGCCCAAGGTGCTGGCCCTCGACGAGCCGACGCGCGCCCTCGATCCGCGCGGCCGCCGGCGGCTCCAGGCGATCCTCGGCGGCCTCGACGCCGTCAAGATCATCGCCACCCACGACCTCGAGCTCGTGGCCGAGACGTGCGGCCGCGCCTTCGTCCTCGACGGCGGGAAGATCGCTGCGGCGGGGCCGGCCGTGGAGGTCCTGGCCGACGAGCCGCTGATGCTGGCCCACGGCCTGGAGACGCCGCACATCCTGAAGAACGGCGCCTGCCGTTGATCCGCGCGCCCGGCGGGCGTATCCTGGGAACACCATGAGCGATCCCACCTTCGCCGAGTTCGTGAAGATGCGCGTCGTCCTGCGCCTGCCGGGGATGGAAAAGGCCGCCGCCCGGGTCGGCCTGGTTTATAAGACGATCGGCGAGACGCGGCTCGAGGCCGATATCTACCGGCAGGGCGACGCGCCCGCGGACGCGCGGCTGCCGGTCGTCTTCCTGATCCACGGCGGGCCCGTGCCGGCCGGGTCGCGGCCGCAGAAGATGGGCGCCTTCGTTTCGACCGGAGAGCTCCTGGCCGCATCGGGATTCGCGGCCGTCGCGTTCAACCATCGATTCTATGCGCCCGGCCTACTGACAGAGGCGGCCGGCGACATCCGCGATCTCATCGCGTTCGTGCGAGGAAAGGCGGCGGATTTCAGCGTCGATCCCGAGCGCGTGGGGCTCTGGTTCTATTCGGGCGGAGGCCCGTTCCTCAGCCTGGCGCTTCGGGAGAAGCTGCCGTTCGTCAAGGCGATGGCGGCGTTCTATCCGATCCTCGATCTGCGGGAGCGCGCGCCCGGCGAGGAGAGGGGAGGGCCGAACGACCTCGACGACGAGACGCGCCTGGCGTTCTCTCCCGCGGCCCAAATCGCGGCCGCCGCGGCTTGGGCGCCGCCCCTCTTGATCGCCCGCGCCGGCCGGGACAATCCGTGGCTGCTCGGAACGGTGGACCGGTTCGTCGCGGCCGCGCTCGCGGCCAACGCGACGATCGACGTGCTCAATCACTCGGCGGGGCGGCACGCCTTCGACATCCTCGACGACGACGCCCGCTCGCGCGAGATCCTGGCGCGGACGCTGGCGTTCTTCAAGGACAGGCTGTAGGCGCCCGTCGCGGCGCCGCGCGCCGGCGGCCGGGTTGGCGCGTCGAGGAGCCGGCGCGACCGATCCGAGATCAGAACGCGACGGCCGCGCTCATTCCCATTCGATCGTTCCGGGCGGCTTGGACGTGACGTCCAGGCCGAGGCCGGACACGCCCGGCAGGGCGAGAATCCCCGCGCGCAGGTCGCGCAATACCGCGTCCGGCAGAGGCGCAGGCGCGGCGGTCATCGCCCGCTCGGAGAGGACGGGCCGGACGACGACCATCTCGGCGCCCCGGCCGTCGATCGCGAGCGGGACCATGCAGGTCGGGCACTGCCAGATGCCGTAATAAGCGCCGTGGCGGCGGAGGCTGTCGGTCACGAGGGCGTCCGCCTCGCGCAGGAGATCGAGGCGCGGCCGAGTGACCGTGGCCGCGACGGGCGCGAAGGTCGTCGGCGGGCCGGGAGCGAGGTTCCAGAGGCAGCGGTTGATGCCCTCGACCTCGCGGAAGATCGTGCCCGCGGCCTCGAGGAGAGTGTCCCAGGACGCGGCGCCGCTTAGCATGACCGGATGCTCGTAGGAGCGAAGATCCGCCTTCACTCCGACCGAGCGGATGGGCAGGACCTCGCCGGCGAGGCCGTATTTCGCGGCGATCGCCCGGACGGCGGGCCGCATGCGCTCGAAGCCCTTGGTGTCGGGCGCGCCGGTTGAGCAGAGGAGCCGGACGCCGAGGCCCGGGCCGGGGAAGGGGTGCTTCCAGACGAGGTCCTTGTCCAGTCCGAGCAGCTCGCCGAGCTCGCGGACTTCGACCTTGTAGAGATCGGAGAGCGGCTCGATGACCTTGCCCTGCCTGATCATCTCTTCAACAAGCGGGACGCGGTTGTGGTGGGTCTTGATCGTGTCCGCCCGCTTCGTGCCGCCCGTCTCGATCGTGTCGGGATAAATCGTCCCCTGGCCGAGGAGGTGGCCCTCCAGGCCGAGGCGGCGCGCCTCGCGCTCGAAGACGGAGATGAAGGTGTTGCCGATGATCAGGCGTTTCTTCTCGGGCTCCACGACGCCCGCTAGGGCGGAGAGGAAATCCTCCGAGGCGTCGACGAAATGGAGATTCCGGTCGAAGCCTGCCGCAGCGAACGCGGCCAGGACCTTGCGGCTTTCGTCCTTGCGCATGAGACCGTTGTCGACGTGGAGGAGGTGGAGGCGGTCGGAGCCGAGGGCCCGGCCGAGGAGGACGGCCGTCACGGTCGAGTCCACGCCGCCCGAGGCGAGGAGGAAGACCGAGCCGCCGCCGACGCGCTTGCGGATGCGGGCGATCTGCTCGTCCACGTAGCCGCCCATGGTCCAAGTGGGGCGGCAGCCGCAGATGTCGAAAACGAAGTTGGAGATCATCGTCTCGCCGTTGACCGTGTCGTCGACCTCAGGATGGAACTGGACGCCGTAGCGGCGGAGCGTGTCGGAGGCGATGGCCGCGTAGCCGTGGATCTCGCCGTCGGCGCCGAGGCGCGAGCGGCCGATCTCATGAAAGTCGGGGCCGACCTCGACGACCGAGTCGAAGTGGCTCATCCAGACCCGCTCGACGGGCCGGAGGCCTTTGAAGACGGGGCAGGCGGCGTCGGTGATATGGAGGTCGGTCGCGCCCCACTCGCGGCCGCCGTGGATCACCTTGCCGCCGTAGCGCTTGGCGATCTCCTGGTGGCCGAAGCAGAAGCCGAGGATGGGGACGGGCAGGTCGTAGATCGCGGTGGTGTAAGCCGAATCCTCGCCGAAGGCAGAAAGGCTGGGGCTGCCGGAGATGATGATGCCCTTGTAGCCCCGGAACATCTCGATCGGGTCCTCGGGCTGGCGGATCTCGGCCAGGACGTGGAGGCGGCGGACCTTGGTGGCGATGAGGTGGGCGTACTGCCCGCCGAAGTCGATGACGGCGATGGCGTCGTGTTTCATGGGCTTCTTCTCTCGGGTCGGGCACAATATAGCGGTTGGGGCTCGCGGGTGTCAATGTGAGGGGGATGGTCCTATTTATCCGGTCCGATGCCGCGGGGATAGCCATGGCGAGCGACCGGAAGCCGCGCACGACGCTGCAGGGGGGCGATGAAGGGACCGCAGGCCTCCTGCGGCCATCGCGAGAGGCCGTTTAATAGCCAGAAGCGATTAAAATCGAGCTTGTATATCCAAGAAATTGCTGACAAATCGGACGAGGCATGGGGACAGGCCAAGCCCTTTTCAATGTTCGATAAGGGTCAGCGCGTTTTTGCGACTACATACACATATCTCAACATGCCCGTCCCGGTGTTTTTAACATCATGCTCCGTATCGGGCGGACAATACTGCACAGTACCGGCTTTCACTTTCAATAGCTTCCCGTCGGCATAGATCACAGTCCCTTGCCCCTCAAGAATGACAAGAAGCTCTTCGTAGTTTTCGGTACTGTGTTTCCCAACCGTCTTGCCCGGTGATAGCGCCACAGCACCGGCGCGCATGGTAACGCTTTCTGGCGGGCCACCTAGAAGCCGAATGTATTCCTGATCGCCCGTGCCGAGATCGATGACCTTTGGCATAAGCTTAGATGCGGGAGATTGGGCTGAAAGAAAAGCAATATAAGCTAGGGCGAGTAGAGTGAGAGCGGCAAATGATAATGATCGGGTCTTTCCCGACATTCTTCATCTCCTTATCGAAAGATCATTCGTTCCGCTTTTCAATAATCTCAGGTATCCATGAATCGAAGATTATTGAGTCCAGCCTGATAGGGGCGGCATAGACTACTCCGATGATTGTTAATAATCAAGCCCATTACGAATGACTTTGCGGATCGACATGAAGTTCGAGTGAAAGTCGGACGTCGGTGTGCCTTAAATCTCTCCTTCGCATCCGGATCCACTCGCTTCGACTTACATGTTTATCAGGGTATTGTTCCCCGCAAATCGATTCTTCCCCCCGAATTCATTCGATAAAAAGGCAGCTTATGCATGATGGCTAATTTCCTTGTCCTCCTCGCGGCGGCCGCCCAGGCCGCGCCAAAGGACTACGTCTTGCTCTCGCCCGATAAAAACATCGAGCTCAAAGCCACCGTCGGCCCCGACGTGACCTACGCCGTCTCGTGGCATGGGAAGCCGGTCATCGTCCCGTCGACGATTTCGCTCGCAGTCGAAGGCAAGGGCGTTCTCGGGAAGAACGCGAGCGGCGTCGCCTATCGCTTCTCGACCTCGTTCGACGGGCCGATCACGGTCGTCCCCGAGCAGTAGAGGGGATTGTCCTATTTATCTCCTCCGATGCGGCGGAAGGGACGAATGAATGGCGATAAATAGGACCGGCCCTTTTTTCCTGCTAATGAGGAAAGATGGGAATAAGGCGAGCCGTTCAGGACTATTTGATAAGGAGCGGCTCCCGGATGGAAGCTCGTCGATCCGTGCCGAGATCCTCCATTGTGATCTCTAAATCATACGGGCCTGGAATAATGGGGGGCAGCTTGATCTCCGCCAAAAGTGCATCGGGCTTTCCCTCAATTGCTTTATGATCGCGCACGGCTATTTCGAGAATTGTCTCGGATTTGTCTATCCGGGAAATAAGTTTCGCACCAAGGGATAAGATCGGGCGGTCCTCCGGGTTGGCAGCGCGCAACTTATATGGAAGGATGAGGCTTAGCCTGTCTGTGCTCGCCGTCATTTCCGATACGGCCGGGCTATAGCCTCTGGGCATGAGGGGATAAAACTCGGTCAGCGACCGTTCATCGGTCCCTCCCTTTCCCTTCTGGCCTAAACGCAGCCTCGTGAATACCGGGTCCTGCCCTGTCTTCATCAAGAGCGGCGAAAACAGCCGGATGCCTTCATCCACCGGGACCGTTTCTTCGGAGCGTGCGTGCCCGACGCAGGCTTCTCCCGAGTCAAGATCACGGACGACTATCCGAGCCTCGCAGGCTCCGGCAGGAATTGGCAATATAAGATAGGGCAACAAGGATTTCCCATCAAAACTCGTGAGGTCGATCGTCCATCGGCGGAGAAAGATTTGAGCGCCGTCTTTGTCACGTAGCAGGACGGCGATCTCGGACTTAGAGGCAGGGGGGCCGGTTTTCGCCCCGACATCCATACGGGCTAGTATGCAAGCCTGGGGCTCCGTTCCATCAGCCGGTACGAGAATCTCGGCCGGGAAAGGAAGCGGATTTGAATACGGGCTCTCCGACCAGATGAGGTCGAGGAGCTGAACGTCTTTCTCGAAATCCGTCATCTGCGAAAAAGGCTTGGATTCCGTATAGCTATCCTGGACCAGCACGCGGGTATCCGGTTGGCTGACTTCGACCCGGATCTTATGAAATTTTCCCTCCCAAGATTCTTTTACATAATAGCCGAGGACGTAGAAATTCCCCGTCAAAGACTGGAGTTCCCGGGAAATCTCAATGACCTGGTTGATATCCGCGAAGTACTTGCCGCCCGAAGCCGCAGCCATGTCTTTCAGAGGATGCTCTTGCCAAATATGTTTGACCTTATCCCCGGTGGCAACGAACATCCAATCCTGGGTGTTAATAGCGTAAACGGGCGTTCCGATTGCGCCGAAGAGGCTTCCAATTTCGCGGGGGATCTCCCGCGACGAGAAGAGAATCAGGCTTTTATTGCCGGGGATGGTTTTGAACACCTCGGCCACGTCCGTCAGCCGCGGGACGAAATCAGTTCTGCCAGAAGCGCCAGAGCCGGGAATAAAAACCGAAGTCTCGGCATTAGATTCCTGTTGAACATCAAAGACACGGCTCTGTTGAGAAACACCGTAATCTCTTGTTATCGATTCGCCTGAACTCGGCGGCGGTTCGGTCGTACGTTCGATGGCCCGGCGGACCCGGGCGATATCCGTGGTCAAATATTCTCGAACAAAGAAGCCCGACATCGAATAGAAGCCAAGAAGCCCCACTTCGTCGCCCGGACGGATCTCGGTATCGAGAAACCGTTGCGCCACGGACACGGCTTTTTGCCTTCCTTGGGGATCGCTTCGTTGGACATCTAAGAAAAGAAAAATCTTTCGGTTCATGGTCGTGGCCGGCTTGACACCAGTGGATAGGGCCGGAGTCACAACCACGCCTTCTTCATGGATCGAGTGAACTTCGAATTCTGTAATGGTCTTTTTCCGACCGTCCTCATAAAGGGTGAAGTCTTCTTTGTGAAGGTTCATGACCGGCCGGCCGTCTGCCCCGAGGACGCGGACAGGAACGAGCTTGACGACCGCTGCGGCCTCATAACGGAAGGGCTGCCTCTGTTGAGACTGGCCTTGTATTCCGCTCCATAGCCCCAATCCGAGGATGTAAAGCGAGGCTGCTGTCCCGTATGCCCCGATGCGGCTTTTCGAGGTTATCATTCTTCTCTATTTTGAATATATCACGTCCGTCTCGACCGAGAAGAACTTGTATTGATCGTACGTCACGTCGGTCTCGGAACGCTGGAAGCTGCGGCCCAATTTTCCCAAATATCTTTCTTTGATGTTGTACCGGCTGGGGAACCGGATGCCGTTTTTTTCGAACGCATATTCGGACGTCATGAGAACATCAGGTTTCATATTCAGTAATCGACCGACATTTTCGACGCCGGCGTAATTTTCCATGGAGGCGGGATTCCATTGGATTTTAAGTATGCCGGCGTCCTTTTTCCGTAACCATATCGTGCCGAATAGATAATCGGGGTGGACACCCGCCTTTGGAACAGCCTCGATGACCACAGCTGTTTCGCCGATAGCCTTCTCTTCACGCACGATCTTGTACGTGAAATCCGCCTGCCGGTCCCGACCAAGGAGCCCCAGAGGCCCTCGAATGACATACGCATATTTAAAAATATGAGTTTTAAGCGGAGCGTTTGATATCTCGGTGTTTTTCCCTTGTTCTTTGATGAGTGTCCGATTTTCACCTAGGTGGCCGGCCCTGTCATGGACGAGCTGATAATCGTAGAGATACTCGTATCTTTCGATCCGGCCATCCGTGAAGACAGAGCCGGCCAACATGTTGACCTTCTCCCATTTCGTATAAAACCATTCCTCGATATTTTCGCGGCAAACGAAGTCCAATACCGCCCGCGAGAGC
>Ga0335071_10008504_pt1 | contig 10527 bp, 6 predicted proteins | sample Lox_Sample_15_FD_206724 | JGI IMG/M metagenome (GOLD analysis project Ga0335071, IMG submission 206724) | Soil microbial communities from Loxahatchee National Wildlife Refuge, Florida, United States - Lox_Sample_1.5 | ecosystem: Environmental > Terrestrial > Soil > Wetlands | place: USA: Florida...
CTCTTATCGCCTTTATGTGGTGCTACGGCGAGGCTCCGGCGAGGCTCCGGTGCAGTCCCGGCGAGTCCCTGACGCGGATTGGGCAACTCACTGAAGCTGCAATACTTACGACGGTAGCCCTGCCGTTTCGATCTTCCCGCCGGCCTCGCCTGGCGGGCCAAGGTGGTTTGGAGAGGCTACTTACGAGGGATCAAACCCCGACGGGCGGCTTCCCCGGGCCTGCCGCGCCCGTCGGTGAGCGCATGAAACGCGGGGCGCGGCCGCCTGCTAACTTTTTAGCATATTCCGGTTGACAGGCCGCGCGGTAATGCTAAAATTTTAGCATATCGAGTATGAACCATGAGGCCCATCTCAGCCGCCGGGAACGGCAGATCATGGATGCGCTGCACCAGCGGGGGCGGGCCAGCGCCGCCGAGGTCCAGGCGGCGCTGCCGGAGGCGCCCAGCTATTCGGCGGTGCGCGCCTTGCTGCGGATTCTGGAAGCGAAAGGCCACGTCAAACACCGGCGCGAAGGCGCGCGCTACGTTTACCTGCCGCGCGCGTCACGCGCGATGGCGCGGCGTTCGGCGCTGGAGCGCGTCGTCGCCACCTTCTTCCAGGGCTCGGTGACGCAGGCCGTGGCGGCGTTGCTGGAGACGGCGGATACGCAATTGCCCGATTCGGACTTACACAAACTGCAACAAATCATCGAACAAGCCCGTAAGGAGGGGCGCTGACATGAACACGCTGTTGGCAAACATCACGCATTATCTCCAGAACTCCGCGCTCACCGCGCTGTTCTGTGACGCCTGGCTTAAGAGCCTGGCCGTCCTGGCCGTGGCTGGCGGCCTGTGTTTCCTGTTGCGGCGGGCGGCAGCGGCGGCCCGGCACTGGATTTGGTTCCTGGCGCTGGCCAGCTTGCCGGTGCTGGGGTTGCTCGCGGGCATACCGCACGCCTGGCAAAGACCGCTCTGGTCGGTCTCCACCGGGTTGACTGCCGGCAACGAGGTCTCGCTCGTGCTTAACCTGGCGCCCGCGCATCCGCCCGCGACGCCCGCCGCCGCAGCCTCCCCAGCCGAGGCGCCAGCCCTCCATAGCAATCGGTGGGCCTCGGGCAGCGTGCCGCCTGTCGCCGCCCGGTTCAGCGTCGGTTGGGTGGTCGCGGCGTTTGCGCTTTGGTTGGTCGGAGCCCTGGTGGGCCTGGCGTTCGTGCTGGCGGCACAGGTGCAGCTCCGCCGCCTGGCGCGCAGCGCCGTTCTCCTGCAAAGCCCCGACTGGGCGCTCCTGCTGCGGGAAGCGTGCGACAAATTGCGTCTGCGCCGGCCCGTGCGCCTGGTGCAGTCCGTGGACAACCCGATGCCGCTGACGTGGGGTTGGTGGCGGCCGACGGTCCTGCTGCCGGCGGAGGCGGTGCATTGGCCGCCCGAGCGGCGCCGCGTGGTCCTGCTGCACGAGCTGGCGCACGTGAAGCGCTGGGATTGCCTGACACAGATGGTGGCACGGATGGTTTGCGCCGTGTATTGGCTCAATCCGCTGGCGTGGCTTGCCGCGCGGCGCATGTGTGTCGAGCGCGAGCGGGCGTCCGACGACCTGGTGCTCAACAGTGGCTGCCGGGCCTCCGATTACGCCGCGCACCTGGTGGATATCGCCCGGGCCTTCCGGCGCACGCCGCAATTGGCCGGCGTCGCCATGGCGCGCTCGCCCCAATTGCGCGGGCGGATCGCCGCCATTGTGGACGCCTCGCGCGCGCGACGGCTGCGCCCGCTGACGGCGCTGGCCCTCCTGACCTTCATGAGCGCTCTGGCGCTGTCGCTTGGGGGGAGAAGCCAGGACGCCCCTCCCGCAGAAGCGTGGGATTCTCCGCAACGCCGGGCGCTGCTGGCCCAGGTGGAGTCGTTTGCCCAGGCGAAGGAAAAGCAGTCGGAAGAGTTGGCGGCCAAGGCGGGCGAGCAAATCTCCCCGCAGTTCCAAGGCTTCTTCGATGCTGCCATCAAGGGAGACTGGCAGACCGTCACCAATCTCTACATGTTCTGCAAGCAGCATCACCCTCAATACGACAAGGGCACCAATGCCGTGGACGAGAGCCTCCGCACGGCTTATTGGCAGCCGGTGCTGGAGATTGACCTCGCTTACGATACCGTCGTCAACTGCGCCCCGAAATACACCGCGCTGCTCGCGGACGGGATCATCAATTCGATCCCCGCCGGCAGCATCTACTTTGGCGGCACCGACCCCGGGCGCGGGGTGCCAACCGCCTTCTCCAAGTCCCAGGTGGACGGCGATCCCTTCTTTACCCTCACCCAGAACGCCCTGGCCGACGGCACCTATCTGCAGTATCTGCGGGCCATGTATGGCGGGAAAATCCACACGCCCACGGAGGAAGATTCGCAACAGTGTTTTCGGGATTACATGGGTGACGCGGCGCGCCGCCTGCAGGACCATAAGCTCAGGCCGGGAGAGGACGTGAAGATGGTGGATGGCAAAGTGCAGGCCTCTGGCCAGGTCGCCGTCATGGCCATTAACGGCCTGATCACCAAAGTCGTCTTCGACCGCAACCCCGACCATGAGTTTTATGTCGAGGAGAGTTTCCCGCTGGAGTGGATGTATCCTTACCTGGAGCCGCATCAGCTCATCTTCAAGCTCGATCGCCAACCGTGGGCGCAGTTGCCGGAGGAGGCCATCGCGCGCGACCACGAGTACTGGAGCAAGCTGGTCGGCGGCATGTTGGGCGATTGGCTGGGCGACCAGACCACGGTGCGCGAGGTGGCGGACTTTGTTGACCGGGTCTATGTGCGCCAGGACCTGACGGGCTTCCCCGGCGACCCGCAGTTTGTCCAGAACGATTACGCCCAGAAGATCTTCTCCAAGCTCCGCAGTTCCATTGGCGGACTCTATGCCTGGCGGTTGGGCCCGGCTGCTCCAAAGGAATACCAGCCCAAGTCCAAGGCCGAATACGAAGCCCTCGCCCAAGAGGCTCAGTTCGCTTTCCGGCAAGCGTTTGCCCTGTGCCCTTCCAGCCCGGAAGCCGTGTTCCGGTACGTCCAGCTCTTGCTGCAGCTCAATCGCGTGGACGAGGCGCGGCTCGTGACCGAGACAGCACTGAAGGTGGAACCACAGAATAAGCAGGTGAAGGGCCTATTGGAGAATCTCAAGAGCTACAAGCGCCAGCAAAGGAATGCCGGGGCGATGACAAACACGCTCGCCAGCGTGGCCTGGCCGGCACGCGGCCCGACATTGACTGGCGCCCAAGCAGGCGCCCGGGCGGAACAACTGGCGAACGAGAAAGCGCGTGCGCTCTACCAATGCCAGCCCTTTCACGACGGCCCGCCGGCACAGTTCGTTCGAGGAAGGTGGGTCTGGCACGACCGCCGAGCGCAGGGAACGCTCGACGTGGAGGCCACCGTTGAATTTGAAGCCGACGGCAGCAAGGCGGACGTGACCGTCACTCCGTTGGACAGTCGCGCGACTCCGGCCTCGCTTAATCGCGAGCCGGTCCGCCCCTAACTGGACGCCACATGAATATCCAGGCGGCCCAGCAGTCTCACCTTACATGGTTTTTCGCACCGTTCTGCGGCTGATCGCGGCCGGCTTGGCCGCGGGAACGCTCTGGGCCGCGCCCCAGCCGTCGCTCACAAACGGCGCCGGCTACTATCCGCTCTGGCAAAAGGCGCCGCCGAACACCACCGACATGGTCTTGATCTACCAGGGCGGCACGCAGCGCTCGGCCTGGGCGCCCGCGGAATTCGCGCCCTATGTCAGCGCCGTGGATCCGCGCGATCACCGGGAGAAGTGGCTATTCGACGGCTTCCTGTTCATTGAATACGTGAACGGCAGGAAGCACGCCTTCGAAGAAGGCTTGAAGCTCCCGCCCGCCGACCAGCGGGACTGGCAGGATCTGCTGGCCAGGAATTTCGCGCCCGGCCACGGCTTGGCGGCTTTGGAGCAAACGTGCGCCGCAGTGGAAAAGCGGATTGGCCCGCCGCGGTGTTCGCGGCAGGTGGTGCTCACCCTGCCCGAGCCGATCGAAGGGGCGACCAACTGGGGCGCTCTGGATGGGCGCGCCCTGAACTTCGCGGTGCCCGCTGATCGGGTGGCCGCTTGCGAGTGGCAGATTGACTGTGCGCTCAAGCAATGGCAGGAGCTGGCGCCTCGGCACCTCACGCTGGCGGGCTTCTACTTCGTGCCGGAACGGACCTTGGGCGCGAATCCCACGTTCCTGCCGCTGATCGCCCAAGTAATCCACGCGCGCGGCAAGCAGTTCTTCTGGATTCCCTATTGGTGGGCGCGCGGCGCCGCGGAGTGGAAGCAGCACGGCTTCGACGCCGCCTGGCAGCAGCCGAATCATTTCTTCCATCCCGAAGTGCCTGACTCGCGGCTGCAGGAAGCCTGCATTTTTGCGCGGCAGCACGGCCTGGGCATGGAGATGGAGCTGGACGAACGCCTGATCAGCACGCCCCAAACCTTCGCGCCGCGTTTTGAGGCTTACTTGAAGGCCTTCGAGGCCAACGGCGCCAAGTCCTCCGCCTCGATAGCCTACTACGAAGGCGGCGGCACACTGCTGCACCTGTTCCAATCAGACCAGCCAGCCGTGCGCGGTCACTACGACCGCCTGGCCGAATGGGTCCTGGATCGGCAGCGCCTGGCCGAAGCGATGCAGCGAAGGGCACAGGATTGACAGGGCTGGGCGGGGCCGATTAACTGGGCGGCATGAAGCGCTTCTCAGCGGCGGCCATGCTGGCGATGATCACGACGGGGGCATTCGCCGCCGGCGGGGTGGATTGGTATCGCTGGCGCGGGCCGGACCTGAACGGCATTTCAACCGAGACCGGCTGGCAGACGCAGTGGCCGGCAGACGGGCCGAAGCGGCTTTGGAAGGCGGCGGTCGGCACGGGGTTCTCCTCCTTTTCCATCAGCCACGGGCGCGTCTATACGATGGGCAATGCCACCAACACCGATTGGGTGTTTTGCCTGGACGCCGGCACGGGCAAGCTGTTGTGGAGCCATTCGTACCCCTGCGCGCTCGACCCCAGGAACTTTGAGGGCGGCCCCTGCGCAACCCCCACCGTTGCCGAGGGCCGGGTCTATACCTTCAGCCGCAAAGGCGACCTCCACTGTCTGGACGCGGCGAAGGGGACGGTTATTTGGGCGAAGAACCTGAACCGGAAATTGGGCCTGGAGATCCCCACATGGGGATGCGCCAGCTCAGCGCTGGTCGAAGGCGCGATGGTGGTCGTCAACATGGGCAGCGCCGGGGTGGCCCTCGATGCGCGGACGGGCAACGTCGTTTGGGTCTCGGCACAGAGCGCCGGCGCCTATGCCACGCCGGTTCCCTTCAAGAGCGGGCCGGAGCTGTGCTTGGCGATCCTGTCCAAGCAATCACTGGTGGCGGTGAAGGCGGCCAGTGGCCGCCCGGTGTGGAGTTATCCCTGGAAGACCGACTATGACGTCAATGCCGCCGACCCGATTGTGGACGGCGACAGGGTATTCATCTCCTCGGGCTATAATCACGGCGGGGCGGTGCTGAAGGTGGGAGGCCCGGCGCCGGAGAAAGTCTGGGAGAACAAGAACCTCCGCAACCACTTCAATTCATGCGTGCTCTGGCACGGGTACCTCTACGGCCCCGATGATAGCGGGCTGCGCTGCGTGGCGTTCGACACCGGCGAGCTCAAGTGGAGCTACCGCGAGTTCGGCAAGGGCTCGCTGATGGTCGCGGATGGCAAACTGGTGGCGCTGAGCGATAAGGGGGAGTTGATCATCGCCGAGGCTACGCCCACGGCGTTCACGCCGATTGCGCGCGCGCGGGTGCTGACGGGTAAATGCTGGACCACGCCCGTGCTGTCCAATGGGCACATCTACTGCCGCAACGCGGTCGGGGAGGTGGTCTGCCTGGACGTGAGCCGGAATTGACGGGATTGAGGCAAGGCGTGCCTGTCCGGCGCCTGGCCCAGCCCTCCCTCCGCCCATGCTGGGGAGTTAGACCTCCGGTTTCACGTTGCGCGTCCCCGACTGTAGCCGTATGGTGAGGGGCATCAGAGAGAATCGGCCACCCTAGCCGAAGGGGCCGCAGCAAGGCATGAAGACGAAGAAATCTCGCGCGGGGAAAGCCGTTAAACCGGCGGCGCGAGCCGTTCGCCGTATGCCTCGAAGCAAACCCAAAGCCCTGCGCCGGAAATCGAGCCCCACTCAAAGCCGCAAGAGCAGGACCAGTGCAAAGGCAAAACTCCGCGCCCCGGCTAAGAGCAGGACGGTCGTCAAGCCAAAGATGGCAAGGAAGCGGGTCACTCGCAAATCCAAGCTAGCGGCGTCTTCCAGCCCGCTCGAAAGCGCGCCGATGAGCCCGCCGGCGGCGGCCAGCCGTCAGCCAGAGCTGGAGGCTCTCCGCGCGGCGCAACCGACAGCTCCCGCCACCCTGGCGCCAGAATCGCCCGGTAAAGGGAAACCGCAGGCCAAGGCCGGCCTCTACATCCCACCGATCCTTCTACAGGGCGACGAGCCCGGTGTGCCTCCCATGACCGGCCCGGGTCAGAAATATGCCCTGGGTCCGACGTCGCCCGCTGGCCAGCCCGAAGGCGCCTACGCCGCATTGCCGGAGGCCTACGGGACCGGGAAGCTGCTGCTGACCGCGCGTGACCCGCACTGGCTGTATGCGCATTGGGATCTCACCCTGCAGCAGCAACGGCACTACAATGCCCTGTCCGCCGACCGGCATCTGGTAATACGGGTCTTCGCCGGTGCAGTCGGGCCGCGTCCGCTCAAAGAAGTCCACGTCCACCCGGAATCACGGCATTGGTTCGTGCACGTGGACCATGCCGGGATCCGCTACCAGGCGGAACTGGGCTACTACCGGCCCGGGCGCCATTGGGAAACGATTGCAACTTCCTTCCCGGCAGCAACGCCCTCCAAGTCGGCCTCGACCGACCGAACCGTGCGGTACGGGACGATCTCGGTCCTGGCGCGGCTGACGCAGCCCGCAGCGACCCCCCCCCCGACGGGACCGGTGGTATTGCCGCCACTCGACGCGGCACGCGAGCGCGCGCTGGCCGAACTGATCCGCGTACACCTCGCGCCGCACGATCCGTCCGGCTCGGCAGCAATACCGGACCTCATTCGCGGCCACCACGAGCAGGCGGTCTCTGCGCCGCAAGCGCTGCCTTCCATGCCCCTGGAGGGTGCCGCGGTGGGCGTCTCCAGTCCGATCGAGGGAGCCGAGGAGCGCCCCGGCGGGTTCTGGCTGAGCGTCAATGCCGAACTCATCCTTTACGGCGCCACCGAGCCGGATGCGAGCGTGACAGTGGCCGGCCGGCCCATCGCCCTCCGCCCCGACGGCACATTCAGTTGCCGCTTCGCCTTGCCGGATGGCGACCATGCGGTAACAGTCTTCGCGCAGTCCGCACCGGGCGAAGCGCGCCAGGCAACGCTCCAGTTCAGCCGCCGCACGCAGGCCGAGGGCGAGGTGGGCGCTGCGCCGTCAGACCCGTCCCTCGAATCCCCACCGTCGGACGACCCCGGACTTTAGACATTCGACTCAGGACCATTGCCCGTGCCCAGCTACCTGTCGCTCATTCTCCATGCCCATCTGCCGTATGTGCGGCACCCCGAGCACGAGAGGTTCCTGGAGGAGAACTGGCTGTTTGAGGCCATCACCGAAACCTACGTGCCGCTGCTCCAGCTTCTTGAGCAGTGGCGGCGCGACGGGCTGCGGCCCCGCCTGACGCTCACGCTCACGCCAACCCTCTGCGGGATGCTGCGGGACCCCCTCCTGCAAAGCCGCTACGAGCGGCATCTGAATGAATTGATCGCGCTGGCGGAGAAGGAAATCCACCGAACCCAATGGGAGAAGCCGTTCCAGGAGCTGGCCCGGTTCTATCACCAGCGCTTTTGCGCCGTGCGCGACGCCTATGCCGCCTGGAACCGGGACCTGGTGGGCGCCTTTGGCCGGTTCCAGGAGCAGGGGGATGTCGAGATCATCACCAGCGCCGCCACCCACGCGCTGCTGCCGCTGCTGGCCGACCATTCGCCGTCGTTGCGCGCGCAGGTCCTGGTGGCGCGCGACCATTACCGGAGCTGCTTTGGCCGCGACCCGCGCGGCATCTGGCTGCCGGAGTGCGCCTACGTCGAGGGCCTCGAAGACGTGTTGGCCGAGGCCGGCCTCCGCTGGTTCGTGACCGAGACGCACGGCATTCTGCACGCGCGCCCCCAACCCCGCTACGGGACGTTTGCCCCGATCCTTACCCTCAACGGCGTCGCCGCCTTCGGCCGCGACCCGGATTGCGCCCGGCAAGTGTGGAGCCGCCACGCCGGCTACCCCGGGGACCCGCGCTACCGCGACTTCTACCGCGACATCGGCTTCGACCTGGACTGGGATTACGTGAAGCCACACCTGCCCGCCTCCGACCAGCGCGGGTTCACCGGCATCAAGTATTACCGGATTACGGGGCGCTCGCCGGATAAAGAGGTCTATGACCGTTCCGCGGCCCTCCGGGCGGCGGAGGGCCACGCGGCCCATTTTCTGGAGGCCCGGCTGGCCGAGTTCCGCCGCTTGGGGGAAATCCTTGACCGGCCACCTATCGTGGTTGCGCCCTATGACGCGGAGCTGTTCGGCCACTGGTGGTATGAGGGACCCGAGTTTCTGGATTATGTGGTGCGCAAGGCCAGCCACGACCAGCAGGTGTTTGAATTGACCACCCCCGACGACTTCCTGCGCCGGCATCCGACGCACCAGGTCGCGACGCCCGCCGCCTCAAGCTGGGGCGAGGAAGGCTATTGGCGCGTGTGGCTGAACGAGCAGAACGAATGGATCTACCCGCACTTGCAGGTGGCGCAGGAGCGAATGACCGAACTGGCACGGCGCTTTGCGCAGCCGGCGGCCCTGGAAGAGCGGATGCTCAAGCAGGCGGCGCGCGAACTCCTGCTCGCGCAAGCCAGCGATTGGCCCTTCATTCTCCGCACGGGCACCAGTCCCGGCTACGCGCGCAAGCGGGTAACGGAACATCTGCTGCGCTTCACCAAGCTCTACGAACAGCTTAGCGCGGCGCAACCCGACACGGAATGGCTCAACCAGGTTGAATGGCGGGATAACCTGTTCCCGGATGTGAACTACCGCTATTGGGCCTGAGCGGACCGAGAACGGGGGCAAACAGTTGGGGCCGAGTCTCTCGACCCGGCCCCAGTGAATCACGCTCGATTATGCAAGCGGCGCACCCTTGCCGCCGCCGAGGGCTTCAGGGCGTGCTGAAACGGTAGAACCGTTGCGAGTAATTCGTAGCCGTCAAGTCGCTGATATTGGTCGGACTGATGGTGAGGGTGCCGTTCGTGATGACCGGCCAGGGCTGCGGCGCGGCCACATTGTTGGTGGCGTGGAGCGACCAGGCGGTGCCGACCGCTCCCGTAACAGTGAGGCTGATATTGCCGTCCGGCAGCGCGCTCAGGCTGGTGGCCTGCGGAGACGCCGCAGAAATAACCTTGATACTGCCATCGCCGCCGGGCGCGAGCTTCGAAGTGTCCCATTTCAGCCCGGGACTCAACGCCGGGAGAGTGTAACTGCTGAACGTCCCGGCGAGACTGCCATTAAACAGATAGAAAGTATCGCCCAGCACAAACGGGTCGGCGGGATCTATTTGGGTAACCGTAAGATTGCCGCCCAAGGTAATCGTGCCGCTGCTCGTAACTTCATCCCCGGTTTGGATGTCCTCCTCAATCTCCAGGCGGGTGGTGCCTCCGAGCGTCACGCCCGCGCCAAAGGTGAGCGTGTTAATCACACCGTCGGCCAAAAAGAGCGTGCCGCCCGCGCTGACCGTGGTGGTGGCGTTAATGGTGCCGGTGCTGCTGCCCGCACAGCCCAGCGTGCCGCCGGAACTCACACCGACAGTGGTGCCGCTAATGGTGCCCGTGACGTTCAGGATGGCGCCGGAATTAACCGTTACCGCCCCGGTGCCCGTGCCGCTCCCGCTGGTGTTGCTCACCAGCAGCGTGCCGCTATTGACGGTCGTGCCGCCGGAGTAGGTGTTGGCGCCGGAGAGCGTCAGGGTGCCCGCGCCGACGTAGGTCAGCGCGTGGCCGCCGCCGATCGCGTTGGGCAGCGCGAGATTGCCGCTGCCGCCAATCGCGCTGTCTGCGTTGAGGGTGATCCCGTTCGCGAGGGTGGAGGTGGTGGCGGCAGCGCTGTTGATCAACGCCCCGCCGCCCGCAAGTCCGGTGCCCGAAAGGTTCAGGCCGGCAAAGGCTTCACTCTGGCCGTTCATGTCAAACACGCCGCTGTTGACGGTTACGGTAACACCGCTATAGATCTGGTCGCCGCCGGTCCCGCCCAACTGCAACGTGCCGCCGCTTACGGTGGTGGCGCTGCCCAGCGCGTGAGCACTCGCCGTGCTGGGGTTCTTGGCCAGAACCACCTTGCCGGCACTCACGTTCATCCCGAGATAGCCGTTATCTGCGCTGCCACCTAATGTCAGTGTGCCGGCACCGGTCTTGGTCACGGTAAACGCGCCATTAGGATTGGCTTTGAAGACGTTGTTCAGGGCGAGGTCGCCGGCGGGCAGGTCAATGGTG
>Ga0335071_10008506_pt1 | contig 10526 bp, 8 predicted proteins | sample Lox_Sample_15_FD_206724 | JGI IMG/M metagenome (GOLD analysis project Ga0335071, IMG submission 206724) | Soil microbial communities from Loxahatchee National Wildlife Refuge, Florida, United States - Lox_Sample_1.5 | ecosystem: Environmental > Terrestrial > Soil > Wetlands | place: USA: Florida...
GGTCGACGTCGTCGCCGAACTTGGTCGAGCGGAACAGGAGCTGCGGCCGCGGCTCCCAGTCGTCGGGCTTCATGCCCTTGGGCGGCTCGAGGATCCCCGTGTAGACCAGGTCGCGCGCCTTGAGGAACTCGACCACCCGGGCGACGCGCTGCTTCTCGACGATCTCGTGGCGCTCGGAGGTGAACGTCGCATGCCGCACGCCCAGCGCCGCAAGGTCATTGCGGATCAGCTCCATCATCGCCGACGTGGCGAACTCGCGCACCGGCTCCAGCCACTCGGCCTCCGGCTTGCCGCGCCATTTGTCACCGTCGCGCTTGGCAAGCGCCTCGCCGACCGGCTTCAGATAGTCGCCGGGATAGAGGCCTTCCGGAATGGCACCTATTTGTTCGCCCAGCGCCTCGCGGTAACGCAAATACGCCGAACGGGCCAGCACGTCGACCTGCGCCCCTGCGTCGTTGATGTAATATTCGCGCGTCACCTTGTAGCCGACGCGCTCGAGCAGGGCCGCGAGCACGTCGCCGACCACCGCACCGCGCCCATGGCCGACATGCATCGGCCCCGTCGGGTTGGCGGACACGTATTCGACATTGACCGGGCGCCCCTGCCCCGCGGCCGAGGCACCGTAGCGCTCGCCCTCCTTGACCATGTCGCGCAGGCGCTCGTGCCAGAACCCCGGCTTGAGCTTGAGGTTGATGAAGCCTGGCCCCGCGATGTCGGCCGCGACGACATCGTCGCGGCGGGCGAGCTGCCCGGCCAGGAGGGCCGCGAACTCGCGCGGCTTCATCCCGGCATCCTTGGCCATCACCAGGGCCGCGTTGGTCGAGACATCTCCATGCGCCGCGTCGCGCGGAGGCTCGACCGTCAGACGCGCCGTATCCACCGGGCCCGGAAGCTTCCCGGATGCGGCGAGCGCGGCCAGCGATGACGCGATTTCATCGCGGAAGTAGCTGTAGAGGTTCATCTTATCGGGCGTCGAAAATGCGGCGGTGCTCGTCGAGCGCAAACCGGTCGGTCATGCCGGCTATGTAGTCGGCGATCACACGCGCGGTCTTGGCGGTGCCTTTGCCGTCGGTCCGGCCCTGCCATTGCTGCGGCAGGCGGGCCGGATCGTCCATGAACCAGCCGAACAGGGCGGTGACGACGGCGCGTGCGTGGTCGGTCATCGCGGTGACGCGGCTGTGACGATACATGTGCTCGTGGAGGAAAGCGCGCAAGACGCGCTCCTGCTGGCGGAGCGGCTCGGAAAACGCGACCAGGGGACGGCCCGCCTGGCGCACAGCGTCGGCGGAGCCCGGATGTGCGACGGACAGGCGGCGCCGCGTCTCGGCGAGCACGTCCTCGACCATGAGGCCGATCAGCCGGCGGATGGATTCACCGATGAGCCGCGCCGTGGCAAGGCCGGGGTAGCGCCCCGCGACCTCGGCGAACACCGGACCGACCAGCGGCACGTCGCGCAGGTCCTCGATGCGGAACAAGCCCGCGCGCAGCCCGTCGTCGATGTCGTGGTTGTCGTAGGCGATGTCGTCGGAGAGCGAGGCCACCTGTGCTTCCAGTCCGGCGAAGGTAGCAAGCTCGAGGTCGTGAATGCCCACGTACTCGGTGATCGCGGCCGGAAGCGTCCCGTAGCGCGATGGATCCGCCAGCGGACCAGTCAACGGTCCATTGTGCTTGACCACGCCCTCGAGCGTTTCCCAGGTCAGGTTGAGTCCGTCGAACTCGGCGTAACGCTGCTCGAGCTTGGTCAAGAGACGCAAGGTCTGCGCGTTATGGTCGAAGCCGCCCCACGGCCGCATCGCCGCATCCAGCGCCTCCTCGCCTGCATGGCCGAAGGGCGTGTGACCGAGATCGTGCGCGAGTGCGAGCGCCTCGGCCAAATCCTCATCCAGCCCGAGCGTGCGGCTCAACGTCCGCGCGATCTGCGCCACCTCGAGCGAATGCGTGAGCCGGGTGCGATAGTGGTCGCCCTCGGGCGCCACGAACACTTGCGTCTTGTGCTTGAGGCGGCGAAACGCGGTCGAGTGGATCACCCGGTCGCGGTCGCGCTGAAACGCACTCCGCATCTCGCTCTCGGGCTCGCGGTGCAGCCGGCCGCGGCTCGCCCCCGGATGCGAGGCATACGGCGCCAGCCGGTCGCTCGGCCCAGAGCTGGTTGAGACGGGGCGCAGGACGCGCCTGAGAATCGAAGCCATGTCTTAAAATTTTAGCAGGTTGTGCCTGGGCGCGCATTTCCCGCGCTATTATATGGCTCTAGCAAAGGGCATTTACGTCCCGATTGACATCACTACCTAAATGCCTACATAACGAGTCAGGTATTCGAAACGGCGACGCATGGCTGATACCACCACCGATAGCCCCCCGTTCGGGGTCACCGAGGCTGCGGCCAAGCGCATCGCCTGGGTGCTGAGCCAGGAAGAGCACAAGGGCCTGATGCTGCGCATCGCGGTTTCGGGTGGCGGCTGCTCTGGCTTCCAGTACAATTTCACCTTCGACGACGCCAAGGGTGACACCGATTTCGTCATCGAGCGCGACGGAGCGACGGTCCTTATCGATGAGACCTCCCTCGACCTGCTCAAGGGCTCCGAGATCGATTATGTCGAGGACATGATCGGCGCGTCGTTCCAGATCAAGAACCCGCAAGCCAAGAGCACCTGTGGCTGCGGCAACTCGTTCTCCGTCTGAGAGCGAAAGCAAAGCGGCCGGCGAAGCCTAAGCGGCCGCAGCCCGCCCGCCGCCCGGCCGGCGCCCTGTCGCCGAAGATGGTCCTCGACGTGGACCACGTGACGTCGCTCAACGACATCCTCACCCCGGCCGAGCTCGGCGGCCTGCTCGAGCGCGGCGAAGCCCAGCTCACGAACGTGATCGCCGCCCTTCAAGGCGCCTGGCGGCGGCAGGACGTGGTGGAAACCCGCCGCACGGCTCATACCCTGGTCGGGCTCGCGGGCAGCATCGGCTGCAAGGCGCTGGTCCTGGCCGCGCGGTCCCTCGAGACAGGCACCGAGGCGCGCATCCCTGCGTTACTGGACCGCGTCCTGCGCCTCGTGCCGCCGACGATCGATGCGCTGCATCGCTGGCGGGCGAGCGCGGCTGCCGGAAGCTAGGGCCTTTTCGCCGCCGGCGGCGGCTCGGCGAACTTGTAGCCGAACCCCGGCATGGTCAGGATCAGCTTCGGCGATTTCGGGTCGACCTCGATCTTTCGCCGCAGCCGCGCGATCAGTACGTCGATCGTACGGTCGAACGGTGCCGATTCCCGCCCGACGATCGCGTCGAGAAGCTGATCGCGTGTCTGCGCCCGGCCGGCGCGCATGGCCAGAACGGCCAACAGGTCGAATTCGGCGCGCGTCAGGTGAACGTCGTTGCCCTTCGGATCCGTGAGCGACCGGCTGGCCATATCGAGGGCCCAGCCCTCGAAGGTGACCGCGGCCGGGGACCCGCCCGCCGCGGCGGCCGCAGGCGGTGGCGCCTGCATGCGACGCAGCACCGCCTTGACCCGCGCCATCAGCTCGCGCGGATTGAACGGCTTGGTGATGTAATCGTCGGCTCCGAGCTCGAGCCCGATGATGCGATCGACGTCGTCGCTGCGCGCCGTGACGATGATGACCGCCGGTCCCGGCCGCGGCCCCAGCTCGCGCGCGAGCGTCAGGCCGTCGCCGTCGGGCAGGTTCAGATCGAGCACCAGGAGATCGAAACTGCCGCTTTTCAGCTGCTTGACGGCCGTCGCCGCGTCCGCCACCGGGGTCACGGCGTATTCCTTGCGCAGCAAGGTCGCGATCAGGTCGCGCGTGACCGCTTCGTCCTCGACGATCAGGATTCGCGTCTGCTCTGCCATCTTCCCCTGGAGTCTTGCCTTAGGCCGCGACGTCGCGGCCCGACTTTAACATTCTGAGGGGGGCCCGCCACGCGCTGTTTTTACATTCTGTTTACACGCCCGACACACGCGGTTTACGCGCCGGCGCTCTGATCGCCACCGCATTGTTGGGACGGGGGACCACATGGACCACAGCCGGCAACGAGACGCTCTCTTCCAGATCCTGCTCGATGACGATACGACAGGCCTCACCCTCATCCAGGGCGCACCGATTCATTCCTGCGAGGATTTGCGCCGGGCGCGTGCCGAGATCGCGCGCGCCGGAGGCCGGCTTCCGGCGTCCAGGCACCCGGACTGACGCTCAAGCGGGACTGCGCGGCCGGATGCGCGCGATCGCCAGGCTGCCCCTCGGACGGGGTGCCAATTTTTACATACGATTTACGGCCCTTTCATATCCGGTTCGCGAACGCTTGCGATGCTGCACCATCCGCGATGTGACGCGAGGGAGGGCATCATGCAGGCGTATCATCAACCCCGGCTCCGCAAGACCCCGTTCGGCGATTTGCCGGCGCCAAGCGAGGCGCGCTACGTCCGCGCCGATTTCGCCAACCTGCGGCACTCCGAGGAGCCAGCGCGGTCCGCTTACGAGATTTTCAGCCTCAGGCCCGCGATCGATGGCCTCGGCAGTGCCGAGCCTGCCGCAAAGCCGGCGAGAAATTAGATGCGGCAGCCGCGCGCTCTGCCCCTCGGCGTCATGGTGGGGCTCACATCCTGCGTCATCCGGCTCGCCATCCGCGGCACGGCCGGGCATCTGTTCGCCCGCGCCCGACGCTCGGCAATGCATCTCTCCGGCCGGTACTACGCCGCTACTGGGGTTCTATTTTCGCGCCCGCGGTGACGCGCCGCCACTTGGTCCGCTCCGATTGGATGAAGGTCTCGAACTCCTCGGCGGAGCCGCCGATCGGAACGGCATCGATGGCCTCGAAGCGCGCCCGCGTCTCCGGCTGTACGAGGACGCGGGAAATATGGCCGTTCAACACCCGCACGACGTCACGCGGCGTGGCACGGGGCGCCACGATCCCGAACCACGCGTTCGCGCGGTAGTCCGGGATCGTCTCGCCGATCGTCGGAATGCCCGGCAACGAGTGCGACCGCGTACGGCCGGTCGTCGCCAGCGCCCTGACCTTGGCCTGCCTGATCCAGGGCAGAGCCGCCGACAGGTTCTGCATCGACAGATCGACCTTCCCCTGGGCCAGCGCGTCCATGGAGCTGCCGAACGTATTCCACTGCGTCTGCATGGACACCTGGATCTGCGCGAGATTGTCGAACAGCAGGATGGCGAGCGAGTTGGTGCTGGCGAAATCCACCCGCGCGAAGGTCGGCGGCGGTCCCGACTTCGCGCGCTCGATCAGTGCCGGAACGGTCTCGGCCGGGAAGTCCGGCCGGGTCATCAGCACGTTGTCCATGTCGGCGATGAGCGACACGGCCGCGAAATCGCGCTGCGGGTTGTAGGGCAGGTCCTTGTGGACGAAGGGGTGGAACGTCACCATGCCGGTCGTCGTCAACAGCAACGTGTACCCGTCGGCGGGCGCTTGGGCGACCTGAGCGGCCGCCTTGATACCGTCGTTGCCGAGCAGCGGCACGACTTCGACCGGCTGACCCAGCCCGGGCGACAGAGCGTCGGCCATGATCCGCGCGATCTGGCCGCTGGCACCCTCGAGCGCGTAGCCAATGTAGAGCTGCACGGGCTTTTGCGGATAAGCCTGCGCGCCGGCAGCACAAGGTGCGAGCAGCGTCACAAGACCGATCACCCCGGCTATGCGCAGTGCAGCGCGACGAAACATCGTCCTCCCCGTCCCGCTTCTGGGGCGCGCGCCTCGCATTCTGCGCACGCTGATCCCCTGTCCCGGCGACGCTATCAGGCCCTCCCGGCCACGGCAACACGCGCGCCCGAGCTGCGCATTCCGTCGATAAGGCTTTGTGTCCATGCGCGCCAACCTTAGGATGACACCGCCAGAACAGTCCTCGGGGGATGGGCTGATCGACATGCGTGTGCCGCGCGGCAAGTTCCTGACCTGGCTCGGACGGATCGGCGGCCGGGCGCAGATCATTGCGGTCGCCTCGCTGATGGTGCTCGGCCTGCAGGCGGGGCTGCTCGTCTACGGCCTCGACCGCGGCTTCGGCATCCTGACCGAGATCCTGGCCAGCACGAACCGCGCCACGGGTGCCGTCGACGGGCTCGCCGCCGACCTTGCCACGGTCAACGGAAGCATCGTCGCGGTAATGGCAGGCCTGTTGAGCCCGGCCGATGTCAGCGAGTTCGTGGTCGAACGCCCCGCCGCGATCGCGCGCGAGTGGCCGACGACCAAGACCCGGCTCGGCACGTTCGTCGATCCCTTCACCGCGCTGCGCGCGCAGGATTCGATCGACCACCTGGCGGCGTTCTCGACCGAATTTACCGACGTCCTGCAGCACCCCGACCGTCCGGCGCTCGAACGGCTGCAGGAAGACTGGCACGACCTGCAGGATCCGCTGTTGCGGCTCATCAACGAGGTACGGGCGCGCATCGTCGAAAAAGGCGAGAGCGAGCGCCTCAGCGCGAGCGCGCTGAGCCGGAATATCGGCATCGCCGAGGGGCTGGCACTGGCGATCGGCCTGTGCGTGCTCGGCGCCACCTGGTATCTGCTGATCTTCACGATCGCCCGGCCGGTCACTCGCATCGCCTCGACCATGACCACCCTGGCCGAAGGCCGGCTCGACGCCCGCATCCCGGGACGCGAGCGCCATGACGAGATCGGAGAAATGGCGAGCGCGATCGAGGTCTTCCGCAGCCATGCCACCGAGCGCGATGGGCTGCTGCGCGAACGGGCCGATGCCGCGGCAAGGCTCGAGCGGCTGGTCGAGGAGCGTACCGCGCAGCTCAAGCAGCGCGGCGCCATGCTCGATGCGACCTTCGACAACATGACGCAGGGCATCCTGATGGTGGACCGCGAGCTGCGCATCCTCGTCCACAATCAAAGGTATCTCGAGCTGTGGAAGCTGACGCCCGAGACCATCAAGGCCCATCCGACGATGCCGGCCCTGCTCCGCTACGCGGCCGAGCGCGGCGATTTCGGGTCTGCGGCTCCGCAGGACGTGGTCATGGAACGTGTGTCGGCAGTCGGCCGAGGCGGCCAGGTGCAGGCCGAGACGCGCCTGGCCAGCGGCCTCGTGATCGAGATCCGCGGCGTGCCGCTCATCGACGGCGGATACGTGTTCACCTACACCGACGTCACCGAGCAGCGGCAGGCGCAGGACGAGATCCGCATAGCCAAGGATGCCGCGGAGGCCGCGAACAGCGCCAAGTCGTCGTTCCTCGCGACCATGACGCACGAGCTGCGCACGCCGATGAACGGCGTCCTGGGCATACTGGAACTGCTGCATCAGACCGACCTCGATGCCGAGCAGCGCGAGCTCATCGACGTGATCGGCGGGTCCGCCGAGGCGCTGCTGAAGATCATCGACGACATCCTCGATCTCTCGAAGATCGAGGCCGGCAAGATGGAGATCGAACGCCTGCCGCTGGCTCCGCTGCCGCTGATCGAGGGCGTCGCGGACACGCTCGCTCCACACGCGCACCGCAAAAAGCTGTCGTTCAACACCTACGTCGACCCCACCGTGCCGCCGGCGATCGTCGGCGACCCCGTGCGGCTGCGGCAGATCCTGTTCAACCTCATCGGCAACGCGATCAAGTTCACCGAGCACGGCTCGGTCTCGGTGCAGCTCACGACCGAGGGCCCCGGCCAACTTCGCCTCAACGTGACGGATACCGGCATCGGGCTCGACGAGGACGCCCGCACGCGTCTGTTCAAGCCGTTCTCGCAGGCCGACAGCACGACGACGCGCCGATTCGGCGGCACCGGCCTCGGCCTCTCGATCTGCCGCCGGCTCGTCGAATTGATGGGCGGGACGATCGGCGTCGACAGCGTGCCGGGACGCGGCTCGACCTTCTGGGTGCAGTTGCCGCTCGAGCCGTCCGAAACTCCCGCGGCACCGTTGCTCGAGGATCTCACGGGGCTGCGCATCCTGATCGTCGAGGACGACCCGGTCACCAGCTGGCTTCTCACCCGGTACATGACGTCCGCCGGCGCCGTGGTCGACACCTCGCCGTCAGCCGAGGCTGCGCTGCGCCGCCTCGATGCGCGGCCGCTGGATGTCGACGTGGCGGTCGTCGACCTCAAGCTGCCGGGCCGCGACGGCTTCGAGTTTCACCTCGAGTTGATGGAAGATCCACGGCTCAAGAACGTAAAGGCGATCCTCCTCACTGCCTACAACGATCCGGCCCATCGCCGCAGGGCGCTCGCCGCCAACTTCACCGCCTACCTCACCAAGCCGGTGCGCAAGGCAACGCTGATACACGCCGTCGCGGTCGCGGCGGGGCGCGCGGCAGCACCCGGAACGGTCGAGCGCAAACCGGCCGCCTCGGCGCGTCCCGATGCGGCGGCGGCGGGTGCTCGCGGCCGCATCCTGGTCGCCGAAGATCACGAAACCAACCGCATCGTGATCACCCGCCAGCTCGCCAGCCTCGGCTACCAGGTGGACGTTGTGGGCGACGGCCGCGCTGCGCTCGACGCGCTTGGCAACGGAACACGGTACGACCTGGTCCTCACCGACTGCTCCATGCCCGAGATGGACGGTTACGAACTTGCCCAGGCGGTGCGCGAGCGCGAGCGGGTCAATGCCAGCACCCGCATGCCCATCGTGGCGCTCACGGCAGCCACGTTGCGCGGCGAGGCCGAGCGCTGCTTCGCGGCCGGCATGGACGATTACCTGCCGAAGCCGGTCAAGCTGGCCCAGTTGGACGAAACGCTGCGGCGTTGGATCCACGGCGAGGCCGTTCCTGTGCCGGGCAGTGTTCCGGACTCGAGCCCCGTCTCGACCCGGCCGCCGGCGTTCGATCTCAACGAGCTGCGCGAGGTCCTCGGCACGTTCGATGAGCGCACGCATGCCTTCATGCGGCAGTTCGTCGATTCGACGCCGCCCCTCATCGACCGCATCCGCCAGGCCGTGGCGGCGCGCGACCGCCATGAGGCGCAACGGACGGGCCACACGGCCAAAGGGGCCGCGCGCTCGGTGATGGCGCTCGAGCTGGCCGAACTGTTCGCCGCCGTCGAACGCAGCGCCACCGATGAGGACTGGCCGACGGCCGAGGCGCAGCTCGCCGAACTCGTGCCGGCGCTACAGCGGGCCCGCGATTTCGTGGCGAAGGTGTAGCACGCCATGGCGCAGACTGAATTCCAGCGGCTGAACGTCCTCGTCGTCGAGGACCAGGAGATGACCCGCGAGATCACCGTGGCCATCCTGCGCGCGTTGGGCTGTGCGTCGATCCGGGCCGCCGCGGAAGGCCGGTCGGCGATGCAGATGGTCTTGGACGACCTGCCGGACCTGATCGTGTGCGACATCGGCATGCAGCCGATGGACGGCTTCCAGTTCGTGGGCGAGTTGCAAAAGGCCGGCAAACGCATCCCGACCATCTATCTGACCGCGCATTCGACGCCCGAGTTCGTCAAGCGCGCGCGCCAGCTCGGCGTCGATGCTTACATCGTCAAACCCGTCAAGCGCGCCGTGCTCGAGGAGCGCATACGTCACGTAATGCTGGCCGGCTAGACCGGCTCTCAGAGGGGGGGACCATGGACGAACGAGACCCGTTCCGCAACATCGCGGAGGCGCGGCCGCGCCTCATGGCGAACGCGGCTGCCATCGCACGCGTCAAGGCCGCCGTCGCCGGCAACCCCGCGGGCGAGAAGATGCGCGACAAGATCATCGAGCAGGCGAACGCCATCGAGTACGCGCCCTATGTCGAGCCGAATTTCAAGGCATGGATCCGGCTGCGTCTCAACGACCTGGCTGCCGCGCGCCTCGCCCTCTACCGGCTGCAGACGCTCGGCATGGCCTGGTTCATGACCGGCAACCCGCGCTATGTGACGCGTGCGCGAAACGAGCTGAGGACGATTTGCGAGTTCCCGGTCTGGCAGGCGCCCGACCACTTCCTCGACACGGCCGAAATGACTCATGCCGCGGCGATCGGCTATGACTGGTTTTTCGACCAGTTGACCCCGGATGAGCGGCGCACCATCGCACAGGCGATCGTCGACAAGGGCCTGAAGCCCGGACTGGCGCAGCTGATCGGCCCCGCCGATCCCGACTGGCCGCGGCGCGTCACGAACTGGAACCTGGTCTGCAACGGCGGGCTCCTTATTGGTTGCCTCGGGATCGCCGAGCGCGGCGGCAAGGGCGAGACCGACCCCGCCCTCACCCGCAAGGTGTTCGAGCTCGGCCGCCAATCGGTGCCGACCGGAATCAGAGGCTACGCTCCGGATGGGACGTGGGACGAAGGCCCTGGCTACTGGACCTACGCGACCGAATATCTCGCCTACATGCTCTCGGCGATGCGCACCGCGCTCGACGACGAGTTCGGCCTCGGTGACGCGCCGGGCCTCGCAAATACCGGGATCTACCGGCTCCATGCCGAAGGACCGCCGGTCAGCACCGGAAGCCTCGCCGGGCTGTTGTTCAACTACTCCGACTCACCGGAGACGCACAGCGGCTCGTGGGTCATGCGCTGGCTGGACCTGCGCTACAACAAGCCGGTCTTCACCTGGGTCGCAAACCACCGCAAGAAGCCCGAGGCGATGGACCTCTTGTGGTTCTCGCCCGTGGGACCGCCGCCCGATGGGATCCC
>Ga0335071_10008509_pt1 | contig 10524 bp, 9 predicted proteins | sample Lox_Sample_15_FD_206724 | JGI IMG/M metagenome (GOLD analysis project Ga0335071, IMG submission 206724) | Soil microbial communities from Loxahatchee National Wildlife Refuge, Florida, United States - Lox_Sample_1.5 | ecosystem: Environmental > Terrestrial > Soil > Wetlands | place: USA: Florida...
GGTCTTTCGGGCCCGCCTCGATCACGCGGCGGAGCTGTTCCGGCGAGGCCTGGCGCCGCACCTGCTCGTGACCGGCGGTGTCGGCGCGGGCGACACGGTCAGCGAGGCGGTGGTGGGCCTGCGCTACCTGACCGCCGCCCGGGTCAGCCCGGCGGCCGTCGTGGCCGTGGCCACGGGGCGCTCCACCGAACCCTCGCTCCGGGCGGCGGCCGCCTGGGTCCGGGGCCACGGCGGACGGCGGGTGATCCTGGTGAGCGACGGGTTCCACATGCTCCGGCTGTGCCTGACCGCCCGCCGCCTCGGGCTCGTGCCGCTGGGCTCGCCCGCGCGGCGCAGTCCCATCGCGTCCAACCGGCGGCTCGAGATCGGCTACGTCCTCGCCGAATCCTTCAAGGCGCCCATCGCGTATCTCGTAACGAGGTGACCATGAATCGAACCCATCGACGCCCAGACGCACGGACGCACGCCGTGCGGCCGGTCCTGCTCGTGCCGCTGCTCGCGGCGCTCGCGGCGGCCCCCGCGCCCCGACTCGCCGCTCAGACGCTGCGCGTTCCCTACCAGACGTTCACGCTGTCCAACGGCCTGAAGGTCATCGTGCACGAGGACCACTCCGTGCCGATCGTGACCGTGAATACCTGGTACCACGTCGGCTCGTCCGACGAGCGGCCCGGCCGCACCGGGTTCGCGCACCTCTTCGAGCACCTGATGTTCATGGGCTCGGAGCACGTGCCGACCGGGGACTTCGACAAGCTGCTCGAGGCGGCCGGTGGCGACAACAACGGTTCGACCACGGAGGACCGCACCAACTACTTCGAGGACGGTCCCGCGAACGCGCTGGCGCTGATGCTGTACCTCGACTCGGACCGGATGGGGTTCCTGCTCCCCGAGATCACGCCGCCCAAGGTGGACCTGCAGCGCGGCGTCGTGCAGAACGAGCGGCGCCAGAGCTACGAGAACCAGCCTTACGGCCTGGCGCAGGAGAACATCCTGCAGCGCCTGTATCCGGCCGACCACCCCTACCACTGGCCGGTGATCGGCTCGATGGCCGACCTCAACGCCGCCAGCATCGAGGACGTGCGGCGGTTCGACCGCCAGTACTACACGCCGAGCAACGCCACGATGGTCATCGCCGGCGACGTGACGCTGCGGCAGGTGCGGCCGATGGTCGAGCGCTGGTTCGGCGGGATCGCCCGCGGACCGGCCGTGACGCGGACGCCGCCGCCCGCCGTGCACCTGGCGGCCGACGTGTACGCCACGCTCGAGGACCGCGTGCAGCTGCCGCGCGTCTACGACACCTGGCACACGGTGAAGGCCTTCGCGCCCGACGACGCCGGCCTCGAGATGCTCGGCGAGGTGCTGGCCGACGGCAAGGCGTCGCGGCTCTACAAGCGGCTGGTCTACGAGCTGCAGATCGCCACGCAGGTGGCGGCCTTCCAGGACGGCGGCCGCATCGACGGGAAATTCGAGATCTTCGCCACCGCGCGGCCCGGTCACGATCTCAACGAGATCGCCCGCGTGATCGACCAGGAAGTGCGCACGCTCGCCGACTCGGGCCCCACGGCCCGCGAGGTCGAGCGCGTCCGCAACAGCATCGAGGCCGACTTCCTCGGCCGCATGGAGCGCGTGGGCTCGTTCGGGGGCAAAGCCGATCAGCTCAACTACTACAACTATTTCGTCGGCACGCCGGACTACTTCCAGCGCGACCTCGACCGCTATCGCGCCGTGACGCCCGCCGACATCCAGCGGCTCGCCCGCGACTACCTGCTGCGCGCGCACCGCGTGGTCCTGAGCGTCGTGCCCGCCGGTCACACCGAGCTGGCCGCGACCGAAGGAGTGTCCCGATGACCGCCCTCCGACACAGTCTGCTCGCGGCCGCCGTCGCCGGCGTCGCCGCCGCCGCCCCCCTCGCCGCGCAGCGGGTCGACCGCAGCCATCCGCCGACGCTCCCGCCGCCGCCCGCCCTGCACACCCCGTCGGTGCAGACGGCGACCCTGCCCAACGGCCTCGAGATCGCCGTCGTGGAGATGCACAAGGTCCCGGTCGTCGACGTCACCATCCAGTTCGCCGCGGGCTCGGCGCGCGACCCGGCCGAGCTGCCGGGCCTGGCGACCTTCACCGCGAACATGCTGCAGCAGGGCGCCGGTACGCGCGGCGCGCTCGACATCGCGGACGAAACCGCGTTCCTCGGCGCCTCGCTCAACACGGGGGCCGGCTACGACGCCGCCACCGCGCAGCTGCACGTCCCCAAGCGCCGCCTCGGCCCGGCCCTCGACCTGCTGGCCGACGTCGTCTTGCGGCCCACGTTCCCCGACAGCGAGATCACCCGCCAGCGGGACCTCCGGCGCGCGCAGATCCTCCAGCAGCGCGACCAGCCCGTCGCGATGGCGAACGTCGCCTTCTCCGCCATCGTCTTCGGCCCCGATCACCCCTACGGCCGGCCGCAGTCCGGCACCGAAAGCTCCACCGCCGCCCTCAGCCGCGACCGGGTCGTGCAGTTCTACCAGGCCAACTACCGGCCCAACACCGCCCGCATGCTCATCGTCGGCGACGTCACCCTGCGCGAAGCGGTCGACGAGGTGACGAAGCGCTTCGGCGACTGGACACGCGGCGAGGCGACCGCGGTGCCGGCCGCGCAGCCGGCCGCGCCGTCGGCCCGGACCATCTACCTCGTGGACAAGCCCGGGGCCGCGCAGTCCGTCTTTCGCATCGGGCTCGTGGGCGTGAGCCGCTCGACGCCCGACTACTTCGCCCTCGAGGTCCTCAACACCATCCTCGGCGGCTCCTTCACGTCGCGCCTCAACCAGAATCTGCGCGAGACGCACGGCTACACCTACGGCGCCAGCTCCCAGTTCGTGATGCGGCGCGGCGCCGGCCCCTTCGTCGCCGCAGCCTCGATCGTCACGGCGAAGACGGACAGCGCGCTGATCGAGTTCATGAAGGAGCTGCGCCGCATCCGGGACGACTCGGTGCCGCAGGCCGAGCTGGACAAGGCGAAGGCGTACATCTCGCTCGGGCTGCCGGGCGGGTTCGAGACCACGCAGGGCGCCGCCCGGCAATTCGCGGAGCTGCTCGCCTACGACCTGCCGCTCGACTACTACGATTCCTACATCCCGCACATCGCGGCGGTGACCGCGGCCGACGTGCAGCGCGTCGCGCGCCAGTACATCGATCCCGACCGCCTCGCCATCGTCGTCGTGGGCGACCGCAGCAAGATCGAGACGGGGCTGCAGGCGCTGAACGAAGGCCCGATCGTGCTGCGCGACATGTGGGGCCAGCCCGTCCCGTGAGTGGCGACGTGAAGGACCAGCTGGCGACGCGCCGGGTCTACACCGGCCGCGTTCTGAACCTCGACGTGGACACCGTCAGCTTCCCGGACGGCCAGCGCGGCGAGCTCGAGATGATCCGGCACCCGGGCGCCGCCGCCGTGCTCCCTGTGCTGTCGGCCGAAGATGCCGCCGATCCCCAGCTGCTGCTGATCCGGCAGTACCGCTACGCGGCCGGCGGCCCCATCTGGGAGATTCCCGCCGGCCGCCTGGAGCCCGGCGAGTCACCCGAGGAATGCGCGCGCCGCGAGCTGCTCGAGGAGGCCGGCGCGACCGCCCGGCGCTGGAAGAAGCTCACCACCATTTACACGACGCCGGGGTTCACCGACGAGCGCATCCATCTCTTCGTCGCCTTCGACCTCGTCGTGAAGGCCGAGAGCCAACGCCGCGAGGCGGACGAGTACATGGAGACCAAGGTGATGCCCACGAGCCAGGTGCTGGGCCTCATCCGGGACGGCGAGCTGGTGGATGCCAAGACCTCGGTGGCTGTTCTCTTTTTCGCCGGTTTTCTTCTCAAGCTGTAGTATTTGGAGGACACTCGGCGGGCCGAAGCTGGATCCAGCTTTCGACCCGCCGAGCCCACAACTTCCTTCCTCACAATGCGTTGACGGACCTGCCGGCCAGGCAGCTCAACCCGGTACGGTTCCTGCCTGTAGGGAGTAATAGATTCCCCATTCCGAGGGCAGGTGCGTCGTGACCCTGGCGGTCAGAGACGGTCTTCGCAATCTCGGGCACGCACCGAGTTCGCCGTTCGCGGCACTCGACGACGCGCAGGTCGTGCAGGCGTTCTTGGATGGGCGTGATCGGGCCTTCGACGAGCTGGTGGCTCGCTACCAGGTCCGCCTGCTGAACTTCATCTACCGGACCGTGGGCGATCGCGAGCGCGCCGAGGACCTGGTGCAGGAAGTCTTCATCAGGATCTACCGCCATCTGCACCGCTTCGACCAGACGAAGAAGTTCTCCACGTGGGCGTACACCATCGCGTCCAACCTGGCCAAGAACGAGCTTCGCAACCGCAGCCGCAATCCGCTGGTGCTCTTCCAGACCATCAAGCGGCACTGGGAAGCGGACCACCGGCCGCTCCAGTTCGAGGACTCCAGCTCGCGGCCCGACGACCTGTTCCGCAAGCGCCACCTGCGCGAGCTGGTGGAACAGTCCGTGTCGCAGCTGCCGGAACATCACCGTGTCGTGTTCGTCCTGCGCGAGCTCGAGGGCAAGACGTACGAGGAGATCGCGGAGATCACGGGCTGCAACCTCGGCACGGTGAAGAGCCGCCTGAACCGGGCCCGGAACAACTTCGCCGCCATCATCCAGCCGCACCTCGACTAGGGTTTCCCGGCCCCACCCGGAACAGTCGGGGCCGGGGGCGGTACTAGTAGGGTCCTTATCAGGGCCCGCATGAACTGCTGCGAATTTCGAGAAAAACACTCTGATTATTCAGATGGCCTGCTGAGCCCCGCCGAGCATTCGGAGGCAGGGGCGCATCTGGCCGCTTGCACAGCCTGTCGGCGGTTCGACGCGGCGCTCCGGGCCGGGCTCGATGCCTTGCGGGCGCTCCCGCGCGTGGGGGTCTCGAGCGCGTTCGGTGCCCGGCTGCGGCGGCGTCTGCGGGGCGAGTTCGCGGTGCGGGTTCCGGTGATCGCGCGCTGGTCGGGGGCGGTCGGCACGCTCCTGCTGGTCGCGACGGTGGGGGTGATCGGGTGGGACCTGCTGGAGTCGCGAGCGGCGCATCATGGCCGCGTCGGGTGGTCGTCGACCGGCTGGAGCCGCGCGTCAACCACGGTGGCGGCTGCCGGCACGGTCCCGTCGTATCCGATGCCTCGCCTGGTATCTCTCGATCCCCGTGTCGAAGCCTTCCATCCCATGAATTCCATCCTGATCGTCGAAGACACCTTCCCCTTCACGGGGGTCGCACCGCGGCGGTACGACGTGCCCGCGGTGTGGGGAGGCCCGTAGCGCCCGACAGCCTTTTGCGACACCGGCTTTCGGGCTAAGTTGCGCCCGATGCCGGGCCGGTCGTTCGATGCGTTGCAGCGCGCCCTGAACAAGGGCGAGATCCAGCCCGTCTACTACCTTTTCGGCGACGAGGAACTGCTCAAGGACGATGCGGTGCGCCGCATCGTCGCGCTCGCCGTGGACGCCACGGCGCGCGACTTCAACTTGGACAGGCGCCGCGCGCCGGAGCTGTCGGCGGACGAGTTCCGCTCGCTGGTCGAAACGCCGCCGATGCTCACGGCGCGGCGATGCGTGGTGCTCACGGAAGTGGAGTGCCTGCAGCAGAAACGCCCCAGGCAGCAGGCGCTCCGAACGGCCGTCACCGGCTACCTCGCGCGGCCGTCGCCCGAGACGGTGCTCGTGCTGGTCCAGACGGCGGGGGAGAAGCTCGATCCCGGCCTCGAGCACGGGAGCACCGCGGTCGACTTCCAGATCCTGGAGCCCGCGCGGATCCTGCGCTGGATCCATCATCGCGCGGGCGAGACGGGACTGACGCTCGAGGTGGACGCCGCGCGCCTGCTGCAGGAGGCGGTCGGCGACGACCTGCCACAGCTCGCGGCCGAGCTGGTCAAGCTCGGCGGGGCCATCAGCGGCCGGCCGGTCACGGCGGCCGACGTGGCGGACCTGGTGGGGGTTCGCCACGGCGAGACCGCCGGCGACTTCCTGGACGCCGTGAGCGGCCGGCGCTTCGCCGCAGCGGCGGCGATGGTACCACGGCTGCTCGCCGGCCCCGGCACGACGGGCGTGCGCCTGGTGTCCTCGCTCGGCACCGTCATGATCGGGCTGGCTCTGGCACGAGTCCATCTCGACGGCGGCGAGTCGCGGTCCGCGGCGCGCGAGCGCGTGTTCCGGACGATCCAGGCCGTGCGGCCGCCCGGGCTCCGGAACTGGGGCGAGGAGGCCGCGCGCTGGGTGGACGACGCGGCGAACTGGACCGCCGAGGAGTTGGAGGCGGGGCTGGCCGCGCTGCTGCGCGCGGACACGAGACTCAAGAGCACGGCCGTATCCGGAGAGGCCGAAATCGTCGCGGAGGCAGTGTTGTCGATGGGCGTGGCAGAGAGGACGGCGGCGTGAAGCCGGAGGTGCGAGGGCACCGGGACACGGAGGCGCGGGCCGCGCTCCGGATCGCGGCGGCGGTCTTGTGTCTCTGTGGCGTCGGTGCGCCCGCCAGGCCGGCCGTCGCCCAGGACAACCCCGCGTTGCGCACCGCCGTCGATCTGGCCGCTGCGGGCCTTGGCGACTCGGCGCGCCGCATCGTCGCGGCCGAGCTGGCGAAGGCGCGGCCCGGTGACCCGGCGTACATCGAGGCGCTGTACTGGCGCGGGCGGCTCGCCGCCTCGGGCGACAGTGCCGAGCGAGACCTGCGGCGCGTCGCGATCGAGTACTCGACCTCGCGCTGGGCGGACCAGGCCCTGCTGCAGCTCGCGCAGCTGGCCATGGCCGCCGGCAACGGCGCGGGCGCACTCCAGCTGGCCGAGCGACTGCGGAGCGACTATCCCACGAGCGCGCTGCGCGGCCGGGCGGCGCTGTGGGCAGGGCGCGCCGCATTCGAGCTGGGCGATCCGGCGACGGCGTGCGCCCTGCTGGATTCCGCGCGCACCGAGTCGGTCGGCGACATCGAGTTCTCGAACCAAGTGGCCTTCTACCGGAGCCGCTGCGCCAGCGTGACGCCGGCGCCACAGCCGGCCGACACCGCCCATCCGCCGGCGCCCCGTCCCGCCGCCGACAGCGCTCGTCCGGCGCCTTCCGGCGCGGGTGCTCCCTCCCTCCGGCCTGGCGCGGCGGAATCGTCGTCCGCGCCGGTCCCGCCGCCCGCGACGCCGTTCGACGTGCAGGTCACCGCGACGCGCACCCATCGGACCGCGCAGGCGGCGCTCGAGCGCGTCACCCGCAGCGGCGAGCGGGGCCGCATCGTGAAGGGCGCGGACGGCCTCTATCGCGTGCGCGCCGGCCCGTACGCCAGCGAACGCGCAGCGGCCGCGGCGGCGGCGAAGCTCAAGAAGGCGCTCGGGGGCCATCCCTTCGTCGTGCCGGCCTCGTGACCCTGCCCGGCCTCGACGTCTCGACGCCGCTGATGCAGCAGTACCGCGAGATCAAGGCGCGGCACCGCGACGCGATCCTGCTGTTCCGGATGGGCGACTTCTACGAGATGTTCGAGGAGGACGCCGAGGTCGGCGCGCGCACGCTCGGCCTCACCCTCACCTCGCGCAACAACGGCGCGGCCGCGGAGACGCCGCTCGCGGGCGTTCCCGCGAAGGCGGTGGCGGCGTACGTGAAGCGGCTGGTCGAGCGCGGCTTCCGCGTCGCCATCTGCGATCAGGTCGAGGACCCGAAGCTCGCCAAGGGCATCGTGCGCCGCGAGGTGACGGAGGTCGTGACGCCGGGCGCCGCGATGGCCGACGACCTGCTGGAGGAGCGCCGCAACACCTTCCTCGTCGCCCTCGCGACGGACGCCGCCCGCGCCGGCTTCGCCGCCGCCGATCTCTCGACCGGCGAATTCGTCCTCGAGAACGTGCCGCGCGCGGCACTGGAGGCCGCCCTCCAGCGCTACGGCCCCTCGGAGGTCGTGGTGGCCGAAGGCGCGGCCGCGCTCGCGCCCCCCGGCGTCCTGGTCACACGGCGCGAGCCGTGGGAGTTCGATCCGGCCCTCGCGGCCGAGGACATCGCGCGCCGCTTCGACCTGGCCTCGCTCGACGGCCTGGGCCTCGGCCCCGACGACGCGCTCGCCGTCGGCGCGGCCGGCGCGCTGCTCCGCTACCTCTCCGACCTGCAGCCGGGCGGACTCCCGCAGCTCAGGCGTCCCGTGGCGCGTCGCGCGTCGGGGCGGCTGTACCTCGACGCCATGACGCGCCGCAACCTCGAGCTGGTGGAGCCGCTCCGGCCGGGCGCCGAGGACGCGACGCTGCTCGCGGTGTTGGACCACACCCGCACGCCGATGGGCGCCCGGCTGCTGCGCGACTGGCTGTTGGCTCCGCTGACCGACCCCGCCGCCATCGCCGCGCGGCACGATGCCGTCGGCGCGCTCGTCGCCGACGAGCCGCGGCGCGCGGCGCTTCGGGAGGCGCTGGACGGCGTCCGCGATCTCGAGCGGCTCGGCGCCAAGGCCGCCGCTCGGCGCGCGACGCCGCGCGACCTGGGAGGCGTGCGGGACTCCGCCGAGCGCCTGCCGCAGGTGCTCGCGGCCATGGGCAGCCTGTACGGCCTCGACGACGGCTTCGACACGCTGCGCGACCTGGCGGAGATCCTGGCAGCGGCTCTGGTGGACCGCCCGCCCGCCGCGCTCGGCGACGGCGACGTCGTCCGCCCGGGCCATTCGCCCGCCCTCGACGAGCTGCGCGGGCTGCGCGACGGCGGCCGATCGTACATCGCGGGGCTGCAGTCGCGCGAGCGCGCGCGCACCGGCATCGCGTCGCTCAAAGTCGGCTTCAACAGGGTATTCGGCTACTACATCGAGATCACGCACGCCAACAGGGACGCGGTCCCTGCCGACTACGAGCGCCGCCAGACCCTCACGGGCGCCGAACGGTACGTGACGCCGGAGCTCAAGGCCTATGAGGCCAAGGTGCTCGGTGCAGAGGACGAGATCGCGCGCCTCGAGGAGCGGCTGTTCGGCGAGCTGCGCGACGCCGTCGGTGCGCGGATCCGCCGCATCCAGGACGTGGCCGCCCGCGTCGGGGCCGCGGACGCGCTGGCGTCGCTGGCGGAGGCCGCGGCGCGCCAGGGTTACGTGCGGCCCGAGGTGGCCGACGACTTCGTGCTCGACATCGAGGCGGGCCGGCACCCGGTGGTCGAGTGCGTGATGCCGCGCGAGGCCTTCATTCCCAACGACGTGCGGCTCGACACCGAGCACCAGATCATGATCGTCACCGGCCCCAACATGGCGGGCAAGAGCACGGTGCTGCGCCAGGTGGCGCTGCTCGTGCTCCTGGCTCAGGCCGGGTCGTTCGTGCCCGCCAAGCGGGCGCGCGTCGGCGTGGTGGACCGCCTGTTTACGCGGGTCGGCGCCAGCGACGACCTCGCCCGCGGCCAGAGCACGTTCCTCGTGGAGATGAGCGAAACCGCGTCCATTCTCCACAACGCGTCGCGCAGGAGTCTCGTGCTGCTCGACGAGATCGGCCGGGGAACCTCGACCTACGACGGTGTGGCGATCGCGTGGGCCGTGGCCGAGTACCTGCACGAGCGCGTGGGCTGCAAGGCGGTGTTCGCGACCCACTACCACGAGCTGACCCAGCTCGCCGACCGGTTCGCGCGCATCGTGAATTGCAACGTGGCGGTGCACGAGTCCGGCGACCAGGTGATCTTCCTGCACCGGCTTCGCCCGGGCGGCGCCGACCGCTCCTACGGCATCCACGTCGGGCGGCTGGCCGGCCTTCCGGCCGAGGTGATCGAGCGCGCGGGGGCGGTCCTGCGGTCCCTCGAGGCGGGCCACCGCGTGGCCACCGCGTCCAGGCCGGCCGACCAACTGGCGCTGTTCGCCCCCGCCGAGGACCCACTCGTGGCCGAGCTTCGCGCCCTGGATGTGGACGGGCTGACGCCGCGGGATGCGCTCGACAAGTTGGCGGACCTGCAACGACGGGCGAGGAAGGGGTCATGACGGAGACGGGAGCGGTGGCTGGCACAGGGGCACGGGGGCACGGGGGCACACGACGCCGGCGGCACCTGCTTGACCGTGCCCCTGTGCCCCTGTGCCTCGGTGCCCTGCTGTTGATTGCTTCGTGCCACGGCCGGGAGCCCGCCCCCGCGGCGGCGGACACGACGGAGAACGACGTTCCGGTGGCCATCAACAGCGGCTCGCCGTTCCAATACCCGGCCGATCTCTACGACCAGGGGGTGGAAGGCGAGGTGCGCCTGCGCCTGTACGTCGATTCGGCGGGCCGCGTCCAGCCCGAGTCCACGCGCGTCGCGTCCTCGTCGGGGACCCCGGGACTGGACTCCGCCGCGGTACGGGGCGCCGCGCTCCTGCAGTTCGCGCCGGCCCATCGCAGCGGCCATCCGATCGCGATGGCGTTCTACCAGCCGGTCGTCTTCCGCCGCGGAGTGGAGCCCGCAGGGCAGCCGGCCCCGTGACCGCTCCCGCCCCCCTGAACAGCGTGCTGGAGGCGATCGGGCGGACGCCGATGATCCGCCTGGGCCGCGTGGCGCGCGGCCTCAAGACCCCGGTGCTGGCCAAGGCCGAACAGTTCAACCCCGGCGGCTCCGTCAAGGA
>Ga0335071_10008510_pt1 | contig 10524 bp, 6 predicted proteins | sample Lox_Sample_15_FD_206724 | JGI IMG/M metagenome (GOLD analysis project Ga0335071, IMG submission 206724) | Soil microbial communities from Loxahatchee National Wildlife Refuge, Florida, United States - Lox_Sample_1.5 | ecosystem: Environmental > Terrestrial > Soil > Wetlands | place: USA: Florida...
CGCAAAAGGCCGGGTGCGATGCCTCGGCCTGGAAAGGAGCGGAGGTTGCGGTCTCTATTTACCACGTGGAGAGCTTTGAAGAAGCGGACGGGCATGAGAAATTAAAATAGCTCGGAAAACGGCAGGCACGAATTTCGAAGACCCAACCTGGCGGAGCCAGAGCCACAGTCAGGATAGACAGAAACCTGGAGGCATGCAGGCGAGGATTCTTATCGCTGTCGGCGGTTTGGGCTTTTCGGCGGTGATAACGCAACTCACGCTCCTGCGTGAGCTGCTGGCGGCATTTTCCGGGAACGAAATGGTACTCGGGGTAGGCCTGGGGCTATGGCTCTTTCTCATGGGAGTTGGCACGGGTCTGGGTCGCACGGCGGAGAAACTGCGGCAGCCGGTCACTGCGCTGGCGGTGATCCAGTTGCTGGTCGCGATTGTTCCCCTGGCGCAGGTTTTTCTTTTACGGACATTGCGGGACCAGGTCTTCACGCGCGGCGCAGCCGTTGGATTGGGGCAGACCGCCACAGCGGCGCTGGTGTTGTTGCTGCCATACTGCGTGGTGGCGGGATACGGCCTGACGCTCGGCACGTGGATCCTGGCGCGGGAGCGTGGACCGGGTGGGATTGGGTCGGTCTATGTGGCTGATAGCGCAGGAAGCATCGCAGGCGGCCTGGTGTTCACCTTCGTGCTTACGAGGTTTCTCGATCATATCGGGATTCTGCTTTGGCCCGCCGCATTGAATTGTCTTTCAGCGGGCGTATTGGTGCGGGGTGACAGACGCGGAGGCAGGCTTATTCGGAGTGCGGTCCTGATTCTCGCCCTGGGGCTTGGGCTGGCAGCCATTTTTCTTCCCAACCGTCTCGATGAAATCTCGACCGGACTTCAGTATCCCTCGGGCAAAGTCATGGCGCGGGGCAACTCGCCGTACGGCCGGCTGATCGTCACGGAATCGCAGGGACAGATCGATTTTATCGAGGATGGAGTGCCGCTGACTTCGACGCGAGACGACCAGCACGTTGAGGAAGTGGTGCATTACGCGATGGCGCAGCGGCCGGATAGCAAGCGAGTCCTTTTGATCGGCGGGGGCATCTGCGGCAGCGCGAGAGAAATCCTGAAGTACGGCGCGGCGAGGGTGGATTACGTGGAGCTGGATCCGCGGGTACTGGCGCTCGGCGGGAGATTCCTGGCCAATAATCTCGCGGATAATCGTATTAAAATCTTTAATACCGACGGCCGGTTATTCGTGAAGCGAGCCGCGGACAATTACGACGTCGTCATCGTTGATGTCCCTGGGCCGTCAACTGCCCAGCTCAACCGGTTCTACACGGTCGAGTTTTTTGGCGAGATCAAGAGAGCACTCACGCCAAATGGAGTCGTGTCGGTGGCGCCCGCTGAATATGAGAACTATGTGAGTCCGGCGCTGGCGTGTGTGCTCGGGTCGGTGCGGGCGTCGTTGCAGCAGTCCTTCCACAACGTGCTCGCGATTCCGGGCGGGCGGGTGTTCGTGCTCGCATCCGATGGGCCGCTGACGGCGGACATCTCTGCACGGATCGAGGAGCGCGGGATCAAGACGAAGCTGGTGAACCGGCACTACCTGGAGGCCACACTCACGGCGGACCGGATGGCGGATGTGGCCAATGCGGCAAGCCAGGAAGCGGCGCTCAACAAAGATTTCAGTCCGATTCTCTATTACTATCTGCTGCGACATTGGCTGAGCCAGTTCAATTTCCGAGTTGGCCCGCTGCAATGGGGGCTGTTGATTTTGCTGGCGTTTTACATGGCGAGGCTGCGCGGGGGCGCGCTGGTATTGTTCGCCTCGGGCTTCGCGGCCTCGGCGCTGGAATTTGTGCTTTTGTTTGTGTTCCAGGTGCTTTGCGGCTCGGTGTATCACCAGGTTGGCGTGATCGTGACGGTGTTTATGACCGGCCTGGCCTTCGGGGCGGCGATTACGAATTGGGGCCGGGAACGGGGTTTGTTCGACCTTTCAGTGCAGGCGTTTGGGGTCGCCGTTTACGCGGCTCTGCTGCCGGCGTTGCTGCCAATTCTGGGCCGCGTCGGCGGGATGCCCAGCGGACTGTTCATAGCGAAAGCGATCATCGGGGCCTTGACGTTGACCCTGGGGCTGCTTGTCGGCATGCAATTTCCGCTGGCGAACCGGCTGGAGTTTAGCGGCACCGCGAAAAGCAGCGCGCGCCTTTTCTCAGCCGATTTCGCCGGAGCTTTCCTCGGTGCGTTGCTGGCAAGCGCACTCCTGGTGCCGCTCATCGGGGTGACCGGCACTTGCCTGGTGACGGCGGGTCTCAATATGCTGGCGGGGTGTGCGCCAGGCTTAAGTTGGAGCGCTCGGCTGCCAGTTCGAGGGTTTGGGAGAGGTCGATGACCTTTAGCACGTTGAGGTAGTCCGGCCCTTCGCGGTGGGAACGGGGCAGGGATTAATCAGCTAGACGCTGATCGGCGGAAGTCGGCTGCCCGCTGGATTCAGGTGTCGCGCCAACTGCGGCCGCGGTCGCGAGCGCGAGGGCGGCCGAAAAGAATGGGCTCGCAGAGATACCTTTTTTGCGAATGGGGAACACGCAATTCACGCGACGGGATGGTGTTGCCGCTGGGGAGTCGCGGCAAGGGCGAATTCGAGAACGGCTTTACGGAAAGGGTGAGGCGGGGCATGCTCGGCATTCCGGAAGACCTTGCTGGATATGAACAGGCTGAACGTGATTCTTCTGAAAACGGTACGGTGGAGCGGTTGGCCTCTTTTGCCGCTGGTCCTGCTGTTTCTGCTCACCGGCTACATCATGGACGGGCGCTACGGGATGAGCAGGCTGCTCGATGAGAAAACAGCGCTGACGTTTCACCGTCTGCTGCATCTGCCGCTGATTGTTCTGGTGCTCGCCCATAGCCTGGCGGCGACGGTTTTGGCGATGCAGCGATGGGGATGGATCAAGCTAAAGGAGAGACAGGGCTTTGGGCCTTGAATTCGGGAGGTATTGGCCTATAACCGACGCGTGTCCGACGCTTTTGAGCAGCCGATCAACGCCAGCACGCGTTATTGCGCGGTGTATGGGCACCCGGTGAAGCACTCGGCTTCACCCGCAATGCAGAACGCCGGCGTGGCGGCGCTGGGGCTCAATTGGCGCTACCTTGCGTTTGAGGTCCATCCCGACGACCTGCGTGCCGCGCTTGAGGGCGCGCGACTCATGAAGTTCGTCGGTGTTAATCTCACCGTGCCGCACAAAGTACTCGCAGTCGAGATGGTCGATGTGCTCGACGAGTCGGCCCGTCTGTGGGGCGCGGTGAACACGGTGCGGTTCGAAGGGGAGGAGGGCAGGGAAGCCTGGCGGCCGTTGGGACAAATGGACGAGTTGCCGCGAAGCGTGCGATCCCACGGCTTTAATACGGACGCCGACGCGATCGGCCGGGCGGTGGTCGAGGATCTCGGGGTAGTAGTGGCCGGCGCCCGGGTGCTGCTTTTGGGGGCCGGGGGCGCCGGACGGACGGCGGCGTTCAAACTGGCTTCCGAGAGCGTGGGGCAGTTATTCCTGGTGAACCGGACCGGGGAGAAAGCGAAAGCGGTGGAGAGGGAGATCCGCTCGCGCTGGCCGTCGGTCGAGGTAACTACCGGATATCCGTCGGGCGCGGTCGATCTGGTGTTGAACGCGACGTCCCTGGGCTTGCGGCCCGGGGACGGTTTGCCCTTGGATGAAAGTCAGTTTCCGTTGCGGCAGGCGGGAGCGGTTTATGATATGATTTATCGGCCGGCAGAAACGCCGCTGTTGAAGGCCGCGAAGGCGGCAGGATGCCGCGTTGCCAACGGGCTGAGCATGTTGTTGTACCAGGGCGCCAAAGCGCTGGAGATATGGAGCGGAAAGGCTGCGCCCATTCCGATCATGCGCCGCGCGCTCGAGAAGAATGTTTATGGGTAAGAGCAGCTGGGAGTCGGGAGTCCGCAGGAATCGGGGATTTTGATGGCCTATGTTTAAAGCGATGTTTGAGGCAGGCAACTGGGCATCGATTCCGTTCCATTTCTGGTCGGTGGTGTTTTTCGTGTTTGGGGCGATCGTGGGCAGCTTCTTGAACGTTTGCATTCACCGGCTGCCCTTGGGCCAAAGCATCGTGTCGCCGCCGTCGCATTGTCCACACTGCAACTACTCCATCCCCTGGTATCTGAACATTCCGCTGGTGACCTGGCTTTATCTGCGCGGGAAGTGCCGTAATTGCGGAGCGCCGATTTCCATTCGGTATTTCCTGGTGGAACTGCTGACAGCGGTGGTCTTTCTGTGTTGCTGGCTGGCGTTCGGGCGACACTCCGTCGGGTTGCCGTTGGTCTATGCGGTTTTGCTGTCTGGCCTGATCGTGGCCACATTTATTGATTTCGAGCATTTCATCATTCCGGACGAGATCACGATTGGCGGAGCGGTGACGGGGGTTGTGGCTTCGCTGCTGGTGCCGGCGCTGCACGGCCAGCGAGCGCTGCCCGAAGCGATCCGGCAGAGCCTGGTCGGATTGATCGTCGGGGCCGGGTTGATCTACTTCATTTTGCGGATGGGCAAGCTGTTGTTTGGCCGCCAGCGGGTGGAATTCCCCGCCGATGCCAAGGTCATCTTTGGTGAGACCTCTGTACACCTCCCGGACAGGGAGATTCCGTACGAGGAAGTTTTTTATCGGCGATCGGACACGGTAGTGATGCACGCGCAAAGAGCGGAGCTGGCGGATCGGTGCTACAAAGATGTGCGGATACGGCTGAGCCCGGAGCGGCTGGAAATCGGGGAGGAAAAGCTCAATCCCGAGGAGGTGCCCTTCCTGGAGGCGGTCGGCGCAGAGATTGTGTTGCCGCGGGAAGCGATGGGGTTGGGCGATGTGAAATTCATGGCGGCGATCGGAGCCTTCATCGGGTGGCAAGGGGTATTGTTCTCGCTCATGGTCAGCTCAATAATTGGTTCAGTTGTGGGGGTGACGTTGATTCTGCTTCGCCGGCAGGCTTGGTCGTCGCGTCTGCCGTACGGGCCTTATATTGCGCTGGCGGCGGCGATCTGGATTTTTGGCGGCAACCGGCTCGTGCATTGGTGGTTCGGGATTTGACTGGGAAGCACGGCCCGCTTTGGAGGGTTCCGCACGACGCAGCCTCCGGGGAAGCCTTTCGGCGTTCGCCGGCTTTGAGGATTACTTCACCCGACCGCACTGCGCCTCGTGGCGGAGAGCATGGTCCGCGAGCACGAGGGCAGTCATGGCTTCGACGATGGGGACTGCGCGGGGTAAGACGCACGGGTCATGCCGGCCACGCGCCTTGATAGTGGCATTCTTGAACTCGACATCCACGGTATCTTGCTCGCGCATGACGGTAGCGACAGGTTTGAAGGCGACGCGAAAATAGATCGTCTGGCCGTTCGAGATGCCGCCCTGGATTCCGCCGGAGCGATTCGAGGTGGTATAAACCTTGCCAGCCCTGGCGCGGAAGGGATCGTTGTGTTGTGCCCCCGTGAGGAGGATGCTGTCGAAGCCGGAGCCGAGGTCGAAACCCCTTGAGGCCGGCAGGCTCATCATCGCCTTGGCGAGGTCTGCTTCCAACCGGTCAAACACCGGCTCGCCCCAGCCGGGGGGCGCACCACGGGCGACGCCTTCGACGATGCCGCCGACCGTGTCGCCCGCACGGCGGACCTTTTCGATGAGACGAATCATTTTGCTGGCCGCAGCCGCATCGGGACACCGGACGATGTTCGCCTCGATATCCCTGGCGCGGACCTTGTCGGGGTCCACATCGGCGGCGATGCGCTGAACCTGTTTAACGTAAGCGAGCGTTTCCACGGCGTAGCGCTCGCGCAGAAGCTTTTTCGCGATGGCGCCCGCCGCGACACGACCAATGGTTTCGCGCGCGCTGGTGCGTCCGCCACCAGGCCAGGCGCGGATACCGAATTTCGCCTGGTAGGTATAGTCAGCATGAGAGGGGCGAAACTTGGTGGCCATCTCGGAGTAAGCTTCCGGCCGCGCGTCTTCGTTTTTGACCCAAAGGCAAATGGGTGTGCCGAGCGTCCTGCCTTCGAACACGCCGGAGAGAATCTGGACTCGATCGGATTCCTTGCGCGGCGAGACAATGCTGGATTGGCCGGGCCGGCGGCGATCAAGATCCGGCTGGATATCGGTTTCGGCCAGGGCAAGTCGTGGCGGACAACCATCCACGACGACACCGACTCCGCCCCCGTGGGATTCGCCCCAGGTGGTGATGCGGAAGAGATGCCCAAAGGTGTTTGGCATGGAGGGAGGATGCTGCAAACCGGGGCGCCCTTCAAGCCGTTAGATCGAATTGCGGGGCGATTACCCTTGCAGTGAGGCCAGCGCGTGCTGCACCCGTTCGAGCTTCGCCTGCCAGTCCGCCAGTCGTTGGCGGTGCTCGGTCAGGACCTGCGGTGGCGCTTTTGACGCGAAGTTCGGATTGTTCAGCTTCTGCTCGGCCTTGGTGATCTCGGCGCGGATTTTTTCCTGCTCTTTTGAAAGTCGCAGTTTCTCCGCCGCCACATCCAGCACGCCCTCCAGAGGCAAATAGAGCACTCCCAATTCGGAATGAACGCTTGGGGTACCTTTGGCCGGCTCGTAACTCGAGTTAATTTCAAGCGACTCGGCGTTGAGGAGCAGCTTCAATACATCCGCATCGTGCGGCAACACCGAGCTCACCGGCTTGAATACGAACTTTACCTTCTTGCTGGCCGGAACGTTTCCTTCGCGGCGCAAGTTGCGGCCCTGGGTCACCAGTTCGTATTTCGCATCGACGGCCTGGAGATAGCAATCGTCCAAGCCATAGTGGCCACGGAAATCCTCGTCTAGCCGCCTCGGCCAGGGCGCGAACATGATCGTCCGCCCGCCCTGACTTTCGGGCATGTCCTCATGGTAACCCATCCCGTGCCAAAGCTCCTCCGTAATGAACGGCAGAAAGGGATGGAACAGGCGCAGAGTGTGCGAGAGCACGAAATCGATGACGGCCAGGGTATTTGCCCGACGGGGGGCCGAGGGGCTTGAGGGATTGGCGGCCGGCTGGCCAGGGTGCGCATCCGCCTCGGGAGATTTGGCGAGGATGGCTTTGCTGGCTTCGACATACCAATCGCAATACTCGCTCCAGAAGAATCGGTACAGCGTCTGCGTCGCCTCGTTAAAGCGATATTCTTCGAACGCGGTGGTGATTTCCCGGATCGCCTCATCCAGTTTCAGCAAAATCCATTTATCGTCGCTGCTCAGGAGCTGGCGGTCGATTTCACCCTGGACCACGCCGCCCTGCATCTGGCGGAACCGGCAGGCGTTCCAGAGCTTGTTGCAGAAGTTGCGGCCCAGCTCGACATCCTTCTCATCGAACAGCACGTCCTGGCCGAGCGGCGCGCTGCGCATCGTGCCGAAGCGGAGAGCATCGGCGCCGTATTTGGCGATGAGCTCGAGCGGATCGGGGGAATTGCCGAGGCTCTTGCTCATCTTGCGGCCCAGCTTGTCGCGAATGATGCCGGTGAAATAGACGTTGCGAAACGGAAGTTCTCCCACGAACTCGTATCCGGCCATGATCATCCGCGCGACCCAGAAGAAAATGATGTCCGGCCCGGTGACGAGGTCCGTCGTAGGATAAAACTTCTTGAGCGTGTCGGTCTGCTCGGGCCAACCCATGGTGGCGAAGGGCCAGAGCCAGGAGCTTGCCCAGGTGTCGAGGACGTCGGGATCCTGCTCCCAATTCTGCGGGTCGGGCGGGGCCTCGACGCCGCAGTAGGTGCCGCCGGCCGAGACTCCCGATTTGGGCTTCTCCGCCTCGGACTTTCGGTACCACACCGGCACCCGGTGACCCCACCAAAGCTGGCGACTGATGCACCAATCGCGCAGATTCTGCATCCAGTGCGAGTAGGTTTTGCTCCAGCGTACCGGATAAAATTTGATGCGTCCTTCCTCGACGGCTTTGCTCGAGGGGTCCACGCTCGGGTACTTCAGGAACCATTGCTCGCTCAAATACGGCTCGATCGGGACATGACTTCGCTGGCTGTAGCCGACGTTGTGGACGTAATCCTCAATCTTGAGGAGCAACCCTTGCTCGGTCAGTTCCTCGATGACGGCCTGCCTGGCTTCCATGCGGTCCAGACCGTCGAAATCCTCACCTGCCTCCTTGGTCATCGTGCCGTCGGGCCCAATGACCATCGTGACGGGCAGCTTGTGCCGCAAGCCCATGTCATAATCGTTCGGATCATGAGCGGGAGTGACTTTGACGCAGCCGGTGCCGAACTTTGGATCCACGAAATCATCCGCGATGACCGGCAGCGGCTTGTTTTGCAGTGGGAGCAGGCAGCGGCGGCCCACGAACTTTTTGTAACGTGGGTCTTTAGGATTCACGGCCACCGCTTCGTCTCCGAGCATCGTCTCCGGCCGGGTGGTCGCAACGACCAGGAATTGCCCGGCCTGGAGCTGGCCGTTGTCGTCCAGCATCGGGTATTTGATATACCAGAGATGCCCTTTCTCCTCCATCATCTCGACTTCCTCGTCCGAGAGGGCGGTGCGCGCCGCCGGGTCCCAGTTCACCATGCGCTTGCCGCGATAGATCAACCCCTTTTTGTACAGCTCGACAAAGACTTTTTGGACGCAGCGGGAATACTCGGCGTCCATGGTGAACCGCTGGCGCGTCCAATCGCACGAGCAGCCGAGCTTCTTGAGTTGCTGGATGATGATGCCGCCGTGTCTCTCCTTCCAGGTCCAGACATGTTCGAGGAACTTCTCCCGGCCCAGATCGTCGCGGTGCTTCATTAGGCCCTGTTTGCGCAAGGTCTTTTCGACGACGGCCTGGGTGGCGATGCCGGCATGGTCGGTGCCCGGCAGCCAGAGTACTTCTTTGCCGTCCATGCGGGCTTTGCGGGAGAGGATGTCCTGGATGGTGTTGTTCAGGACGTGGCCCATGTGGAGCATCCCGGTCACGTTGGGCGGCGGGATGACGATGGAGTAGGCCGGCTTGGACGAGTGCGGGTCGGCGACGAAGCAGTTGTTCTTCAGCCAGAAGTCATACCACTTCTCCTCTACTGCTTGCGGTTCGTAGGCTTTCGGGATTTCGGGCATGGGCTTATCACGGATTTACAGAAATAGACACAGATTCACGATCACCGAACAAGTCTCTCCGATTCGGGGCGCGGACGTTTGGAATTGAGGATGAGACCAACACGCACGTTTGGAACTGGTGGATAAGAGGTCACGAAGCCTTGCTCATCAACGCATATTCCATACTGTCCACGAGCGCCTGGAGGCTGGCCTCGATGATGTTGTCGTTGACGCCGACGGTGCCCCATTCCTGCTTGCCATCGGTGGATTGGATGAGCACCCGGGTCCGCGCGCTGGTGCCGGTCGAGGATTCCAGAATGCGGACCTTGTAGTCGGTCAAGACGACTTTCTTCAGCTGGGGATAGAATTCGACGAGGGCGGAGCGCAAGGCGCGGTCGAGGGCATTGACCGGCCCGTCACCTTCGGCCACGGTGTGGCCGGCCCGTTCACCGACGCGCACCTTGACGGTGGCTTCGCACATGGAGTTCTGGCGATCTCGCCGCATGGAGACGTGGTAGGCATCGACCAGGAAGGGCAGTTTCTTGTGCTGCAACGCGCGGCTGATCAGCAGAGCCAACGAGGCCTCGGCGGCCTCAAATTCAAAGCCTTCATGCTCGAGCTCCTTGATGCGAGCAAGGATCGTCTTGAGCTCCGGCGTATCGTTCATGACACGGAAACCCAACTCCTGCGCCTTCATCACGATGTTGCTCCGGCCGGCCAGGTCGCTCACGAGGACACGGCGCCGGTTGCCGACGAGGGTTGGATCGATATGCTCGAAACTGCGCGCCACCTTCTGCACGGCGTTGACATGCATCCCGCCTTTATGCGCAAAAGCGGTTTGCCCCACCCAAGGCTGGCGCGGGTTGTGACGGAGGTTGGCGATATCATCGACGAACATCGACAGCTCGCGCAACTGGGCCAGTGACTTTTCGGGCAGGCATCGCTTTTTCAGCTTGAACGCGACGTTCGGGATGACGCTGGTCAGGTTGCAGTTTCCGGTGCGCTCGCCGTAGCCGTTGATCGTGCCCTGGACGTGGGTCGCGCCGGCCTCCAGGGCGGCCAGGGCGTTCGCTACGCCGAGGCCGACGTCGTCGTGGGTGTGGATCCCGACCCGCGTTGTCAGTTTGCCGCGGGCAGCCGCAGTAATGGCGGCCGCTTCTTTCGGCAACGAGCCGCCGTTGGTATCGCACAGCACCACAAAATCCGCCCCGGCCTTTTCCGCCGCCTGCCAGGTCGCAAGCGCATATTCCGGATCGTCCTTGTAACCATCGAGCGCGTGTTCGGCGTCGTAGATCACGAACTTCCGGTGGTCTTTGAGAAAGCGCACCGTGTCGCCAATCATCGCCAGGTTTTCATCTGGTGTTGTGCGGAGCACCTCTTTGACATGGAGCAGCCAGGTCTTGCCAAAGATCGTGACCACCGGCGTTTGCGCATCGAGCAAGAGGCGGACCTGGTCATCGCTCTCGACCGGCACGTTTTTCCGGCGCGTAGATCCAA
>Ga0335071_10008511_pt1 | contig 10523 bp, 10 predicted proteins | sample Lox_Sample_15_FD_206724 | JGI IMG/M metagenome (GOLD analysis project Ga0335071, IMG submission 206724) | Soil microbial communities from Loxahatchee National Wildlife Refuge, Florida, United States - Lox_Sample_1.5 | ecosystem: Environmental > Terrestrial > Soil > Wetlands | place: USA...
GCCGGGGCACGTTCCGCAACTGGGACTACCCGATCAGGAGGCAGATCTTCGCCGGCTTCCGTACCGCCAGGTCCGGCGATATTTTTCCGGGGGGACCCATCCCCCCGGACCCCCCTTGGGAGTCCGCCTGATGTGCCGGCACCTGGCTTACCTCGGGCCGCCGGCCTCGCTGCGCTTGGTGCTCATTGACCCGCCGCACGGCCTGTACCGGCAGGCCTGGGCGCCGCGCCGGCAGCGACACGGGACAGTGAACGCGGACGGGTTCGGGGTCGGCTGGTACGCGCCGGGCGACCCGGTCCCGGCGAGGTACCGGCGTGCGGTTCCGATCTGGGGTGACGAGTCCTTCGCCGACGTCGCCCGGGTGACGTCGGCGGGCGCGCTGCTGGCGGCGGTGCGCTGCGCGACGGCGGGCACCGACTCGGGGATCGCCGCGGTCGCGCCGTACGCGTCGGGACGGTGGCTGTTCGGCCACAACGGCGTGCTGGATGGCTGGCCGGGATCCGCCGCCGGGCTCGCCGCGACACTGCCCGCTGAGTCGCTGCTCGGGCTGGAGGCCCGGGTGGATTCGGCGTTGCTGTGGGCGCTGGTCCGGCGCCGGCTCGAACTCGGCCTCGGGGCCGCGGACGCCCTGGCGGACACGGTGTCGGCGTTGCGCGCCGTGGGGCTGGCCGGCCGCTTCAACTTCCTGCTCACCGACGGGCGGGTGATCACGGCCACCGCGGCCGGCGACACGCTGTGCTACCGCGCGGCGGGCGGCGCCGTGGTCGTGGCCTCAGAGCCAGGCGACGACGGGCCCGGCTGGATCGAGGTGCCGGACGGCTCCGTCGTGACCGCGACGCCCCAGCAGGTCAGCGTGGCCGAACTCGCCGCGCCGAGCACGCACGATGCCCACCACACCGAGGACGGAAGGATCGCGATCCGATGACATCCCTCGACCGCCGGCTACCGCCCGGTTTCCTCGAGGAAGCACTGCGCGCGGACGCCCGGACCGGGCTAACCGCGGAACCGAAGTCGCTGCCGCCCAAGTGGTTCTACGACGCGCAAGGCAGCGCGCTGTTCGACAAGATCACCGAACTACCCGAGTATTACCCGACCCGCGCCGAACGGGAGATCCTGCGCGCGAACGCGGCCGGGATCGCGGCGCAGACCGGCGCGCGGACCCTGATCGAGCTCGGCTCGGGCTCATCGGACAAGACCCGGCTATTGCTCGACGCGCTGCGCGACGCGGACACGCTGCGCTGCTACGTACCGGTCGACGTCAGCGAGCCGGCGCTGGCCGCCGCGGGAAGGGCGCTGTCGGCGGAGTATCCCGGGCTCGACGTCCGCGCCGTGGTGTCCGACTTCGAGGAGCGGCTCGGGTTCCCCGCCGACGGTGCGGCTCCGGCACCCCGGCTGGTCGCCTTCCTCGGCAGCACGATCGGGAACCTCGAACCCGGGCAGCGGGCCGCGTTCCTGGCCCGGGTCAGGGACCGGATGCGGCCGGGTGACTTCTTCCTGCTCGGCACCGACCTGGTCAAGGACCCGGCCACGCTCGTCGCCGCGTACGACGACGAGTCGGGCGTCACCGCCGAGTTCAACAAGAACGTGCTCGCGGTGCTGAACGCCGAACTCGGCGCCGACTTCGACCTGGACGCGTTCGAGCACGTCGCGGTGTGGAACGCGGACGCCGAGTGGATCGAGATGCGGCTGCGATCGGCAGTGGCGCAGACCGTTCGGCTGCCCGGGATCGGGCTCACCGTCGAGTTCGCCGACGGCGAGGAGATGCGTACCGAAGTATCGGCCAAGTTCCGCCGCGAGGGGGTGGCGGCCGAACTGGCCGCCGCCGGGTTCGCGATGCGCTCGTGGTGGACAGATCCGGCGGATCAGTTCGGGCTGTCCCTGTCGGTGCCCGCCTGAGCGAGGGCGGCGTCGACGAGGGTGATCGCGGCGTCGGTGATGGTCTCGCGGGCCTGATCCGCGCTGAGGCCGCGTACGTCGAAGAGCACGATGAACGCCTCCCAGCCGATCACGACCGCGAGCGCGGAGACGAGCTGCTCGAACCGGTCTGGCCCCAGTCGCGGCCGGATCGGTTCGAGCGCCTGCTCGATCCAGGCGATGCGGCGGTAACCGCGCCGGGGGCCGCCGTCAGCGCCCGGCGCGTCGACGGTCAGCTTGATCAGCTTGCGGCCCAGCGGCAGGCTGTCGGCCATCCCGTCGCTGACCACCGCGGCCAGCGCGGCGACGCGGGCGCGCACGTCCGGCTCGCCGGCTGCGTCGATCGCGGCCTCCACGTCGATGTTCATGGCCCCGATGGTCGCGTCGAGGAGCAGCTGGTCGAGGGTGGGGAAATAGGTGTAGATGGTCCGGCGGGAGACGTCGGCGGCGGCCGCGATGTCGTTGACCGACGGGTCGCCTCCCGCGGCTAGCAGCCGCGACGTCGCCTCGACGATGGCCCGGCGGGTGCGCCGCCGCTGCGCGGCCCGGCCCGGCTGGGCCGGCTCCGCCGGCTGGGCTGGCTCTCGCGGCTGGACGGCGCTCTCGGCCATGGCGCCTCCCAGAGCCGGCAACACGATGCGGACGTCTTTACTTTACATCTACGCATTTGATGCATCGATATGCGATTTCTGCTTAAGAATGCAGCAGAACCGCGGCCCGGGGGCGGGACTCATCGGTGCGCCAGGCGGGCGGCCCGGTCGTTGAGGTAGCGCTGGTGCGGCAGGCTCATGGCCCGCCGGGCCGCGGCCTGGTAGGCCTCGCGCGCCGCCTGGCGGTGCCCGGCCATCTCCAGCAGATGCGCGCGTACCGCTTCCAGCCGGTGGTCACCGGCGATCCGCCGGTCATCCTCGAGCCGCCCGAGCCGCTCGAGCCCGGCCTCCGGGCCGTGGGTCATCGCGACCGCGACGGCGTGGTTCAGCGCCACCACCGGATTATCGTTGATCCGCAGCAGCAGTTCGTAGAGCGCGAGGATCTGCGGCCAGTCGGTCGCCTCGGAACTGGCGGCCTCGTCGTGGACGGCGGCGATCGCCGCCTGGAGCTGGTAAGGGCCGACATCGCCTCGCGGCAGCGCCCCGGTGATGAGCGCCACGCCCTCGGTGATTTTCGCCTGGTCCCAGCGGCGCCGGTCCTGCTCGGCGAGCGGGATCAGCTCGCCGTCCGGCCAGGTTCGGGCCGGCCGCCGGGCGTCGGTGAGCAGCATCAGCGCGAGCAGCCCGGCGACCTCGCCGTCGCCAGGCAGCAGCCGGCGGACGATCCGGGTGAGCCGGATCGCCTCGGCCGACAGGTCCGCCCGGAACAGCCCGGGCCCGGAGGTGGCGGCGTACCCTTCGGTGAAGATCAGGTAGAGGACGTGCAAGACCACGGTGAGCCGCTGCTCCCGCTCCGGCCCGTTCGGCATCCTGAACCGCACCCCGCTGTCGGCGACCTGCACCTTGGCCCGGGTGATCCGCCTGGTCATGGTCGCCTCGGGAAGCAGGAAGGCCCGGGCTATCTCGGCGGTGGTCAGCCCGCCCACCGCGCGCAGGGTCAGCGCGATCTGCGAGGCGGGTGACAGCGCGGGATGGCAGCACAGGAACATCAGGATGAGCGTGTCGTCCGGCTCGGGGGCCGGGGCGTCGGCCGCCGGGGCCAGCCATTCCCCCGGCGGGATCTGACGGGCGGCCGCCTCTTCCCGCCGCTGCCGGGCCTGCTCGCTGCGCAGCAGGTCGGTCAGTCGGCGGGAGGCGACGGTGATCAGCCAGCCGCGCGGGTTGCCCGGCATGCCCTCGGCCGGCCACCGGGTGGCGGCCGCCAGCAGCGCCTCCTGCACCGCGTCCTCGGCGGTGTCGAAGTGACCGTACCGCCGCACCAGCGCGCCGAGGACCTGCGGCGCCAGCTGGCGGAGCAGGTCCTCGGCGGTGGCCTGGCCCATGGTCAGGGCTCGAGGTCGGCCCGGGATTCGGCGACCGGGCGGACGTCCACGAAGGCGCTCGCGCGGACGTGCTCCGGACCGGGGCAGTTCGCCAGCCGGGCGGCGATCTCGGTCGCCCGGTCGAAGCTGTCGCAGTCGACGAGCCAGTACCCGGCCAGGACCTCCTCGGTCTCGGCGTAGGGGCCGTCGGTCACCACCGGGACCCCGTCCCGCAGCCGGATCCTGCGGGCGTGAACCGGGGCGGTCAGGCCCTGCGCGTCCACCAGCTCCCCGGATTCGGCCAGGTCCTTGCCGAACGACTCCATGAACTCGCCCATCGCGGCGAACTCGGCCGCGGACCACGTCTGGCCGCCCGCCGCGTTGCCCGCCATCCCGTCGTAGTCCTGCTGGGACCCGCACATCAAGATGATGTATTTCATGGTTCCTCCCGTCGCGCAGGGTGCCCTGCCATTTGATCACTTGGTAACGCCTTCACCGGAGACGTCGGAGCCGCTGGCCCGGACCGGACACCCGCGGCACGAGAATCCGGGGCGGCCGGCTCCTGACACGGCGATCCCGCGGGTGATAGAAGGTGGGCATGGGTTCATACGAGACCACGATCAATACGCTCGCCGGCGAGCTGGCCAGGGTCGAGGCGACCTTCCGCGGCCTGACCGAGCCGGAATGGGCCGCGTCCACGCTGCTGGTCCCGGTGGATCCGGACCTGCCGCACTGGACGGTGTTCGAGCTGGCCGGGCACTTCGACATCTCGATCGGCCTGACCCGGATGCTCCTCGACGGCCGCGGCGACCTGCATCCCGCCCGCGACCGGACCAGCTTCTTCATCAACCCGCGTTCGGAGACGGGACCCGTCGTCTACGGGTACGCCTACACCATGGTCGAGGGCAAGACGCCCGCGGACATGCCCGGGGTCCTCGCTGAGACGTTCGGCCAGACCATCGAGGAGTGCCGCGCGGTGCCGGCCGATACCGTCGGGCCGGGCTACTTCGCGCCGATGCAGATAGACGAGTTCGTGGCCAGCCGCGTCGTCGAGGCCGTGGTGCACGGCCTCGACCTGACCCTGGCGCTGGGCCGGGACACGATCGCCACGCCCGAGGGGATCGCGCTGACCGCGTCGATCCTGGACGACCTGCTGGCCCGGCGCACCCTGGGCCGTCGCCCCGCCGACCTGTACGACGACCTGGCCTGGGTCATGGCCGCCTCGGGCCGCGCGGAGCACGCGGACAACCGGCTGCCGCTGATCGGGTAACGATTTCCTGGCCGTCGGGTAGCCGAGCAGCGCCGCCAGGGTGAGCGCGCTGCGGGGAGCGTAGGCGGTTCGCCACAGCCCGCCGTGCGCGGCCGCGTGGGCCTCGTCCTGCCAGGGATGTTCGGCCGCCGGGCGCCGGGTGTGCAGGTCGTGAACGAGCAGGGCCGCCATGAGCACTTTGGTCGTGGCGGGCTCGAACACCTCGACGCCGAATCGCCCGGCGCCCGCGTACGCGGCCGCGAGCACCCGGTTCTTGGTGACCGACCTGGTGCGGGTGGGCGGGGCGACGTTCATCGACACCACGGCGCCGGCGTCGCGGGCGACCGTGGCGCGCCACCGCTGCAGGCGCTTGGCCAGCGCGTAGTTCGGCCCCTGCTGGGCGATCAGGCTGTCGCAGATGCCCGGGTCGACTCCCGGCGGGTAGGCCGGGCGGAGCAGCCGCCCGCCGGACAGCGTCCGCAGCGGCCAGCCGCCGAGCTTGGCCGCCGGGGACCGGGCCGCGTAGGCGCGGGCCGACTGGGCGACGGCGTCGCCGGGCACGGCGAACACGTCGGTGGGCGTCGCCAGGAGCGCGAGCGCGACGTCACGGCGTTCGGCGTGCAAGCGCACGGTCAGCGCGTCGACGGCGCTGGCGACGCGGACGTTGGCCGCGCCGTCGGCGTACACGTAGTTGCCGAGCACCAGCGGCCCGTCGAGGCCGGCCAGCCAGTCGGCGACGGCCGGGACGTCGCCGGTCAGATCGAACCCCGCCCGCTGCGCTAGGTCCCCGCCGGGATCCGGGCCGTCCTGACCCGGCTTGGCGTCGGCGACCGGGACGAGCAGGGTCCCGCCGCTGTGTCGCGCCGTCTCCAGCACCCGATCCCAGATGCCCGGGCGGGGCAGGTCGATCCCGATCGCCCGCACGCCCCAGCTCAGCAGGACCGGTAGCGGGCCGATCTCGGCGCCCGCGCCGAGCACCACGACGGTGGATCCCGGCAGGGCGAGCCAGTCGGGGGAGGCGGCGACGGCTCGGACCGCGTCCGCGCAGGACGGCTCGATGACGCCCGCGGCGACCCACGCGTCCAGCTGGCGCAGCAGGGCGCTGCCGGTCAGCCGCTCACCGCGGTAGGGCACCGCCAGCTCGCGCTCCGCGGTACCGTCGCCGGCCACCCGTACCGCGGCCAGCCCATGCCGGGCAGGCGCTGACACCAGGGTGCCGAGCCCGGTCTCCGGCTCTCCGTGCCGGACCACCCGCATCCGGCTGTGCAGTGACGCCAGCCCGTCCCGGGCGACGGACATCGCGGCCTGCCTCGAGGTCAGGCCGGCCTCGATGAGCCGCCGGAAGTGCGCGAGATAGCCAGCCCGCCAGCTGCCTTCCTGACTGGCTGCGCGCGCGCCGGCCGGGTCAGCACGGTTCAGCGCGTCGGCCACGACGGCCTGGCCCAGCGCCGAGGTGCTTCTGCGCCCGTCCGCTGAGACGGGGAAGGCCACCCCGGACTGCTCCCCGCCATCCGTCGGAGTTCCTGGCGTCACCGAGCCTCCCGGAGGATGCCCCGGCCTTCAGGCCGGGGAGGAATACGGTGCCCCATGCAGCTGGGCATGAAGAGACAGCCGCCTGTACGGCGCGGCTCCCGCGATTTTTCGATCGCATGTACGATCCTGTAAGGGTGAGGATGGCATACAGGTGCAGGGCCTACCCGGACCAGCAGCAGCAGGCGGTGCTGAACCGCACGTTCGGCTGCGTCCGGGTTGTGTGGAACCGCACCCTGGCCGCCCGCCAGGCCCGCTGGCACCTGCAGGGCAAAGCCACGTCGTACGCGGAGTCCGACCGGGCGCTGACCGCCCTGAAGAAGGACCCGGACCTGGTATTCCTGTCCGAGGTGTCCTGTGTGCCGTTGCAGCAGGCGCTGCGGCACCAGCACCAGGCGTTCACCGCGTACTTCGCCAGGCGTGCCCGGTACCCGCGGTTCAAGTCCCGCGGCGGTCGGCAGTCCGCGCACTACACCCGCAGCGCGTTCACCATCCGCGGCTGCGAGCTGCGGCTGGCCAAGATGAGTACTCCGCTGCGGTACATCTGGTCCTGGCCGGATGCGGACCTGACCACGCTGGACCCGACGATGGTGATCGTCTCGCGGGAGCCGGACGGCCGCTGGTATGTGACCTTCACCGCCGAGGCCGCCGCCCCGGTTCCCCTGAAGCAGACAGGGCACGCCATCGGCGTCGATCTGGGCGTGACCGACTTCGCCGCCTTCAGCGACGGGGACAAGATCGCCAACCCGCGGCACCTGGAGCGCAAGGCCCGCAGGCTGGCCCGCTACCAGCGGCGCATGGCCCGCTGCCAGAAGGGCTCGGCCAACTGTCGCAAGGCGGCGGCCAAGGTGGCTCGCGTGCACCGCAAGGTCCGCAACGCGCGGCGGGATTTCTTGCACCGCGCAAGCACCCGCCTGGTCCGCACGGCCGATCTCATCGCGATCGAAGACCTCCCGGTCCGCAACATGGTCCGCAACCGTCATCTCGCCCGCGCCATCTCGGACTGCGGCTGGGGTGAGTTCCGCCGTCAGCTTGAGTACAAGTGCGAGCGGTACGGCCGCCAGCTGGTCGTCATCGAGCGCTGGTACCCGTCGTCTAAGACCTGCTCGGCGTGCGGGCGCTTGCTTGCGGGCCTGAGCCTGTCCACCAGACACTGGAGGTGCCCGTCCTGCGGCGCCCGGCATGACCGGGACATCAACGCCGCGAAGAACATCCTTGCGGCAGGTCTTGCCGTAGCCCGGGGCTGCCCGGGCGATGCCTGCGGAGCTGATGTCAGACATTCCGGATTCTCCCGGGTGCGGTCGGCTGTGAAACAGGAACCCCGGCCCGCGAGGGCCGGAATCCCCGTCAGTCAGGGCGAGGAGTAGTCAAGAGACAATCATGACGTGCGGACTATGCTCCGTGCGATGTCTCGGACGTGCGATGTCTCGGACGGAGGAAGACACCGGTGAAGTACCTGCTGCTGATCTACGGGAACCAGGAGAAGTGGGCCTCGATCCCGGCCGCGGAATGGCCGGAGGCCATCGCCAGGCAGGACACGTTCAACCGTAAGTACCGGGCGACCGGCGAGCTCATCGGCGCCTACGGGCTGGCCGACGAGATCCAGGCCCGGCTAGTGCGGCGGGAGGACGGCCAGCCTGTCGTGACCGACGGGCCGTACCTGGAAACCAAGGAGTACATCGCCAGCTTCTACCTGCTTGACTGCGAGAGCGAAGAGCGCGCGCTCCAGATCGCGGCGGATATGCCCTTCGCGGACGTCGATCCGGTCGAGTTCTGGCCGATCCTGCATGAGGCCAAGCCAGACCTGTGACCGGTCCTGCGCCCGCCGGGCGGGGCGAGGTCGAGGGTCTGCTCCGCGAGCTGGCGCCGCAGGTCCTGACCGCGCTGGTGCGCCGGTACGGGCAGTTCCACCTGTGCGAGGACGCCGGCCAGGAGGCCCTGCTCGCGGCCGCGCAGCAGTGGCCGTCCGGCGGGCTGCCTGATAACCCGCGCGGCTGGCTGATCACGGTCGCCTCGCGCCGCCTGATGGACCAGGTGCGCAGCGAGCAGTCGCGCCGGGCCCGCGAGGAGCTGGTCGCGGTGGCCACCCCGCCGTCCGAGCTGCTCGGCCCGCCCGCCGACGCCGAACCCGGCGACCGGGACGACTCGCTGGCCCTGCTGTTCGGCTGCTGCCATCCGGACCTGTCCTCACCGAGCCAGATCGCGCTGACGCTGCGCGCCGTCGGCGGCCTGTCCACGGCGCAGATCGCCGCGGCGTTCGGGGTTCCCGAGGCGACGATGGCCCAGCGGATCAGCCGGGCCAAGCAGACCATCTCCGGCACCGGGTTCGACTTCAGCCTGCCCTCGGGGGCGGAACGGACCGAGCGGCTGCGCGCGGTGCTGCACGTGCTGTACCTCGTCTTCAACGAGGGCTATACGGCCAGCGAGGGTGACACGCTGACCGTGCCGGCGCTGTCGGAGGAGGCCGTCAGGCTTACCCGATGGCTGCACCGGCTGCTGCCGGACGACGGCGAGGTGGCCGGCCTGCTGGCGCTGATGCTGCTGACCGACGCGCGGCGGCCGGCCCGCACGCTGCCCGACGGATCGCTCGTACCGCTGGCCGAGCAGGACCGGCAGAAGTGGGACCAGGCGAAGATCGCCGAGGGGACCGCGCTCATCAGCGCCGCGCTGCCGCGCGGCGAGGTCGGCCCCTACCAGCTGCAGGCGGCCATCGCCGCCGTCCACGACGAGGCCAAGACGATGGCCGACACCGACTGGACGCAGATCCTCGGGCTCTATGACCTGCTGGAACTCGCCGCGCCGAACCCGTTCACGGCGCTCAATCGCGCGGTGGCCGTGGCCATGGTGCGCGGACCGGAAGCCGGTCTGGAGGTGATCGCGGCGCTCGAGGCGGACAAGCGGATGGCCCGGCATCACCGGCTGATCGCCGCCCGGGCGCACCTGCGCGAACTGGCCGGAGACACCGGCCCGGCCGCGGCCGACTACCTCGACGCGGCGCGCCGCGCGACCAGCCTGCCCGAGCGCCGGTACCTGGCCCTCCAGGCCTCACGACTGGCCGGCTGAGGGATGGGACGGACCGAAGAGGTGTCAGACGATCGGTAACGGGTACGCACCACCGGCAGTGTGTCGGAACCGCGAGACACGGCGACCAGTACGGTTGCCGGGATCGGAGGCCTGGTGAGCGAGTTCGACAACCTGAAGAACGAAGCCGAGCAGTCCGCGATGAAAGAGGGGGAGCAGGAACTGCGGGACAAGTTCGGCGGAGGAGGCGGCCAGCAAGGCCAAGGCCAAGACCAGGGTCAGAGCCAGGGCCAGCAGGGCCAGGGCTACGGCCAGGACCAGGGGCAGCAGGGCCAGGGCTACGGCCAGGACCAGGGGCAGCAGGGCCAGGGCTACGGCCAGGACCAAGGCAGCCAAGACCAGTACGGCGGCCAGGATCAAGGCCAGGGCCAGGACCAGGGGTATGGCCAAGGCGGCCAGGACCAGGGGTACGGCCAGGATCAATACGGCGGGGAGCAGCAGTAGGGATATTGGCCGACCAGCAGAACCGGCGCTAATCGCTGGTGCGGTGGCCGGGGCGCGTCCTCGCGCCCCGGCCACCGTCGCGTACGGCCTCGAGAGCCTGTTTTCACCGGCGACTGTAGCGTGAGCGAAGACCGGGACGGAGGCGGGCAGATGGGCATCCTCACCGAGGACATGAAGCGGCTGGTCGGCGAGCAGAAGCTCGCGTTCCACGCGACCGTCTGCCCGGACGGATCGCCGAACCTCTCCCCCAAGGGGTCGACCCGCGTGTGGGATGACGATCACCTGTTCTTCGCCGACATCTGCTCGCCGCGGACGATCGCGAACATCCGGGCCGGGTCGCTCGTCGAGGTCAAC
>Ga0335071_10008512_pt1 | contig 10523 bp, 8 predicted proteins | sample Lox_Sample_15_FD_206724 | JGI IMG/M metagenome (GOLD analysis project Ga0335071, IMG submission 206724) | Soil microbial communities from Loxahatchee National Wildlife Refuge, Florida, United States - Lox_Sample_1.5 | ecosystem: Environmental > Terrestrial > Soil > Wetlands | place: USA: Florida...
CGATTTCGACACCATTGGTGGTTCTGGTAATGGGGGAGCATTATCTGATCGATTTGATCATTGCGATACCGTTCGCGCTGGTGGTTGAAGCAATCTGCGTCGATGGTCAACGAATTCCCGCGCTGGATCGATGGAGGGCTGGGATAGCGGGATGTCTCATTGTCACGGCTTGGCTTCTCTTGTTGAGATTTGAGACGCCGAGTTTTCTCTTTTCGCCGATTGCTTCGTGGAGTTGTTTGACTATTTCTACAGCGATTAGCGCGTTCATGATTCATCAGCTTCTCCGACTGAGACCGGACGATCGTGAATCGCTGGATCCAGTGCAAAATCCAGTTCTGCGCGCAGCTGCTTCCGAAAGCGGTTCGCTCACGAACTTGTAACGGCTCATGTGCTGACGTCGTAAAGCGGTGAAGTGTAGTCGAAGATGAACTTCCTTACAGATTTCCGGTTGATGAGGCAGCGATTCTTGATCCCTGTGGTGATCGGGACAGCGTTTGTCGCCGCATTGATTTTTCAGGCATTCGCAGCCCACTTCGTCGACGGGCAGTCCGACTTTCGATCATTTTATGCGGCCGGATACATCGTGCGCACCGGCCACGCTTCTCAACTCTATGATTACGATCTTCAGCGCAACATACAGCAAACGGTCGTTGGTGGAGACCCGGTGCTGCCTTTCCTGCATCCCCCGCACGAGGCGGCGCTATTTGTACTGTTCTCGTTCCTGTCGTATCGATCGGCATATCTACTTTTCGGCTTGGTGAATCTGGGATTGTTGGCTCTGAGCTACCGCTTGCTTCAACCGAAGATTCGCTTCAGTCGTCATAAATGGTTGCCGTTTGCGGTATTCACGACGTTCCTTCCCGTTGCCGCCAGCGTTCTGGAAGGGCAGGATTCTGTGATCCTTCTGACGCTTTTAATTCTGGCAACTCTGCGGTTGGAGCGCGATGACTTGCTGGCGGGAGGGTTGGTTGGCCTCGGTTCCTTCCGCTTTCAATTGACGCTTCCCATCGTACTGTTGTTTCTTTTGTGGAAGCGATGGAGGTTCGCTTCTGGCTTTGCAATCGCGGCTTCTCTGTCGTTTCTTGCTTCCTTGGTCATCGTGGGCCCGCAAGGGATCGGGCAATATGTACACACGCTTTTGACCATCAGTGTCCATCTCAGTTCACAAAGCCAAATGACAAAACTGGCTGTCTTTCCGCTCGCCATGTCAAATATTCGTGGTTTGATGTTTGGGCTGTTTGGGAACTTGTCGTCCACTTCACTGCTCATCATCACCGCTGTTTTATCCGTGATCGTGATCGCGATTGCCGCGAAGTCATCGTTTCATACGATGGCTGTTGCGGTTACCGCAGCCGTTCTCGTCAGCTACCATTCGATGGATCATGATCTGGTTCTGTTGCTCATCCCAATTTTTGTGGCACTGAACGCGGCCGAGCGAGACCTGAGGGCCTCCGGACTTCTGGTGCTGGTGTCGCCATTCTTTTTTGTTGTAGCGTTGCCATACCCGTATCTCACGAGCATTCCAATTTTGGCGCTGCTGATCTTGTTGTGCCGGAAGCGTGGGACGGTTCAGGCGGTTCCTTATCACTGAGTCCTGGACGTGAGTAAAAGTTTGTAAAAGGTTGGGCTTTTCCGCAACTCGGGGCAGCATAATCCGTTCAAAGAATAGACGGCCCGAAGCTTTTAAAAAGGAGATCCTATGCACAAACTCCGCTATTTGCTTGTATTGACATTCTTGTGCGTTGGCGGAATGGTCACAACATCGGTGATGGCGCAAGACAACGCAGATAGCCAGGCGCAACCCCCGGCCCCAACGGCTACCGCACCGCAACATATGAGGGGACGCGGCCAGTTTGATCCGGGCAAGCGAACTGAAAGGCTGACAAAACAGTTCGGATTGAATTCTGATCAGCAGCAGAAGGTGCTGGATACGCTGAAATCCGAACAATCGCAGATGGAAAGCCTCCGCGCAGATTCATCGCTTTCACAAGACGACCGCAGGACAAAGATGATGGACATTCACAAGTCAACGAATGACGAACTCCGAGGGATTCTGAATTCCGATCAGCAGAAGAAATGGGACGAAATGCAAAGCCCGCGTGAACAGTGGCGAGGGCATCGTGATGGACAGATTCCGCAGCCGGATTCGTCGAATCCGAATCAATAGAAATCAACTTGTTGATGCCACGATTGCCGAATTTTCGGGAATGTCCGAAAACTTCGCGATTGCTAGGGATGTTCGAGTGCGGTTGAGCTTCGCTCTCGCGAAGCTCAATCCTCACTCAGCATCCGCCAGAATTTGAACGGCAATGAGACGAAGCTAAACCCTTCCTACCTCAATCGCTCGTTCTAACAAAGGCGCAATGCTCTCTGTAAAGCCACTCGGATCGGTGTTGATGGAACCGACCCGATACAAAGTCAGTGACGTCCGAACGTGGGGCGAACAACATGTGCTTGGTTTCCGCGCTGATTTCTTCAACCTCTTCAATATCGCCAGTTACGGCAACCCGGATAACGGAATTGCCGACCGCAACTTCGGGCAGATCAGCAACGTGCGTTCGCGTGTACGGCAGATTCAGCTTAGCTTGCACTATGCGTTTTAGGAATTCTCGTGTAAGTTGAGCTGTTTCAGATTCGTGCGTCAAGGGCCCTGATCATGACCGAACCGGTGCTCATCGAAGTGTGCGTAGATTCGGTGGCGTCTGCGATGGCCGCCGAGCGTGGCGGAGCGCAGCGCGTTGAGCTGTGCAGCGATTTGCTGGAAGGCGGCGTCACCCCGAGTCTCGGACTTCTTGGAGTTGTCCGCTCCAAGCTTTCCATTGCGCTACATGTCATCATTCGCCCGCGTCCCGGAGATTTCTGCTATTCGGACGCAGAATTCGAAAGCATGGAGCGCGACATTCGGTGCGCAAAGCGCGAAGGCGCAGATGGTGTGGTCCTGGGCATTCTGGAGCAGGAAGGGACCGTGGATGTTGCGCGGACTCGCGAACTGGTAGAACTTGCGCGCCCTCTGTCGGTTACTTTCCACCGGGCATTCGACATGTCGTCCGACCTGTTTCAAGCACTCAATGATGTTTGTGCGACCGGGGCAGACCGTCTGCTGACATCGGGCGGCGAGCAGGAATGTGCGCAGGGTGTTGGAACTGTTGCAAAACTTGTAAAGGACGCCTGCGGTCGCATCACCATCATGGCTGGCGGGAGAATCGGAATCCAGAATGCTCCGTCAATCATTGAGCGCACAGGAGTCACCGAAATTCATGTTGGGCTTGCAACACCGGTGAAGAGTCCGATGCTTCACCAGAATTCCGGGCTTTCCCTGGGTAAAGCTCAGGGACGGGAATACCAGCGGACAGAAGTGTTCGAAAAAAGTGTCCGTAAATTGCGTCGGGCGATCGATGCGAAGACAAGCGAGATTGCCCGCTGAGGCGCAAGTTACGGAAACACGCCCGTGAACGTTTGTGAGCTCTGGTTGCTGAAGGGAAGATCGAGGCCGGGGCGAGCGAAGATTTCAAACTCGCGATCCAGGTAGACCTCATGCCAGCCACTTTGCTGGATCACTCGCGCCACGGGCGAGATCTGCGGAACCAATACCAGGTCTGTTGGATAAGCAGTTAGAGTTTCCTGCCAGCCCGGCTCGGCCGCGTAAAACTGAAAAGTCTGCTCTACCCATCCCTCTGAATACGCCACCTCGTAGCGGCTATCGACCGATACCTTGACCGCCGGGAACAGCTTCCAGGAAACGTAAGCGCCTTGTCGAAAAGGCACCATCACTTTGCCGCGAAAATGCTGTTGGCTGAGATATTCGACCGCTCCAACGGGAAAAGAGAATGTGTTAGAGGATTGCGGCACTCGCATGCGCCAGAATTGCCAGCGAATCGCGTCCGTTATAGAGATGGCGGTAACCAGTAACCAAACGCTTAGAACGAAGGCGAATCGTCGTTCGGTGAAATTTGCAATCCATTGGCCGATCGGCGTTTTTTGCACGTATGCCGGAACGTGGCTGATCCAGGCGATCGCGAACAGTGGCATCAGCTTGAAGTGCAGTGTTGCTTGGACGGCAGTAGCGACCAGCATCAGCAGCCCCGGGGACCGGCGGATTCCGACCTTGGCCACGGCGTATGCTGCGGTCACTATCGCGAGGAGAAAGATTGTCGTCCTCAACGAACCGAAGTCCCACACCGGTCGCCACTCCTGGATATAGGAGCGCGTCATTGTGAGCGCGCCGATGATGTAACGGGGAAACGCCAGTCCGAAAGGGTTTATGAGAATCTCGATGCTGCTCCCCGCGAGCAGTGCGAGAAGATGTAGGAACGGCTGCCGGCGTAGCGCTTGCTCCACCGCGTGGAGTGCTAACAGTCCGAGTCCTACAACGAAGCCGCCGTGGAGATTCACCCACACAGGAAAAATGCAGAGCCACGCGATAAGCCATCGGCGATTGCCGCGCCGATCCTTCTCGAAAAGCCAGAAGCAGCACGCGGTGAAAAAGAAGGAATACACCTGGGCACGAATTACTGAGAGAAATCCAAGTTGACTGAGGTAAATAGCGATTGGGCACAAAGCTGCCCACACGCGAAGGTCCGCTCCCATCGACTCGGCACAATGCAGACATAGGATTCCAACCAGGAGCGCGAGCGAATATTTGATTACGAGTATTGCGTCGCTTCCGATCCAATGGGTGAGGGCGTAGGCGATCAGGCCAGCTCCCCATTCATGATGGATGGACGGATAGACGGTGGAAGTATATGCGAAGACATCTCGCGTAAGGAGATGTCCGGCACGAAGACTCTCGCGGATGAGAGCCATTTCGTGCCAAATGTCTACGTCAACCAGATTGAAGGCGGTTAGCGAAAGGAAGAAGGAAATCAGCCCGGCGTAAGAGGCGAATTTCAGGCAGGCGTCCCTGCGCTCCTGCATGGTTTCAGGCGCAAATGTGCGGTCCGCAGATTGCGGCTCTGATCCGGCTTCGGCGCGGATGTGCGGTGTCTTCAAAGCTCCCCGTGCCCGTGATGATAATGAGAGAAGACGTGACATGCCACTCGAGGATGATAGAGTTCGTTGGTTTCCGGCGAAAGCGCCCGTACTGTGTTCCAGTTGTGCTCTGGCCGCAGCAAAATCACTACGACCGAGCGACTCACTCGTACATGAAGAACCTGTGTTCAGTTTTGCTCGTGCTCCTCGTATGCGGAGCCCTCTCGTTTGGAGCGAATCACTATCCGATTCGTGTTGCGCCTAATCATCGCTATCTCGTCGATCAAAATGGCGAGCTATTTCTCGTGCAGGGCGATGCTCCATGGTCTCTCATTGTGGGGCTGACGAACGAAGAGGCAGAGAAGTATCTCGAAACTCGACGCCTACAGGGATTCAACTCGATCATCGTGAACTTGGTTGAGCACAAGTTTCGTGGCCCGGTAAATCGTTACGGAGAAGGTCCATTTCTAGTGCCGGGAGATTTCTCCACTCCGAATGAGAAATATTTCGAGCACGCAGATTGGGTGATTCGCAAGGCAGCGGAGAAGGGAATTCAGGTTTTTCTCGCCCCAATCTACCTCGGCTACGTCGGCACCGACGGAGGATGGATTGAGGAACTTCAGGCGAATGGCCCGGTGAAGGCCCGCAAGTGGGGACGTTACGTTGGCAAGCGGTATCGCGGGTTCGACAACATTGTCTGGATCATCGGAGGAGACCGCAATCCCGACAAAGCACGCGAAGAAGTTGACGCGATTGCGCAGGGGATAAAGGAAACGGACGATCGCCACATCCTGACGGCACACTGCCATCCAGAGAATTCGGCCATCGATGAGTATCGAGATGAAGGGTGGCTCGATCTGAATACCACCTACACCTACGGCATCGTTCATCAGAAGCTGATAAGCGACTACCATCGCCAGCCTGTCATGCCCTACGTGCTCATCGAGACAACTTACGAAGGAGAGCACAACGCATCTGCGGTGCAGATCCGAAGGCAGGCGTATTGGGCGATTCTGTCAGGCGCAACCGGGCAGTTCATGGGAAATCGTCCTGTGTGGCTGTTTGATCCGGGATGGGAGGCTGCGCTGAATTCAGTGGGCGCCCAAGATATGCAACGAGTCAACCTTCTGTTCAGTTCTCGCCCGTGGTACGAATTGGTTCCCGATGACAAGCACGAAGTAGTTGTCGATGGCCTGGGAGAATTCAATGGCATGGATTATCTGACGGCCGCGCGAGCTTCCGACGGATCTGTCGTGATGGCTTATATGCCGACATCACGAACTCTCTCTGTGCAGATGAGCAGCATCTCGGGCAAAGAGGCTGCAGCATGGTGGTTCAATCCGCGAACTGGGCAGGTCAGTGACGGAGGCAAATTTCCGACAAGTGGTAAACGAGAATTCACTCCGCCAGCCGAAGGGGATTGGGTTCTGGTACTCGACGACGCCGCACACACCCGGCCTCGGCCTCGCACAAGGTAGCGAATCGTGCTGTTGTTTTCTGGGCGCGCCTTTTACGCCAACCTACTAATCGCGATTTGTGGCGTATTTATTCTTCGATCACTGCGTCAATCGCGTCGTTCGACGTAGAATGGAACGCTTTCCGGAATCCTGGCAACTGATTATGACTCTGAAACCGTTACTGGCTCTTTTATTTCTATCGACATCCATCGCATCTGCCCAAGTTCGTGTATGGCAAGGAACGTTGACGCTACCTACCTATGAGGAAGGCGCGCCCGATCCGAATCCGCCGTTCGATCAGTATGCAGGCAGCCGCTTCGATTATCCGTACACGCTGCGCGACAACCTCACCGACCGCCGTACCGACCATGCATGGCGAGCGGTGTATCTGGAAAACGAGTATTTGAAGTGCTCGGTGCTGCCCGATCTTGGCGGACACGTTTACACGTGTGACGACAAGATCAGCGGGCAACCGATGTTCTATGCGAACCCCTCGATCAAGAAGGCGGCGATTTCGTATCGCGGCGCCTGGGCGGCTTTCGGCATCGAGTTTAATTTTCCTGTCTCGCACAATTGGGTAAGTCTCTCGCCGGTGGATTTTGCATTTGGTGCGAAGGACGACGGCAGCGCCTCCGTCACGGTCAGCAACGTCGACCGCGTTTACGGGATGCAGTGGTCGGTGGAAGTTGTTCTGCGGCCGCATTCGACCGTTCTCGAAGAGAGAGTCACGCTGAACAATCGCAGTGATGTGCGGCACCGTTTTTACTGGTGGAATAACGCGGGCGTTCAGGTCTGGGACGATTCCGTCATTCAATATCCGATGCGATTTACCCAGAGCCACGGTTTTACGGAAATTGCTCCATGGCCGGTTCAGGATGGCACGGATTTCAGCATCATCAGGAATCAGACGAAAGGTCCGGTATCTTCGTTCGTGTATGGAAGCCGCGAGCCGTTCATGGGCGTTTGGCACCCGCATACAAATGCCGGAACCGCCCACTACGCGGACTACTCGCAACTTCCATTCAAGAAAATCTGGTCGTGGGGAACCGACTCGGACGGGCTCGACTGGCGCAAGACGCTTTCTGACAACAACAGCGCGTACGTGGAAATCCAGGCAGGACTATTTCGCAATCAAGAGACATATGCGTTTCTTGAGCCCCGGCAGACGATCAAGTTCTCAGAGTTCTGGATGCCAGTGCGGGACATCGGTGGAATTTCGCGGGCTAACTTGGCTGGGGTGGTCCACCTGAGCCGAAAGGACGGCACGCTCGTCGCCGGGCTTAACGTCAACCAGGCAATTCCACACGCGACGATTCGAATCGCCCTCGGCGACAAAGCCGTGTTCCAGGAAAGGGCTGACCTCGTTCCGCAACACACCTGGACGCACGGAGTGGCGGGTGCTGATCCCCAGCAGAAGTACACCTTCGAATTGCAGGATGCCGATGGAACCGTTCTGCTGCATCAGACGGAAGGCCAGTACGACTGGACTCCCGTTGAAGAAGTGCACGTTGGGCCGCAGACCGCCTATCGCATTCCCGAACCGGATCGGCGCAGCGAAGATGATTGGCTTCGGTTGGGAGATGATCAGGAACTCAATGGGAATCCTTTAGGCGCGCTCCGAACCTATCAGGGAGCATTGGCCAAATTCCCAGATAGCTTTCAACTGAAAAAGGCGACAGGGCGACTGTATACGAGTTTGTTGCGATTCCAAGAGGGGAAGCAGTTGCTCGAGGAAGTTCATGCGCGGAATACGTCGGACTCAGAAATCTCGTATTACCTCGGCATCACGTACGACGGGCTCGGTGACGACAGAAAAGCGCGTGAATCGTACGAAGCTGCGGAACGAATGCCAGAGTTCCGCGCGGCAGGAGCAGTTCGTTTGGCGGAACTGCTGGCGCGTGAAGGAAGGTTTAAGCTGGCGGAAACATATCTCCACGTCGCGACAGATGCGGCTCCAGACGACCTTCGGACCGCCGAGGAACTGGCCGCGGTCCTTCGTGCAAAAGGGCAGAACGATAAATCACAGAAGCTGGCACAAGAGTGGCTGACTCGATTCCCGCAAAGCTACTTCCTGCTGGAGCAGATTGGCAAACCGGACCTGCATCATCTCGCCGACGACGCAAATCGCGTCTTGAATATCGCATCGCAGTACATGCGCTTAGGGATGTATTCACAGGCGCTTGAGGTACTCTCTCGCGAATACCCCGCGGCAGTCGCGGATGAGAGCGAACCGGGTCAACTTCCACCAGGCAAACATCCTCTGATCGCCTACTACCGTGGATATTGCCATGAAAAATTGGGGCAATCCGGAGCCGCCGATTTCAGCACGGCTGCGAAGCTCCCGACGGATTACGTGTTCCCCAGCCGTGCGGAAGACTTGCAGGTGCTAAAGGCTGCCCTCAACGCGAATGCCCAAGACGCCAGCGCGCACTATCTGCTCGGCACGCTCTACTTCTCCAAAGGAGTTACCGATCAAGCGCTCGCCGAGTGGGATCAGGCTCGCAGGCTGAATACCAGAATTCCCGTTCTACACGCCAGTCTTGGTCGCGCGCTACTGCATGAGAAAGACGATCCGCAGCAGGCGTTGGCTATATTTCAAGAGGGGCTGCAGACAGATTCTCACAATCTCGCTCTCTACACCGGGACTGACCAGGCCCTCAGCATTTTGCGTCATCCGCCACAAGAACGGGTCGCAGCAATCGAGCGATATCCTGATCTCGCCAACATGCCGACTGCGCTGGTGTACGAACTCATTCTGAATCTGGCCGAAGCCGGAGACTTCGACAAGGCCGACGCGCTGTTCCGCAATCGATTCTTTCAGCGAGAAGAGGGCGGCACAAACGTTCGGCAAGTCTGGCTCGAGGTACAGGTGCAGCATGCATTGTCGCTCGCGAAGCAAAACCAATGTTCCGAAGCGGTCAAGATTGTTGACAGTCTTGGACAGCCCGTCTCTGACCTGTCTTTTACCCATGATGGGCTTGAGCCGTTTCTGCAATCGGCCAGGCTCAGCTATCTCGTCGGTACCGTCTACAGAACTTGCAAGGCGCCTGACAAAGCTCTCAGCAATTTCAAGCAAGCCGCGGAGAAGTCGAATCCTGGAGATGCTGTCTGGGCATGGAAGGCATCGCAGCAAATTCCTGGCTTCGATGCTTCGGCAACCGCAAAATTGCGTGACACCCTCGAACGGGTTAAGAAATCTGCCGAGACCGAGTCGCGCGCCGGCTGGTGGCTCTACAATGCCGGAATGCTCGATGCCGCGACCGGGAATACTCAACAGGCCGAAAAGGAATTCCGCGAAGCGTTCCTTTCCGCGGATACGTTGATGACCTATCACCTGACTCGGCTCGCAATGGCCGGTCACGAATGACCCTTGTGAGTGAATGGAACTCTATGAACAATTTTTTTGTGCAGTTGCTTGCGCTATTAGTGCTCTCTAGTTTCACTTTTGCCGCAGATGCAGTGATTGAAAGCAAGTGGGCCGATTCTGATCCGAAGCTTGATACCAATCCCGCCTCATCCTTTTGGCGCAGCTCGGATCCCATCTCCATGGAGCTAGATGCGCACGGGAAGCCCGAACCGAGATATCGCACCGAAATTCGGACCCGTTGGACCAAGCAAAACCTCTACATTCTTTACGTATGCCCTTACGAGGAACTCAATCTGAAGCCCAACCCAGACACATCTGCCGAAACGAACAAACTTTGGGATTGGGACGTCGCGGAGGCCTTCGTCGGCGCGGATTTCAAGAACATCAAACGCTACAAGGAATTTGAGATTTCGCCGCGCGGAGAGTGGGTCGACCTTGATATCGATCTCGATCGGAAAGACGGAGACAGCGGCTGGAGATGGAACTCAGGGTTCGAGGTTTCTGCCCGGATCGACGAGGCCGCTCACGTTTGGTATGGTGCGATGCGGATTCCATATTCCGCTATCGACACTCGTCCGGCCGAGGCAGGGAATACATTGCGCATCAATCTGTTTCGCTGTCAGGGACCGATGGCAAGCCGGATGTATCTCGCCTGGCAACCGCCGATGCGCGACAGCTTTCACACGCCAGAGGTGTTCGGCACCCTGAAGCTAGTGAAATGAGCGCGGCGC
>Ga0335071_10008514_pt1 | contig 10522 bp, 8 predicted proteins | sample Lox_Sample_15_FD_206724 | JGI IMG/M metagenome (GOLD analysis project Ga0335071, IMG submission 206724) | Soil microbial communities from Loxahatchee National Wildlife Refuge, Florida, United States - Lox_Sample_1.5 | ecosystem: Environmental > Terrestrial > Soil > Wetlands | place: USA: Florida...
ACCTCCTCCCGGGCGGCGTACCTGCCGATCGCCGCACGCGGCCCGGCGCGGGGATGCGCGCTGCCCCGGTCGGGCCGAGCGCGGGCGGTTCCGTGCAGCGAGACACGGCGGCGTGTAGCCGCTCACACCGCCCCACGGTGGGGCGACCGCAGCAACCTGGGCCTCAGCGGCCCACTGCGGGCGGGCGGCGGCCGGCGACCAACACGGGCCCGCAAGGCTCTCGCTCGCTGCCTTCTCGTTCGAGCTCGAGGTGACGGATCCGCACGTCACGTTCACCTCGGCCACCACCGAAACGGGGGCGGCGTACGTCTTTGCCGGCAACTCGATGTTCGGCCCGACCATCAGCAACTCGGCACCCAGCCAGACCTTGGATGCCTCTGATCTTTGGAGCGGCGTGGGAGGTGCCTTGGTCGGCGCGGGCGCCTCTGTGGGCCTGGGTCATGTGTTCGACGCGTTGGCGAATGGCTCGATCACGATCTCCTCAGTTCCAGAGCCTTCAGCACTGACATTCACCCTGCTTGGACTTGCGGCGCTCACCTGGACCAGGAGATTGGGCTCGGCCATTGCGTTGCCTTGATTTGCTTGCCTTGCGGTACCACTTCACCGCCTCGGCCGCGTCCTTCGGCACGCGCTGCTCTCCGGCAGCGGCCGGGGAGCCACGGGCCCACTTGACGCCGCGCTTCCTCCGGTGAGACGATGCAGGCCCTCGCTCCGGAGGCCGCGTTGGGCCGCACGCTGCGCGCCGCGCCCGGCTTCCACCCGACCCTCACGATGGCGCTAACGGCCGCGACGCCCACCGACCCCAACGGCAAAGCGGGCTATCAGATCAATCTCGAGGGACTGACCTTCGAGAGCGACGCCGAAGGAGCCGCTCCGATGGTCCAGGTGATCCAGCAGAGCGCGAGCACCCGGACCGTCGAGGTGGTGAACGACACCGTCATCGGGCACAGCGCTGCGGTGATCAATCCCGTTGCAGCCTCGCTCCGGCGCGCGAGAGCAGCGAGCTCGACGTCTCGATCCACCCGGCCTTCGCGAGCACCTTCGCAAACCGAGACAAAACGCATATTGGCGCGACGAGATCGGCGAGGGTTGGTCGCTCAATAGGATGTTCGGCCAACACGTGCTTGGAGGCGGAGCATGAAGGCGATCTGTCTGCGCGCCCGCGGTGGCCCCGAGGCGTTCGCCTACGAGGAGGTACCGCAGCCCCGTCCCGGGGACGGCGAGGTGCTCGTGCGGGTCCACGCCGCCGGCGTCATCCCCGACGAACTCTCCTGGGTTCCGACCTGGACCACAGAGGCGGGCGAGCCGCGCCCGTTGCCGGTCCTTCCCGGTCACGAATTCTCCGGCGAGATCTCCGCCCTGGCGGCCGGGGTCAGGGACGTGGTACGGGCTCAATGACTGGTGCCGAGACGGCGCCTCGGCTGAATACTGCGTGGCGCGCGTGCCGATTTCGCCCGCAAGCCGAGTAGCGTCGATCACGTTCACGCAGCCGCCACACCGATTTCCGCCCTGACGGCGTGGCAGGGGCTGGTTGAGCGTGCCCGGTCTCGCTGCGGGCCAGCGGGTGCTGATCCACGGCGCGGCCGGGGGCGTCGGCACCTTTGCCGTGCAGCTCGCCCGCTGGCGCGGCGCGCGGGTGATCGGCACCGCCTCGGCAGCCAACCTCGACCTCGTGCGCAGCCTCGGGGCCGACGAGGTGATGACTACCGGGCCGAGCGGTTCGAGGACGTGGCCCGGGACGCGGACGTGGTCTTCGACACGGTCGGCGGGGAGACGCTGGAGCGGTCCTGGGGCGTGCTCAAGCCCGGCGGACGGCTGGTCACCGGTGGGTCGGGAGACCTCACCCGCGACTCCCGAGGTGCAGCTGCTGGGTCTCCGCGTCGTATGCGAAGAGACCTCCGAAACGCCCCCAGCGCACGAAGGTGTTGAAGACCTGGGCGTAGTTCTCGTGGGGCATGCGCGTCACGATGGTCTCGAGCACGAAGTCGCGATCGATGCTCCGATCTGGTCGCTGGCGCACGACGTCGTGGACGATCTTGAAGAGGCGCAGGCCCAGCAGCTGGGCGCACCAGCGGCGCTGCCTCTCCTCGGCGTCGGACTCGACGAAGCGCCGGCCCGCGTCCGTGAGCGCGACGCTCTGCTCCGGAGTCTCCACGAAGCCGAGCATTTCGGCCGCCTTGACCACGAGCACGACGCGACCGAATTCCATGTCGTTGCGCTCGGCGATCCGGAAGATCTCGTCGTGGCCGGCGTGTGCGTGGAGGTACTCGAGCAGCGCGACGACGTCGGCCGGCGAGACCTCCGGCAAGGGCTCGACGAAGAGCGCCTCGGCCTCGGGGGCCGTCACCACCGCTTCGGGGAGCGAAGGCTCGAAGACCCGATAGAGCACCGGGACGACGAAGAGCGTCAGAGTCATCGCGCTGAAGAGACCCCAGACGATCACGGTCGCGAGCGGTCGCTGGACATCCGAGCCGAGGCCGGTGGCCAGCGAGGCCGGCAGCAACCCGAGGATCGCGACGAGCGAGGCCATCAGGATCGGTCGCAGGCAGTGGAGGGAGCCCTGCAGGATCGCCTCCTCGAGCTCCGTGCCCTGCAGACGCAGGGTGTTGATCGAGCGCACCATGAGCACGCCGTTCATGATCGAGACGCCGAAGAGCGCTGCGAAGCCGACGCCTGTCGACACGTTCAGGTGCATGCCGCGCAGCCAGAGCGCGACGACCCCGCCGATGAACGCGAACGGCACCGAGGTGAGCAGCAGCAGCGCGGCTCGCTGCGAACGGAACGTGGCGAAGAGCAGGGCGTAGATCAGCAGGAGCGTGAGCGGGATCACCGTGACGAAGTGCCGCCGCGCACGCTCCAGGTTCTCGAACATCCCGAGCCAGCTCACGTGGTAGCCAGCCGGCACCACCATCTCCTTGGCGACGAGCGCCTGCGCTTCCGCGACGAACCCTCCCTGGTCGCGGCCCACGATGTCGCTGCGCACGGTGAGGCGCTGGCGACCGCCTTCCCGGGCAATCGTGGTCTGCCCGTCCACGAGCTCGATGCTGGCCACCTGCGAGAGCGGTACGGCGACACCCTGTGGATTGTGGATCGGCAGGCGTCCAATGGCGGCCGGTGAGCTCAGATACTGCGGATCGAAGCGAACCGCGATGTCGAAGCGCCGATCCCCCTCATAGAGGAAGGCCACCGGCTGGCCGCCGACCGCCGTGTCGATCACGCTCTGGACGTCTTCGATGCGGACGCCATAGCGGGCAGCCAGGGCCCGGTCTGCCTGGATGATGAGCTGCGGCTGGGGTCCCTCCTGCTCGATATTGACGTCGACGGCGCCCCGGACCGTCCGCAGCAGCTGCACGGCCTTGCGGCCCAGCGCTAGCAGGACGTCGGGGTCGGGACCCTGGAACTCGATCGCGAGGTTGGCCGACGTGCCGTTGGTGTCCTCGGTGACGCTGTCGATGATCGGCTGCGTGAAGTTGAAGCGCGTGGTCGGGAACTCGGTCCGCAGGCGCCTCCCGATTGCCTCCAAGAGTTCGCTCTTGGTGCGATACTGCTTCCACTCCTCACGCGACTTCGGACCGATCATGAGCTCCATCCGGCTCGGCGGGAACGGATCGGTCCCGCTGTCGTTGCGACCCGTCTGCACCGAGACGAAGTCGATGTCGCCGAACTCCTTTACGACCTCGCGGATGCGCGCTCCGAAGCGTGCGGTCTGTTCGAGCGAGGTGCCTTCGGGGAAGTTCGCCCGCACCCATATCACGCCCTCGTCGATGTAGGGCAGGAATTCGATCCCGAGCCGCGGGACCACCAGCGCAACGACGGCGGCGATCACTAGCGCGGCGGCTGCGACCAGTGGCCGGCGCCTTGCGAGCATCCAGCGCAGGACCCCGGCGTACACCGGACGGAAGCGCCCCAGGAGCGGGTTCTCCCACTCCCGGTAGCCCCGCCGGAAGAGGAGCGACGCGAGCACGGGCACTGCAAGCAGCGAGAAGAACATTGCGCCCACGAGCGCGAATACGATGGTGAGCGCCATCGGCCGGAACAGGAGCCCCTCGATGCGCGTCAGGGTGAGGAGCGGCAGATAGGCACCGATGATCATCAGCATCGAGAAGAAGATCGGTCGCTGCACGTCCTGCGCTGCGGCGAGTACAGCGCGCTGGATGCTCCTCCCGCCCTCCTGCCGAAAGGAGCCGAGCCGATGCGCGATCGAGTCCGCCATGATCACGGAGCCATCGACGATGATCCCGAAGTCGATGGCGCCAATCGAGAGCAGACCGATCGGGATGTCCACCACACCCATCAGGACCAGCGCGAAGAGCAGTGAGAACGGGATCGTCAGCGCGACGAGCGCGGCGAGAGAGGGACGCCCGAGGAAGAAGAGCAGCACCAGCACCACCAGCGCGATCCCCAGTCCCACGCTATGGGCGACGGTATGGAGGGTGTTGTCCACGAGCTGCTGGCGGTCGTAGAAGGGAACGATGCGAACGCCGGTGGGAAGCTCCGTGCCGTTCAGCTGGGCGATTGCCAGCTTGACGCGCGAGAGGACCTCCGATGGATTCTCGCCGCGACGCATCAACACGATGCCTTCGACGGACTCGTCGGTCGCATCCTTGCTGTAGATGCCCGAGGGCACTTTGGAGTCGAGCCCGACCCGTCCGATGTCGCGGATGTACACCGGGGTGCCGCCGACGGTCTTGACGAAGGTGGCCTCGATGGTGGCGGGATCGCGCAAGGCCCCCCGGCCCCGAACCACGAAGGACATGCTTCCGCGCGAGAGCACCGAACCGCCCGCATCGGAATTGTTGCTCTTGAGCGCCCCGACCACGTCGGCGAGGGTGATCCCGAAGCGCTGGAGCTGCGCGGGCTCCAGGGTTACGGCGTATTGCTTCGCCTTGCCTCCGAAGTTCGAGACGTCGGCCACTCCCGCGACCCGCAGCAGCCGCGGGATCACGACCCAGTCGTTGAGCGTCCGCAGCTCCATGAGGTCCGCGCTGCCGTCGGAGCGGATCTCGTAGCGGAGGATTTCGCCGTACGCGGTGGCGAGCGGCGCGAGCTCGGGCTTCGCCTCTTCGGGAAGATCGACGTCGGGGAGGTTCTCCTCGACCCGCTGGCGCGCCCAGTAGCCTTCGACGCCCTCCTCGAACGAGAGCTGCACGACCGAGAGGCCGAAGATGGTGCGTGAGCGGATCGTCTCCACCCGAGGCACGTTGCCCATGGCGCGCTCGATCGGGATGGTGACCTGGCGGGTCACCTCCTCGGTCGCGCGACCCGGGAAGGTCGTGATGATGGTGACGATCTGGCCGGAGATGTCTGGATAGGCGTCGATCTTCTGGTTCGTGAACGACCAGATGCCCAGCGCCGAGACGACGAGCGTGAGCAAGAGGACGGCCCACGGACGGCGCAGAGCGGCGTCGATCAGGCGGGTCATCGCGGCGCGCTGGGCTCCCTCACCGGGAGAGAGCCTCGACCACGAGAGGCTTTAGGATGATCGCGCCCGACTCGATCACCTCGTTGCCCACCGCGAGACCGGAGAGCACCTCGACCTCCGCCCCACTCGCCTCGCCCACCTGGACTTCGGTGACGCGCCAAGTGCCGGGCTCGGCCCTCACCAGGACGTAGTCGGCCCGACCGATGTGGAGCACCGCGTCCGCGGGGATCAAGATCGCGTCGCGTGGCTCCGTGCCGAGACCGACCTCGGCGAAGAGACCCGGGCGCAGGTGGGAGCGCGGATCCTCGAGCTCGAAGAAGACGCGCAGCGTGCGGCGCTCGCTCGAGAGCGTGGGCGCCATGCTCTTCACCCGGGCCGCGAAGGTCTCCCCCGGCAGCGCGTAGAAGCGCGCGACGCTCTCCTGGCCCTCGTGCACCAGGCCGACCTGCGACTCGGGGACGTCGGCCACCACGATCGCGGTGCCTGGCGGCGCCTGCGCCAAGAGAGCCGGGTCGATCCCCGCCTGCAGCAGCTGGCGCTCGAGCGTGTTTCGACTGTGCTGTGCGTTCTTCCAGGCCGTCTCCGCCTCGTAGACCTGCTTCTGACCCTCGAGCTGCGCCTGCACCAGGTCGGCCTCGGCGGCGGCGAGATCGCGGGGCGAGTCGGTACCGACGGCCACCAGCTTGCGCAGGCGATCGACGAGCTTGGTCTGCGCGGAGACGCGCGCCGCCGCGAGCTGGCGCGTCTTCTCGAGCTGCTGCTGCGCGAAGGGCTCCTCGGTTCGCGCGCGCAGCCAGTCGGCCCACGCCGACGCGAGATCGGGCTGGCTGAAGTCCCACCGCGCCTCCGGGTCGTCCGCTCCCGCGCTGAGCCGCGCTGCGACGGAGCCCGTCACCGTGAGGCGGGGCAATGTCACCGTCTCCGCCTTCACGGCTCCGAGCGCGAGCTTGCCCTCCAGCGAGCTGCGGGGCTCGACGGAGATGAGGCCCGGGCCCGCGACCTCGACCGGTCGCGTGGCGCTCTCCACGCGCGCACGCGCCTCGCCCGCCTCCCGCGCGCGCTCGCGCGCACAGCGCCACAGCAAGGCGACGGCGACCACGGCGAGGAGTGCGATCGCGAGGGAGCGCCGTCCGCGCAGCTTCGCCGACCATCCCGCGCCCGGCGCTGCGCCGGGGGCTCGCGGCGCCTCGACCGGATCCGTCATCGGAGGACCTCCTTGCCGACGACCGCGTTCAGCGCGTGCAGCGACTTCCAGTAGGCCGCGCGATCCTGGACGTCGAGGCGGATGGTGTCGCGATACGCTCGCTCGGCGTCCAGGACATCGATGAGCGGACGACCACCGGCCTGAAAGGCGGCGGTGATCTTCTCGCGCACGCTCCGGGCCGCGGCGATCCGGGCGGGGGTGTCTGCGGTCACCGACGCATACGCGACCTTCAGCGCCTGCGTGGCCTGTGCGATGTCGGCGTGGAGCTCGACGAGCTCGGTGCGATAGATGCTGTTCGCCTGAGCCAGCACCGATTTGGCCTTCTGCACGTTCCCCTGATTGCGGTCGAACAAGGGGAGCTCTACCTCCACGGAGAACTCGTAGTCGTTGACGTCCGGGAATCCGAGGTCGGTCTGGAGCTGGCGCAGGTATCCCACGCGAGGTGTCACTTCGGGGAATGCCTTCACCTGCTCGCTCCGATAGTCGGCCTCCGCCTTGGCAATCTGGCGCTTCGCGGAGACCAGATCGGGCCGAGACTCCTCCGCGATCGTCATCGCTTGCTCCGCGGGAAGCGGCGGGACGGGGTTCGGGACGTCGAGGCTCCCGTCCACGTCGAAATCCTCTTGCGGCGACTCCCTCCCGATCTGGCCCTGCAAGGCGGCCTTCGCGCTGGCCACGTCCCCCTCGCGATTCCGGAGCTCCCGCTCGCCGTCCAGCACCACCAGCCGAACGCGGTCGAGCTCGACGGTGCCTGCGCCACCGATCTGCACGAGTTGGCTCGTGATGCCTTCGAGGCGGCGGAGGTTCTCGAGATCCTGCTGCGCGAGCCCGAGCAGCGCCTCCGCCTGGAGCACGTCATAGAAGGCGGACACGGTGGCGGCGATTCGCTGGCGCACGAGGTCCGCGAAGTCGGCGGCCGAGACGTCGACCCCGGCGCGGGCGCTCTCGATCGCTCGCGCCCGCTTTCGGAAGAGGAGCCAGTCGACCGGGAAGGCGATCCCCGCGCCGTACTGCTCGGGCCCACCGGGCCGGTCCGGTGTGAACCTTCCCCCGAGCGGAAGGAGCGTGCCTCCCCCATCGGCCTTGGGATTCGGGAGCAGGGAGGCAGTCCAAAGGTCAGCCTTCGCTTGAACGACCAGCTCGGCGCCTGCCCGGATGCGGGGATCGGCGTCGAAGCACTCGGTGATCGCCTGCGCGAGCGTGATGCGCGCCGGAGCCGCGGCGGGCTGGGAGGTGGCGGTGCTCACGGGCTGCGACGGTGTCTGGGCGAGACCGCCGCGCGCCTTCGCAGTGATCTCCTCCTCCATGAAGGTCGGCGGACTCGGCGGCGCGTAGTGAGGCATGGCACACGCGGCGGCCAGCAGCAGCAGCAGCGCGTGCGCGAGCGTCTGGCGGCACAGCAGCCTCAGCGATCGCACAGCTAGGGAAACGACACTTGCTGAGCCGCCGACGAGATGACAAAGCAGCGCTCGTTATTCGGTTCCGGATCCGCGGGGACGACGAAGAATCCCACGCGTTCCGGCTCGTACCCCTGGGTGGTCCCGACCAGGATCTCTCCGTCGGCGAACAGGACTCGGATCCTCCGTCCAGCGCCGGGCAGTGACGGTCCGAACTCTCTGACGTCGCCTCGCGGGCGGCCCTTGCTCGCCAGGTCGCGGACGAAGAAGATGGCCTTCAGCTCGGCAAGCTGGACCCGCACGGGCTTCGTGCCGGGCGGGCTGTCGAGGACGGAAAGGTGAAAGTGGACCTTGTTCGGAAAGAAGTCCGCGGTGAACCCCTTCAGCGTACGCCCGTCTCGGAAGCGAACCACGACCTTGTTGTTCGTCATCGCGTGCCGCGTTCTTCCTCGTCCTGTCGCTCGGCTTCCGCGATCGCGTCCTCGATCGTCGAGAGCACGGCCGCCGAGAAGCCCGCCGAGTCGCCACCGCCAGCGCGAACCACGTGGTACTCGACGGCCCCCTTGCGGCGGCCTGAGATGAGTTCCGGGACCTCCCTCTCCACGATGAAGAACTGGCATTCAGGGTGGAGCCAGGTTCGCCCTTCCTTCTGCCACTGGATCCGCATCACGTCCTGCGTAAAGGATGCTTCGGTGTCGCTCTCGAGTGGCACCGATCTCGGTCCGCAAAACGCCGCGATGGCTGTCCAGGATCAGGTCTTGGCCGGATCGGTTGCACGATCTACGGGGAGGGTGAAAGCAATCCGCGTGCCCGCGCCGTCAGGGCCTGCCTCGCAACGAATGCGACCCCCGTGGGCTTCGACCACCTGCCGAGCCAGGTAGAGGCCGATTCCAGACCCGCGTACACCGGTCTCCTCCGCCCCGCGGTGATGCTCGACGCGGAAGAACTTGTCGAAGATGCGTTCGCGAAGGTCTGGCGGCACACCGCGCCCGGTATCCGTCACGGCAATTTGCACGACCGATGCCCCTTCCATACCGGCATTCTGCAGCCACGACGCCTCTACATGGACTCGGCCACCGGGGGGTGTGTACTTCGCCGCGTTCGTCAGGATGTTGGATAGGACGACCTTGAGCCGGACACCATCCGCCCGGAGGGTTGGCAGGCGCTCTGCGATCGCAGCGTTCAACTCGAGCTTCGCCTCCTCGTATCGCGTTCGGATCGATCGAAGCGTCTCCGCGAGCAAGGCGTCGAGATTCACGCGATCGAAGTTCAGCCGGAGCCGACCGGCCTCGATCCGCGTTAGGTCGAGAAACTCGTCGACCGTGGTCGCGAGCTGCTCCACACCGACGAGCGCCGTCGCCAGGAGATCCTGCTGCCGTGTGGATCGGCTCCCGCCGCTCTCACCCATCATCAAGAGCGTCATCCGGAGCGTGGTGAGCGGCGTCCCGAACTCGTGGGAGGCCACCGCCACGAGCTCGCTCCTCATCTCGTCGAGGCGCGCAAGCTCCGTAACGTCGTAGAGCACTAGCACGGCGCCCTGGCGCCCTTCGGCGAGCCCGGGCACGGGCAGGATCCGGGGCAGCAGCTTGCGCGTCTCTCCTCGCGCCGAGAGGGACAAGGCAGCGCCGAGGTCCACCGTGGGGGTCGGCGCCGCGCGACCTGCTAGCACGTCTCGCAGCAGCTCTAGCGTTCCGGTCGGGAGCGGCAGCTCGTCGATCCGATTCGGCCTCTGCGCGCCGATCTCACGCAAGAGCTGATCGGCGGCGGCGTTCAGCGAAGCGATCCCGCCCTCTGCATCGATCACCACCACGGCGTCGGGCAGCGCGGTCAGCGTCGCCTCGAGCGTCTCCTTCGCGCGGATCACCTCGCCGAGGTTCGACTTCCGGAACTCGGCGAGGTCCTCGGCCATGCGGTTGAAGGTGGACGCCAGCTGACCGAGCTCGTCCGCGGATTCGGTCCGCACCCGCCGGTCGAAGTCCCCATGGCGGATCGCCTCGGCCGACTCCGTGAGCTGGCGGAGCGGTTCGATCACGACCCGCGAGACGCGCAGCGCCACCAGCACCGAGAGGGCGAGCGCACCGAGCGAGAGCAGCGCCACGGCGCGCGTCGCTCTGCGACTCTCGTCTCGCGCAAACAGTGCCGCCCGCTGGGTTCCGTTGAAATGCTCGTCGCGGATGTGGCCGGCCCGCTGCACCGCCGCGCGCAGCAGCGGATTGACATCTCGGTGGTAACGACTGATCCCGTCCGACCTCGGCCCCGCGGCAACGAGCTGATCGCCCGCCTCGTGGTAGGAGTCGATGTCTCGGCGCAGGTCGCTCGCGATGTGCTGCTCAACCGGGTTTGTCAGGAGGGTGCTGAGCTGCATGAACGCGTTCTCGACGCTCTGGCGCTCGGCGAGCAGGTCCTCTCTCGCCGGCTCGCTCTCATCCGTCAGGCGGACCAGCAGGGCGTCGTCCTCTCGCTCGAGCGAGCTCGTCAGGCGGCTCGTCGCAGCCGTCG
>Ga0335071_10008515_pt1 | contig 10522 bp, 10 predicted proteins | sample Lox_Sample_15_FD_206724 | JGI IMG/M metagenome (GOLD analysis project Ga0335071, IMG submission 206724) | Soil microbial communities from Loxahatchee National Wildlife Refuge, Florida, United States - Lox_Sample_1.5 | ecosystem: Environmental > Terrestrial > Soil > Wetlands | place: USA...
CCGTCCTGCCTCAGCGCGCCATTCTGTCGCATGCGAACGTTCAGGCTCCTCAGGTCTGGAACGTCATCGATCGCTTTGGGCTCGGAGATAGGGGCGAACGTGTCCATGCCCTTGCAAAGTGTCCAAGGCAATCCGGCCTTCCTGAATCCACTCTGCATGTCCCTGGCGGTGACGTCGTTGAACACCGCCGCCGCGGAGACGAATCGAAGCGCCTCCTGCACGCTGACGTCCCGGCAACGCTTCCCGATGATCACCGCCAGCTCCGCCTCGTAATCCATTCTGCCGAGGTTGGTCGGGATGACGATGTCCTCTCCATTCCCGATCACCGCGCTCGGAGGCTTCATGAATATGACCGGTTCCGTCGGCACTTCCGATTTCAGCTCCTTGATGTGCGCTCGATAGTTCTGCCCGATGCACAGCACCTTGGTTGGACGCGGCATGTTCACCCCTCAGTCCTCTTCTGCAGTATTGACCGGATTGCCCACTGTCTCCAGCTTCACCAGGACGTTCATTCCTTTCAGGGTCGAAACGACCTTGTCGGCGAGGGAGATCGCGTCCTCGATGGTCGCCTGCTTGTCCCAAACGTAAACGGCATCGTAGTTGCCGGTTGTGGGCTTGAAACCAAGGTTGTTCAGCGCGTTGAACACCTTCGACGGCTTGGCGCCCTCGGAGCTGAAGGTCACGGTGATGTAGGTTATCATCGAGAAGGGAACCGAGCTTGACGGCTAAAACCCTAGGCCTTGAACCCTTTCGCCACGATGTAGATCTCCGACGAGGAAGAGCGCGAGGCGTCTGGCGCGGTCAGGCGCACATTGGCGAAGCGCTCCTTCACCCGCTTCAGGAAGTCTGGCATCATGTCTCCCTCGAAGACCTTCATCACCAGGCTCCCGTTCGGCAGCAGGACCTTCTCCGCGAACTCCAGCGCGTGCTCGCACAGATCGATCGAGCGCGCGTGGTCCATCGAGTAGCTCCCTGAGATGTTCGGGGACATGTCGCTGAGCACTACGTTCGCGCGCCCGCCGAGCGCTTCCAGCATGTCCTGCACCGTCTCGTCCTTGCGCATGTCACCCTGGATCGTGATGACGCCTTCGATCGGCTCGATCTCTTGCAGGTCCACGCCGACCACCCGCCCCTTCGAGCCGACCCTCTCCGCTGCCACCTGCAGCCATCCTCCTGGAGCAGCGCCCAAATCCGCGACGAACGCGCCCGGCTTTAGCAAGTTGAACTTCTCATCGATCTGGATCAGCTTGAACGACGCTCGGCTGCGGTAGTCCAGCTGCTTCGCTTTGCGATAATAGTGGTCGCGTCGATGCTCGTTCATCCACCGCTTGGACATCTCGCCCGACCATTCCCGCGCGCGAATTAAATCTTTGCCCGAACCCGTCTCAGATCGGCTTCCCGGGTTTGCCGCTCGCGCGCGCCGTGACCTGCGTCCAGCCAAGCATGAAACGCCCAGAGCCCGAACCTTGTCCGCGCACCTCGACCTTCGTGGTGATGCCCGATCCTCCGGCCAGTCGCACCTGTTGCCGCACGTGTTCGAGAGCCATCGCCTTCGCTGCCTCGACCGCCGCCTCCAGCCTGTCGAACTCCTGCGGCTCGCAGAACGGCGCGACGAAGTGGAAGCGGTTGTCGCGCGAGTGGACTTGGATAGTCACGCTATCGAACACCATCGAGCAAACGGCGCCGATAGCATTGCCGACTTGATGGTTCTCGGGAACGACGACCTTCGTGTTCAAGAGCCGCTCGAGCCGAGGCACGAAGAAGTGGGCCGGAGCGCCGATACCGACGATTGGCCGGTCGAGGCGCACGGTCATTTCGAGCGGGCCTTTGGCCTCCCTCGTTATCAGATCGAGGAGATACTCGCCCCCTTTGCCCTGCAGCAGGCCCCCCGACCCATCCTCGATGATCTTGTAAAGCAACTCCTCGGCCATTCGAGAGCTGACGAGCTCGAGGGTGCTTCGCACGAACTCGTCCTTGTCCAATCCGTACGTCGACGTGAAAACCTCGACACCCAGGTCCGAGGCGTAGCGCGAGCCCCTGGAGTAGTCGCCTGCTGCGTTGAGCAGATCGGTGGGGGTGAGCCCTGTCGATATCACCTGCCCCCTGGACCGGAGGTCGGATGCGAACGAGCGTGGCAGATAAACGTCCGGCAGGGCCTGGACGATCTCTTCGGGCGACATTGGGCCCTTTTCGCGCAAAAGCTTGAGCACCGCCCGCTCCTCCTTCTCGAGGCGCGAGTCGTCCCGGTTGTAGGCGATGAGGAACTCGAACCGTCGGTACTTCTGCATCTTGTGAAGCAATCGCTGATGCGCGTCGGCCGCGACGCCCAGGGGAACGACCCGCTCCGGGCCGAAGGTTATCCTTCCGTCGACCATCGAGATCCTCGAGTCCCCTCCCAGCGCGGCTGTCCAGATGTCCGTCGCCCGGACCCGCGTCCTCCAGCGGCCGACGATCGCCCCGGACCTACTGAGCCTGGGGAATCCCTCGTCCAGGAAAGCGATGTCCGTGCTCGTGCCGCCGATGTCTATGACGATGCACGTATCCAGGCCGGATAGCACCCGGCCCCCGATCAGACTGGCGGCGGGGCCAGAGAGGATAGTCTCCACCGGCCGAGCCTTCGCCCGCTCTACGCTCATCAGCGAGCCGTCGCCCTTGTACACCATTATGGGGGCGGCGATGGAACGAGCATGCAGCGCTTCCACCACCCCGTCCATGAAGGCCTCCATCACCGGCAGTAGCTTCGCGTTGAGCACCGCAGTGACGCTCCTTTCCAATATCCCCAACTCTGCGGTCAGCTCGTGCCCGAGCACCACCGGCAGCCCTGTCTTCTTCGATACCAGCTCGCGCAGCTTCTCCTCGTGGCACGAGTTCACCACGCTGAATATGCCTGAGATGACGATCGCGTCCACATCCGCAGAGACCTCCTCGACCGCGCTCTCGACCCGCTCTTCCTCCAGCGGGTCGACCTCTCTACCGCGCGGGTCGAAGGAGCCGTTGATGAAGGCCGTCCTCTTGGCCCCCAGCTCCCACTTCGCCTTCGGGGTCCAGCCGATGCCGATGAGCCCGACATCGCTGCCCCTTCCCTCCAGGATCGAGTTCGTCGCGAGCGTCGTCGAGATGCCGACATGCGAGAGTTCGCTCACATCGAACGAGAACGAAGCTAATATCGCGTCCACCGCCCCGAGGATGCCCACCGACAGATCGTCGTGGGTGGTCGGGGCCTTCGCCTTCGCCAAGACCTTCCTGGTCGCGAGGTCCACGACTGCGGCGTCGGTGTATGTACCACCGGTGTCAATGCCCAAACCCAGTTCCCTCAAGAACTCGTCCTCCTTCCGGCTCCCCCGCAACGGCGTTCCGCGCTAAACTAGGTTTCCGAATTCGCGCGCGGAGAGCGAAAGCAGCGTGAGGCTTTTGTCTAAAACCTCGAGCGACAAAAGGTTATTTCGGACCCCAGGGATACACTAGCGCTGGTGCCGATGAGAAAGAAGGGACTTACCTATGCCAAGGCGGGAGTAGACATCGAGGCGAAATCGCGCGCCATCGGTTCGCTCGTCAAGGAGCTGAGATACCGCCGCAAGGGGAGGGGGCGGAACATGGACGTGAAGGGACAGTTCACCTCTCTGATCGATTTCGGCGACGTCGCGCTCACCCTCTGCACAGACGGTGTCGGCACCAAGCTGCTCATCGCTGAAGCGCTGAACAAGTGGGACACGGTCGGCATCGACTGCATGGCGATGAACGTCAACGACACTATCTGCGTGGGAGCGGAACCGTTCGCGTTCGTGGATTACATCGCTCTCGACAAGCCGAGGCCCGAGGTGACCGAAGCGATCGGCGTCGGATTGAACGAAGGCTCGAAGATGGCGAACGTGGACCTGGTCGGCGGAGAAATCGCCGTCCTGCCCGAGATGGTGCACAGAGTGGACCTTTCTGGCAGCTGCCTCGGGTTCGTCGAGAAGGACGAGATCGTCGACGGCTCGAAGATCAAGATCGGGGACGCGATCGTCGGCGTTCCGTCGTCAGGCATTCATTCGAACGGCCTGACGCTCGCGCGCAAGATCTTGGAAAAGGGCGAGATCGGACTTGATGCACGCTTTCCGTTGCTGCCGCACAGCGTCGGTGAGGAGCTGCTGACGCCCACAACGATCTACGTGAAGCCAGTGCTCAAGATGCTCGAAAAGTGCGAGGTCACCGGCATGGTCGACGTCACGGGAGGAGGGCTGCGCAACTTCGTGCGCCTTAAGAAGAACGTCTGCTTCGATGTCTCCGAGCCGCTCGACCCGCAGCCGATATTCCACATCCTTCAGGAGCTGGGCGACGTCGAGCCGACGGAGATGTACCAGACGTTCAACATGGGAATGGGCTTCGGAGTGGTGGTGCGCGACGAGGACGCGAAGACCTGCGCCAAGAGCCTTGGCGGAGGCGCGCGGGTCGTCGGGCAAGTGACGAAGGGGAAGGGCGTGAAGAGCGGTGCGCTCGAGGTCAGCTACGAGGAATACTAGCTCGACCGCGCTCGATGCGCGATGACCGCGACGACAGCACCGAGGGCCGTGCACGTTTCCAGCGAGTAGCCTCCGAACGTGATATCCAGATGATACTGCGCCACCGAGAAGACCTCCTTCGGTACCCCGTGGGGGCCGGTGCCGAAGATGAAGACCAGGCTCTTCCCCTGCCCGAGCAGGTGCGCGGCGCCCTCGACGGTGAGCCTCTTCTTCTCCTCCACGTTGCACGTCGTGAGGACGGGCTCGCCGAGCTGCGGTGGGAACCCTTTGTTCATGTAAGCGAAGGTCGAGAACCGTCCCTTCGCGGTAAGCTCCTTCAGATACGATCCGTCCTCGCCGATCGAGGTCGTCGTCGCCACCCAGTCCGCGATCTCCTGGGGGGTCGTCAGTTCCGCCGGGAAAGGGAATCCAAAGGTCACGAGATTGAAGTCATACGCCAAAGCGAGAGGCCCGGCTCTAGCGAGTATCCGGCGGTGCGCCTCCCTGAACGTCCTCGGATCGTAGGAGTTCCAAAGGGCGATCGTCGCCCGGCCCGCTCTCGCCATGGTGCACCAGAATTAGAGGAGATGAGGAAAAGGTTTGCTCACTTGGTTTTCAGGGGCACCTGCTTCAGGCTCTTCAGCTCGTCGCCTTCCCACTCGTACTTCAGGCGCTTGCGGCCCTTCCACGCGCCCTTCTGCAAGATATAGCCGGTCATGAGGCTGAGGCCGATGGAGGCTTCGACGTACGCGACGGATTTCGTCGCATCGCGATTGATCTTGCCCCAGGACTGCGCCTCCTCGAAAGTGCATCCGGAGAGGCCGCCCCACTGCGGCGCGTCCATGGTGATCTGGATGGCGTAGTGGTGCCCGCCCTTGTCGTAGCCGAGCGTCTCCGCGATCACCTCGGTCTGCTGGATGTAGTTCTTCGGCACTCCTCCGCCGATGTAGATGACGCAGGTCTTGTCCGACTTGATCTTGATCTGGGTGAGCTCCCAGTTATCGCGGATCGGGTCGAGGCGCATGAAGTCCTTGCCCTGCTTGCGCCTTTCCACGTAGAGACCGGTGAGACCGATGCCGATGGAGCTGTCGTTGAGCGCCGGCACGAAGATCGGGGCGCCGAACCTGTAGGCGTTCCCGAGGATCGAGTTCTCGTCCTTGACGGCGTGCTTGCCGAGCACCGCCATGAACTCGCGGGTTGAGTAAGCGCGCGGTTCGAGCTCGCCCGCGATCTTGCCAATGACCGCGTCCGTCTCGCGGAACTTGTTCTCGTCGACGAGCGTGTCGTAGATGCGGTCGATGAAGAACTCGCGCAGCTTGAGATCGTCAACCCTCGGCGAGGTCTTGTAATGACTGTACCCCCTCGCCTGGTAGAAGTCCTGGTAGGGGATGGCTCCGATGGTCACGATCGCGTCGACGATTCCGTAGCGAATCAAATCGGCGATGACCTTGCGCAGGCCGGCGGCGACGAGTGGACCGGCGAGGCCGAGCACGACGGTCGGCCTGGAGCCGTCCTTCATGGCGTTCTCCAGCGCGATCGCGCAGGTCGCGAGCGCACGGCTCTGCACCGAGCTGTCCTTGTACGCATCCATGAGGTCGGCGACCGTTTTGATTTGGTCGAAATCGATCGCCTTGACCTTCTCCTTCATGATGTCGGATTTCTTGACCATTGTAACTGCGATAGGTATCGAAATCTAGTATTTCGAACTTGCCGAGAGGCGCAGACCCAGAAGCCCTTTTCGACTACGCCTTGCCCTTCTCGCCCTCGCGCTTCGGGCGGGAGCAGATCGCGTACATGTCCCCATCGAAGAAAACGTCCAAGTCCGGGTTCTCCGCTTGGATCTCCTGTATCCTCTTCAGGACCTCGCGGAGCGTCAACTCGCTCTTCTTGTCGATCTTGACGTGAATGCGAGTTTCCATGGAAGCTCCTGGATGAAGACCGGATTCTAAGTAAGGAGTATCCCGACATAAATACTCTTTTTCTGGGTGGCCTGACAGGAATTCCGCGATATGCCAGACAATTCAGTTTTCGCGCCCTCGATAGGTATGGATTTCGCCATTATTGTCGAAACGTTATTATATCGCCCTTGGGAGTCGAGGTGAATCGATTCATCGTAGGTGCTGAGCTTGGGGACCAGACGCAAGGCTCAAGAGGAGACGGGCGCGAGCGTGCCTTCGGCCGCTCCGAATCAGGGCACCGCGCAGGAAAAGCCCTCCCAGAACCCGGAGCGCATGGACGACCTCAAGCGCTGGCTCAACGGCGACGAGAACGGCCTGCTCGATTGGTTGAGCGAGCCGGACAACGGTTCCACCATCGTAGGGCAGCAGGTCACCCCGACCGAGACGGTCGAGGTCGCCGATGTCAGGCGCAAGGCCGACTCCTACGAGGCGGAACTACAGCAGCTCAAAGAAGCGATCCTGGAAACGCTCAAGGGCGAATCCGCGGGAATGAAGCAGAGGGACCTGAGCGCGCTCGAAGAGAAGTTGGAGAGCGTCGCTGAGCAAGGCTCGATGCTCCGGGAGCAGGTCTACGCCCTGGCGAAGTACGACCAGGACGTCAGGCAGGAATTCGAAGAGGCGATGGCCGGGCTCCCCAAGGACCAGGAAGAACTGGTGAAGGCGCGCGTGCTCCTCGCCGGCAGGGAGAGCGCCTTCGAGTCGGAACAGAAGAGCGTCTTCAGCGGACCGATCGAGGAGGGCGCCCAGAGCGGCGACGAACTCACGCAGCGCTTCCACGCCGAGCTCCGGGAGAAGGAGTCCGATTTCTCAGAGAGGGAGCGCGAGCACAAGAGCAAGATCGATTACCTGGCCGAGGAGCTCAAGACCAAGACGCTCGAGCTTCAGCAGAGAGATGATGAGCTTCGAATCCTCCGCTCCAATGGCAAGGGCGGCACCGCGGCCCTCGACGATAAGGTCAGAGAGGTGCAGCTCAAGGAGAAGCGCATCAGGCTCATGGAAGAAGAGATCGAGCGCTTGAAGACGGAGGTCCGCGAACGCGATGACGAGCTCAAGAAGATCCGTGAGGTCATCGGTTATAAGGAGCAGGAGATGCTCCGTCGCGAGGAGGACCTCGATTATCGCGAGAAGCTTCTTGTCACCGACAAAGCGAAATTCGACACGACCAAGCGCGAGACGCAAGGCGTCGAAGAGGTCGAGCTCAAGCAGCGCCTCGAGCACCTGAAGGCCGAGGTCTCGCTGAAAGAGGAAGAGCTAATCTCGAAGGAGAAGTTCCTCAACGCCAAGGCCGAGGAGCTGCGCCTGCGCGAGCATGGCGTCATCGAAGACGAGATCCAGAAGCGCGAGGAGGAGCGCGGGCTAGAGGTCCGGGTAGCGAAGGTCAAGACCGGCAACGCCCGCTTCGACGACCTGTTGCTCGGCGGCATCCCATTCGGCTCGAACGTGCTGGTGCACGGTCCTCCGTTCGTCGGCAAGGAAGTGATGATCGGACAGTTCGTGAGCGAGGGGTTGAGGAAGGGCGTCCCGACGCTCTGGGTCATAACCGACAAGACCCCAAGGGACGTACGCGAGGAGATGAAAGCTATCCTCTCCGGATACGAGGAGTACGAGCGCCTTGGCCTCGTTCACTACATCGACGCCTACTCGAAGAGCATGGGAGAGGCGGCCGACGATCCTTATACCACTTACATCGCCGAACCGACGAACCACGACGGCATCATGGAGGCGACGGAGAAGAAGACGAAGGAGTTCAAGGAGAAGCACAAGTACTACCGGCTGGCCTTCCGCTCCTTATCCACTCTCATCGCTTATTCGGACATGAACACGGCCTTCCGCTTCCTGAGCCCGTTCTGCGGGCGGCGCAAGAGGGATGGGGCGGTCTCGATGTACGCGATCGAGAAGGGCGTGCACGGGGAGCAGGAGATCCAGATGCTAGGTTCGATCATGGATGGAATGATCGACTTCAAGCTGGACCAGCTGAAGACATACTTCTCGGTCCAGGGTGTGTGCGACGTGCAGTCCCGGTCCTACATCAGGTACACCGTCGGCAAGCATGGCCTGAGCATCGGTTCGTTCTCGCTCGATCACATCAGGTGAAGCTCGAACCCAAATGAGAAAATGATCCGGTCAGCCAAAGCTCAAGCGACTTCGACGCCGCTCGGGTCGCCGGGCCGTTTCGGAGGCGCCGCCGGTTGGACGTTTATGCGTGGCATCGGGACCGGTGGCGGCAGTCGGATGTCGCGCGCGATGAGCATCGCCGTCGGGATGCAGTTCGGCACAACGGTGTTGTGCACGAGGTTCGCGAAATCTGGAGGCATGGAGTTCATCCGCTGCCACTCCCCGAGGACGTCGCCCACTTCGCCCTGCACCAATACCTGCCCTTCGATCTTGATGTACCCGAGCCCTACGTAGTTCGCCGTGAAGCGGAAGTCCGCGACCACGACGTCGTCGGCGACCTTCGCAATCTGAGTTACCGTGCTGTTGTGGTCGATGCGGATGTTGTTGAGCTTCTCACCTGGCTTTGAGAACCGCTTTGCTTCGATGCCAGTTATCTCGAAACTCTTGACCTGCATTTGGACCGGCTGGTAAATCAAGGCTCTGGGTAATAGAGGTTTGCCAAGCGCTACGAAGAAGTGGAGGTGCCGCAGGCCGGGCTCGAACCAGCGACTTCAAGATTTCGGCTGCCCAAAGGGGGCAACTTCAGTCTTGCACTCTCCCAAACTGAGTTACTGCGGCGCGCTATCGGACAAGGCTCAGCCCGCTATTAAATCTTTGGCGGGGCGCTGGAGCATGATGGATTGAGAGCGGAGCGAACGCCCAACGGACGAAGGGTGGAGATCGGCAAGACGGCGAACCCGTTTCGAATGATCTCTTCCGTCGCAACGAAGCTTCGGATAGGCCGGATCGAGAGCGCCCCTCGAACCTGAAACTCGCCCTCGAAATTCTACGTTTTCAAAGACGGCCAGTGAGCGCATCACGTTTAAATAGGCACATAATACTCATTTCATTACTCCGGAGGACTGGATACATATGTTAGGCCGTAAGGAGCACCGCCCGTTCACTCGAGGAGAGGTGCGCAGATTCTTGAAGCGCGACAAGGACGAGCGCGGGGTAGCGTCTACGGTAGGAACGATCATGGCGCTGCTCGTGTTCCTCACCTTCCTGACCCTGTTCACAAATTCATACGTTCCGGTCTGGATGACCACGAACGAACGCACCCACATGAATGAGGTGATGAACCAGTTCGGCGACCTCAAGGGAAGGATCGACAACCTTGTGGCGATGGCGTCCACGACGGGCATGTCCAGCCTGAACATGTTCGCTCCGATCACCTTAGGAGCGGACGGTGTACCTGTCTTCGCAATCGGAACTGCTGGACAGCTGAATTTCGTACCAGTCAATGCAAATAGCCCTCAAGGCAACAGCACCACCGTGAAGCTCAGCTACTGCCTCGGCGTAACCTCCACATTATACAACGTGAAGGAAACGGGCGGCGGCCTGATCGAGCTGTACACTTCCAACAGGTACTATGTTGAGCAATGGGTGGGGTACGAGAACGGGGCGGTACTGGTGAAGCAGCGCGATGGGCAGATAACCAGGGCATTCCCGAGCTTTATCGTGACGACGTCCGGGCCACAGAACAACGTCACTCTCTCGTTCACGCAGGTCGAGCTCTTCGGCAAGAACGCGACGGTCACTGGAACGGGCACCACGGGCATCAACATCGCCCTGATGTACCTCGACCAGCAGCAGTACACTAACCTTACGTACCCGGCGAAGACCCTGACGTACCTGAAACCCACCTTCACATTCAACTCGACGTACGGCAAGGCCTGGTACACTTACCTGGACAACATGCTCCGAGTCAGTCTCAAACTGACGAGCGGGACCGACTACACCCTGTCGTGGGTAGGTTCGGACTATCACTCGATCAAGCTGCAGATGCTGAAGGTCGTGCAATTCAACCACAACGTCGCGAGGATGCAGATCTCGGTGGGTAACGCCTAGGACGGGGGATTCCATGAAGAAAGTGAAAAAGGACAAGAAGGGTGGAGCGGCCAAGACTGAGGACCTGGTCGACATGGC
>Ga0335071_10008517_pt1 | contig 10520 bp, 9 predicted proteins | sample Lox_Sample_15_FD_206724 | JGI IMG/M metagenome (GOLD analysis project Ga0335071, IMG submission 206724) | Soil microbial communities from Loxahatchee National Wildlife Refuge, Florida, United States - Lox_Sample_1.5 | ecosystem: Environmental > Terrestrial > Soil > Wetlands | place: USA: Florida...
TTTCTCCATTTACGCTACAGCATCTGATGCTCTGGCCGCGGGAAAAGAGCTAAAAATTTCCCACCAGACCTGAACCTTTTTTATCATCAGATCAACTGCCAGGGAAAGCTCACGGATATTTTCCTGTTTTCCCCACAGTGGCCATATAGATCAGGAACTGAGTTTTCCCGTCAATCCCAAGGATTGCTGCCATCTGGTCGTCATCAAAAGCCGCAATTGCACATACCCCACAGCCGATTGCAAGTGCGGCAAGGTACAGGTTTTGGCAGACATGTCCAGCATCAAGATGCAGATCCCTGTAACCCCTTTCGCCATATCGCCATGTCATCCGATAGGGGACTGCAGTCCAGAGAAAAACGACGTTACTGCGCATGATAAAATCCTGATCCAGACAGGCATGGGCAATACCTATATGGAGCGCAGGATCTGACAAGACCTGTTGCAGGGTGTGGGAAAGTGCAAGATACCGATACAGCCCCGGAGTGAGATCTTCAACGTCGTTGACCAGCAGGTAGGTCTCGAATGCGTGACGTGCACCGGCAGACGGGACGGTACGAAACGTGGCTGCAGAACCATGGACCTGCTTGACTCCCTGCGTACACCAGAGAAGGAACGAGAGTTCATCTAACCGGAGCGACGTTTTCTCGTACGACCGGATACTTCGCCGAGATTCTATTGCAGTACGAAGATCCAGGGAGGGGATATCGAGATCTGCCGGTATTTTAAGATTAATCACCGGTTTATCGGCAATCCCCGGGATCTCAAGCGGGGGCTGGGGAATGCCCTTCTCCTGATCGGAACGGCCAAGGTACCGGTATCTGGTATACTCCATGAACTGCATGCCGATATTGTCGGAAATCGATCGGGGATCGGGCATAGCTACCCGTTTTACACCCGCGGGAGATAGCCCTTGTGGATAAAGAGCGTTTCGCTGCTCAACGCATGACCGGTGGCTGAATTCAGGAGAACGGATATGTACCCAAAGATGAAACACTCTTCCCGGAACAGGCAGACCAATGAGAAAACATTGCCAGAAACCACAGGATCCCTACCTACGGCCTCTTGTTGAATTCAAAAATGTCACCGTAGTGAGGGGTGATTCACGCGTTCTTAACCGGATCACGCTCTCCCTTTATGAGGGTGAAAATGTCGCCATTCTCGGGCCAAATGGTGCAGGAAAATCGTCACTGGTAAAGGCAATCACCCACGAGTACTATCCGTTGATCGCCGGCGAACCTGTAACATTCCTGTTCCGCGGAGAGGTGGTCTGGGACATATTCACACTCAGATCCTCCCTTGGCATTGTCTCAAACGATCTCCAGTACGCCTTCAACCGCACCATCACCGGCCACGAAGCTATTCTCTCCGGATTCTTCTCAAGTGTCGGCCTTTTCAACCGCGAGATAACCGCGGCGATGGAGAAAAAGACGAAAGAAATCGAAAAAACCCTTGGGATCGGGCACCTGAGCGACCGGCCCATGACTTCGTTATCTACAGGAGAGGCCAGGCGTTTTCTCATTGCCCGGGCACTCGTCTTTGATCCTGCAACCCTTCTTCTCGATGAACCGACGAGCAGCCTCGATCTCTCGGCATTACATACCTTCCGCCAGACCCTGCGCGCAATAGCGCAGTCGGGGACCGGCATAATTCTGGTAACCCACAATCTCCACGATATCATCCCTGAGATTACCCGCGTCATCATGCTAAAGGAGGGGAAAATTTTCAGAGACGGCAAGAAATCAACCATGCTGACTGATGAACTGATCAGCCAGCTCTTTTCAGCCCCGGTCCATGTGCAGGAAGAGGGTGGCTGGTATTATGCAACGGGATACTGACGTACCTCATCGGATTGTGGCACAAACCACGCGGTAAAATTACCTTGCACACTGGTTCCGGGCAAGAAAAAAAGGATGTCTGAATTAAGCGGCCGGTGCCTTCGGAGCGGCTTTTTTTGCGGCAAACGAAGTCACAATGGCAATGATACCGATAACGACCGCAAAGATCCCGGCAATAAACGGAACAAGGGCTGCTGATATCAGCGGGAAGATCAACAGCAGGATCCCAAAGAGAAGACTCAGCACTCCCAGAACACCGTTCCCTGCGTCCTTCGCGGAGAAGGCATGATACAGGTGGACACAACCGGTGATGCATGCCCATACCCCGATAATGATGACAAGGAAGGTGAGAAGGAGAACGGTACTGTAGAGCGGATAGGCCAGAATAATGATACCGGCAAGCAGGTTAAGAATCGCAAGTAGAATCTTCCATCCCATATCAGACCTGTCGACCGCGAGTCCGGCGAGGGAGAAGATCCCGCTGACCAGCCAGTAGGCTCCCAAGAATGTCACAAACACGATCGTTGTAATGCCCGGTGAAGAGAGGAACATGATCCCGATAACAAGGGAGAGTATCCCCCACAGGAGGATGATCCACCAGGGAAAGAGTCCGGGATTACAACACCAGCACGACTGAGGAGAAGCAGTTGTTTCAGCCATAAAACTATACCTCAACTTTTATACGTGAATTCTGCCAAGGCGGTATTTGAAGGTTCCTTTCCGTTCCAGGGAACCTAACGAGTACATCACAGTAAATCAAAAGTATCGAACCGTGAAGGCAGTGTTTACTAATTCAGGATGGTTAAAAAACGATTATTCTGTCTCCCCCAGCCCGGTTACTTTTCTGATCTGTCCCTGAGTCTCCTTCGGTGTCCCGGTGGTATTAATCAGGAAACAGTTCGTCCGATCGAGAATGTCTTTGATATATTTATTGCGCAGAGCCGTTTTGCGGCTGTCCTTCACCAGCAGGTGCGGGTTAAAATACCCGTTTGCCGTGAAGAGATCGTATGCCTCGTCCTTTTCGAGCGGTGAAGCGATCCGGGGATCGGCCGGATCGCGATGCAGGACAATAAGTGCTCCCAGCGTTGTCAGAGGAAGCAGGCGACCTTTTCCCACGACCCATCGTATATCGGCAACCGCACGGCCTTCTGCATCGTATTCGTTTGCTGCAACCAGTCCGTCAAACTCTTTCCAGATCGCAGAGAGATCCTGGCGGATGTAAAAATTCCGTTCCGATCCATAGGCAAGGATCTCAGGACCGAAGATCCGGGTAAAGAACCAGTCATCAGAAATGATCCGGGCATGAGGATCACGGAGGAGACCGTATGTCTGAGTGGTCTTTCCGGCACCGGACATTCCCACAATACCGATGCCTTTTCCTCCAACGTCCACGCAGGCCCCGTGTATCGATGAGATCCCGTGTTCATCTTCAAGAATATCCCCGCACAGGCCAAGCGCGATGGACTTGATCCAGCCGTAATAACTAAAATTTGAGAGAAATACCGTCTTGGAATACGGGTCGAACCGGACGGTGTTTTCACCAACAGACGGGTCTTTAAAGACGTAGAGCCGTCCATGAGACCGGATATTCTGTGACATGGGTGAAAAATTTTCTTGCCAAGTTTCAGCAAGACCTTTCTCGTCGGTAATCAGTTTGATGCAACAGCCAAAGATCTCCGATTTTATCTCATACCGTACCCGTGGTACACAGCATTCGGTAAGGCGATCTTTTTCATCGGGCGTAATAAGATCGACAGTGTAACTCATGCCATAACCCTGTGCTCGATGCACGTTATGGTTGATATTCCGACATTCCGGGATAGGATGTTTTCGGTCGGTACCTCCCGGAACGGAGATAACACCATGGCCCTGATTATCCGAGTACGATCGCGAACTGATAACGATTGTCTCCCTTCCCACACTGGCGATTTCGTCCACCTGTCATCTCATGGAATAATCTGGAATATTCTGCAAACCCAGGTTCAGACCGGATATCCCTCTCCAAAAAAAGATAATTAATGCCCAAACTGGACATCAAAAAAGATATTCTTACCCGATGCCCTGAGGGGAATTCCATAGGCAACGCTGCATCCTTTAAGATGCCCGGCTTTCATGGCAACAAATCCTGCAGTGTACATAATGCGGTTATCAACATTGTGAATCTGGGCGGTTTTAGCTGCAGAACCGACCGCAATGCCGAGATCGGAGATCTTGAGAACACAGTTGGGTCCGGCATAGGCAGAGTTCCTGCTCTTTTTGGCCTTCTGTGCCTTTATCATATCGGCACAACTTGAATACCCGCACCCACCGCAGTTTATACCGAGTGTCTTTGTGCCTTCGACACCAATGAGGAGTGTCGCATCACTCGCCTTTACCTGTTCTCCATTAATCCGGAGAAAATCCATCCCGGTCTCCTTTGCTGCCGAGATCATCCTGTCCCCGAGTGTTTTCAGGTCTTTTCCGGTCAGGATTTCGACCTTTATTGAGTCAAGTCCACATGCCTTGGGTGCTGTTCTGGCGGCAAGCGCCATCAGCCCGGCAACAGATTTTACTGCATCAGATTCGCTGGACATAGCCGAAACTTGGTTTCTATTGATTATAAACCAGCAGCCACTGAAGATACAATCAGGTAGCTGTGCCGTACTTCACATGACGGGAAGAGCGGACTGCATGAGCTGACCAGGCAGCGCCGGAACATGGCGTCACCTTTCGTAATCACGAAGGCAGTCATACAAACCACCGGGTTTGACAAAAACGCTATGACCGGGGGAATGTCTAAAAAGACCGGGGTTCAGGAGATCGCATTACGGGAAACGTGGAGGGATAAACGGCGCGGTATCCTTTTTCCGCTTAAAACTGTAATGAGGACAGCCAGGTCAAAGAACGTGACAGAATTCCCTCTTCCTGTTTATGCAGCATATGTGCGGGCAAACTTTTAAGCGGGATCAGAGAAAACCTATGAAAACTCTTATCACCGTGCCGGAGAGGAGGAAAGTCCCCGGCTCAGGTGCATATTCAATGGGGAGAATGCGAATACGTCCGCACTGTCACCAGAAATACAAGGGGAATCTGCAGGGGAAGATGTCACCCTGCTCACGCTTTACGCGCTCGCCGGAGAGGAATGCGGACGTTTTGTCACCATCCATCCCCGCATCCTAGGCAGGATCCGTCGGTACATCCTGGAGATCAGTCAGGGTGCTATTCCAGGGTCGTTTTTCGGAGAGGTTGTTGTCAGGGAGTTACCAGTACACGAAATGCGCCGTGCTGAAGAGGAACTCTGGATCCATGACCTGCACCAGAAAGCCGATCTGGCAAATGATCGGCTCTTTGCCGCATCCGCCGGTACACAGCTTGTCGGTGTAGCCCGTTGTTCCCGCCATCCTGACGGGTGTGAGGTTGACGGGGTGTACGTGCTCGAAGAATACCGGCACCGGGGATTTGCCCGCAGGGTCATGCAGCAGCTTATCGAAGAATGCGGACGACACGAAACCCTGTACCTGCATGCAAAACCCGAGCTGGTGGAATTCTACCAGACAATGGGATTTGTAATTGTCCGGATACCCGATATCCCTGATACATTCCGGCATGCAACCATTCATCCCGGAAATGAGACAGTACCTATGAGACGGGATCCTGCCCGGCTTTCTGGAGGCGGGTATGTGTAAGATAGCCGAAGGACCGGAAATCTGCAACCAACCAGATTGGGAGGGCAGCTGATGCTCGATCTGTTCTTTTCAATCGCGATCCTCATATTCATTGCCGGCACGGCTATTGCCCTGGCCGGTGTGGTCCGGGACAGCAGGATCGCGCGTACGCTCTCCCTTGCCTGTACAGTCGCAGCCTCAATATTCCTTGCCGCTTTTGCGCTGGTACTTCTGGTAACTGGTGCGGCCCTCCGGCTGCCCGTGTGGCAACCATTCCCGGGAATAGCAGTCACATTCTTCATCGATCGCCTTGCGGCATTCTTTCTAGTCATTATAGGTGCCGTCTCAGCGTGTGTTGCCATTTATGCAGCCGGCTATATCGAGCACATGGAAGGTGGCAGCCGGCGTAATCTTCTCTGTGCCTGCATGGCGCTCTTTGTGCTTGCCATGGCCCTTGTGGTCGGCTCGGCCACTACCATTGCCTTTTTACTGTTCTGGGAACTGATGGCTGCAGTTTCTTTTTTGCTTGTTACGTATGAATATACCACGGGCGAGACGACCAGGGCAGGTATCTTCTACTTTGTAATGACCCAGCTCTCCACCCTCTTTGTGATGCTGGGATTCATCGCCCTCTTCCTTGCCACCGGTTCGTTTGCTATCTCCCCGGCACAGGTTGCAGTCGGCTCGGCGCCCCTTGTTACCGTGGCATTTCTTGCACTCTTTATCGGATTTTCCATCAAAGCGGGGATCATTCCCTTCCATAAATGGCTTCCTTATGCCCACCCCGCCAGTCCTTCACCAGTCTCGGCACTGATGAGCGGGGTCATGCTCAAAGTCGCGGTCTATGGCCTTATCCGGTTCCTGATCGCGGTCTTCACTCCAGATCTCTGGTGGGGTATTTTGATCCTCTGCGCCGGGACAGCATCTGCGATCCTCGGTATCATCTATGCGATCAAAGAGGACGACATCAAAGGCCTTCTGGCCTATTCGAGCATCGAAAACATCGGGATCATCTTTGTGGGGATCGGACTCTTTGTGATCTTCTCCTGTTCTGGTCTTTCACTTCTTGCAACCATCAGCCTGCTTGCAGCCCTTTTCCACTCCCTCAACCACGCACTCTTCAAGAGCCTCCTCTTTCTTACTGCCGGCTCAGTGGTACACGCAACCGGAACCCGGGATATTGAGCAGATGGGAGGACTTTCCTCCCGGATGCCGGTAACCTCAGCTCTCTTTTTTACCGGCGCTGCCGCAATTGCGGCCCTCCCCCCGCTCAACGGGTTTGCAAGTGAATTGCTGGTTTACACAGCATTCCTCGAATCGGTTACTCTCGTTGATCCTCTCATCAAGATCCTTCTTTTTATCTGCCTTGCCCTCTTTGCACTGACCAGTGCCCTCTCTGCGGCCTGCTTTGTCAAGGCGTTCGGTTCCATTTTCCTGGCCCGCCCCCGGTCACGTGCCAGTGAGAATGCACATGAAGCCGGATTGAGCATGCTTGCCGGCCCTGCCGTCCTTGCCACAGCCTGCGTTGTGCTGGGTGTCTTCTCATACCAGATCCTCACGGGTTTTGGTTATGTGCTCCCTGTCCCGGATCTGCTTTTCGTGAGTATCCTTCTCCTCCTGATGGGATCACTCACCTACATTTTCCTGTATTTTGCTGCATCTCACACGGTACGGATCAGCGAAACGTGGGGCTGTGGTTCACCTTCACTCCCTTCATCAGCTGAATATACCGGCCATGGTTTCTCCGAACCAATCGTTACGATCTTTGCCTCAATCTACCGGACAAAAAAAGCAGTTACCAATGACTATTACGATCAGCACGGGTGTATCCTCAAGGAGGGAAAAGCAGAAATCCGGCTCCTGAAATTTTTTGAGGAATACCTGTACCTCCCGGTTGCCCGGACCGCTTCCAGAATAGCGGAAAGGGTTTCACATGTACAGAATGGTTGTCTTGACACCTATCTCCTCTATGTCTTTCTCGCGGTGGTCGCAGTCATCGTCTACCTGGGGGTAACGGCATGAGTTACGGGTTCATTCTCTACGGGATCATCAATACGCTCTGTGTGGTGCTTGCCGCCCCGCTTTTTGTGAGCCTGGTAAAGAAAGTAAAGGCATGGACACAGGGGCGACAGGGGCAATCTGTCTTCCAGACCTATTACACCCTTGCCAAGCTGCTCAAAAAGGAAGTGCTCTACTCACCAGATGCATCGCGAATAACCCGGGTTACCCCCTGGGTCTGCATCGCAGCGGTACTGGTTGCCTCGCTCTTCGTTCCACTTGTTTATGTCACGGCCCCGGCCGGGGGAATCGGAAATATTATCCTCTTCCTGTACCTGCTTGTGCTCGGCCGGTTTTTCATGGCTCTTGCCGGTCTTGACGCCGGAAGCACGTTTGGCGGCATGGGAAGTTCCCGAGAGATGAGTATAGCTGCAGTCATCGAACCCACGACCATCATTGTCTTTGCTGCTCTTGTCTTCGTCTTTAAATCTCTCAACATCATCGATATGGTCGGGACCGCTGTATCTGCCGGTACTTTGCTGACCCCTACACTGATCCTTCTCGGCATCTCATTATTTATCATCCTGATCGTGGAGACTGCACGCATTCCGGTCGACAACCCGGAGACGCATCTGGAACTCACCATGATCCATGAGGGTATGGTTCTCGAACAATCCGGGCGCAACCTCGCCCTGATGGAATTCTCTGCAGCGATCAAGCAGATGATCCTGATGGCGCTTGTCATCAACCTGATCGTCCCGTGGGGGATAGCAACCGTCCTTACACCCGCAGCCATTGGGATTGCCATCACACTCTTGATCGTGAAATGTGTCATTCTTGCACTGGTGATCGGTCTCTTTGAGTCCTCCATGGCAAAGATGCGGTTCTTCCGCCTGCCTAGCCTGTTTGCGATGGCGTTCTTCTTCTCAACACTTATCATTATCATCGAGGTGTTCGCATGAGTGATCCCGGAGTCTTTGATGGTATCATCAAGATTCTCTTCGTCTGTGTCATCATCACGTCAGCCTATATCATCACGACAAAGAACCTCATTTCGCTGGTCAGGGTCTATGCACTCCAGTCACTGACCCTTGTTGCCATCGCGCTCGCACTTGCATGGTATGAGAACACCGCCATCCTCCTTGCAATTGCGCTCCTCACCCTGATCTTCAAAGTGATTATTATCCCGTACTTCATCGCAACGGTCCAGGAAAAGATCCGGATAAAGCAGGATATTGAATTCCATTTCCTCAGCGCGACCAGTTCCCTCTTCATCTCACTCGCCCTTATGATTGTTGTCTATATAACGCTCTCCCGCATCCTCTCACAAACGCTGCCGCAGGGCAGCCTCTTCTTCTTCGGGGCCGTGATCGGGATCTCACTTGTTATGATGGGCATGATGGTAATGTTCTCCCGGAAGAAGGCGATCACCAAGGTACTCGGGTACCTCTCGATGGAGAACGGTGTGCTGCTCTTCGGTCTCTTCGCAACAGAACTTCCCTTTATCATCGAATTTTTGATCGTGATCGATCTGGTAATCCTCATCCTCCTGACCACGATCCTTACGGTAGGGATTGATTCCACACTTGAGGAATACCATAACAAGCTCCACCGGTTTTACCTCTGGGAAGATCAGGAGGACCCCATATGATCCTTGTGGTTTTTGCACTTACTGCGCTTGCGGCAATCGGGCTGATTGCTCTCAGCCGTACCCATGGGCAGATGAATGCTGCCGCCGTAGGTCAGACAGTGATCTATGTGGCATTAGCCCTGTATATCCTCTTCTTTGTGCAGGTACCCGTCGATTCGTTTATTATTGGCAGCGGGTACTTCTTCATCGATCACCTCGGGCTGCTTGAAGTTCTCATTGCGACAGTCATCTTCATGCTTGCAGCCGTGTACGCCCGGGGGTATGTAACTAACCTGCTGACCAGCCACGAACTTGAGGCAGGGAGCCTGAAACTCTTCTATGCTGCATGGTGCCTGCTCGAACTGGTCATTGTCCTTGCATTCTTCTCGGATAACCTCGCACTCTTCTGGATCTTTGCCGAGATGACGACGATTATCTCTGCCATGCTGGTTGCAATACTCTCTGCACGGGAGAACATAGATGCGGCGCTCAAGTACATTTTTGTGGCATCGGTAGCGATGATCTTTGCCTTTGTCGGCCTCATCTTTCTCTTCGAGATCTCACGCTCCACCCTGGGGAATGGGACTCTGAACTGGACCGAGCTCATGGCCCATGCCGGTACATTCCCTCATGGGATGATGATCGCAGCATTCCTCCTGATCTTTATCGGGTTTGCTGCAAAGTCCGGCATCTTCCCGTTCCATACCTGGCTTCCCGAGGCCCATGCAAAGGCGCCATCAGCAGTGAGTGCCGTCCTCTCAGGTGTGCTCCTTAATGTGGGAATTTACGGGATCATCAGGGTTTTTGCAATTATCCACAAGACAGGCGCTTCAGCGGACGTCACCCCGGTTATCCTGCTCTTTGGCATCTTCACCATCGCTATTGCTGCGTTCTCGATGCTTCCCGAGAAGAACCTTAAGAAACTGGTCGCATTCTCGAGCATTGAAAATATGGGCATCCTGCTGGTCGGTATTGCCGTTGCAACTCCGCTTGCGATCTTCTGGGTGCTTGTCCAGGTGATCGCCCATGCATTCACGAAAGCTTCACTCTTCTTCTCGGCTGGAATCCTGCACCGCCAGTACCGTAGCCACCTCTCGGCCGATGCCCCGGATGATATCCACGATGTCTTCCGGTTCCAGCCACTCGCCGCATGGGGGTTTATCCTGGGAGGACTGGCAATTATTGGCATACCGCCATTCCTAGTATTCTTCTCGAAGTTCTTTATCCTCCTCTCCCTTGGATCATTCTCGTTGTGGGTGCTGCTTCTTGTCCTGGTACTGCTCTTCATTGCGGCTTCTGCACTCGGGTACTTTGTGATCTGCACGTTCGGACGGGGAACCTTACCTGAAGAGCCCTGCGATATTGATCCCTACCGGACACCATTTTCCATGAAAGCGCCCATCGTAATCCTTC
>Ga0335071_10008518_pt1 | contig 10520 bp, 9 predicted proteins | sample Lox_Sample_15_FD_206724 | JGI IMG/M metagenome (GOLD analysis project Ga0335071, IMG submission 206724) | Soil microbial communities from Loxahatchee National Wildlife Refuge, Florida, United States - Lox_Sample_1.5 | ecosystem: Environmental > Terrestrial > Soil > Wetlands | place: USA: Florida...
GCTCGGGCGGCACCGGCCCGTCGAACGGCGAGTCCGGGCGGCGCAGCGGTTCCAGCCGCTCGCCCAGCATGCGCAGCGTCTCCGCGCTGAACCCGGTGCCGACGTGCCCGGCGTAGATCAGCCCGGAGGCGTCGTTCACCCCGATCAGCAGCGACCCGACCTGGCCGGTCCGGTTGCCTTTGCCCGGCTTGTAGCCGGCCACGACGGCCTCCTGGTCCAGCTGGTTCTTGATCTTGCGCCAGTTGTCGGTCCTGCCCCCGGGCAGGTACCTGGACGCCAGCCGCTTGGCCACCACGCCTTCCATACCGTGCTGGAGCGAGACGGCCTGCACGGCGACGAAGTCCTCGCCGGGGAACGACGGCGGGGTCTGCCAGTTCGACCCGGCCAGGCCCAGCTCGTCGAGCAGCGCGCGGCGGTCCCGGTACTCCAGGTCGAGCAACGGCCTGCCGTCCAGCTGGAGCAGGTCGAAGACCAGGTAGGTAACCGGGTTCTGGCCGGCCAGCATGCGGGCCTGGGCGGGGTCGCTGACGTGCATGCGGGACTGCAGCGCCTCGAACTCGGGCCAGCCGCCCTCGCCGAACACCACGATCTCCCCGTCGAGCAGCAGCTGCTTGTGGCCCGTCGCGTGGCCCAGGCCGGCGAGCTCCGGATAGGCGACGGTGATGTCCCGTTCGGTCCTCGACATGAGCCGGACCTGGCCGCGCTCGACGAAGGCCAGCGCGCGCACCCCGTCCCACTTCATCTCCAGCGCCCAGTTCCCGTCGTCCGGCGGTGGCGTGCGCGAGAGCGTGGCCAGCATCGGCCGCAGCCCCGGCGGGAGCGGCTGGCGCTCCCGGTGCATCATCCACTGCTTCCCCCCGGCCTGGAACAACGTGTATCCCCCGGTGACCCGCTGCCCGTGCAGCCTGATCTTGACCTCGTCCTTCGCCCACTTCAGCGTCTCGTAGCGGCCGGAATCCCAGATGGTGACCTGGCCTGCCCCGTACTCCCCGCGCGGGATAAGCCCCTCGAAGCTCCCGTACTCCAGCGGGTGATCCTCGGTGTGCACGGCCAGGTGGTTGACGGCCGGGTCGTCCGGCACGCCCTTCGGCACGGCCCAGGACACCAGCACCCCGTCGCGCTCCAGCCGGACGTCCCAGTGCAGCCGCCGGGCGTGGTGCTCCTGGATCACGAACGCGCCGCCGTCGGGGTTCTGGTCCTCCGGTGCGCGCTCGGCGGGGACGGGCTCAGGCGTGCGGGCGGCGTCTCGCTTGTCCCGGTACGTCTGGAGTTTGTCCACGTCACCCTGTCTACCCGGATTAGCCGGCCGGAGAACGGGTAGCCCGGCCCGTTCGGGTCGAAGGATCTAGGCGTTTACATATGTTTCCTACATTGCCCAGTTGTAAATTAAGGTAGTAGGGAATGTGGTGTTCGACAGTGTCGATGAAGGACAGGGTCGCGGCGAAGGGAGCATCTGGATGGGCCTGAACCTGTACGTCGTCCTGGGCAGCGCGGTGGTGGGGTTGCTGGTCGGGCTGACCGGCGCCGGCGGCGGTGCCCTGATGACGCCGATGCTCATCCTGCTGTTCTCGGTCAAGCCGGCCGCGGCCATCTCCAGCGACCTGGTCGCCGCGGTGGTGATGCGGCCCGTCGGCGCCGCCGTTCACCTGCACAAGGGCACGGTGAACCTGCGCATGGTCGGGCTGATGACGCTCGGCTCGGTGCCGATGGCGTTCCTCGGCGCGTTCCTGCTGCGCGAGATGGGCGGGAGCAAGGCCGGCCAGCAGAACGTCGAGATCGCGCTGGGCGCGGCGCTGCTGCTCGGCGCGGCCGCCATGGTGCTGCGCTACGTGCTGGACCGGCGGTCCGGCCGGGTGCGCACCGGCGCGGTCAAGCAGGTCACCCTCCGGCCGGTGCCGACCGTGCTGATCGGCATGATCGGCGGGCTGATCGTCGGCATAACCTCGGTCGGCTCGGGCTCCCTGATGATCATCCTGCTGCTGTTCACCTACCCGCTGCTGTCGGCCGGCCAGCTGGTCGGCACCGACCTGACGCAGGCGGTCCCGCTCACCGCGGCGGCGGCCCTCGGCGCGCTGATGTTCGGGCACGTGGAGTTCGGCGTGACCGCGTCGATCATCGTCGGCAGCGTGCCCGCGGTGCTGGTCGGCTCGCTGCTCTCCTCCCGGGCGCCGGACAAGTACATCAGGCCGGCCATCACCTTCGTGATCTTCGCCTCCGGGCTGAAGTACGCGGGCGTGCCGACCTACCCGCTGGGCTTCGTGATGGGCGGCATCCTGCTGGCCGGCGCGGTGTACTGGCTGGCCTACGTGCGGCCCCGGCGGGCGGGCGCTCCGGCACTCGCCCCCGCAGCCGGTCCGGCGGCCGCGGAGGGAGTGCCGGAGCGGGCTCAGACGCCGCTCGACGAGGCGCCGGTCAGGTGACCGGCCAGGTGCCGGGTCAGCCCGCGTACTTCTGCACCAGGGCGCCGACGGCCGGCAGTGCGGCCGCGACGTGCTTGGCCGCGCCGCCGCGGACGCCGCGGTAGGCCTTGATGATCGTGGGCCGGCTGGAGGCCGCCGCCCGCTCGTCGGTCACCGAGAGCAGGGCGTCGGACACCTCATCACTGCGCTTGGCCAGGTAGTCGCCAAACCCGGAGGCGCCGGAAGCGCTGAAGTCCGCCCAGTACGGCTCGAGCTTGGCGATCATGTCCGGGAGCAGGGACTCCACCACGTGCTGCAGGTAGCCCGACGCGAAGGCGTTCACGGTCTTGTAGGCGAGCTTGACCGTGGCACCGGAGACCCCCGACTTGGACGAGACCTCGTGCTGGATCAGCGTCATGCAATCCGCGATGACCTGCGGCTGGGTATCGGGCGTGAGCAAGATCTCCTGCAGCGTGGCAACCATGGGCGCGTTGTTCTCCTTAGTCAACTCCGGTATTCCGGGGAGGCCACGCGCCAGGCTTGAGCCGCCCAGCTTCCCCCCCGGGCCGAACTACGTTAGCGCACTTGCATGCCGTCCGTTACGAGAGTTTTCTCACTGTTACCTTGAGCATCACGCGGCAGATAGGCTCGGATGAGCGCAGCGGCCCGGGAGCGCGCTTAGAGTGTCAGGGTGACGGAGACATGGCGAGTGGAACCGTCGGGGCCGCTGCGCGGCGACATCGTGGTGCGCGGGTCGAAGAACGCGGTGACCAAGCACATGGTCGCGGCGATGCTAGGCGACGGGCCGAGCACGATCAGGAACGCGCCGGAAGTGGGCGACGTCGACATCACGGCCGCGATGCTCGAGGCCATCGGGTTCGCAGTCACCCGATCCGGCGGTGACGTCACGGTCGCGCCGAACGGCCCGGTGCCAACCAACGCGGTGCAGCCGCGGGTGCCCGAGGCGTTCACCGGGCTGAACCGGATCCCGATCCTGATGATCGGGCCGCTGCTGCACCTGACCGGGGAGGCGTTCGTGCCGCTGGTCGGCGGCGACCCGATCGGGCGGCGCCCGGTCGACTTCCACGTTTCTGCCTTGCGCGCCTTGGGGGCCGAGGTCGAGGCGGGCCCGGCCGGGATCACGGCCCGGGCGTCGCGGCTGTACGGCGCGCGGATCGACCTGCCGTACCCGAGCGTGGGCGCGACCGAGACCGTGCTGCTGTCCGCGGTGCGGGCCGAGGGCAAGACCGTGCTGCGCAACGCGGCCACCGAACCCGAGGTGGTGGAGCTGGCCCTGTTCCTGCAGCGGATGGGCGCGCACATCGAGCTCAGCCCCGACCGGCGGATCGTCATCGAGGGCGTGCCCCGGCTCCGCGGCGCGTCCCGGTGGCTGGCCGGGGACCGGCTCGAGGCGTTCTCCTACCTGGTGGCCGGGCTGATCACCCGGGGCGAGGTCCGGGTGCACGGCTGCCCGCAGGACCGGCTGGTCACTGCGATCACCACGCTGGCCACGATGGGCGCCCAGATCGACATCACCGACGAGTGGATCACCGCGTCGGCGCCGTCCGGGCTGCACCCGGCCGCGGTGCACACCGACACCCACCCGGGGTTCATGACCGACTGGCAGCAGCCGCTGATCGTGCTGTTCACTCAGGCCGAGGGCATGTCCGTGCTGCACGAGACGGTCTTCGAGAACCGGCTGGTGTACGTGCCCGCGCTGCAGGAGATGGGCTGCGAGATCGAGACGTTCGCGGCCTGCCTGGGCGGCGCCGCGTGCCGCTTCCACGATACGAACTCGGTGCATTCAGCGGTGATCAGGGGCGTGTCCAAGCTGCGCGGCGCCGACGTCACGCTGCCCGACGTGCGGGCCGGGTTCTCCGCCGTGCTGGCCGCGGCCGTGGCCGACCGGCCGTCGGTGCTGCGCGGCATCCACCACATCGAGCGCGGCTACCACCGGCCGTTCGACCAGTTCGCCTCGCTCGGGCTGACCATCCGGCGCGGCTGAGCCCGTTTGACGAGCCGAACGGATGGCTAGGCTGCCCCTATGACCACGGCTTTCGTGCTCGGGGGCGGAGGCCTGCTCGGCGCCCACGAAGTCGGCATGCTGCGTGCGCTCGCCGAGGCGGGCGTCCGGCCCGACGTGGTGGTGGGCACCTCGATCGGGGCGCTGAACGGCGTCCTGGTGGCGGCCAACCCGGCGGGCGCGGCCGCGCGGCTATTGCGGATGTGGCAGGGTGAGGAGCTTCGGCTGGCGTTCAGCGAGAAGCTGTGGGGGCGGGCGGCCCGGCTGGTGCGTTCGGGCACGCACCTGCACTCGCTGGAGCCGCTGCGCCGGGTGCTGGCGTCGGCGCTGCCCGGGGCCTTGTTCTCCGATCTCGAGCTGCCGTTCCAGTGCGTGGCGGCCAGCATCGAGGGGGCCACCGCGCGCTGGTTCTCTTCCGGCCCGGTGGTCCCGGCGGTAATGGCCTCGTGTGCCGTGCCCGGGCTGCTGCCGCCGGTGGAGATCGACGGGGAGCACTACTTCGACGGCGGCCTGGTCGACTCGATTCCGGTCGGGCGGGCGGTGGCGCTCGGCGCTTCGGTCGTGTACGTGCTCCAGGTCGGGCGGATCGAGAGCCCGCTGGCGGTGCCGCGGCGTCCGTGGGAGGTGGGCTTGGTCGCGTTCGAGATCGCCCGGCGGCACCGGTTCCACGAGGAGATGTCGTCGCTGCCGGGCCACGTCCGGGTGCACGTGCTGCCGACCGGCGGCGACCAGCCGGCGCCCGGCCTGAAGCAGTTCCGCTACCGGGACCGGGACAAGGTCGGGCTCAGCATCGAGCGCGCCTACGCCGCGTCCGCGAGTTACCTGGCCGCGCTGCCCGCTCACTGAGCTGGCTCGGCGGACAGATCTGGCGGGTCGGGGGGTCGAGCCAGCCAGATGTGGCAACTCGTCCGTTTCTGTCCGCATATGCCGCTGCGCCGCTACGGTATTGGCATGCACGACCGTGAGGTCGTCGCGGCCATCGTGGCGGGCGATCCCGCAGGGCTCGCCGAGGCGTACGACAGGTACGCGACACGGCTGTACAGCTTCTGCCGGACGATGCTGCGCGAGCCCGCCGACGCCGCGGACGCCGTGCAGGACACGTTCGTGATCGCGGCACCCCGGGTGTCCGGGCTGCGCGACCCGGACCGGCTGCGGTCCTGGCTGTACGCGGTGGCCAGGAACGAATGCCACCGCAGGCTGCGCAGCGGCAGCCTGCACGCGTCCATCGAGGAGGCGCCGGAGGTGACCGACGAGGCCGCCGACGTGGCCGCGAACGTGGAACGGGCGGACCTGCGCGCCCTGGTCCGCGACGCGCTCGGCGGGGTGGGGCCGACCGAGAGGGAAGTCCTCGAGCTGCAGCTGCGGCAGGGCCTCAGCGGCGGCGAGGTGGCCAGTGTGCTCGGAATTTCCCGCAACCACGCGCACGCTTTGCTGTCCCGGGCGCGCGACCAGCTGGCGACCGCGCTCGGAACGCTCGTCGTGGCCCGGACCGGACGCCAGGACTGCCCGGACCTGGACACGATGCTCCAGGAGTGGGACGGCGTGCTGACGGTGCTGGTCCGCAAGCGGGTCAACCGGCACGTGGAGCGGTGCCCGGCCTGCACGGTACGGCGGCGCCGGGAGGTATCGCCGGCCATGCTCCTCGGGGTGGCGCCGATCGCCGCACTGCCGCTGATAGCGCGGGGCCTGCCGGCCGGCCTCCGGGATCAGGTGCTGCGGATCGCCACCGGCAACTCCCCCGGCGCCGTGGCCCATCGGGCTGCCGTGGCGAAGACCTCGTACTCGTTCGGCCCTCAGGGCTTCCCCCGGCCGCTCCATCAGCCCGGGGCACCGTGGTGGCACCTACGGCCCGCGCACGCCGGCGCGGTGGCCGGGACCGCGGCCGCGGTGACGGCCGGCGTCACCTGGATCGGCGTGCCGCCGCACCACGGCGTACCGCCGGCCGGGGCCGCCACGCCGACCGCGACCGGCCGCGCGGGTCCCGCCCTCGGCAACGAGGGCCGGCCGGGAACGCCCGGCCCCACGGGCCGGGCCAGTGCCGCAGCGGGACCCAGCGCGATGCCGACGGCCGGCGGCTCCGCCGCCGCCGCGACCCCGTCGGCGAGCGTGCTGGTCGTGCCCTCGCCGACGGGGACGAGTTCTGGGGCCGCGGACCCGAGCGTGAGCGTCAGCCCCAGCACCACCGATCCGCCGGGTGCCGGGACGCTGAGCGTCAGCCCGGCCACGCTCGACGTCGCGCCGACGGCCAGCGGCTCGATCACGATCACCGCCACCGGCGGCAGCGTGAACTGGTCGGTCTCCGAGCCGCCCGGCCTGGAGAACAAGGTCGTCGTGGCGCCGATGTCCGGCACGCTGGCGGCGGGCGAGACCGCCACGATCACCGTCACCGTGACGGGTCCGGGCAAACCGCGGGTGCACCTGACGTTCAGCCCCGGGGGCGCGACGGTGACGGTAGTGATCGGCTGAGCGCATTACGGCAGGGACCAGATGGTGGTGCGCTTGGTGTCGCTGTCCTCGGTCACGCGCTGGCCGGGGACGTCGTAGCTGGCCAGCGGGCTCAGCCGGTCGCGGGGCAGGTAGGCGCGGCCGAAGTCGGCGGCCAGCACGACGGCGCCGCGGGCGCGGCCGCGGCGCGCGAACCGCATCACCCCAGTGCCTGGCCGGCGGCCCAGGCGAACGCCCAGAACGGCGGGTCCAGGCCGGTCCGGCCCGAGGCCGCCTCGGTGCGCTGCCACAGGCTGATCGCATCGCTCGCCTGGTGCAGCCGGATCTCGGGTACCAGCGGCACCGGCTCGAGACGGGTGCCGACCACGATGAGCGGCCAGCTCGACTCGTCCTGGGCCATGAGATCCTCCGCAACCAGGGTGTCATGGACCGGCCGGGAGAAGGGATCCGCGTGGCCGGCCTAGGGCAGGGGCCCAATGGCCCGGCCCGGCGGGACCTCGGACCACTGCGCCGCCGCCACCGCGCGACCAGGCTGAAGAAATGGAACAGCCCGGGAGTGGCGGAGGTGAACGAACGATGAAAACCGCGACGGGATCGGCGAGTAGCCGGGATGCGCGAGGTGCCCGGCCCGGCGAGGACTCTGCCACCGCCGGGTCCGCCGGCCAGCACGCCTTGCGGACGCTCAGCGCGGCCGAGTGCTTCGACCTGCTGGAGGCGGGCGGCGTCGGACGCGTCGGGTTTGCCGCCGCGGACGGGATCATGATGCTGCCGGTCAACTTCGCGGTGACGAGAAAGAGCATCGTCTTCCGCACGGCACCGGACACGCTGCTGGCTGTGTACGCCGACGGCCGGGTCAGCTTCCAAGCCGACCACCTGGACGAGGTGAGCCACGCGGGCTGGAGCGTCCTGGTGCACGGGCGCGCGCACAAGGTCACCGATGAGCACGAGGTGAAGCAGCTCGAGGGGAGAACACAGCTCGAGCCGTGGGCCGCCGGTCCTCGTGACGTGTACGTGCGGATAACGCCGACCCGGATCAGCGGGCGGCGCATCTAGCCAGGTCCGGCTGCGGCGCTGCGGATGGCTCCCGGCCCGGCCCGTTCGGTGTTCCTGGTTGATCAGCCCGCTGCGGCGCGGCACGCTGGCCTGGTGGGAAGCCTGCGCGAGCGGGAACGCGAAGTGGCCGCGGTCCAGGAGCTGCTGGACAGCCGCGGCCGGATGCTGCTGCTCGAGGGCCGGGCCGGCATCGGCAAGACGTCGCTGATCGAGGTGGCCTGCGGGCGGGCCGCTGAGCTCGGCTTTGCGGTCCTGCGGGCGCGAGGCTCGGAGCTGGAGTCGGGTTTCGCGTTCGGGGTGGTGCGCCAGTTGTTCGAGCGGCGCCTGGCGGGGGCGGGCGAGAGCGAGCGGGCGGGGCTGCTGGCCGGGCCCGCGGCCGCGGCTCGGCCGCTGCTGGCCGGCGAGCCCGCCGCGCCGCCCGCCGACGACAGCTCGCTCGCGGTGCTGCACGGCTTGTACTGGCTGGTCGTCAACCTGGCGGCGGGCCGGCCGCTGCTGCTTGCCATCGACGACGCGCACTGGGCCGACGAGCCCTCGCTGCGCTGGCTGGCCTATCTGGCGCGGCGGCTGGACGGGCTGGCGGCAGGGGCGGTGGTGGCGGTGCGCCCAGGCGACCCGGCGGCGCTGGGGGCTCCGCTCCTGGCGGTGCGCGCCGAGGCAGCGGCGGTGCCGCACCCGGCGCTGCTGAGCGAGCAGGCGGTGCGCGCCGTGGTCTGCGCGGCGGCCGGCGGCGAGGTCAGCGACGAGCTGGGCGCGGCCGTGTACGCGGCCTGCGGCGGGAACCCGCTGTACCTGACCGAACTGCTGCGGGCGGCGGAGCGCGGCGGCCGGCCGCGGCGATCGCCGGGCTGCCGATGACCGCCGCGACGCGGCTGGCCGGGGGCCTGACCCGGGCCGAGGTACTGGCGCCCGAGGGGCCGGCGGCGGAGGTACTGGCGGCCGGTGACCGGCCGCGGTTCGTACATCCGGTGATCCGCGACGCGCTCGACGCCGTGCTGGACAGCGGGGAACGAGACCGCGCCCATCGCGACGCGGCCCGGCTGCTGTACGCCGATATGGCCGCGCCGGGCCAGGTGGCCGCGCATCTGGGCCGGGTCCGGCCGGCCGGTGACGGCTGGGTTCTGGCACGGTTGCGGGAGGCGGCGCGGGCGGCCATGGACAGCGGCGCGCCGCAGGCCGCGGCGGGCCTGCTGGACCGGGCGCTGGCCGAGCCTCCGTCACCCGGGCAGCGGCCCGGGGTCCTGCGGGAAGCGGCCCGCGCGCAGGTGACCGCCGGGCGGGAGCGAGCCTTCGTGCTGCTGGAGGAGGCGCTGCGGGTGGCGGCCGGCCCGCGGGCCCGGGCCGAGATCGCGCTGGAGGTGGCCGAGGCCTACGCGGCCCTGTTCCGGTGGGTGGACGCGGTGGACGTCATAGAACGGGCGCTGGCCGAACTCGGGCCGGCCGAGCTCGGACCGGCCGAGGCGGAGCTCGCGGCCCGGCTGGAGGGTGAACTGGTGGTCTGCGGCCTGCACGACGCGCGCCGTGCGCCGCAGGTCGCGCCGGTACTCACCCGCCTGAGCTCGGCTCAGCCGGCGGCCGCCAGCGAGCCGGTCGTGGTCGCGCAGGCGATGGCCATGCTGCTGGCGGGCCGCCCGGCCAGCCAGGTCGCGGCCCGGCTGGAGGAGACGCTGACATGCTCCGGCCCCGAGGCCGGGAACTGGGATACGCGAGCGGCGCTGCTGTGGGTGCTGGTGGCGGCCGAGCGTTTCGGCACGGTCGGGGAGTCGCTCGGGCCAGCGCTCGAGCAGGTTCACCGCTCCGGTTCGGCCCGGGGCCTGGTGGCGGCCTACTCCAGCCTCGGCCTGCTCAAGCTGCGGCTCGGCGCGCTGCCCGAGGCCGACGCGGCGGCCCGGGTCGCGCTGTACGTGCTGCAGGAAGGAGATTTCGCGCCGGGACTGGCGTTCGCCGCGACCGTCCTGGCCGACGTCGCCGTCGAGGCGGGCCAGCTGGACGAGGCGCAGCGGCTGCTGGACCTGCTCCCGCCGCGGGGATGGCCCGCGGGTGTCGGGACGGTGCTCATCCCGGCGGCCCGCGGACGCCTGCGGCTGGCTCAGGGCCGGGCCGCCGAGGCGCTGGCCGAATTCCGGGCCTGCGAGGAGATGTTCGGCGCCGACGTGTGGGGCATGCCGATCCGGGAGACGGGTTACGTGCACGCGCGCTCCGGCGCCGCGCTCGCGCTGGTGCGGCTGGGCCGACGCCGGGACGCCGTCCGGCTGGCCGACGCCGAACTGGCCGATGTGCGGGTATTCGGCGCGCCGCGCGCGCTCGGGATCGCGCTGCGGGTGGCCGGGCTGGCCCGCGGCGGCCCGGACGGCCTGGCCCTGCTGCGCGAGTCGGCGGCCGGGGCGCGGCCACGGCGGCCGGGGCGGACCGGGGTGGACGCGCTGACCCCGAGCGAGCTGCGCGTCGCCCGGCTTGCCGCCGGCGGCCGCTCCAACCGCGAGATCGCCGGCGAGCTGTACGTCACCGTCAAGGCGATCGAGGGTCATCTGGCCCGCGCCTACGCCAAGCTCGGAATCGAAGGCCGCGGCCAGCTGGCCGACGCCCTCGCCCCCTTGAAG
>Ga0335071_10008520_pt1 | contig 10519 bp, 9 predicted proteins | sample Lox_Sample_15_FD_206724 | JGI IMG/M metagenome (GOLD analysis project Ga0335071, IMG submission 206724) | Soil microbial communities from Loxahatchee National Wildlife Refuge, Florida, United States - Lox_Sample_1.5 | ecosystem: Environmental > Terrestrial > Soil > Wetlands | place: USA: Florida...
ATGCGGTTGCTGAGCGAGTTGGCTGTAGGGGAACGGGGCATCCTGGTGGCTCTCGATCTTCCGGAAGCTGTCCAGAACCATCTGATGCACATGGGCTTCGTGCCCCATGCACAGATTGTGACTCTGCGCCGCGCGCCCGCCGGAGATCCCACCGTCTACGGCATTGACGGCATGGAAATCGGGCTGCGCCGCGAGACGGCCTCCGCCATTCGCGTCACTCTCGCCGAAGAGGCTGCACACTCTGAGCGTCCCCTCGCTGAACTGGCCGTCGAGGCTGCCGGATGAACGCCTGCTGCGACACGCCGGCTTTTAAGACCCCCGCCTCGCCTTCCCCTGAGGGATCGCTGAGAACCGTTGCGCTCATCGGGCCGCCGAACTCCGGCAAATCCACTCTTTTCAACCGGCTCACAGGACTTCGCCAGAAAGTGGCCAACTATCCCGGCGTCACCGTGGAACAGCGGATGGGCCTGATGGCTGGCGTAGGCCGCGAAGACCTTACCCTGATTGATCTGCCCGGCGTCTACTCGCTCACCCCCTACTCCGAGGATGCCCGCGTCGCCGTCGACGTGCTGCGCGGCAGAATGCCCGACACGCCCAAGCCCGACGCCGTTCTGCTGGTGCTCGATTCGCTGCACCTGACCCGCCAGTTGATGCTCGCCGCGCCTGTGCTCGCGCTCGGCCTGCCCACACTGGTGCTGCTGAACATGAGCGACCTGATGGACGCGCGCGGCGGCCACATCGACCCCCTGCAACTGGCCCGCGAACTCTGCGCCCCCGTTGCCCGCATCAGCGCCGTGAACGGAACGGGCCTTGAAGCCGTCTCCCTTTTCCTGAATCAGCAGAATGGCAAACGCAAAGCCAAGCATCTGGAGTTGCCGGTTCTAGGCAACGCCGCCAGTACGCACACCTGGGCAGCCCAGGTCAGCCGCCGCACCGGCTATCGCGCTCCGCTGTCGGCTGAAAACAGCCGCAAGATTGACGACGTGCTGCTCCACCGCGTCTGGGGGCCGCTTCTTTTCCTGCTGGTTGTCGTCATCGTCTTTGAAGTCGTTTTTTCCGTCGGACAGCCGCTCTCCGATGGCTTTGGCGGCATTCTTACCCGTCTCGGCGATCTTCTCCGGCCGCTCATTCCCATCGGCTGGCTGCAGTCTCTCGTGCTCGACGGCTTGTGGAAGGGCATCTGCTCGGTCCTGGTCTTCCTGCCCCAGATCCTGCTTCTCTTCCTCTTTATCGGAGTTCTGGAAGATTCAGGCTATCTGGCGCGCGCCGCTCTGATCGCCGACCGCGTGATGCGCTCGATCGGCCTGAACGGCAAGGCCTTCATTCCGTTGCTGTCGGCTTATGCCTGCGCGGTGCCCGCCATCATGGCGACGCGCACCATCGAAAACAAGCGCGACCGGATTGCCACCATTCTCGTCACGCCCTTCATGACCTGTTCGGCGCGGCTGCCCGTTTACATGCTGCTGATTGCGGCCTTCATTCCCAACACCTATTGGCTGCACGGCCTGCTGGGTTTGCAGACGCTGGTGATGCTCGGCCTTTATCTCGCCGGATTCGTCGCCGCCTTTACAACGGCCCGCCTGCTTAAAAGCTCCGTCCTGCGCTCCAGCGATGCGCCTTTCATTCTCGAGTTGCCGCAGTACCGCATGCCCACGCTGCGCTCGCTTTCGCTGCGCCTCGTCGATCGCGCGCGCATCTTCCTGCGCAACGCCGGCAAGATCATCGTCGGAGTCACGCTGGCGCTGTGGGTGCTCGCGCACATGCCCGTTGTTCTGTTGCCCTCAGGCGCATTCGCCGCGCCCACCCTCATGCAAAGCGTCCTCGGCCGCCTCGGCCATCTCATTGAGCCGCTGATCGCGCCGCTCGGCTTCAACTGGAAGATCGGCATCGGGCTGCTATCGAGCGTGCTGGCCCGCGAGGTGATGGTCAGCACCATGGGCACGCTCTACGGAACCGACCCCAGCACCCATGCCCTGAGCCTGCAGGCCGCGCTGCACAGTGATCTCACCCTGGGCGGTGCGCTGGCCCTTATGATCTTCTTCGCCTTTGCCATGCAGTGCACATCCACCATTGCCGTCGTACGCCGCGAAACCAATAGCTGGCGGTGGCCGGTCTTCCAGTTCGCCTATATGCTCGTGCTGGCCTACGGGGCCGCCTTCGCCGTCAACCACATCGCCACGGCGCTCGTGCGTTGATCCTCTAGTAGACAAGGGTGGCGCTGTCAAAGATGGGCTGAACTCGCCCAGCCTAAGAGCCCTCTATTCGTTGACCAGCGAATCGAGGAAGTGGCCCATCTTTTCCTGTTTGGTGCGCAGGTAGCGCTCGAAGGTCTCGTGCGGCTCGACCCCGGCCGAGACGCGCTCGGCAACTTCGATGCCGGAGTGCTCGAGAGCCGCCACTTTATCGGGATTATTGGTAATCAGGCGGACGCGCTTGACGCCCAGCAGCTTGAGCACCTCAGCCGGCAACTCGTAGGCGCGGCAGTCGGCGGCAAAGCCCAGCTCCTCGTTGGCTTCTACCGTGTCCCGTCCCTGGTCCTGAAGCTCGTAGGCCCTGAGCTTGGCCATCAGCCCGATGCCGCGGCCCTCCTGCTGTTCGTACAGCAGAATGCCCGCGCCAGCCTCGGCGATCTTTTCAAGGCCCAATTCCAGTTGCAGCCGGCAATCGCAGCGCAGCGAGCCAAAAACGTCGCCAGTCAGGCATTGGGAGTGGATTCGGACCACAGGCGGCGCAGCATGAATGTCGCCCATCACCAGCGCCACAAGGCCTTCCACTTCGCGCGTCGGCTTCCCCTTTCCGCGCGGAGTTGGACCGATGCCTTCGAAGCCCATGATCCGGAAGGCGCCCCAGCGGGTAGGGAAATCCGCCTCGGCGATCTTCTTCACACTCCTGAATCCCATGCTCTTATATTACTTTGTCAGTGCCCGATTGTGTCTGAGCACGCTGTCACAGAGCGTCACAGAGATCGATAGAATGGCCAAGGTGCCGAGAATTCGGGGTTTGCGCGCAAAGCAACGTCTCGCCCAGTGGCCGCGCGGCGCGATACATTGATGGGGTGACCGACAAACTTATTCTCATCACGCTGTTGGTCAAGCTGGGCGTGGTCGCCTCGGTGGCCAGCATTCTGGCTCGGGCCGCAAGTTTCCGGCGCTTGTTCTTCGCCGAGAACCGCCGCACCGCGCAAACTCTGGCGCTGCTGGCATTCTTCCTGGTGCCGCTGACGCTGGGCGTCTGGGTGCGCCTGGTGGTTCCGAATTTCCTAGCTGCCGACATTTCTTTCGAGACCGTGGTGCTTCTGGGATTGCTGATCGGTCCCGGCTGGGCGGTGATTGGCGGCACGGTGCTGTCCATTCCGGCCCTCCTGCACCACGAGTTTCTTGCCCTACCCTTCGATGTGGTTCTGGGTCTGGTCGCGGGACTGTTGGGCGGCTTTCTCGAAAAGGAAGAGATCTGGTCTTTCACCCCGTTGATCGACCTCAGCCTTTACCGCTGGGTCCGCCGCCTCCTGCGCGAGGGGCGCATCGACCGTCAGATTCTGCTGCTGGTGCTGATCGCCGTAATGGAGATGATTCGCGACTGGGTCGCGCACCTGTTTCCACACCGCCTTTTTGCGCTGCTTTCCGATCGGCTCTGGCTTCAGGCGCTGGTCTGGATCGTCGCGCCCATCAACGTCGGCATAGCGCTCAAGGTGTGGAACACTCTGCGGCTCGAGCAAAAGCTCGAAGAGCAGAAGCGGCTCGTGCTTGAGGCACGGCTCGACGCGCTGCAGCGGCAGATCAACCCGCATTTCCTTTTCAACACGCTGAACTCGATCAGCGCGCTGGTGCGCAGCCGGCCCGACCTTGCCCGCGAGATGACGGTGAAGCTCGCCAACATTCTGCGCGCGCTGCTCAAGGACCACGACACCTATGTTCCGCTGCGCCAGGAGCTGAGCTTCACCGACGACTACATTGACATCGAAGTCGTCCGCTTCGGCGCCGACAAGCTGCGCGTGGAAAAAGAAATCGATCCCGCCACGCTGGATGCGCTCGTGCCCAGCATCCTGCTCCAGCCGCTGATCGAGAACTCGATTAAACATGGGCTTGAACCGCGCATTAACGGCGGCACGGTCACCGTGCGCAGTCGGCTCGAAGGCGACCGCATCCACATCGAAGTGGCCGACGACGGCGTGGGGATGAACGCCGGCTCTCGCCCTGAACCCCACCGCGACGGCGCCGGCATCGGCATGAAGAACGTTCAGGAACGGCTTGAAGTTCTCTACGGCAATCGAGCGCAATTCAAGGTGGTTAGCAATCCGGGGCGAGGAACGTCGGTTTCGATCGAGATACCGGCGGAGCGCATGGGTTCGCCGGAACACCTGGCTGGATTCGAGCAAAGTTAGAGCAGTGGAGCCATAAAGCAGCCCTGGCGAGCCATGGACCCTGCCAAGTCAAGCCGTGCGGTATTGCTCATCGGTAACGTGCTCCATCCAATCGACAGCTTTGCCGTCACGCCTTTCCTGAATGGCGATGTGAGTCATCGCAGTCGAGGGCGCGGCGCCGTGCCAGTGTTTCTCGCCCGGGCAGAACCAGACCACGTCGCCGGGATGAATCTCTTCGACTGGCCCGCCTTCCCGCTGTGCCCAGCCGCAGCCCGCGGTCACGATCAGGGTCTGGCCAAGCGGATGAGTATGCCAAGCAGTTCTGGCGCCGGGTTCAAATGTCACGGCTGATCCCGAGGCGTGAGCTGGATCGGGAGCCTGAAAAAGCGGATCGATGCGAACGGTTCCAGCGAACCAATCGGCTGGACCCTTCTGAGATTCCTGGGTTCCAACTCTCTTGATTTCCATCTTCAACGGCCTCCATGTCTCGTTCGGTGCGCAGGCAGCAGAGCTATGGGCGCAGAAGTGCTTTGATGGCGCGGCGCTCATCCATTGCGCGATACCCTTCGGCCACCTGGCCAAGAGGCAGCACGAGGTCAAATACCCTGCCGGGATTCACCTTCTTCTTCCAGACCAGTTCGATGAGTTCGGGAAGGAAGCGGCGCACCGGCGCAGGGCCGCCGTGGAGGTGGACGTGAGAATAGAACAGTTGCGTTCCGTCGAGTTCTACACCGTGTGGAACGCCCACGTAGCCAACCGAACCGCCGGGACGCGCGCAGCGGATGGCTTGCTTCATCGATTCCTGCGTACCGACACACTCAAGAACCGAGTCTGCGCCGATGCCGCCAATGAGTTCTTTAATGCGCGCAACTCCTTCGTCTCCGCGTTCGGTAACGATATCGGTTGCCCCGTACTCTTTCGCGAGCTTCTGGCGCGATGCATGCCGGCTCATCGCGACAATCCGCTCCGCGCCCAATTGCTTTGCCGAAAGAACTCCCAACAGTCCCACTGCGCCATCGCCCACAACGATTGCCGTCGCACCCGGCTTGACGTTTGCCGCGACCGCAGCAAACCAGCCCGTGCCGAAGACATCGGAAGTTGCAAGCAGGCTCGGGATCAGATCATCGGATGGTATCTCGGGCGTTGCGACCAATGTTCCATCTGCCAGTGGCACGCGAAGAATCGGCGCCTGCGCAGTCGAAACAAATTCGCGCCGTTGGCAAGAAGTCTGGTACCCGGCGTGGCAATGGGGACAGGTGTTATCAGAGGCGAAGAAAGAGCCGATCACGAACTGGCCGGGCTTTACGTTCTTCACCTCGTTTCCGACCTCCTCGACGATTCCGCAGTACTCGTGCCCCATCGGCGTGGGCTTTGCGATCTTTTGAATTCCGCGATAGGGCCACAGGTCGGAACCACACACGCATGTTGCGGATATGCGGATGATCGCATCGGTCGGTTTTTCGATCCTGGGCTCGGGGCGGTCTTCAAAGCGAATATCGCGGGGTCCGTAGAGAACTGTTCCTCGCATTCAAAGTCTCCTTCTCGCGGCGAACGCGATTCACATCGTGTATCCAGGTTTCTTGTACAGCGTGTCCCACTTTCCAAGAATGTCGGGCCTGTACACTTTTTCCGCCCAGTCGTTCGGTTTAACTTCTTCAAGAGCGACAGAAACAGATTCTTCGCCATACTGCAGAACTGACATCACGCTGTTTGTGATCTCTTGAGCGAGCTGCTTCTTCTGTTGTTCCGTCTTGCCGGGCCAGAGCTTCACGATGACATGGGGCATGATTACTCCTGCTCGAGCTTGCTGTAAGGTGCTAAATGCGCTGACAGCGTTGCCTGAAGCGCCCTGCTTGTTTTCTTCTCTACCACCACGGTATGTCGAAATCGCGCGCTTGATAAGATGCTTTCTCGGGCAAGGGTTTGTGAATAAAATTCACAAATGCCCGAAAACGATCTGAGTGCGTTGTCTGCCTTCGTCGTGGTTGCGGAAGAGCGCAGCTTTACACGCGCCGCCAGGCGATTCGGCGTGTCTCCCTCCGCGATGAGCCATGCCATGCGGGGACTTGAGGAACGAGTGGGCGTGCGGCTGCTTTCCCGAACGACGAGAAGCGTTGCCCCGACCGATGCTGGCGAGCACCTCCTGGCGCAGATCCGGCCGGCGCTTTCGGAGGTTAACAGAGCGTTGAGTCGGGTGTCGGGTCTGCGAAACAAACCCGCCGGGCGCGTGCGGCTGCTCGTGCCTCGACTCGCTTCCAGCGCTGTGCTCGCACCGAAGCTTGGCGAGTTTGCGCGCAAATATCCGGATGTAGTGCTCGACGTCACCACCAATGACAGCCGCGTGGATATTGTGGCGGCCGGCTTCGATGCGGGTATACACTTCGGCGAATACATCGAGAAGGATATGATCGCGGTTCGCGTCTCTCCCGATCACAGACCGGCGATTGTGTGTTCGCCCGGATACGTCCAATCGCATGAAAGGCCGAAATCGCCGCGAGACCTTTTGCGGCACCAATGCATTAACTTCCGGCATGGCGATGCCGGCCTGTACCGATGGGAGTTTGAGAGGGGCAGAAAGTCACTCTCTGTGGCTGTGAGGGGTCCGCTGATTGTTGACGATCTGAATCTGGTGACCCAGGCTGCGCTGGACGGCGTTGGTTTTGCCTACATGTCGGAAGAACATGCAAGGCCCTATCTGGAAAGCGGCAAACTGGTGCGTGTGCTGGAGGCCTGGTGCCAGCCGTTTCCAGGGTTCTTTTTGTACTATCCGAGCCGGCGGCAGCAGCCGGCTGCACTCGCTGCATTGATCGACGCGCTTCGCATTTAACAAGGGGGTACTCGGTGAACCCCAAATCGCCAACGCCACATCGAGCGGGACAAGGCGTTAAAAATCGGCCAGCTTGGGATCAGCCGGGGACTCACATTTATTCGCATATCATTCGCCGTTATACAGTTTTTAATCAGTGAGTTATATCAATAACGCACGGTACCATTCAGTAAACGCAACAGTCAAAAAACAGATGTTTTTCGCCGCGCTTGAGGCCTCTTCCCCTCGATTTGGAGCGCTTTCCAGAATCTTTTTGCCCTCGTTCCCTGTTCCCTGACCCCTGACCCCGGATCCCTGATCACTGATCCCTGATCTCTTTCCCTGTATTCTCGGAGAATGGTGCGCTTCACCGTTCTGGGCTCAGGATCAAGAGGAAACGGCACGATCATCACCGGCGGGCGGACACGCATTCTCGTCGACGCCGGATTCAGTTGCCGCGAACTCTTCCGGCGGATGCGGCTGGCGGGCGAAAATCCCGAATCGCTGGACGCGATCCTCATCACCCACGAGCATCAGGACCATGTGGGCGGCCTGGCTGTGACCGCGCGCAAGCTGGGCATTCCTGTCTACTTTACCGAGCCTACGCACCGCGCCTGGATGCGGTGGCTGGCGCCCCGCCGCCAGATGACCTACGCGCAGTGGCTGGAGCAATGCCGAAAACAGGCTGCCGAGCGCCAGGCCGAGGCCAATGCGGCCGAGCCGGAGGGCGAAGCCGACGATCCGGAATCAAATGGAGATTGTTCCATAGACCCGGCCAGATCAGAAGGGAACGTGGCGAGCGCGGAAAAAACGTCGCCGAGCCCCAAAGACGATCCCGCCTGGCTGCCGGCAGTCGAGTACTTCGAGGCAGGGCGGAAGTTCTCGATCGGGGATCTGGAAGTTTTCCCTTTCACTACCCCCCACGACGCCGCCGACCCGGTGGGTTTCGTTTTCGAGTCGGAGGGGGTCCGGATTGGCTACGCCACTGACCTCGGCTACATTGCGCCAAACGTGAAAGCCGGCCTGCAAAACCTTGACCTTCTTCTACTTGAGTCCAATCACGATCTCGAGATGCTTCGGGACGGCCCCTATCCGTGGCAGGTGAAGCAACGAGTGCTCTCGCGCGTCGGCCACCTCTCCAACGAGGCTACGGCGGAGTTCCTGACCCGGGACTACGATGGCCGCGCCGCCTGGATTGTTCTGGCGCATCTGTCTGAAAATAATAACCTTCCAGAACTGGCGCGGGTCGCGGCCGAGCAAGCCCTCGGCGGCCGCTCAAGTCTGCTGCTCAACCGATTGTTAATCGCCGAGCAACATCAGCCGCTTTCTTCAGTTGATTTCTGACGCGTTCGGTTACAATGGGTGATTAAAGGGCATCTAACCCATACAGAAGAGTTTGCAGGGCCAGATACCGGCGACCGGTCCGCGGGTCTCAGCCAGGAAATGCGCCCGAGCAACCCGATGCCGCGCACCACTTCCTTTTCGAGTGCCTTTCAGGGGCCGACGCACCGCAGACGACAGCAGGCGATTTGAATTCTCTTCAAAGTGGGGTCTTCAGTATGGCTAGATCGGGAATTCATTGCACGGATCGAGTCGTAGGAGACATCCTGGCAAGCTGGCGGTACGACATCTCCGGCATACCCCATCCAATGCGCCGGGACTACGAGCAGCATTTCACCGATTGCGCCCAGTGCAGAGGCCGCCAGAAGTTCCATCGCAGCCTCGACGTGACAATGGCAGGCCTTACCTCAGTGGCTGCTCTGTTCTTCCTCTTCGCTCTCGCCGCTCTGAAGCACATCAAGCCCATGGAACACGTGGCCTTTAACGTCTTTGGGCTGGACGTCGAGGACACCTACCACATGCTCGTCTCGGCCGGCATCGCAGGTCTTGTCTTTTCGGTGATCCTGCTTGCTCTGGTGTTAATGGCCACGCCCGCCTCCGCGCACCTGAGCAGCCTGGCCGCCGAGCGCGCCAGGTTGCTGGAAGAGCACTTGCCCCGCGGGCTGAAAGTCCGCCATCGCTGAGTAGTTACCGATTCGCCCGAAGGCCTCCCCAAGCCGGAGGCCTTTTTGCTGGTTCCTGCCCCGAAGCTTACCTTGCCAGCGGAACGCGCATATCGGCGCCGCTCATTTCCCTGGGCAGCGGCATGCCCATGGCGCAGAGGATCGTGGGAGCAATGTCGCGCAGCGAACCGTCAAGCCGCAACCGGCAGCGTCCGGCATCTTCGGCTACGTAGATGAACGGCACCGGGTTGGTGGTGTGCGCCGTGTGCGGTTCGCCCGTGACCGGGTCCACCATGGTCTCGCAGTTGCCGTGGTCGGCGGTCACAATCCAAATGGCGCTGCGATCGCGCACGGCTTTGTAGATGCGCGTAAGTTGCAGGTCCACTGCCTCGACCGCCGCAACGGCCGCCGAGAGCACCCCGGTGTGGCCCACCATGTCGGGATTGGCGAAATTCGAGACGATCAGGTCAAAGGTGTTGCTCTCGATGGCCTTCACAATGGTGTCGCCAACGCCCACCGAACTCATCTCCGGCTTCAGGTCGTAGGTTGCCACTTTGGGCGAAGGCGTCAGAATCCGCTCCTCGCCTGCGAAGGGCTCTTCCGTGCCGCCGTTGAAGAAAAACGTCACGTGCGGGTACTTTTCCGTCTCCGCCGTGCGCAGGTTGCGCAGCCCGGCTTCAGCCAGCTGGTTGCCCAGCAGGTGCTCGTGCTTCTGCGGCGGGCTCACGATAGGCAGTTCGAATTTTTCGTCGTACTGGGTCATGCAGGTGTAGTGCAGATTTTTGGGAATTTCGCCGCGCGGGATCGCAGCATCGAGCGCCTCCCACTGGTCCAAATTGCGGCCGCCCTCGGCATTGATGTTGCTTTCGCGGCAAAGCACGCGCGTAATCTGGCGGGCGCGGTCGGCGCGGAAGTTGAAGTTCAGCACCGCGTCTTCGCTGCGGATCAGGCCCACTGGCTGCTTTTTCTCGTCGACGATCACCACCGGAAGCACGAACTCGTCGGTGACGCCGGCGTTGTAGCTCGCGCGGATGGCATCAACGGCGCTGGTTGCCGTGCCACCCTCGGAGCGGCCTGTGACCAGGGCATCAAAGGCCTTCTTTTCGCGTTCCCAGCGCTTGTCGCGGTCCATGGCGTAATAGCGCCCGCAGACGGTGGCCACCTTGCCCACGCCGTACTCGCGCATCTTCTGCTCGAGCTGAGCGACATAACCGGCGCCCGAAGTGGGAGGCGTGTCGCGCCCATCGAGGAAAGCGTGCACGAAGACCCTTGTGAGGCCGAACTCGCGCGCCGTCTTTAGAAGCGCAAAGAGGTGCGTATCCTGCGAGTGCACGCCGCCGTCGGAGACCA
>Ga0335071_10008523_pt1 | contig 10517 bp, 10 predicted proteins | sample Lox_Sample_15_FD_206724 | JGI IMG/M metagenome (GOLD analysis project Ga0335071, IMG submission 206724) | Soil microbial communities from Loxahatchee National Wildlife Refuge, Florida, United States - Lox_Sample_1.5 | ecosystem: Environmental > Terrestrial > Soil > Wetlands | place: USA...
TTGCGACCACAGGGCTGAATTGTATTCGAACGGGTTTAGCTGCGGCTGACTAGATTCTCGATCGGCTACATCCTTCTACCAGAGGTGAACTAATTTTCCCGTACTCTGCTGGCTGGTCTGTCGAATAGACTGAAACCGCTCTGGAGAACACGTCAATGCGTATTGCAAACATTGCTCATTGGGTATTTGCAATCACGATGATCGGTCTCGGCATTGTGGGGCTTCTATATCGAGGTTTTGATCCGGTGTGGAATCCTGTCCCCGTCAAGTTCCCCGGACGCGAGGTTTTGGTTTACCTCGGTCCCGTCATCTCCGTTGCGTCCGGCATCGGTTTGCTTGTTCCGCGCGTGGTGGTCATCGCCACACGCTTATTGTTCACGGTTCTTCTATTCTGGCTGCTGCTCTTCAGGTCGCCGAACCTTCTGCTCACTTCTCTTTTCGAAGCTTGCTGGTCAGTGTTTCCGCTCGTGGTCATGTTGGCTGCAGCCTGGATACTATATGTCTGGTTCGCAACAGACTGGGATCGTCAACATCTTAGCTTTATTAGCGGCAAGAATGGCCTGCACATCGCGCACGCGCTCTACGGCTTTTCATTGATCTTCTTCGGCTCGGCGCATTTCATAGACTTGAAAGACACCCTATCGCTCATCCCGAATTGGCTTTCCGGACATACATTTTGGGCGTATTTCACCGGCGGTTCCTTCATCGCGGCGGGCGTCGCGGTGCTCGCCGGTCCTTGTGCGCAATTAGCAGCTTTCCTCTCCGCACTTCAAATCGGATTGTTCTTGCTCCTCGTTTGGATTCCCATCATCGCAGGAGGCTCCATAGTCCGATTTCAGTGGAGCGAGGCCATTCTTAACGCGGCGCTCCTTGCAGCCGCCTGGGTGGTCGCCGATTCCTATCGGAGTGCGTCCAGGGTGGTGGCCAAGAGCAAGCAACCATCTGGGATAAGCTGAAACCGTCACTTTCGAGACGCCTCTTCGCTAGTTGGCCGAACTCGATGTTGGTGGCTGACAATATGCCCGACCCATTACGGGATCGTAGAACCGAAGCCCGTTTCCGAGGAGCAGACATCTTAAACTACTCAACGGTGATCGACTGAAAGAATGCCTAAAGGCCAGCATCGGGCACTTGCCCCGACCAGTGAAAGCGCGCCGAGAGATGGCGAACAGCCCATACCGACGACGTCAGGTAATGGACGGAGCTACTGCCCAGTCCATGGGTCGACAATGCGGGAAGGCTGGAAGACAATGTTGTCAAATACAACCTTCGCGCTCTTCCCTTCCGGTGATTGGGCCAGGAATCCGACCCGCAGCTCACCAGGCTTGTAGTCGACGCCTTCATTCAGTGTGAACTCACGAAGTATGGTCCAAGATTTGCCATCCGGGGACATGTACAAGACAAAGCCGTTGCTGATCTTGGCGATCTTTAGCCAGACCGAGTGACCTTCGACCGGGAAATGATTGTTATCATCCGAACGCCCGCGGGTTACCACGCTGACAACCATTGGCTTACCCGAAATGTTCTTCTCAAAGCAATACTTGGCCCAGGTTCTGTCGTTCGCAAAGACGATCAGGCCGCCCGCATCCCACTTCGACGCAAAATCGAGTGAGATCCGCGCGCTTAGAACGAACTCGTTTGCTTCAACGGGGAACAAAAGAGTCGGCGCGCTGTCGGCAGAAAGCTCCTCAGTGCCGTCAATCGGGGTGATGAACCAGTTGGAACCTTGACCCGCAGTGATGGTAAGAGCCCCATTCTCAAGGGAAGCACTAAGGGGCTGGTGGCGCCACGAAGATATCGCGGGAAGCCCAGGAATTCGCGGGGTCTCTGCGGGTTTCTGCGCAGGCGCACCCATTGCAATTGTGCTTGCAATGCACGCCATGGTGATGGCACGAATCAAGTGCGCTAAACGTTGGAAAGATGACGAGTTCAACGAATGGTGCCGTTTATTGTCATGCAGGTCAGTTGATAATCTCACTTGATCCTCGCTTGTTTTCGTTCATTGTTAGAAGGCGTTCAGGTCTCATTCACATTGATCACTGTCTATTTCTGAACGAAATAGGATACGCCTTGTTGCGCAGAATCAGCATAGGATCTGCAGGTGCAATTCCAGACTGCGAGTCGCCGGGTAGAAACATTGTTTGTTTGTCGAGATTGGGGTCGTCGACCAGTTTGTCAATTTTGATCGCACCGAGTTTCACGAGCTTGCGGTCTTCGGGCCATGCGATGGATGGGTCTTCAATCTTGTCGCCGTCCTCAGCGATCTGCGCATACCAATCAAACACGATAGGCCCCTTGGCAATGCGCTCGGAGACTTCATCACGGAGGAAGTTTGCTCCGCGCTTCTTGAGGTCTTCACTTAATAAGTAGCTCTCTCCTGCGCGCGGAATCAGGCGATAGCGCACGTACACTGCCTTCCCAAGACCATTCGTGAACTTGAATGAGTTGACACCAAAATACGTGGCCGTAGCGTATGAGGTTGGGGTGCGTTGCGAAGTAAGAAACGCCTTGGCAACTGGATGATTGGAAAGGAACTGCTCAATTGGCGACGGATGAGAAGTTGCAGTTGCGCTGGCTGCTATCGCATGCAGCAATTCAGCGAACTGATCGCTGGTAGCAACGGGAAAACCATTGAAGCTGTGTGTCACAACATCCGTCGTCGATCCGTCAGGAAGGGTGATCTTGAACGCGAAGCCGCGAGGGCTCGCGTCGCCAGTGTTGTCGGGAATATCGGGTATGCCAGTGAAGTCGGAGAAGCGCACAACAACCGGGCGCTTGCCTGTTGCAGCGAAAATAGGAGCTTTGCTCAACTTGCCGGCGCCCGATGCAGCCTCAAACGTACCCTGAAGCATGACGCCTTTGGCATGGACCGCGCGTGCATGGTGGTCGCCGAAGGCGGAATGAAGTGCATCCACCAGATCTTGCGGCGATTGCTTGGCAGCGGTCGACTGAGGGCTCGCTTGCCCAATCGCTATGGAGAATGAGAAGAGTGCCCATGCGATCGCAGTTCGGAGATTTGTAGACACGCGGCCGTTCTGAGCCTGAGACGAAGCGGGGAAGCTGATCATGTGGAGTCCTTTCAGTCGATGAGTTGGAAGACGATGGCTAACTAGTGGACTGTCGCAGAGAATTCGTTAGTGGCATACACTCTGGCAGCGAGAAGCATCCGAGAAAAACTTTCGAGCGCCCGGGGTCATCACGCCCTTTGTGCTACTAACGTTCCGGCCGCGACAGGCCACTAGATATGCTGAGCGGGCGCAGTAGGGAGCGGCGAGGTCGCCCTCTCGCACGTGAAACGCTAAGCAACACCCACTGACAATGTTCCAATGGAATCCGGCGGTAGCTCGACCAGTACTGTTCGTTGGGGCAGATACACCTGCACCTGCTGAGGCTGTGACAATTCATTCCTCAGCAGAGCAATAACTTCGCCGTTGGGATTCCTGAACGCCAGAGCATCATCGCATGTGCCGGTCGCATCCATGGGCTTTGCTCTCATATCGACAAAGTGCGACAGATGCTTCATTACGTAGTAGTCTGGATTCCACTTGTAGGTCTTCGTGCGTGTGTCGACCGTTACGAGCGAATTCTGTCCCCAGCCCCACGTGCTGTGCGGATCCTGGCTCAAAGCGATATTCCAGTACATGTAGCCGCTCGCGCCGCTGCGCAGGTAGTGCTTCATCAATTGCCAGCAGTAGCTTGCATAGCTCCATTCGTTCTTGCCGTCGCCGCACTCCTGCTCTGACTGGAAGACTACAAGCGAAGGAAACTCGCGATGGAGTGCAGGAAGTGCGTTCTTGCCAGCCCACTGCACACCCATTCCCTTGATGAAGTGCGCCACTCCAGCGTCCGCCATCACCATCTCGAACAGTTTGGGATTTCCGCGCTCGAGCGTGCCGAAGTACACCTCTATGCCGCGCTTCTCCATCTCCGGCCCGAGCGCGTGGATAAACCGAACGAGCCCCTTTGGCGTCCAGGTGCAACTGGGGAAGTTCTGCGCGGAATTGAATTCGTTCTGCGGCATCACCATACTGATCTCGATCCCTTCAGCTCTGTAAGCATCAATGAACTTCCCGAAGTACCGCGCGTACGCATCGAAGTATTTTGTGTCCTGAATGAACATGTCTTCGCCCTCGTGCCCCACCTGGTCCGGGCGAATACCGTTGTCTTTCAGGCCGAGGAAGCTTGTCGCTTCGGCGTAGAAGTGGTTGCGCTTCATCCAACTCGGCGGTGTCCATGGGGAGGCCCAGAGCTTGAGCTGCGGTTGATGCTTCAATGCAGCTTTAATAAACGGCACAAGTGTCTTACGGTCGTGATCGATGCTGAAGCGATTCAGCTCGAAATCTCCCTCCGTTTCGTCGTAGCTGTACGCCTCGGTTGAAAAATCGTTGGCTCCCACCGGTATTCGGCAATAGGTGAATCTCGCCCCGGAATCTGGACTGAACAGTTCTGCCATCACTGCATCGCGATCCGAATCGCCAAGAGCCTGCAGTGCATTCCACCCCAATTCGTTAAAACATGCACCAAATCCCTGCATCGCCGGCGCACCCTCAAGAGGTCCATTGATATTGAGGTCCAGGGTGGTCGGGCCAAATACCGGATGGAAAACCGGCGCCACTTTCCACGGCTGGCTCTCCGTCGTAGTGATGAACGTGATTCCACGCTCACCAAGCGGCTCAGGTTTTGGATATTGAGCCTCCGCTACACGGCATGGCAGCAGGCTTCTCATCGCGGCGCTTGCCACCACGATCATTCCTGTTTTGACTAGCGCTCGTCGACTCTTCTCGTATTGCTTCATCCCATCTCCCGTTAGGTATTTTCTGTGCCCCCGGTTCCATCTGCTTAGCCCGTTGTACGCGAACAAATGGCGGAAACTTCGTTCGTGTCCTTCCCACTTCGCCTCAAGACAGCCCCGCCCATTCGCCCATTTGCGAACGCAAGTTGGACGAGCGGGCAGGAACAGCCCCCACTACTGTGCAAATCCAGGATCAAAGATAGGGAACCGATCATCCTTCGCCTTTTCCTCCGGCGTGAGTTTGTACCGCGAGGTTCCGTTCGGCGCCGTGTAAGGGTCCCGGGGCAGACCCTCGGAGGTATTCGAATCCCCGACGATCGCCTGGGGCGCAGACGTTTCTGTGCCTGGAGTCTGAGCAGCTTGAGCGTTACCCCGAAGAGGTATTGGGATCGCGATTGACATCAGTAGCGCATGGCTGACAATTGGTTTGCAGAAGTGTGCATTCTTGAAGAGCATTTGTGACCTCCGATGTCCGACTGACATTTTTGCGATGTTTGCCTAATGAAGCCGGCTCAACGCACGCTTCGGCAGCCGTGTGATTGGTCGTGTTCTACTCTCTGGGGTAGTGATGGTTGCTGTTCAGGTTCAAGACGTTTGCCTTGGGTGGGCGTTTTCGCTGGCGGGTGCGGCTTTCATGAATTGGGCTCAGAACTAACTGGACGGCCGCGAAGTTCTCCTCCCATCCAACGTGGTCTTGGAGAACCTGCTTGATTTGAGATCCAGGAGTTCACTGTGTGGAGGTGATTTCGGGAATGATTCCGGAGGTAAATAGCCCATAACATCCCGAGGAATCAGCAACTTGTATGTGATCGCTGGGATTCCGAAGAAACCGTTAATGTAGGGTTTGTATCAGGTAAATAACCGTCCCACGCCCGGGGGTTTAGACCTCGCGTGGAATCAACATAAAGGCGTGTCCATGTCTTGCCCAAGGAATCTCCGTAAAATGAGGATTCGATGACAACAGTCAGGGAGAAGCCCGCATTTGAGAAAAACTGGACGGCAGAGGAATCAGAGCAGATTCGTGCACAACTGGAGCGGCTGCTTGCAAGCCGCCATTTCAACCGGAGCACACGATATCCCGCCCTTCTTCGCTATCTCGTCGAGATGACACTTAGCGGTGATGTTGCCCGCTTGAAAGAACGGCTGATCGGCGTCGAAGTCTTCGGCCGTGCTGCTGACTACAACACTGCGGATGACCCCATTGTTCGAATCACCATTGCTGAGATCCGAAAACGGATCGCTCAGTACTACCACGAAGGCGAACGGAGTGAAGAGTTGCGAATCGCTCTTGAAGCTGGAAGCTATATTCCAGAGTTCCACTTCCCGAAACCATTGCAATCTCCTCAGTTATCCGCGAGCAGCTCTACAGAACCGGAGATGCGACAGCCAAGCAATTCTTCGTCTCACCCGGTTTCCTCAGAGCGTCTTCAAACCAGAAGGCGATATACCGGGCTACGCTGGCTTGCACTTGGGCTAGCTGTCGCCGCCATCTTGACCGTAAGCTCCGTGGGCGTTTCAAGGCTGATTTCTCCATCACCCGCAGCTGCAGTGCTGTCCCCGTTGCGTAAAGGAAACTCATCAGTATTTTTCTGCATTGGGAGACCAGGCGACATCCCTGGAGTTGACACACAGGTAACGAGCCTAAAGGACCACATCAATCAGGTAAATGCCGTGACGTTTGATGACGTGCTGGCATTCCAAATAATCTCGGAGGCATTGCACACCACATCGCGTGACGTTTCTGTAAAATCGAGCGTCCGGACCTCCTTCTCTGATCTTCAGCGGTCACCGACAGTTCTAATCGGCGGACTGGATAACACATGGGCACTGCATGTAATGAAGTATCTTCCCTACCAGATTGATCGAATCGACGGAAGCCCCAGATTTCAAATCGTCAATCATCGGAAAAATGAGATCAATAATTGGATTGTCGATTTCCGTGAAAACTACACTGAATTGAGCAAGGACTACGCAATCGTTGCCCGATTCCAGAATCCTGAAACAGATCAGCCAACCCTACTAATAGCTGGAATCGGCAGTGATGCCACAAAAGCCGCGGCCGAATACCTCACCAACCCCAATTCTCTGAAACCACTTGCTGCTGTCCTCACAAAGAACAAAGACAAGAAGAACTTCGAAATCGTCATTGAATCGCAGATCATTAATGGCGCGTCCGGTCCGCCGCGATTACTGACAACCACAGTGTGGTAGCAAGATCTTCTGGCTGGCCGTGGGTGATTCTGCCATTCAAACGAATTCACGTGCCGCACATTATCATTGGGAGGTCGCTAACTTCCATTTGAGTCTGCTCTGATTGCAGCTTGGTGCTCAACGGGCTTCGCTGAGGAAGCAAGCAGATGATAGCCCACGGCGGTAACAGCGCGCCTGTTTACTACTTTGCAATTTCCGGTTAGGGGGTGATCCACCAACTGTGCACAAGAGCACTTCAGAAAGGTCGGTGTAACATATTGCGCATGCTGCTTCCCTCTTGCATGGCGATTGTGCTCGCCGTTATCAGTTGTCTTCAAACCGCGATGGCGCAAGCACCGCAAAAGTTCGCGTTGGGTCGATTCGAGAACAAATTGTGCAGAGGAAAGGGACGCCTTCAGGACTGCGACCAAAACCCCGTCATGAAGCAGATTCTCGCGGGAGGGAACCGGTCTATACCGGTGTTAATCTCTCAGCTCGACGAGACAGATCGAACCAAAGAGCCGATTGAAGATTTCTGGGATTACACGACGTCTGGCGACGTCGCATTTATTATCCTGGCCGATCTATTCACTGACAGAAATGGGACGTCGTTCACGATGCCTGGGGTACCCAACTGGGACAAGATCATGGCGGGGTGCAACAAGAACGCGGAAGGTTGCTGGCGGGAATACATCCGCACGAACGGTACTAGGTCGTTGCAGGGATCTTGGCAAGCTGCGTGGGACGCCAATCGTGACCGGGTGGTTTGGGATGATGACGCTCGGTGTTTCCGATTGAAGAAGTAGACCGTTTGCTCGCTCCGGCTGGATCGTGGGCCACTGGGAAATAACCCCCGTTTTTCCGTTTCCGGGTTACTTCTGGATTTGGGGTGATTCGGGAGTATTGCTCAGCTGTGTTCTATTTGATACCAACCTGACGCTTATCTCTCAGCTTCTGCGTAAGCGTGTGAATATCCCCTCTTGACTGGGAGGATGTCTCTTAGGTCGAAGTGTCCACTTATTTTTAAGTGGACACTTCATTAAGAATCATTATGCGGCCTGGGAAGAGTCGGTTTTGAGTGAAGCGGCGGTATTCCAGGGCAGGAGTTCTTCGACCCGGTTGATCGGATGTTCAGGGATTCGGGCCAAGACGGTACGAAGGTAGAACTCCGGGTCGAGCCCGTTGAGTTTGGCTGTTGCAATGAGGCTGTAGAGCGATGCAGCTCTTTGGCCGCCGGAATCAGATCCCAAAAACAAATAGTTCTTCCGGCCCATCACGACAGAGCGCAACGACCGTTCGGCCGCGTTGTTATCAATCTCAAGCAGGCCGTTATCGACGTAACGTGTCAGCGCTCGCCAGCGTGAAAGCGCGTAGCGGATCGCTCCGGCAGTCTCGCTTTTGGCCGAGAGCGAAGCAAGTGTCTTCTCCATCCAGCGGTGAAGATCATCGAGCAAGGGCTTAGCGCGATCCTGGCGTACAGAGCGGCGGATATCAACGGGCTTTCCGCGGATCTGTTCCTCGATCCCGTACAGTGCTCCGATGCGGGCGATGGCTTCGGTGGTAGTCGGCGAGGCATGAACGACATGAATGTCGTGAAATTTACGCCTGGCATGAGCCCAGCAGGAGACCTCGTAAATGGCTCCATCGCCATAAAGATGATGGAACCCGGCGTACGCGTCAGCTTGCAAAGCCCCCTTGAAATCCTTCAGATGTCGTCGCGGATGTTCCCCTTTGCGGTCTTCCGAATAGGTGAACCATACCGCTGGAGGCGTTGTGTAACCTGCCGGCCGATCGTCGCGCACATAGGTCCATAACCTGCCGGTGCTGGTCTTGCCGTTGCCGGGCGCCAGCACCGGAACCGGTGTGTCGTCGGCATGAATCTTGGATGCGGCCAATACGTGCTTCCTGATCTGATCGACCAAGGGAGCGAGCAGCTCGCTGGCACCGCCAACCCAGCCGGCAAGGGTGGAGCGATCGAGATCGACACCTTCGCGGGCAAACATCTCCGACTGCCGGTAGAGCGGTAAATGGTTGCCATATTTCGAAACCAGCACATGCGCCAGCAGATCCGGACCAGGCAGGCCACGCTCGATCGGCCTTGCCGGAGCAGGAGCTTCGGCGATGCGTTCGCAATCCTCGCAGGCGAACTTCGGCCGCACATGACGGATTACCTTAAAGCTTGCCGGGATGCGTTCCAGTTGCTCGGATACGTCTTCGCCAAACTGACGCAGCACTCCACTGCAATCCGGGCAGCAGGTATACGGAGGCAGATGGGTGATGACTTCCCGCGGAAGATCCTCAGGAAGAGGCTTGCGCACGGGACGCCGACGTGGCTTGGTGACGGCCTGCGTCGAACCATGTTGCGCCGCTTCCTGTGCCGCCTGTGCAGCTTCTTCGGCAGCTTGAGTCGTCTCCAGTTCTTCAAGCCGAAACTCGAGCTGCCCCAGTTCTCCGGTCAGCTTCTCGCTCTTCTTGCCGAAAATCATCTGCCGGTACTTCTCGACGACCAGCTTCAGATGTTCGATCTGATGTGTGCTTGAGGTAAGTTCCTTATGTTGTTCCAGCGACTCCGAGTGCTTGGCCAGGACCAGCGCCTTCAACGCTTCAGGATCGAGCGCATCGAGGTCAGGCAAGGAAGCGGGAATCATGGCCGCAGTATGCCATGAACTCAGAGAAAGATCCTCTGCAAAACCAGCATGAATACAGGGGAATCATGCTTGTCACTCACACTGCAATCTCCGGCGTCCAGGTCCTCTTCGGCCGACGCCAATCGATGCCCTCCAGCAGCATCGACAACTGCGCACGCGTCAGACAAACAGTTCCTTCCGCAGCCTGAGGCCAGATGAAACGTCCTCTCTCGAGACGCTTGGCGAAAAGACAAAGACCATCGCCATCGAACCAAAGACATTTAACAATGTCACCTCGACGTCCCCTGAAAACAAAGACGTGACCAGAGAATGGCTGCTCGTTGAGCACGGTCTGTACCTGCGCACTGAGCCCATCGAAGCCGCGGCGCATGTCGGTTACACCAGCTGCGATCCAGATCTTCGTCCCTGTAGGAAGCTGGATCACTTGCGCAGGCTCTCCAGGATGGATCGCAACAGCGCTACATCAGCACCGCTCTCGACGCTGATCAATGCAAGCCCTGGAAGCTCGATGTGAATACAACCTGTTGCTGACGGCTGTTGCTGCGGCGCTGGCTTTCGGATCGGGCTCTTGCAGCCAGCAGACACAGTGACCGGGAGCAAGGCTGTGGTTCCGGAAACAGGCTCAACCAGCTCACCTCGCTCGAATGCTCGACGCCAACCAAACAACTGGTTCGCGTTCACACCGTTCGCTCGTGCAACCTCCGCCACGCTGGCGCCCGGCCGGAACGTCAACTCCACGATGCGCAGCTTCTCAGATAATGCATGCCGACGACGAGGGCGATTCCCAAACACCACTCCAACAGAATCAACCATGACTCATCGTCCATCTAGCCTCGACTACAAACCAGAGGGGAAGACCAAACGCTTACTGCTCAACGGGCTTCGCT
>Ga0335071_10008524_pt1 | contig 10517 bp, 6 predicted proteins | sample Lox_Sample_15_FD_206724 | JGI IMG/M metagenome (GOLD analysis project Ga0335071, IMG submission 206724) | Soil microbial communities from Loxahatchee National Wildlife Refuge, Florida, United States - Lox_Sample_1.5 | ecosystem: Environmental > Terrestrial > Soil > Wetlands | place: USA: Florida...
CGAATCCGGGACAGGAGATTTGCGAGCTGATAAACCAGGGTGTTTCTGGCGAGAACGCGTTGATCACTACCATTGAGGGTTACTGCGGGTGGTCGGAGACATTGGCACCGCCGGATCCGACGGCGAGTTGTGTGCCGGTGAAGTCTGCGGAGGGTGCACTGCGGGCAGCGATTGCGAATGCGGCTTCCCTGACAGTTCAGATAAAGGGGGCTATCTAATATGGGGGCGGCTACGCTAATTAGTCTCGTGTTGTCGCTGCTGCAGTCGGTATTGGCTGCGGCGAAGGTTGGGGGAGCGGCGGCGGATGTGACTGCGAACATTGAGGCGGCGGTGAATAACTTGCTGAAAGTGCAGGGGACGCCGGTAACATTTGCGCAACTTGAGGGATTGAGGGTTACGACGAAGTGGTGAATTAGTTTTCAGCTATCAGTTGTCAGTTGTCAGTAAAAGCGCGGGCGCATTGCCGGCGGGCAGGAATGCCCGCCCCACACTAAGGGCACGCGGGCGAGGGCGCCCGCGCTGCACGTTTCTTAGCCTACGTCTTCGCTCCAGTTTTCTAAAGTCTTTTTGACTACGGCCATGAACTGGTCGGCTACTGCGCCGTCGATTATGCGGTGATCGTAGCCTAGAGTTAGATGGACTACCGAGCGGATGGCTATGGAGTCGTTGCCATCTTTGTCAGTTATTACCATTGGCTGCTTGGTTATGCCACCTACTCCCATGATCGCCACGTTGGGCTGGTTGATGATAGGGAGGCCGAAGACGGCTCCGAATTGGCCAGGGTTAGTGATGGTGAAGGTGGCGCCTTCGACGTCGGCGGGCATGAGCTTTTTGGTGCGGGAACGCTCGCCTAAGTCGGTGATGCCCCGCTGGAGGCCGAGGAAGTTGAGTTCGTCGGCGTTTTTGAGGACGGGGACGATCAGGCCCCAATCGAGAGCGACGGCGATTCCGACGTTCACATGCTTGTGGTAGCGGATGGCCTCGCCTTCGACGGAGGCGTTGACGATGGGGAATTGCTGGATGGCGATGATCGCGGCGCGGGTGAAGAAGGGCATGAAGGTGAGGCGCGCGCCGTTGCGCTGCTCGAATCCGGATTTGAGCTTGTTGCGGAGGTTGACGATGCGGGTTAGATCAACCTCGAACATGCAGTGGACGTGAGCGCTGGTGCGGCGGGACTCGACCATGCGCTGCATGATGATTTTGCGCATGTTGCTCATGGGGACGACGTCGCCTGGGATGGCGGCGGGGGCTGCGGGGGCGGAGGGGCGCGTGACCGGTGGCGGGGCGGCGGTGCCGCGGTCTGGAGTCGCGGACCCACTCAAGCCAAAACCGGGCTTGAGTGGGGCACCTTCGGCACGCTCGGTGCGATGTTCGACGAAGTCGAGGATGTCTTGCTTGGTGACACGGCCGCCCTGGCCGGTGCCCTGAATCTCGGCGAGATCGACGTTGTGCTCGCGGGCTAGTTTGCGGACCAGCGGGGAGGAGCGGACGTCTTCGTCTTCGGTTTTTTCTTTGGACGCGGGAGACGCGGCAATCCGCGTCTCTACCGGAGTGGGTGGGGCTGGCGCGGCCTCTTTTTTCGGTGGGGGAGCCGGGCTTTGCTCGGCGGGACGGGCGGGTGCGCCATTGGCTTCGCCGATTACGCCTACTACGGTGTTGACTTGAACGGTGTTGCCCTCGGAGACCTTGATTTCCTGGAGGACGCCGCTGGCGGGGGCGGGGATCTCGGCGTCGACCTTGTCGGTGGAGATTTCGAAGAGAGGCTCGTCGCGCTGGACCTTATCACCGGGCTTCTTGAGCCATTTGGTGATGGTGCCTTCGAAGATCGATTCGCCCATCTGGGGCATGACTACATCAGTCGGCATAGTTCCCTTCCTATTTCTATAACGGCCGCGGGAGCGGTTGAGAGCAAACAAATATTATAGCCAACCCGCGCGGGGTAGCGGCGGCTGGTTGGCTCCCTCCTTTTGGTGCATACGGATGCGCAAGACCTGAAATTTGTTATCGCGCCTGCAAAGACCTTTGAACCACGGAGAACACGGAGGGTACACCAGAGTTTTGTGAAGCGGTGGATAGGAGATAGTGCGTGAAAAAGCGGTGGATGGTCGCGTTGGTATTGAGCGGGACGATGTTTGCGCAGAATGTGCAGTCGGGGAAGGCGGCTCGGGCTGGAGCTTATCTTTCTGGACAGGGCAGCACGGGCGGACCTTTGACTTATGCGGCGCGGACGGATGCGGCGGTGTTCGGGACTGGCGTGCCGGGCGAGCTATTGCCATCGGCGTGCGGCGGGGTTGCGGCTTGCCTGGTGAATGCCTACAACGCGAGCGCGACGACGGGACACCAGGGAGCGGCGCTGAGTTATACGGGGAGTGCGACGATGGCGCCGCCCGCGGCTGGGGCGGCAATTAGCGGGACGAACATCAATGGACTGAACTCTTATCTGTTTGGGGTAAACAGTGCGGCGATGCCGGCAATCGACCCGGACTTTGGAACGCAGATGTATCGAGCGAGTGACGCCGGTTATTACAACAATGTGGACTGCCTGGGCGGTGGAAATTTTGGAATGTCGTTCAACATGGGGAGTTCGGGGAGTACACGGGCGTGGTCGGCGATTGATTCGCATGGTTGGAGGAAGCTGCTGATCCAGACGAGCGGTGGGACGAAGGTGATGGTGCACTTCAATCCTGCGAATGGGACGGTGATACCGACTAACTTATGCGGCGGGTACTTGCCGGGGGCGACGTCGAATTCAGGGACGGGACCGACGATCATTTACACGGCTAACAATGACCAGGAGAATACGATTGTTTTCTCGTCGATGACTGGCACGCCGACGGATGCCGAGACTTTGGCGCAGGATGTGACGGGCGCGACGGCTACGCTGTACGCGGTCAATTCAAACTTTATTCAGGTTAGCCCGGTCAGCCCTTCGAATGTGACGGCGGATAACACGCATACGTGGCGTGGGATAAGCGATACATTTCTTCCGAACAGTAGTTATCCAGCACCCGGAACCGGAGCGGCGGGGACGCCTTACGCCAATACGATCTATCAGGGGATTATTAATGATGCGGATATGAGTACGGATTACCGGCGATGGAGCGTTAGCTGGTCGCTGGTATTCGACTTTAACTATGTGCCTGCGATGGCGGGCGATCCGCATTTTCCCACTTCGCAGAATTCGTGTTTGCCGCAGAACTATAACGCCAACTATACCGGCGTGTTTGAGGGGTCGGATGACGATTCTTCGTTTTCGATCGATTACTCGGATAACGGGCAAGCCAATCACACGGGATATGACGACTATCCGCCGACGAGTTGCACGGGGGCAATTGGAGCGGGGGCGGTGGGTTCGAGTGGATCGCATCCTTGTACGGGACCGATTTATGTTGCCAGTTACCGGCAGGGTTATGGGTGCCGGGTGTTCAACTCATGGACCGATCAGGTGGCGGGAGATTGGGGGCCGACTGGGCAGACGCTTAATGGGCAGGCGGACCTGATTCCGGTGTCGAGCACGACGGGGACGCCGACGCCGGATGACATCTTTATACAGGATTCGACTGGGGCGGAGACGCAGCTGAACTGCATGGAGGATGCGAATGGGCAGTGTGTTTCGGCCGGATGGGCGGGCGGTTTTAGCGGGTGGACGCAGGCGTTTACTGGATTGATTTATGTGGGCGCGGCGGGGCAGCAACCAGATGCGACGCATGCATGGCGGGACTGCGGGGTGAGCGGGACGAGTTGCGCGACTTTGGGATCGGCAAATTACTTTACGCCTTCAGCGGTTCCTGCAAATGCTCCTTTTTATTATCCTGACGTTTTGCACGATGCGACGTCGCTCGATAACCCGCAGGTGATGAATTTCTCGATGGTGCAGCAGCCGGATATGAAGGTGTCGGGCGTGTGCAATCAGGCGGGATCGCAGACTTGTACACCGCCGGCGGGATTTCCTGCCTTGAGCTCGCACCAGACGGTGATTACTTACTCGAACAATGCGACTTACTCACCGGGACAGCAGTTCGTGTTCCTGAATCTCAGTGGGACGCACGATGGATACCTGGAATGTTCGAGCGCGGCACAGTGTCCGAAGTGGACTGTGGTGGCGGGCGGCGATGGAGGCACTACCGGGGGCGCGATTGTGATTGCGGACACTGTGGGTGCCGGTTATGCGGATGTGGAGAGCCAGACTGGATGCGGCAATACGTGCCCTACGATGACGCCGTGGGGACAGGGCAGTTATGACCGCACGGGATATGTGGGAGGAAACTTCTGGCAGTCGCGGACGCTGATTGTGAACTCTAACCTTGGCGCTACCGGCCATTCGGCACGTGGCTACAACATGAATTATCAGGGGAAGAACTACCAGGCTTACAACTTCTTTAATACGTCGATGCCCGCGACGGATGACGGAACTCCGGCGGGGGCGCGGTACACTCCAGCTACGAATTTGGCGGATGCGGAGACGCCGCCGCCTGGGAGCAAGGTTCCGAATCTGTTGCCGTTCAGCGTGGTGGACGATCAGCATGGAACGGCTTGGAGCCATGGCACGACAGATCTGTCACCGGTTGCGCTGGTCACTACGCTGGTTTGCGGGCAGGGCGGGAACAGTGGCGTTGGTAGTTTCATTTGTCCGCCGCAATATGCTTCGATCTGGGATTCGGAAATTGTGGCCATCGAGAATGCGGTGACTCGATCTTCTCCGGGCAATCTGGTTGGAGCGGATTGCAACTACGGGTCAGGAGCGGCTCCGTGCGTTTACCGGCTGGGACATACGTTCAACTCGAATGACAACTGGAATTTCAACGGACAGAACGCCATTGGAACGATGTCGCCGGATGGGAACTGGCTGGCATTTCCGACCGACTGGAACAAGACGCTTGGCTGCATGGATGGAACGTCGACGAATTGCTGGTCGTCGTGGGAGGCGACGGCTCCGGCGGCGAGCGGGACGGCCGCTTCGTGGACTACGGATAACGCGTCGCCGCCGAATGTAACGATTGGGTTGGCGAATTCGTTTTGTCCGGCGGGTGGAAGCCAATACTACTGGGTGAATGGCGCGGTGCAGACGATTGCTTGCGGGACGCGGGCGGGGACGGTGAAGCTGACGGGATTTGCGGAGGCTTGGCTGAATAACCTGACATTGACTTTGGGAGCGAATACTTCGAATAACTGGCAGTGCGACAGTACTGACTCGAATGCCGGGGTATGCGGCAAGTTTGTGTTGGCGGGCGTGACGGGGGCTCCGGCGAATTCTGGCGGGACGGAGAGTGGGACACAGAAGGCGACGCCGACGGCGTGCGGGACTGGGGTGCCTTGCCAGCGGGAGGATATCTGGATTGCGAAGATTGCGGCGGCGCACCAGTAGGGGAGTGCTGATCTGAACCCGGCGTTGAAACGCCGGGTATTGTCGGTCATCCCTCCGGGACTTGAATCATTCTTCCCCAGTTTTCCCAGCGCTGAAGCGCTGGGCTAAGCTTGCTCGCCCCTCCGGGGCTGGGATTCGGCGGGTAATACTCCCGTTTTTCCCGCGAGTGCATTTCGTAACCCGCTGGATGCCGCCATCCTTCGACCTTGCGGGGGACAAGCGAGCGTAGACTCGCGCCGCTACGTACTCAGCGGACCTTTGCACTGGAACCGCTCGCTCTCAGGCCGCCCCGCGCCAGTCGAGAATCACCTTTGCCGCGTTGCCGATTTCCATGGCGGCGAAGCCTTGCTCGAATTCATTCCACTTGAAGCGATGGGTGATGACTGGCGAAATGTCTAAGCCGGATTCGAGCATTACCGTCATCTTGTACCAGGTCTCGTACATCTCGCGTCCATAGATGCCCTTGATGGTCAGCATATTGAAGATGACTTTGTGCCAGTCGATCGTCATTTCAGACGCGGGGATGCCGAGCATGGCGATCTTTGCGCCGTGGCTCATGTTGGCGATCATGTCGCGGAAGGCTGCGGGAGAGCCTGACATTTCGAGGCCGACGTCGAAGCCTTCTGTCATACCCAGTTTTTTCTGAACTTCGCTGAGAGGCGTTTTGCGCGGATCGACGGCCATCGTCACGCCCATTTTTTCGGCGATCGCCAGACGATAGGGGTTGAGATCGCTGATGACGACGTGGCGGGCGCCGGCGTGACGGACAACCGGCGCGGCCATCAGACCGATCGGGCCGGCTCCGGTGATTAAGACATCTTCGCCGAGAACTGGAAACGAAAGCGCTGTGTGCACGGCATTGCCGAAGGGATCGAAAATGGCGGCGATTTCGGGATTGATTTTAGGATTGTGGCGCCAGATGTTACTCATGGGCAGGACGATGAATTCGGCGAAACATCCGGGACGATTGACGCCGACTCCTTTGGTGTATGCACAGAGGTGGCGGCGTCCGGCGAGACAATTACGGCAGCGGCCGCAGGTGACGTGGCCCTCTCCGCTGACCAGTTCGCCGATGCGGTAGTCGTTAACGTTGGAGCCGACGGCGGCGACTTCGCCGACGAATTCGTGGCCGATGGCGAGCGGCACATGGATGGTCGATTTTGCCCAGTCGTTCCACTGGTAGATGTGGAGATCGGTGCCGCAGATGCCGGTGAGCAGGACGCGAATCTTTACGTCGTTGATGCCGAGTTCGGGTTCGGGAACGTTCTCAATCCACAGTCCGCGTTCGGAGCGGCTTTTGACTAAAGCTTTCATAAGAAGATGATTCCTTTCGTGCTGGTGATGAAGCTCTTCGTGGACACGGGGCGGACTTCAATAGGGCCAATTACGGCAGGCGGTGTCCTCTATGGTTGTAACACCGACGGGGTGAGGCGGTGAAGTGCAGGGGACACAGGCGAGGGGCACGACTCTCCTACCGAAACTCGGCGGGCGCGTGCTGCGCCGATGCGCTCAAAGGTGCTTCACGCGCGGTACCGCGTGCGCGCCATGCACGCAAGACAGGAAATCCGCTCGCCACTCGGCAGTGTGACTGCCATCACAGTGCGTAGTGCGTCTCAGTGTTTCAATGTAGCGAGATCGAGGGACATGGATTTCCATCACCCTGTGCTATCATTTCGACAAGGGAATTTCTGGTAGGCGACTCGGCAGAGCGAAGCAAAAGCGAACGAACTCCCGGTTCTCTTTTCCTTGCTTGTGCAATCCAGGCTGATGTACCATCCTCGATCAACGTAAAAGGAACTTTGGTAACGTTCTTCCCCCATTGGCATCTAAAATGCTTGGGAAAATGTTGCCGAGTCTGTCTTCGGTAACCTTGAAGCGGTCGGGGAACTGATCGCACTATCATTGCAAGCCGATCTACACCGGGCAGGGAGAGCTGCAAGCAAATGTTGACGACTGAACCGAAGGTCGAGCAAAAGGCCGAAGTGAAAAACCATCCCATAATCATCACGCTCGGGGACACCGTGTCTGGTGCGGGCTTCTTGGCTGGGGTGACGCTCTCCGGACGTGCCTTGATGCGGCAGGAGGATGACGGCAAATGGTGGATGTATGGCGTCCGTCCCGCTGCGATCGCGGAGTCTGGCACAACCATCGATGAAGCATTCTTGCGTTTCCGACAGCGGTACAAAGAAACACTGTTTGATATCGCACAAGAAAGCCGTACTTTCGAAGAGTTCAAAGCCGAAGTGGAGCGCTTCTTCTATGAAAGCGACCAGGACGAGCAGGTCTGGGAAACAGCACTCCGGGCAGTGAGGAAGTGTGGTGATGTCCCACCTCCACCGCCGTTCTCAAATCTCAAAAGAGAATCGCCCGAGTTGCGTCCTTCTGCCATCGGAGTTGAGCGTCTAGACCGGGAAAACAAGCGGTTCACGCCTAGCGATAACGTGACCGACAACTTCGCAATGGCACAAGCTGCATAGAAATGTCGGCCTCAGCTGCGTTTGCCGACGTGAAGAGGATGCTCGACGATTGCGCCAAGGGCTACACATGGCGACTGGCGAATCACAGCCGAGTCGTCATTTATAACAAGAAAGTCTACCGATCGTTGCCCAAGTTCGATGACATCGAGCTTGGGCATATTCGTAAAATGGTCCGTTATCTCGAAATCAGCCAAGACTGCGCAAAGAAACACGGCGTCATCTAACCCTCTTAATATCCGCATCAATGAACTGCATTCTTTTTGTCCTTCCACGCTGGCAGCGCGGCAACGTGCGCACGCCGCGCCGGCCGGCCTGCAACTTGATAAACTCTGTCTAGCCGCGGAGGGATGTGTGAGCGGTTGAAACAGTCGGTCTTGAAAACCGATGTACGGGAAACCGTACCGGGGGTTCGAATCCCTCTCCCTCCGCCAGTGCCTGAAGTTGGACAGCTCCTGCTCGAAACCACCGAACCTACCCGATCATTTTGCGTTGATCGCCAATACGCCGCTCGCGTTCGTTGGCGAAGCGCTCGACGCCCCGGAAAATCGAATCGGGATCGAGATGCGATTCCGCGATCACCTCGGCTTCGAGCCCGCCGCTTCTCCAGCAATTGTCGAAGTCGGAGGTGAGCGAATAGTCGTCAGTGAGAGGGCCGAGATTGCGCAGCGGCCAGACGCGGCGCGTGCCCGTGGACACGACCATTAAGTCGTAGCGCGCCTCGGGCGGCAGTACGGAATCGCGATAGGCTTGCGGCTGGCGATCGAATAACTCCTCGCTGATGGCCGCGATTACTTTTACGTTGATTCCAGCTGCTTCGAGTTTTGGAAGCACTTTGACTAAATTTACGGTCGAACTCGAGCCTTGCGCGATTACGTAGCCGTGGCGCGGCTTGCCGGGCGCGAAGTCGCGGATTACGTAAAGGCCTTTTGCGGCGGCGCGCAGATCGGTGTCGGCGAATTGATTGCGGTCAGCGACCGGGAAGTCGGGACGGGCCACTTCCAACGTGATGATGCCGACGTGCGGATCGCGTGCCGCAATCTCTGCCGCTGCAAAATAGCCGGGGGCGACATCGTTATAGTCCCAAAAGCTTAGATTGATTGCCTGGCCGCGCGGGAAGAGCTTCCACACCTGCGGCGCGAAGATGCCGAAGTGCGTACGGGCGTCGGCGGCGGTTTCTGGACCGGAGTGAGCGGCGAGGATGTGCAGGACGCCCATACGGAATTTGCTGTCCTGATTTTGCTGGCTCCAGACGCGCGCTGGCGTGTACATCAGCGGAGTGAACGCTCCGTAGGTGCCGCTCAGGGCCCAAACACCGGCGAATTTGTCAGGATCGACCGAAGCGCTTTGACTTACCAGGCCGATGGCGGTGGAGACGTTGCCGGCTTCCTGAATGGGAGCTTTGAGGCGCGTGCCTAGCGGATTGTCCTTCGGATTGTAGTGTCCCCACAAACTGCCGTGTTCCACGTTGATCGACTCGGAAAGATCGGCGGCCACCGTGAAGAAACGGCCTTCGGTGACGTAGTTCATCCACTTGATGATTTCGGAAATTCCGCGTCGGGCTCCGGCTACCTCGCCCGGCTTTTTGAAGAGCGAGATACTCACTTGTTTTTCGGCTCCGGAAACTGCGTTGCGAATTGGGAGTTTTTGCGGTTCTTCCGGAAGATTTGCGACGCGGAGGCGATCGTCGAGGAACGGGTCGCTTTTGGCGGAGATGCGCAACTTGACGTCGTCGCGGACGGTGTCGCCGATCTCTACGAGGCGATCGGCGAGGCGGTCGCCCAGGCCGTTCTTGTCGAGCAGCGACATTACGATATCGATGTTTGTCTTGAACTGGATCAGCCTGTCGCGATTGTTTGTGACGGGGCCTTTGCGGATGCCTTCGAACTCGACACCGTAATGCTTCTCGAAGGTCTGGGCCAGGGCGATGAAATACTCCGAGTTCATTTTTAGCGCGTAGGGATGGCTGGCGTAACTTATCAACTGGTCGCCGGCGTAGCCCGGGATCTTCCCGTCGGCGGCCGCGGGCCAGTAGCCTTTGATCGTCTTGCCGATGGCGGCGACGGGACGGCGATCATGCGGATCGACCGCGTCCATGGCCTTGAGCACTGCTGCCACCTGGCCGTAATCGTTGCCGTTTTGCAGCGTGAAGACGTTCCATCCGTAAGAGGTCCATTGACTGACTAGATCGTAGCCGTCGAAACATTGAGCGATGACACCGCCGATTTTCCCGCCAATCAGGCAATCATCGATGCCCGCGTTGTTGTCGGAGATCATCACGCGCAAACGCTTTCCAACCTGCAGGGCGAGGGCCTGCGTCTTGAACTCTTGCGCGTGGCCTTCGGTGAGGGCAAATTCACCTTCCAGGGCAATCACCTTCGGAGACGCGGGCGCGCCCATGACATCCCAGAAAGCGGCTTTGCCCGCAGCGGTCGCGATACCGATGCCCGAAGGCCCGCCGTTCACGTCGTTGGTGCAATCGGTGCTTTCCGCGTGGCCTGAGAGGGCGCGAATGCCGCGGCCTTTGGCTTGCGCGAAGAGCGGATTGTCTTCGAGGCCGGCGTCTTGGAGGAGAGTTTTCAGCGCGCCAGCACCCCGGCGGAATCCTAGCGCGTCAATCGGCAGCATGGCGTCGTGCGGATTCACTTGATAGCGCGGATCGCCGGTCTGCTGGTACT
>Ga0335071_10008525_pt1 | contig 10516 bp, 8 predicted proteins | sample Lox_Sample_15_FD_206724 | JGI IMG/M metagenome (GOLD analysis project Ga0335071, IMG submission 206724) | Soil microbial communities from Loxahatchee National Wildlife Refuge, Florida, United States - Lox_Sample_1.5 | ecosystem: Environmental > Terrestrial > Soil > Wetlands | place: USA: Florida...
CGAGCGCGAGCGTGACGGCGAGCGCGAGCCATGCGGCCACCAGTTCGATGCCGATGCGCACGTCGAGTGAGGCGTTGCGGGCGAACAGCCGGGTCGGGCCCGCGGGCGCGGGACGGCGCAGCAGCGCCGCCGCGTGGTTCTGGCGCACACGCGCGCGCGAGGCCGCCTGTCGGCGCGCCGCCGCCGCGGTGGAGGTGCCGAGCCCGCTCGTGGGCCGCGGGATTGCGTGCGCGGGCGGCCCCAGCAGGCGGTCGACGCCGTTGAAGACGAAGGTGGCGTTCCAGGGCGAGCCGTTCGTCGAGCCGATGTACCAGGGCTGCGCGCCCGGCGCGACCGAGACCGCCGTCAGCCACGAGAGCGCCACGACCGCGAACACCGCGCCCATCGCCGCGAGCCGGCGCAGGCGCGCCCCGCGCGGCTCGGCGCTCGAGAGCCAGTAGAGGATCAGCAGCGCGGGGAGCGCGATGAGCGCTTCGAGGATCTTGACCTCGAAGGCCAGGCCGAACAGCGCCGCGGCGCCGAGCAGCTTCCACCAGCGGTGGCGTTCTGGGTGCGCGCCGGCGCGCGCGATCAGCACTGCGGCGCCGAGGATCAGCGCGCACATCACCGAGTCCATGGTGTCGCTGCGCGCGGTGATGACCGCGATCGGCAGCACGGCGAGCGCGAGCGCACCGGCGACACCGGCGGCCCAGCCGAACAACGTGCGCAGCAGGTCGAACAGCAGCAGCACGGAGAGCGTGCCCGCCAGCGCCTCGGGCAGCAGCAGCGCCGGCGTCGTGAATCCCAGCAGCTTCGTGCTGGCGACCTGCAGCCACAGGTCGACCGGCGGCTTGTCGATCGCCAGCCCCGAGCCCGGCGCGTAGACGCCGTAGAGGAAGTCGTGCCACGAGTGCGACATCGTGCGCACCGCGGCGTCGTAATACGGGTTCGGGCTGATCGAGGCGAGCGCTATCAGCCGCAGCGCCGCCGCGAGCGCGACGACTGCGGCGGGGACTCCGATGCGGACCGACGCCGGCAGCGCGGCACGGGCGTCGCGGGCCTGCGCCCGCAACGCCCGGCCGCCCATGGTGGGCGTCGAGACGCCCACCCTCAGGCGCCGAGGGCCGTCGTCTGCGGCGCCGGGAGCTGCGCCCGCGCCGCCTGCTCGGCGCGCATCTCACGCGAGATGCGCGCCAGCTCGCGGAACGCGCGGGCGATGACACGGGGGGACGCGCCGCTGGAGGCGCCGGCCACTCGCGGGCGGTGGTGGACGCCCGCCTCGGCGAAGCGGGCACCGCGGCCGGAGGCCTTGGCGACGAGCTCGGTGCTGACCATCGCGCCCTCGGCGGTCAGGTCGAGGCTCTGCACGAGCGGGCGGCGCATGAGCTTGAAGGCACAGTCGACGTCGCGCACGTCGACCTGGAAGAAGCGACGCACCAGCCAGTTCCAGGCGGCGGCGTTGACGCGGCGGTGCACCGGGTCCATGCGCACGATCCGGTAGCCGGCGACGAAGTCGGCGCCGCGCGTGAGCGGTGCGACGTCGGAGAGCTCGTCGAGGTCGAACTGCAGGTCGCCGTCGGTCAGCAGGATCCAATCCATGCGGGCGGCCTGGAAGCCCGAGCGCACGGCCGCGCCGTAGCCGCGGTTGTGCTCATGCGCCACGACGCGCACGCAGCCGTCGGTCTGCGCGAGCCGCTCGGCGATCGCGCTCGTCGCGTCCGAGCTGCCGTCGTCGACGACGATGACCTCGTACGCGTCCGCCACCAGCTGCGCGGCGTGCGCGGCCTGTGCGACTGCTGCGGCGACGTTCTCCTCCTCGTTGAAGCACGGAAGGACGATCGACAGGCCCGTCAGGTGCGTCTGCGGCGATGGAACGGTGCGTGCGGGGGGTTCGGGGATGGTGACGGCGGCGGCCATGAAGGTCCTTCCTGGTGTGGTGATGCTCCGGATCCTCGGCCGACCGGCTGACCGGGTCCCCAACACGTGGTTGCGGTGTGGTGCGCCCGTCATTGGGATGCGGTTGGGACGGGCGAGTCCGGCGGCGCTCGCGTCGTGTGCCGCGGCTACAGTCGGGCGCATGAACGCGGCCGCGGACACGCGCGCACCCGATCAGCAGCGCTTCGGTCGCGTGCTCGTGGTCGAGGACGACGCCGACCTGCTCGATGTGATGACCGGGGCGCTGACGGCCGACGGGCATGCGGTGGCGGCGGCGTCCAACGCCGACCAGGCGCTGGACCTGCTCGTGGAGCAGCCCTTCGATCTCGTCCTGCTCGACATCGGGCTGGGCCCCGGCCCCGACGGCATCGATGTCTGCCGTCGCCTGCGGGCCGCCGGCATGGATGCGGTCCACGTGCTCGTGCTCACCGCGCGCGACTCCGAGGCCGACGTCGTGATGGCGCTCGAGGCCGGCGCCGACGACTACGTCACCAAGCCGATCGGCGTCGCCGAGCTGCGCAGCCGGGTGCGCGCCGTGATGCGCCGGCTGCGCCCCGCCGAGACGCGCGGCGGCGAGCTGCGCAGCGGTGACCTGCGCCTCGACCCGGACGCACGCCTCGTGCGCGTCGGTGATGTGGCGCTGCACCTCACCTACTCGGAGTTCGAGGTGCTGCACGCGCTGATGGCCGCCGAAGGCAGCCTGCGCTCGCGCCAGGAGCTGCTGTTCGCGATCTTCGGCGACGACGCCTTCCGCGACCCGCGCGCGATCGACGTGCACGTGCACCACCTGCGCGAGAAGATCGGCGCATCCGGCGGCGACCCGGAGCTCATCGTCACGGTCCGGGGGGCGGGCTACCGGCTCGGGGCCTGATGGCCTTCGGGCGCCCATCGAGCGTCAGCCTCCGCTGGAAGCTCCTGGCGGCGCTCGTCGCCACGAGCGGCCTGACGCTCCTGGCGGCGGGCTTCGCGCTCGTTCCTCAGCTCCAGCACCGCCTGACGCAGGACCGCCTCACCGCGCTGCGCCAGGCCGCCCGCTCGCAGCGCGCGTCCCTGGCGGAGCTCGGGCCGGCGGAGCTGCGCCCGGGCACGCCGCAGGTCGCGCGCTTCGCGCGCCGGCTGCAGCGCAGCACGGGGGCGCGCGTCGCGCTGTTCACCAGGACCGGCCGCGCGCTCGTCGACACCGACCCGGACCGCCGCGCGCCGGTCACCGGGCAGCTCGAGCGCGGCCAGGATGCCGTGCTCGCGCGCCAGGGTGCGAGCCGAGCGTCGGTCATCAACGGCGAGGCCGTGGTCGTCCGCCAGGAGTCCGCGGAGGGCGGCGTCTACACGCTCGTGCTGCGCAAGCAGCTGAACGACACGCGGGCGGCCCTGGGAATCGTGCGGCGCGGCCTGCCGCTGGCACTGGCGATCGCCCTGGCGATCGCGATCATCGCCGGCCTGGCGCTGAGCTACGGGCTGGTCCGGCGCCTCGAGCGGCTGCGCCAGGGCGCCCAGCGACTGGGTGATGAGGGCATCGACGAGCCGCTGCCAACGGACTCCTCGACCGACGAGGTCGGCCAGGTCGCACGTGCGCTCGAGACGATGCGCGCACGGCTCAGCGCCGACGAGCACGCGCGCCAGGCGTTCCTCAGCACCGCCTCGCACGAGCTGCGCACGCCGGTCGCCTCGCTCCAGGGGACGCTGGAGCTGCTCGACGAGAACCTCGCCGGCGAGCATCCGGATCTCGCAACGGCGCGTCGCCGCGCGGCGGCCGCCACCCGTCAGTCGCGCCAGCTCGCGCGCCTGACGACCGACCTGCTGGACCTGAGCCGCCTCGACGGCGAGATCCGGCTGCGCCGCGAGCCGCTGGAGCTGCTCGAGCTCGCCACGGCGGTGGCGAGCGAGTTCGAGGCGCGGGCGTCCGAGGCGGGCGTGGCGATCGAGGTCGACCGCGGCGGCCCGCGCACGTGGGCGCTCGCCGATGCGCCGGCGGTGGCCCGGATCGTGCGGGTGCTGCTCGACAACGCGCTGCGCTACGGGGCGGAGCGCGCGACGGTGACGATCGGCACCGACGCCGGGCGGGCATGGCTGCTGGTGAGCGACGATGGACCGGGTGTGGCCGACGCCGAGCGCGAGCGCATCTTCGGCCGGTTCGAGCGTGGCGAGGCGGGGCAGAGCAGCCCCGGGTTCGGGCTCGGCCTGGCGATCAGCCGCGAGCTCGCACGCCGCATGGATGGGGAGCTCGCACTGCTCGCGGTGCGCCCGGGCTCGAGTTTCGAGCTGACGCTCCCTTCGATCGCCCGCCCGGTCGGCTGACGTACCGGCGACCGGGCGGTCGGCGGGGGATTCGTATCCTTGGCGGCCGCATGAGCACCGGCACGATCGTCATGAAGTTCGGCGGCACATCCGTCGCCGACGCCGAGCGCCTCAAGCGCGCGGCCGCGCGGATCGTGCGCCGACGCGAGGAGGGCTATCGCGTCGTCGCCGTGCTGAGCGCGCGCGGCAAGGAGACGGATCGCCTGGTCGCCGACGCCTATGAGGTCTCGCCGCAGCCCGAGCCGCGCGAGATGGACATGCTCCTCTCCACGGGTGAGCGCGTCTCGTGCGCGCTGTGCGCGATGGCGATCCACGATCTCGGGCACCGCGCGATCTCGCTGACCGGCTCGCAGGCGGGCATCGTGACCGACACCTCGCACACGAAGGCGCGGATCCTCGACGTGCGCGCCGAGCGCATCTTCGCGGCCCTCGACGCCGACCACATCGTCCTCGTCGCGGGCTTCCAGGGCGTCTCGACCGCGAAGGACGTGACGACGCTGGGCCGCGGCGGCTCGGACACGACCGCCGTCGCGCTCGCGGCCGCCGTCGGCGCCGAGGTCTGCGAGATCTACACCGACGTCCCGGGCGTCTTCAGCGCCGATCCGCGCATCGTGCCCGACGCGCGCAAGCTCGACGCCGTCTCGTTCGAGGAGATGCTCGAGATGTCCGCCTCGGGCGCGGGCGTGCTGCAGCTGCGCAGCGTCGAGTACGCGCGCAACCACGGCGTGCGCATCCATTGCCGGTCGAGCTTCGACGAGAGCCCCGGTACCGTAGTCCTCTCGGAGCAGGAGACCATGGAGCACCCCCTGATCACCGCCGTTACGCACTCGACCGGCGAGGCCCGCGTCACGCTCATGGGCGTGCCGGACACCCCCGGCGCGGCCGGGCGCATCGCGACCGCGCTCGCCGAGGCGAACGTCAACGTCGACATGATCATCCAGAACGAGCCGATCTCGGAGGGCTCGCGCGCCGACATGTCGTTCACGGTGCCGCGCGACGACGTGCGCACCGCGCGCGCGGCGCTCGAACCGCTGCGCGAGGAGATCGGCATCGGCGACATCGCCACGGACGAGTCGATGGGGAAGGTGTCGATCGTCGGGGCGGGAATGAAGACGCACCCCGGCGTCGCGGCGAAGGTCTTCACCGTCCTGGGGGAGAGCGGCATCAACATCGAGATGATCTCGACCTCACCCATCAAGATCTCCTGCGTGATCCCCGGCGAGCGCGTCCCCGATGCGGTGCGCGCGCTGCACGCCGCCTTCGAGCTCAGCGGCGAGGACACGATCCGGCCCGAGCAGCCGTTCGGGGAGTTCGCGTCATGAGGCTGGCGGTCGTCGGAGCCACCGGTGCGGTCGGCCAGATCATGCTGCGCACGCTCGAGCGCCGGGGCTTCGCCGCCGACGAGATCGTCCCCTTCGCCAGCGAGCGCTCGGCGGGTCGCGAGCTCGAGGGCTACGGCGAGATCCAGCCGCTGACCGACGAGACCGTGCGCGGGTTCGACCTCGCGCTGTTCTCCGCGGGCGGCGCGACCTCGCGCGCCTGGGCCGAGCGCTTCGTCGCCGGCGGCGCGGTCGTCGTCGACAACTCGTCCGCGTGGCGCATGGACCCGGACGTCCCGCTCGTCGTCAGCGAGGTCAACCCGGACGCGCTCGACGATCTGCGCAAGGGGATCATCGCCAACCCGAACTGCACGACGATGGTCGTCATGCTGCCCGCGAAGGCGCTGCACCAGGAGTTCGGGCTGCAGGCGATGGTCGCGACGAGCTTCCAGGCCGCGGGCGGGGCGGGGCAGAAGGGCATCGACGAACTCGCCGCCCAGGTGCCGGTGCTGCACGAGGACGTCGAGCTGCTGGTCAGCGACGGGCGCTCGGCCGCGCGCCTCGTCGAGTCGAGCGTCCACGCCAACACGCTGGCCTACAACGTCGTCCCGCTGCTCGGGGCGCTCGGTGAGAACGGCTACACCGACGAGGAGATGAAGCTCCAGAACGAGAGCCGCAAGATCCTCGGGCTGCCGGACCTGCGCGTGAGTCCGACCTGTGTGCGCGTGCCGGTGATGGTCGGGCACGCGATCGAGGTGCGCGCGACCTTCGAGCGCGAGGTCGACCTCGAGCGCGCGCTCGCCGCTCTGCGCGCCTTCCCGAACCTCGTCGTCGAAGACGCGCCCACGCCGCTGGAGTGGGCCGGCCACGACGACACCGCGGTCGGCCGCGTGCGGCTCGACCTGGCCGACCCCAGGAGCCTGAACTTCTTCGTCGTCGGCGACAACCTCCTCAAGGGCGCTGCGCTGAACACGGTGCAGCTCGCCGAGCTGGCGGTGTCGCGCGGCCTCGTTCGCGGGGCTGTCGGCGCCTGATCCCTCGCTCGAGAGGCGCCTGGGCGGGACGCGGCGCGGCCCGGTGGGGACGTTCGGCGTGCGGCCCTGGGCGAGTTGTGCACGCATAGCGTGCATTTCTCGCCCCAGGCGGTCGGTGTCCCGCAGCCGCGGCGGAGGAGCGGCGGGCGGGCCGACAGTGGCCACGCCGGCGCGACGGCGGCCCCGGGCGAGCTACGCCGCCTGCGCGCCCACGCCCGCCACCACCGACTGCGTCCAGTCGATGACGCTCGTGGGCTTCACGACGTGGTGCTGCAGGCCGAGCTCCTTGGGCTCCAGGCCGAGGGCCAGGCCGACGAGCTGGGGCAGGTGCAGGATGGGCATCGCAAGCTGGCGGCCGACCGCGCGCGCCGCCAGCGGCTGCTGCAGGTCGAGGTTGAGGTGGCAGAGCGGGCAGGGCGTGACGAGGCAGTCGGCCTCCGCATCGGTCGCGTCGGCGAGGTGCGTGCCGGCCTGGCGGAGCGAGGCGTCCTTGCTCATCGTGATGATCGGGAAGCCGCAGCACTTGTGCGAGCCGGCGTAGTCGATGACCGTCCCGCCGAGGGCCTCGATCACCTGCCCGAGGTAGGCGTCGCGCGGGTGCTCTGCGTCGATCCCCAGCCGCGCGCTCGGGCGCACGATGTAGCAGCCGTAGAAGGGCCCGACCCGCAGGTCGGTGAGCGGGCGCTTGACGAGCGAGCGCAGCTGCTCGAGCCCGATCTCCTCGACGAGCACCCAGAGGAAGTTCTTGTTGATGATCCCCTGCTCGTACTCCAGACCGTCGCTGGCCTGCAGCGTCTCGTTGACGTGCGCGCGGTACTCGGCGTTGGCGTCGAGGCGCTCCTGGCACTCGCTCTGCGCGCCCTGGCAGGTCGAGCAGATGTTCATCATAAGGCTCGCGCCCTTGTCGATCTCCTGCTGGGCGAGCGCGAAGGTGCGGGCGTTGAGCGTGTCGGCGAGCTCCTGGCTGTGCTCGGCGATCACGCCCGCGCCGCAGCAGTTCGCGCGGTCGAGCTCGACGAGCTCGATGTCGAGCAGCGGCGCGACCTTCGCCATCGATCCGTGCAGCTCCGGCGTGAAGCCGCGGCTCACGCAGCCGGGCCAATAGGCGACCTTCATGACGTCGTTGCCTCCTCGGCGCCGGCGGCCGCCGGCTCGGGCTGGGCGGGCGCGCTGTCCTCGTCGGTGCCCGTGATGTACAGGTTCAGTTCCACGCGCTGGTCGCGGCCCTCGACGATGTCGTAGATCCGCTTGACGCCCGCGGGTGCCTTGTGCGGATGGCCGAGCGCCTTGCCGATCGTGACCTTGCGCCGCAGCAGCGCGGTCGTGATCACCGGCAGCGACCCGACGAGCTCGGGGACCGCGCGCGGGTGGAACTTGCCGCCGTAGGAGTCGGGCAGGAGGTCGGCCTCGTGCAGCAAGCCGTTCTTGTGCACGTTCTTGACGAACGCCATCTCGTGGCGCTCGCCGTTGTTGCGGTCCTCGATGTGGAAGTCGTTGCCGGCGATGCGCCGCAGGCGCATGATCTGGCTCATCGGCGCGACGCCCTTCGGGCAGGCCTCGATGCACTTGAAGCAGTGCGTGCAGGCGTAGATGCCGTGCGGGTCCTCGGCGAGGTCCCGCAGGCGTTGCTCGTGCTTGGCGTCGCGCGGATCGCCGACGAAGCGGTAGCTCTTGGCCAGCGCCGCCGGGCCGACGAACAGCGGGTCGACCTCCATCGACAGGCAGTCCGAGACGCACGCGCCGCACTGGATGCACGCGGCGGTCTGGGTGACGTCGATCATCGACTCGCGGCTGACGATGTACTCGCGTTCGGGGATCGGCTGCTTGTTGATCAGCCACGGCGAGACGCGCTGGATCTTCTTCCAGTGGACCGCGTCCATGTCGACGATCAGGTCCTTGATGACGGGCATGTTGCCCATCGGCTCGACCTCGATGACCCCGCCCTTGGCCTTCGCCAGCGCGGCGTCCAGGTGGGTGTGGCAGGCCAGGCCGGGCTGGCCGTTGATGCGCACGCCGCAGGAGCCGCAGATCGCCGCGCGGCAGGAGCAGCGGATGCCGATCGAGCCGTCGCTCTTCGCCTTCGCCTGGAGGATGCCCTCGAGCACCGAGCGGTGCGGCTCGAGCTCGATCGTGTGCTCCTCCCAGTACGGCGCCTCGCCCGAAGACGGGTCGTAGCGGCGGATCCTCAGGGTGAACTCGGCCATTGCTGCTGTCCAATCACTATCTAGTACTTGCGCTCTTCGGGCTGCCACTGGGTGATCGTCACCGGCGAGTAGGAGACGTGCGGCGTCTCGTCACCATCGCGCGAGATGTCGATGTGCTTGAGCCACTCCGCGTCGTTGCGCTCGGGGAAGTCGGTGCGGAACTGGGCGCCCCGCGACTCCTTGCGCTCGAGCGCCGCGACGACGATCGCCTCCGCGACGTCGAGCATGTAGCCGAGCTCGATCGCCCCCAGGACGTCCTGGTTGAAGACCGTGCCCTTGTCGTCGACGTAGGCGGTCTTCGCCTCCTCCTTGAGCCGGCGGACGACCTCGTGCGCGCTCTGCAGCCCGGACTCCTCGCGGAAGACGGCGACGTAGCGGTTCATCGTCGTGCCGAGCTCCTCCTTGATCTCCGAGACCCGCCGCCCGCTCTTCGGGCGGGCGAGGATCTCGGCGACGAGCTCCTGGTCTGCCGCCAGGCGCTCGCGCCCGGCCTCGGGCATCGGCATGTGGTACGAGCGCTCGGCCGCGTGCTCGCCGGCGCGCCGGCCGAAGATCAGCGTGTCGAGCAGCGAGTTCGCGCCGAGCCGGTTGCCGCCGTGCACCGAGACGCAGGCGACCTCGCCTGCGGCGTACAGGCCGGGGATCGGCGTGGCGCCATCCACGTCGGTCTTGACCCCGCCCATGATGTAGTGCATTCCCGGCTGGATCATGATCGGCTCGGCGGTGATGTCCACCCCGGCGAAGTCCTTGCCGATGTTCACGATCTCGCGCAGCGCCTCGAGCGTGCGCTTCTTCGGGACGACCGTGATGTCGAGGTAGATGCCGGTGCCGTCGGGGCCGACGCCGCGCCCCTCGAGGATCTCGGTCTGCTCGGCGCGCGAGACGACATCGCGCGAGGCGAGCTCCATCTTGTTGGGCGCGTACTTCTCCATGAAGCGCTCGCCGTTGCTGTTGAGCAGGTGCGCGCCCTCGCCGCGGGCGCCCTCGGTGATGAGGAAGCCGTTCTCCGCGAGCGTGGTCGGGTGGTACTGGATCATCTCCATGTCCATCAACGGCGCGCCGGCCCGGTAGGCCTGCGCGATGCCGTCACCCGTGCAGATGAGCGCGTTGGTCGTCGGCTTGAAGCACTGCCCCGCCCCGCCCGAGGCGAGGATCACGTTCTTGGCGCTGAAGACCTCCATGCGCCCGCTGCGGATCTCCCGCGCGACCGCGCCGACGCAGGCGCCCTGCTCATCGATCACCAGCGAGGTGACGAACCACTCCTCGAAGCGGTCGATGACCTCGTGGTGCTTCATGAGCTGCTCGTAGAGGACGTGCAGCAGCGCCTGGCCGGTGATGTCCGCGACGTAGGCGGTGCGCTTCATCGAGGCGCCGCCGAAGGCGCGCAGGTCGATCTCGCCCTTCTCGTTGCGGTGGAAGGTCACCCCGATGTGCTCGAGATGCATGACTTCGCCGGGTGCCTCGCGGCACATGATCTCGATCGCGTCCTGGTCGCCCAGGAAGTCCGAGCCCTTGACCGTGTCGTACGCGTGCGAGCGCCAGTCGTCGGCCGGGTTGACGGCGGCGTTGATGCCGCCGGCGGCCGCGACGGAGTGCGAGCGGACCGGGTGGACCTTGCTCAGGATCGCGACCGTCGCGTTCTTCTGGGCGGCGGCGAGGGCCGCGCGCTGCCCCGCGAGGCCGGCGCCGATGATGAGGACGTCGTGTGCTGGCATGGCTCTTCCGGAGGTCGTGGCGGGCCCCGGGCTTC